>Ga0272446_1002670_pt1 | contig 23789 bp, 21 predicted proteins | sample YNPCB0061_FD_194587 | JGI IMG/M metagenome (GOLD analysis project Ga0272446, IMG submission 194587) | Hot spring microbial mat communities from Yellowstone National Park, WY, United States - YNP-CB-006-1 | ecosystem: Environmental > Aquatic > Thermal springs > Hot (42-90C) > Sediment | place... | reverse complement strand
CCACGACGGACTCGAGCGACACCTGCACCACCGGCGCGAGCTGCAGCTCGTCGGTGTTGGCCGCCTCGGGCAGCTGGATGTCCTTCGACATCGAGAGGATCTCGCCCGTCGCCGAGAAGTTGGCGATGAGGAAGAGCACGAGGATGACGAACATGTCGACCAGCGGCGTCACGTTCAGGTCGGAGAAGACGGACTTCTTCCCCAACATGGCGTGGTGGCCGAAGATCTTCGAGTGCATCAGCCGCTTACCGAACCGCTTGCCTGGCGTGATGATGGCCATGGGGTGGTGACTCTCTTTCGAAACTTTCAGGTCGAGGCCGGCGAAACCGACACGGAGGGGAACTGGCCGCCGATGCACGTGTCGATGACCCGCACCAGGTCCTCGTACTTCACGGCGTCTTCGGTGGAGAGCGTGATGGCGTTCTGCTCCGGCTGCTGCGTCTTGAGCTCCTTGAGCTTGTCGATCAGCTTCGTGACGTCGACGCGCTGCTTGTCGTCACGCGTGATGGGGATCGGGTCGAGCTGCGCCCCGCCCACCGACAGCTTGAGCTCCTTCTCGGTGATGAGCAGCGTCACCGGCTGGAGCTGGTTCTGGTCCTGCGGCTGCTCTTCCGACGCGTTCTGGCCGGACTGCGACACCTGCAGGCGGCCCAGCTGCGTCCACACGGCCGTCATGATCAAGAACACGATCGTGACCGCCATGAGGTCGATGAAGGGCACCAGGTTGATGGTGGTGTCGAGCGGCTTCTTGCCCTTGCCGCCACCACCGCCGAGATCCATACCGCCGGCCATCGTCGTCTCCTAGGGGCCCCGCTGCCGCGTTCCAGGGGCCGTTACGTCACTTGACAGTGGCTGGACGGGCGAAGTTTCCACCCCACCCGTCCAACCGGGACCCTTCTTCGAACCGACTTACTCCTCGGCCTGCGCCGGGACGGTCATGTTCTTGAACTTGTCCTTGTTCTGCACGACCAGGTTCAGCACCGACACCGACGTCTCGTTGATGTCGTTGATGAGCGACTGCGTGCGGCCGTTGAGGACGGAGAAGAAGATGAGGAGCGGGATGGCGGCGATGAGGCCGAAGCGGGTGCAGTTCATCGCTTCGCCGATGGAGCCGGCGAGGATGGTCGCGCGGTCGGCAGGCGACGCGTGCGCCACGGCCTTGAAGGAGCCGATCAGACCGTCGACCGTGCCGAGCAGACCGGCGAGCATGGCCGCGTTGCCGAGCATCGCGAGGTAGCCGGTGCGCGCCTCGAGCTTCGGGTTCTCGCGCAGGCTGGCCTCGTCGAGGGCCGCCTGGACCTCTTCCTCGCCCTTCGGCACGTTCATCAGGCCCGACTTGATGACGTTGGTGAGCGGCGTGGGCTTCTGGCCGGCGACGTAGTTGATCGCCTTGTCCAGGTCGCCCGCGTAGATGTGCTTCTTCAGGCCGCGGAGGAAGCCGTCCTTGTTGATGGCGGCCGAGAAGAACAGCACGATGAGCCGCTCGACGGTGATGGCAATGCCGACCACGAAGAAGAACGCGATGGGGTACATACCCCACCCGCCTTCGTTCCACGCCTCGGCGATGCGGGCGAACGTCCCCGCGCTCTCGCCACCTTCGGCCGCCTCACTCGCCAGAATGCTCAGAAGTCCAAGCGTCATTGCAGATGTACCTCCAAAGGGTCCCTTGTGTTCTTCCGGATCACCCGACCCGGAAAAGCCGGCGAACCATAGGCCCCCCGGAAAAGGGGTGTCAAGGCAAGCGACTTCGGGCCACCGACAACGGCAAGCGTCCGTCCGTTCTTGAATTTTCCTTACGGCGACGAACGCGTGGTAGTCGGGGCCTGATGAGCCGGAAGCGAATCGGAGAGCTGTTGGTCGAGCGCCGGGCGATCACCCAGGCGCAGCTCGAGGCGGGCCTGCAGGCGCAGAAGCGCACGCGGCAGCGCCTGGGCGTCACGCTGATTCAGCAGGGCGTCATCAGCGAGGTGCAGCTGGCGCAGGTGCTGGGCCAGTCGCTGGGGCTCGCCACGGTGGACCTGACGCAGGTGCAGGTGGACTGGTCGGCGGTGCACATGCTGCGGGCGCGCTTCTGCGAGTCGCACGAGCTGTTCCCCTTCGCCATCGAGGGCAAGGGCACGCCGAACAAGAAGCTCATGGTGGCGCTGTCGGACCCGCTCAACCACAACGCGATGGAAGAGATCGAGTTCACCACCGGGCTCAAGGTGGCGCCGTACGTGTCCACCCACTCGCAGATCCGCGCCGCGGTGCTGCGCTACTACCACAAGGTGTCCGACACCGAGGCGGCCGCCCGCGCGCCTGTCAGCGTCGCCACCGGCTCGGTGCGCCTCGCCCCGGAGCCCGACGAGCCGCCCATGGTGATGGGCGAGGAAATCATCTCGGCGTCGAACCCGCTGCCACCCGGCACGCCCGACCCGGCGCTCGAGAAGTTCATCGCCGAGCGGCAGTCGCAGGCGAAGGCCAGGAAGAAGTCCGGTGCCGGCGTGGCGAAGGACCTCGACTTCCTCTTCGGCGGCGGCGGCGAAGAGGACCCGGTGGAGAAGCTCGAGCGGCGCTTCTGGGCGCTCATGCGCATCATGGCGCGCAAGGGGCTCATCACCCGCGAGGAGTTCCTCAAGGAAGTCGACGGCGAAGAGTAGCCGCGCGCGCTCAGCTCGGCCGCCGCAGCATGGGCAGCTTCACGGTGAAGGTGGTGCCCTGCCCCGGGGCGCTCTGCACCGTCACCGCGCCGCCGTGGTTCTCGATGATGCCCTGCACGATGGACAGGCCCAGGCCCGTGCCCTTGCCGTCGGGCTTGGTGGTGAAGAACGGCTCGAAGATGCGCGACTGCACCTCGGGCGCCATGCCCACGCCCGAGTCCGCCACCGTCACCAGCACGTGGTCGTCGACGCTCACCGTGGTGAGGGTGATGCGCCCCCCCGCCTGCGTGGCGTGGCACGCGTTGGTGATGAGGTTGACGAAGACCTGCACCAGGTTCTGCTTCACCGCGAGGAACGGGCCGACCGGCGAGTAGTTCTTCTCGAGCGCCACGCCGTACTTCACCAGCACGTGCTCGCAGAAGCCCACGGCGCGGTCGAGCAGCGCGTTCAGGTCGACCTCCTCGGGCTTGTCCTGCGCCGGGCGCGCGTAGCTGACCAGGTCGCGGGTGAAGCGCAGCACGCGCTCGGAGTTGTCGACGATGCGCTTGTACTTGTCGACGTCGGCCGGGTCCGCCGTGGGCGACATGAGGCTGCGCTTGAGCAGCGCGTCGGCGTACGTGGCCACCGCCGTCATCGGGTTGTTGATTTCGTGCACCACGCTGGCCGCCAGCTGCCCCAGCGACGCCAGCTTCTCGGCCTGGATGATGCGCTTCTCGAGCTCGCGCATCCGCGTCAGGTCCTGCCCGATGGCGATGACGCCCTCCACCTCGCCCGACTGGCTCGTCACCGCCGACGTCGAGAAGGCGACGCGCATCTCCCGGCCGTCGCGGCCAAGCAGCGCCGTCTCGACACCCGACACGGCCTCGCCCTTGAGCGACGCGTCGAGCACGCGCAGCAGCTTGAGGCGCTCGGACTCGGGCACCAGGCGCGCCACGTCGGCGCCCAGCACCTCTCCCTTGTTGTAGCCGGTCAGCTTCACCAGGGCGCCGTTGAAGACGACCACGCGGCCATCGCGGTTCGCCACCAGGATGAGCGCGTTCGCGTTCTCGAGCAGCTCCTCGAGGTACTTCCGCACGAAGGTGAGCTCGTCGATGAGCTTCGCGTTGCGGACCGCCACCGACACCTGGTTCGCCAGCTGGATGACGATGCGCTCGTCGGACAGGACGTCGGCCGACAGGCCCGGCGGGTACTCGATGTTGACCGCGCCGAAGAACTGGCCCGACGCCACCAGCGGCGCCGAGATGCCCCGCACGCTGCCCTGGAACAGCAGCGGCAATTCCCCCGACGTCACGCGCACGCGCTCGGCCGGCAGGCCCCGACTGTCGAGGTGCGTCTTCTCGACCATCGAGCGCCGCAGGTGGAACACGTCGCGGGCGCCGTCGCGCAGGCGCCCTTCCGCGTACAGCGAGGTGAGCGCGCAGGTGCGCGGGTCGACGATGCGCACGCAGAACGTCCGCTGGGGAAACAGGCTCTTCACGCCCCGCGCCACCGCCGCCACCAGCTCTTCTTCACTCGTCGCCCCGGCCACGTGCCGGCCAATGTCGAGCAGCTCGGACTCGACGCGCGCCTGCTCGATGAGCGCCCGGCCCGCCGCCGCCAGGCTGTCCAACATGGGTGACAGGCGCCGCGCCACCACCGCCACCGTCGCGCCGCGCCGCGACACCGTCAGCGTCACCGCCTGGCCCGTCTTGCACGTGACGTCGACGTCCAGCGTGTGGCCGTCGTCGGGCGGCGCCAGCTCCGCGCTCTCGACGAAGTCCTTCACCGCGTGGCCCACCACGTCCTTCGCGCCGCACAGCACCTCGAAGGGCGGGTTGGCGATGACGATCTTCAGGTCGGCGTCGCACAGCGCCGCCGGCGCGTCGACCATGTCGAAGAAGGCCTGGAAGGCGTCGGCCGCCGGGCTCTTCGCGCCGAAGGCCTTCACGCTCGCGTCAGTCTTCATGGCCCGCCGCCTTGTCGAGGTCGACGATCTGCGAAGCGCCCACGTAGGCCTTCGTCTCGAACCGGGTGATCTTTCCGATCTTCTTCACGATCTCGGCCATGCGCTCGGCCTCGCGGTGGATGATGTCGACCGCCCGGTAGGTGGGCTCGGTCTCCTTGATCTTCCGCTTCAGCATCTCGGAGTACCCCATCACCGAGGTGAGCGGTTGGTTGAGCTCGTGCGCGGCGGTGCCGGCGAGGGCCACGATGACCGCGTTCTTCTCGCTCTCGAGCAGGCGGGCCTCGGCGTCGGTCAGCCGGCGCTCGAGGTTCAGCCGGTCGCGCAGGTCGGTGAAGATGCCCACCGTCGCCGTCTCGCGGCTGCCTTCGTAGATGATGCTGGCCGTCATGTTCACGGGGATGCGCTCGCCCGCGCGGTTGAGGATCTCGACGCGGCTGGTGGTCAGCCGCCCGCGGCCGCCGAACTCGCCCGAGCGCAGCTTCGCCATCAACTCCTTCGCCACGCCGGGCGGGTAGAGCTGCGTGACGTGCAGCTTCCCGATGACCTCGGCGGCGGTGAAGCCGCAGATGGCCTCGGCGGCCTTGTTGAAGAGCACCAGGTTGCCCTTCATGTCCGCCGCGATGACCGCGTCCACCGACGAGTCGATGAGCCGCTCGAGGAAGTCGGTCGTCTGGCGCAGCTCGTCGGCCATCTCGCGCTGGCGGGTGACGTCGCGCAGCGTGAGCACCGCCGCGCCCTCGCCGGTCTCGCTGACCATGGGCGCCGCCGACACCGACAAGGTGAGGCGCCGGCCGGCCAGCGTGCGCGCGTGCAGGTCCACGTCGCCCCGCGCCTCGCCGCGCGACACCGAGAACAGCACGTCGATGAGCAGCGCGTCGTCGGTGGGGTTGGTGAGCGCGTTGATGTGGCGGCCCACCGCCTGCTTCGCGTCGACGTCGAGCAGCTTGAGGCCGGCCGGGTTGAGCGACACCACGCACGCGCGGCTGTCGAGGATCGCCACGCCGTCGGACAGGTGGTCGAAGTACGCCTGGTAGCGCTTGAAGGCGGCGGCGCGCTCCTCGGCGGCGATGCGGGCCGACTTCTCCTTCTCGCGCTGGCCGCGCACGCGCTCGAGCCGGGTCAGGTTTCGGAACGCGACGGCCGTGGCGTGCGCGGCGGTGGTGAGGAACTCCACCTCGCGCGGGTTGAACGCGCCCACCGTCGAGCGGCGCAGGAGCAAGACGCCCTCCACCTGCCCGCGCACCGCCAGCGGCAGCGCGGCGATGTTGCGAATGCCCTGCGCGGCGACGGTGTCCTTCACGTCTTCCAGCATCGGGTGCGACGGCGCGTCCTCGAGGATGACGGGCTTGCCCGTGCGCAGCACCTCGCGGACCTCGGGGTAGCGCGCGAGGTCGATGCGCAGGTCCTTGAGCGCCGCGTCGTCGCTGGCCGCGACGATGGTGCCCTCGCCGCGCTCGGCGTCCACCACCACCAGCGCGACGCGGTCGATCTGCAGCTCCTCGGCGAGGCGGCGCGTGACGCCGTGGAACAGCTCGTCGACGTCGGCGGACTCGGCGTACCCAGCGGTCAGCTCGAGCAGCACCTTCAGGTCGCGCTGCCGCTGCTGCGCTTCCTTCAGCGTGGCGAGGCGCGCGCGGAGGTGCTGGAGGCGCGGCACCAGCTCCGCGTCGAGCGCCTGCGGCGAGACGACCTCCAGCACCACCGGCTCGAGCGGGTGGTCGAGGGTGGCCACGCCGAAGATGGCGGCCCGCGGCGCCGCGGCGAGGAGCGCGTCGCGGGCCAGGGCGGCGCCCGGCGCGGCGAGCTCGATGATGGCGACGTCGAGGTCGGTGCTGGCGCGCTCGGCGATGGGCACGCCCGCGGCCGAGAGCAGCGCGACCAGCCGCGGCCGCAGGGGACCGTCCGCCGGCAGCACCACGACGGGTCTGTGCGAAGGCAGCGACACCTGGGAGCGGTTCTACTCCGAAACGGCGCCGCGATCGTGCACCCGTGTGCCGCGCAAACGACGAGGGCCCCGGTGCCGGCCCGGAGCCCTCGTGTCTGGCCGCGCTCGGGGGAGGCGCGTCAGCGCATCGACACCTCGAAGCCGCCGGTCCACGCGCCGCCGTTCCACGTGCCGCCGTACGTCACCGTCGGGCGCACGGGGGGCGAGTAGGCGACCCACACCCAGTCCTGCGTCGTCTCGTAGTGGCCGGGGGTGACGACCGTCTCGTAGCGGCCCGGCACGCACCGGGTGTGCTCGAAGCGGCCGTGGCGGCCGTGGCGCTTCGTCACGCAGCGGCCTTCGACCCACACCTGCGTCGACTGCGCGGGCACCCAGCGCTGCACCGTCTGCCACTCGTAGCGGCCCTGGCCCTGCTGCAGCTGCGGCTGGGGCCTCGTGGCGCAGCCGCGCGCGCCGAGCGCCGGGGCTGCGTTGTGGTACTCGCGGTAGCCGAAGTCATCCGCGTGCGCGGCCGTCGCGCCCACCATCGCCACCGCCAAGGACATTCCGAGGAGGGTTCGGTTCATGTGCACTTCGACCGCGCGGCGGCTGCGCCTATTCAACCGGCGGGCCGGGCCGAGTGCGCTACGGTGCGCCGCCATGACCTACCAACGAAACCCGGTGAAGGCCCCCCGCGTGGGCGGCCTGGCGCTCAAGGCCTTCGTCAGCGCGCTGGAGAGCGGCGTGGGGCCCGCGCTGGTGAAGAAGCTCGTCACCGACAGCGGCTTCGAGGCGTGGCGCGACACCAGCCCGGGCGACGCGCCGCCGGTGCAGTGTCCGCTGCCGCACCCGCCGAAGGCTGGAGAGCCGCAGTCCGCGCAGGAGCAGGCCGAGCGCGCCACGCAGGCGGGCCCGCCCGCGGTGAAGGGCGAGCGCCTCGAGACGGTGGGGGCGTACGCGCGCGCCTACCGCGACGGCGGCGACCCCTCCTCGGTGGTGCGGCGGCTGCACGCGGCCATCGAGCGGCTCGATGGCCACGACGACCGCATGGGCTTCTTCATCGCGCGCAAGCCGGACGAGGTGATGCAGGACGCGGAGGCCGCCACCACGCGCCTGCGGGCGGGGAAGGCGCTCAGCGTGCTGGACGGCGTGCCGGTGGTGCTGAAGGACGAAGTCGACCTCGCGGGCTTCCCCACCACGCTGGGCACGAAGTTCCTCAAGGACGTCGCGGCGAAGGACTCGACGGTGGCCGCGCGCCTCAAGGCCGCGGGCGCCGTCATCCTCGGCAAGGCGAACATGAACGAGATTGGCATCAACCCCATCGGGTTGAACCCGCACCACGGCCCGGCGCGCAACCCGTGGAACCGCGGCCACATCACCGGCGGCTCGTCGAGCGCGTCGGCGGCGGTGGTGGCGGCGGGCCTGTGCCCGGTGGCCATCGGCGCGGACGGCGGCGGCTCCATTCGCATCCCCGCGGGCCTCTGCGGCGTGGTGGGCCTCAAGGCGACGTGGGGGCGCATTCCCGAGACGGGCGTGCCGCCGCTCTGCTGGAACGTGGGGCACGTCGGGCCCATTGGCCTCACGGTGGACGACGTGGCCGCGACGTACGCGCTGCTGGCCGGCCCCGACGGCCACGACGCCGTGGCGGACCTGCAGCCGCCGGCGCACCTGTCGGGCTACGAGGACCGCAACCTCGCTGGGCTTCGCGTGGGCCTCTGCGCGCCGTACTTCGAGGACGCCGAGCCCGACGTGGTGAAGCGCTGCCGCGAGGCGGTGAAGGCGCTCACCGACGCGGGCGCGAAGGTGGTGGAGATTCCACCGCCCGACCTCAACACCATCCTGTGGACGCACTCCGTCATCATCCTGTCCGAGATGCGCTGCGCGATGCGGGAGCACGTGGAGAAGGACTCGACGCGCTTCGCGCTGGACTCGCGCACCAACCTCGCCATCGCGGCGCACTTCCGCGCGACCGACCTGGTGCACGCCATGCGGCACCGGCACCGGCTGACCCGCGAGCAGCTGGCGCTCTTCAAGACGGTGGACGTGGTGGTGACGCCGACGACGGCCTGCACCGCGCCCGAGATTCCCGAGGCCACGCTGCCCGACGGCGAGTCGAACCTGCCGGTGGTGGACCAGCTGATGCGCTACGCGCGCCTGGGCAACCTGACGGGCTTCCCGGCGCTGGCGGTGCCCGCGGGCTACGACGCGAAGGGCCTGCCGGTCAGCGTGCAGTTGATGGGGCGCCCGTGGGAAGAGCACCTGCTGTTGCGCCTCGGCCGCGTGGTGGAGGCCGCCATGGAGCGCCGCCTGCCGCCGATTCACGCCACCGGGCTGCGGTGACGGCGGCTCAGCGCGCGCGGCGGTCGGGCGCGTAGCCGTTGGCGCGCAGCCAGCCGTCGGACGCCGACACCGGCTTGTCCGTGGGGCGCCACGCGCTCTCGACGAGCAGCTCGCCGAACTGCGGCGCGGGCGAGGCGCCGGTGCGGCGCTCGGGGCCCTGCCAGGTGGTGGAAGTCGGGGTCAGCTCGTTCATCGCGGCGGCTCCTGGTGGAGTGGGTGCAACAGGCAGCGGGTGGCCTGTGGCGATCAGACGCGCCCTGTCGCGCGAGTCAACAAACCGACCGCGAGTAGACTCTGGCGCGTGGCTCCGCGCGTGGCGCTCGTCGACGGCGACCTCCTCGACCAGGACGTCGAGGTGCTCGTCAACGCGTGGAACCCCAACGTCATCCCCTGGTGGCTGCTGTGGCCGCAGGGCGTGTCCGGGGCGATGAAGCGGCGCGGCGGGACGCAGCCCTTCCGCGAGGTGGCCCGCCACGGGCCCATTCCGCTGGGCGGCGCAGTGCGGACGGGCGCCGGCCGGTTGCCCCACCGCGCCATCATCCACGTAGCGGCCATCAACCTGCTGTGGCGCGCATCGGCCGACTCCATCACCCGCTCGACGCACAGCGCGATGCGGCTGGTGGCCCAGCACGATTTCCACTCGGTGGCCTTCCCGGCGCTGGGCGCAGGCTCGGGCGGCTTCGACGAGGCGCGGTCACTCGAGGTCATGCAGCGCGCGCTGGCCGCCTTGCGACGGCGAGGCCGAGGTGCGGCTGGTGCGCTTCAGGGCAGCTTCTTCAACTGGCGAATCGCCTCGGCCGCCTCGTCCTGCCCGCAGTTGATGGGCCCGGCGGTGCCTTCGTCCTTCGGCGTCTCCGACAGGTCGCGCAGCGCCGACACCGCGTCCTTGTCCTTCAGCTCGCCCAGGCGCAGCGCCGCCCTCGCGCGCACCGTGCAGCTGCGGGAGGCCAGCGACGCCGCGTAGCGCGCCACGAGGTCGAGGCGGGCGACTCGGCCGGACAGGTCCATGAAGCGCAGCGCGCCCCACTGCCGCTTCGAGAGCGGCTCGTTGGCGAAGCGCTCGAAGACGGGGTCGAGCGAGCGGGCGGGCACCAGCGTGAGCAGCTCCTTGAGCTCGGCGTCACCTTCGGCGTCGGCGAAGTCCTCGGCCATCGCCTGCAGCAGCGGCCGCCGCGCGGGGAAGAGGACCTGGTACGGCATGTCGCGCATCAACGCGCGCTCGTCCTCGGCGCGGCCCAGCTGGTGGAGCGCGGCCACCTTGAGGGACAACAGCGTCGGCACGTCGCCCTTCGCGGCGGGCAGCGCTTCCTCGATGAGCTGCAGGGCGCTGGCGGCGTCGCCCTTCTCGAGGCGGCGCTCGGCCTCCTCGGTGGGCGTGGGCGGCCACATGGCCCACGCGGCGGGTACCAGCGCCGTCACCAGCACGGTGATGAGCAGGCTGACGCGCGTCTGCCTGTCCATCAGCGCGGTGAGGCGCCGCACCAGCCGCGCGCCGGCGCGCCCGTGGTGGCCCAGGGTGTCCACGGTGCCCTTCACCGCCGAGAGGCTCTGCGTGGCCATGGCGTTGAGCGCCAGCCGCGTCTGGGTGGTGAGGGGAATCGCGTCGACGGGCATGGCGGCCTTGAGGGCGGCGGCCAGCGCGTGGCCGTCCTTCGGGCGCGCGTCGGGCCTCTTCTCGAGGCACTGCATCACCAGCTTCACCAGCGCCGGCCACTCGGCGAGGTTGGGCGCCACCGCGTCGAGGTGCGGCGGCTTCGCCTTCACGTGCTGCTCGAGGTAGTCGCGCGTCTCGGGGCCCTCGAAGGGCAGCCGCCCGGCCAGCACGCGGAAGGCCAGCACGCCGAAGGAATAGACGTCGGTGCGCGCGTCGACGGGCTGCGCGGTGGCCTGCTCGGGCGCGACGTACGCCGGCGTGCCCACCGCCTGCCCCGGGTGGCTGACGAAGGGGTCCGCGTTGGGCGGCGGCGGCGTGTCGTCCTCGTCGGACGTCGCCTGGAGCTCCATGAGGCGCGCGATGCCGAAGTCCAGCAGCCGGGCCTGCTCGCCGCGCGGCGTCTGCCCGATGACGACGTTCTGCGGCTTGATGTCGCGGTGGACGATGCCCTTGTCGTGGATGGCGGCGAGGCCTTCGGCCAGCTGGAGAAAGATGCGCAGCGCGCGGCGCGGCTCGAAGGGGCCCATGCGCAGCGCGTGTTCGAGCGTCTCGCCTTCCGCGAGCTCGAGCACCAGCACGGTGCCGTCCTTCGGGTCCGTCTCGAAGTCGATGACGCGCACCACCGAGGGGTGGTCGACGGTGGACAGCAGCAGGGCCTCGCGGCGGAAGCGCTCGCTCATCGCCGGCTGGCTGCCCAGGTCGCGCTTGAGCACCTTGAGCGCCACCTTGCGGCCCAGGGACAGCTGCTCGGCGAGGAACACCTCGGACATGCCGCCGCCGCCGAGGTGGCGGAGCAGCTTGAAGCGCCCTCCGAGGACCAGCCGCTCTTTCGACATTCGAGGCGGAGGCCACCTAACCACGCGTCGCGGCGCTCGTCGACGAGCCCGCCTCGCACGCGCGGTCTCGCCCGGCGCGCTTGGCCTCGTAGAGCGCCACGTCAGCGCGGGCCACCAGCGCGTCGGCGGCCTCGCCCGGGCTCCACTGGGCGACGCCGAGGCTGACCGTCACCGCGCCCCCGCCGGCGACGGGCACGCCGCGCGCCGCTGCGAGCAGCCGCCGCGCCACGATGCGCGCCCCGTCGAGCGCGGTGTGCGGCAGGAGCACGGCGAGCTCCTCGCCGCCGTAGCGGGCGGCCACGTCCACCACGCGCAGGCCCTCGCGCACCACCTGCCCCAGCCGCCGCAGCACCTCGTCGCCCGCCTGGTGGCCGCGCGTGTCGTTGATGGCCTTGAAGTGGTCGACGTCGAGCATCAGCACGCTGATGGGCAGGCCGTAGCGCCGCGCGCGGTAGGCGCGCAGGAGCGAGGTGTACAGCGCCAGCCCCTCCACGGTGGCGAAGGTGAGCGGCACGCCCTGCGACAACATCCACCCCAGCTCCACGCGGCCGTTCGACCACGGCGCGTGCGCCAGGAAGGGCGAGTACGGCACCACGCCGGCCAGCGGCAACGCCACGCCCAGCACCGTCAGCGTGACGCCGGTGGCCAGGCCGCGGTTCATCACCGGCCCGTCGAAGAGCAGGTACCCCACCACCGGCAACACGAGGAACATCACCCCCATCGCGCTGGTGAAGTGGCCCACGGCGTAGATGGAGAAGGCCGTGCAGGCGAACCACAGCTGCACCTCGGCCTCGACGAGCCACCGCACGGTGCGGGACCGCCGCGTCGCCAGCGCCGCCAGCATCAGCAGCGCGTGGCCGACGGCCTGGAAGGTGAGGACGGCCTTCATCACCGGGATGAAGGGGCGACTGACGTACGGCGCCACGGTGGCGTCGTCCTCGATGACAAACAGCCGCGCCAGCCACATCAGGCCGAAGGGCAGCAGCAGCCCCGAGACGAGCAGCACCTTGGCCGGGTCTCCCCAGTCAGCGAGGTCGAGGCGCCCGCCGGCGCGGGTGGCGGGCGGTGAGGGGGCCGGCGGGGGCGTCACGGGGCGCATGCCAGGGCAGCCGCCCGGCCAGACGGGGAGGCGCGCGTTGCGGCGGCCGGGGCGCGACATATCGAAAGGCCATGGTCCCGGAAGTCACCATTCTCGGGGAGCGCACGGCGGAGCTGACGCTGCCCGGCGGCTGCCCCATCTGTCAGGGCGACGTGCAGCTGCGCATGTCGCCCGACGGCGCGCACACCTTCTGCGCGGCGTGTCACGTCATCACGAAGGCGAAGGTGGCCTTCGGGCAGGACGGCGTGGTGTTGACGCCGGCGCGGCCCGCCGAGGCCTGACCGTCACCGCAGCAGCAGGGCGACGAAGACACGCGCGTTGTCCAGCGACGGCTCGCCGTCCGTCACGAAGCCGCCGGTGCAGAGCACCCCGTCGGGCGTCTCGTGCGCGCGCACCAGCACGCGCAGCGCCTCGCCCGCGAAGGCGGGCTTGCGAAACGCGATGTCCACGCGGCGGCCCAGCACCTCGGTGGAGCGGCCGAGGCGCGCGAGGTGGCGCAGCGCCGCGTCCTCGAAGGCGCGCGGGTAGAAGAGCGAGTTGACGTGCTGGTTCGAGTCGGTGTGCGTGAGGCCCAGCACGTGCGGCGCGACGTCGAGGACGAAGCCGTCGTCCAGCGGGCGCGCGCCGGCCGGCACGTTGAGGGTGGCGCGCGGCTCCTTCCACGCGCGGCGCGTGGGCGGGACGAAGCCGTCCTCCAGCGCGGTGACGCGGCGCTCCTCCTTCGGGGCGAAGGGGCGGGTGAAGACGTGCTCGACGCGCAAGGTGCCCGCGTCCGTCTCGCGGCCGGCGTCGTCGGGCGGCGCCAGCGTGGTGCGGCCCACCTTCCCCACGAAGGCGGCGTCGGCGTCGAAGGTGATGCGCTGCACGCGGCCCTCGGCGTCGACGGTGTGCGCGAGGGTGAAGGCGCCCGTCACCTCCACGGGCGCGTCCATGCCGAAGGGCCCGTCGCCGGCGGTGGCGGTGATGCGGCTGATGATGGGCACCATGCCGGCGGCGACCCACTTCCGCGCGGTCGGCTCGACGGAGTGCCACAGCGCGGAGAGGCCCGCGGGCAGGGCCTCCAGCATCAACCGCCCGTCCTGCGCGATGTCCTCGAAGCGGAGCCACAGCTGGCCCCTGGTGCTGCTCATGGGCGCGACGTGTAACGGAGCCGCGGGCCGGCTTCACGCGTCATTTACCGGGCGCGGCCATCGCGGCGGCGGAAGGGGAGCCGTCGAGGCGCGCGCCCTGGTACGTGGCGAAGATGCGGTCGCGCCGCGCGGTGGCGATGGCGAGGCGCTTCGACAGCGCCTTGCGCTCCTTCTTCCCCGCGGCGTCTACGCGGCCCTCGAGGGCGACAAGGCGCTCCTGCATGGCGGCGATTTCGTCGTCCAGCACCACCGGCTGCACGTTGCGCCGCTTGCCCGCGCCGAGGCGGTTGTCGGTGAAGATGGGCACGCCTTCGAGGCGCGTCACGAGAGCGGGCGCGCCGGGCTTCGCGCGCGACAGCTCCAGCTCGAGCAGCAGGCCGTCGCGCTTCAAGCCCGCTTCGTTCTCGAAGTCCTGGTTGGACACGAGGTTGCCCAGCGAGAAGGCGACGGGGGCGCGCGTGCCGTCGGCGCGGGTGAGCCACTCCACGGGCTGCAGCACGTGCGGGTGGTGGCCCACCACGGCGGCGGCGCCCGCGTCGAGCAACGCCTGGGCCAGCGCGCGGTCCTCGGGCCGCGGCTGCGTCTTGTACTCGTCGCCCCAGTGAATGAAGACGACGAGCGCGTCCACCTCCGCGGCCCGCGCGCGCACCGCGTCGACCAGCTGCTCGACGGAGCGACCGCCCACCATCCGGTCTCCCGGGTACGGCACGATGGGCACGTGCGGCTGCGCCGCGTCCTTCGTGTTGTTGAAGCCGTTCAAGAAGCGCCCGACGGCGAAGAGGCCCACGCGCAGCCCGTTCTTCTCCAGCACCAGCGGCGTCCACGCGGCGGCCTCGTCGGCGTCGGCGCCGGCGGACAAGAGGCCCGCCTCGCGCAGCGCCTGGCGGGTGGAGGTGATGCCCTCGCGGTGCTGGTCGAGGCAGTGGTTGTTGGCGAAGGTGGCCACGGAGACGCCGGCCTTCTTGAGCGCGGCCAGAAGCGACGGCGGGCCGTGAAAAATCATCTCGCCCTTCTCGGGGCGCTTGAAGGTGCCGATGGGCGTCTCGAGGTTCACCACCGCGACATCGCTGCGCCGGAAGATGGGCGCCAGCGGACCGAAGACGTGGTCCCACCCGTCGTTGTTGAGCGAGCCGCCTTCGCCGGGCAGCGCGTGCCGCTGCGCCACGGCCTTCACCGGGTCATGGGGAATGACGTCGCCGCCGAAGACGAGGCTGACGCCCCCCGGCGCCTGCGCGAGCAGCGTGAGGAGGACGAGCGCCGTCACGCGGCCGAGTATGGCGCGACGTCGCGGTGGGAGATCCACCACCTTCGTGCGCTACAGGGCTGTGGGCCGGCGGCCACGCGCGCGCGCACGGCGGGAAGGTCCGCGCCCGAGGCGTGTCAGCGGCGGCGCTTCGGAGACTTCTTCCCGGCGCGCGCCGCGCCGTCGAGCTCGGCCACCAGCGTCTTCGGCGCCACCGCCCGGTAGCTCTCGTCGAGCCACTGCAGCAGCAACTCCACGGGCAGCGCCTTGCCCTTCGGGAACGTGGCCGACACCCAGCCCGCCTTGCCCAACCCGTAGCCGGTGGGCTCGCACAAGGGCAGGGACAGCGCCGCCTCGCCGGACTCGGGCAGCTTCACCGACACGCCCACCTCGCCGCCGTCGTCGCGGCCGAGGAAGACGAAGACCTTCCCCTTCACCTTCACCACCCGCTCGCCCCACGGGAAGTGCTCGGTGGCGCCGGGGTACGCGAGGGCCTTGTCCCGCAGCACCGCCATCGCCGACGTCTTCTTCTTCGCCGCCACGTCGCCACCTCGTCAGCGAATGTGGGGCGCGCGCGCGCGGCACGTCTCCCAGCACTGGATGAAGCGCTCGGCCGAGTTGAACAGCTCGTCCATCGCCGCGCCGGGCACGCCCACGTTGCGCAGGTCCTCGAGGAAGTCGGGCAACAGGCCGTAGTGCGCCAGGCCGTCGTAGTTGAAGTCGAAGTCGTTGGCCCGCTTCGGCAGCTTCATTCGCGAGAGCTTCTCGCGCGTGAAGTACGTCAGCTTGAGCGGGTCGTCGTAGCGGACCGCGGTGCTGTCGAGGCCGCCGCTGCGGGTGAAGCGCGGGCCCGGCTGCTGCGCGAAGCCGTTGAAGTCGGTGCCCAGCGCCACGCCGCCCTTCCCCGTCTGCGTCACCCGGTCGATGGCGTAGAGGAAGGCCTGCGCCCAGGTGCGCGAGGTGCCGTGCTGCGTGTTGGGCACGTGCGCGCCGTGCTGCTTGCAGCGGTGCTGGTTGGTGATGGGCGCGACCAGCCCCCCCAGAGAGAGGATGTCGTCCACCTGCTGCTTCGTCTTCATGCCCTCGTGTACCCAGCCGTACGGGTCCTTCAGCTCGTCGCGCCAGAAGCCCAGGTCGCGGAACGCGCTGTGGCTCGAGAGCACCGGGTAGCCGTGCTGCTTCGCCAGCGCGAGCGCGTCATCGGTCGCCAGCGCGGACATGTGGTCGACGTCGATGAGGAGGCCGCGCCTCATCGCGCCCACCAGGAACTGGCGGCCCACCACCGACAGCCCGCGCGCGTTGGCGTGCCCCAGCACCCAGCCGATGCCGCCGTACTTCGGCGCCTCGAGGCCCAGCACGGTGCGCGCGAAGAGCAGCGTGCCCGAGTCCTTCAACTGGAAGGCCACGCCGCCGTCGGCGCGCACGTCGTAGTACTTGCCGCGCAGCCAGCGGTTGAGGAGGTCGAAGTTCGCGTCGTAGATGGCGGTGCCCGCGAAGCTGTTGTCCGCCAGGTGCACCGGCGTCACCATCGACACGCCCTTCTGCACCAGCGCGTCGAGCACCACGTCCACCTCGGTGGCGCCCAGCGGGTTGGTGTTGAGCGAGCGCGTGGGCAGCGACGGGCCCTTCGAGAGGTGCGTCGGCTCGTCGTTGTTGGTGCGGCGCGCGAGGGACTCGAGCGTGTCCATCTCCACGCCCACCACGATGGCGAGCTGGTTGTTGGCGATGAGGGCCCGCGCCTCGGCCGGCGACTTCGCGAGGTCGAGCCACCGCGGCACGCCCGCGTCGTCGCACACCTGGTGCACGTACTTCACGAAGTTGCCCAGCGCGGCCAGCTGCGAGTCCAGCATGTTCGGGTCCGAGTAGCGGACCGCGCCGAACTGCCGCGCCATGAGCTCGTTGTTGACGGCCAGCGCGCACAGCAGCCGCAGCCCGTGCGAGTACGCGCGCTTTACCCAGTCGACGTACATCTGCTGGTGGAAGACGGTGCGGTGCGTCGGCCAGTCGGCGAACGTGGGGAAGCCGCAGGGCCCGTGCTGCTCCAGCACGCCGCGCAGGAAGGCGGCCAGCAACGGCTGGTTGAAGACGTCGTGCCCACGCCCCGGCTGCTGGCAGTTGGCCAGCGCGTCGGCGTAGCCCTTCGGCGACCACGGCGCCCCGGCGATGGCGCGGCCGCCCATACCGAGGTGCGCCATCGGGTGCGAGTGGAGGTCGGCGAAACCGCGGACGGGCGTCGGCATGCGTGAAGTCCCCCTCGAGGGCACGCATTGTGGGGCCAACCCGCGCGCGCGGCCAAGTGCGCCGTCGCGTCAGAGCAACTTGCCGGTGCCGAGGATGATGGCCGGCTGCGCGTCGTAGGCGATGGTGAGCGTGTCCGGCGGCGCCGGGCTGTCGGGCAGCACCACCACGCAGCGCGCGCGCACGCTGGCCGGCTGCCGCGCGTCCACCTTCGCCTTCACCTCGCTGAGCGCCTCGCCCTGCAGCGTCACCACCGCCGGCAGCTGCGCCAGCGTCGCCTTGTCCGCCACCACCTGGCCGTTCACCGACAGCGTCGCCGAGGTGATGCGCGTCTGGAGGTCGAGCGCCTGCCCCGCGCCGTCGGTGAAGGCCAGCTTCTTCACCGTCAGCTCCACCCGCTGCACGAGGTTCGACGCGCCCTGCAGGTCCGGGATGCTCTGGTAGTCGGACGCCTTGAGCACCTGCACGTCCTGGTCGAAGGACAGCTCGCAGCCTCCCGTCACCACCCTCGTCGTCACCGTGTACTCGCCGCCGGTGATGGGCGTGCCGCACGTGAAGCCCGCGCCCAGGCTCACCTGGGTGCTGCCCTTCACCGGGGGAATGCCCTTCGTCTCGTCGAGGCGGTACTCCACCGGCCCGCAGGCCGCCAGCACCACCACTGCGCTCCACCACACCAGTCGTCGCGTCATGGCTGTCTCGTCGGAAAGGGTGCGCGAAGTGGCCCGGCCGGCCGTTGACACCCGTCACCCATCTGGGTGATCCGCCGCGGCGGTTTCATTCGCGGGGCCACAAGTGTGCGACGCGCCGTGGGCCCAGACAAGGCGTGCCTGTCCCACCCCAGATTTCCTGCCGCGGGGCGCGCGGGGCTCGTACAATGACGGTCGAAGTTTCCGGTCGGGGAGGAGAGCGACTCCGCTTCCATGAGCACCTTCCGCGTCGCGCGGCGCCTGAGTGAGACAGCGAGCGTCGTCGAGGCCTTCGTGGGCGTGCAGGAGGACCCGGCGCGGCCGGTGGTGGTGAAGCGGCTGGTGGCGCCGTGGTCGCAGGCCCCGGGCTTCGCGCAGCGCTTCCTCGGCGCCGAGCAGCAGCCGCCGCGCGGGCCGGGCCTGCCTGAGCTGTACGAGCTGGGCGTGGCCAACGACGTCACGTACCTGGTGACGGAGCTCATCGAGGGCGAGTCGCTGCGGCACGCGATGAACGCGCTCGCGCAGCGCAAGGGCTTCATCGCGCCGGCAGAGGGGCTGGCGGTGGTGGGCCGGGTGGCGCACCTCATGGGCGACCTCCACGCGCGCAAGCCGGCGCTGGTGCACGGCGACCTCTGCGCGTCGACGGTCCTCATCACGCCCCGCGGCGAGGTGTACCTGCTGGACGCGAACGTCGCGGCGGCCGCGGGCGCGACGCCGGCGCTGGGGCCCGCGCGGGCCGAGCCGTACACCCTGGCGCCGGAGCAGCTGACAGGCGAGGTGACGCCGGCCACCGACGTCTTCCGCCTGGGGCTGCTGCTGTACGAGCTGGCGCTGGGCCGCCCCCTCTTCGCCGCGCAGGACGCGATGCAGTCGCTGGTGACGTGCCAGCGCTTCACGGGGCTGACGCGCGACATGCTCAAGCAGGTGCCGGAGCCGTACGCATCCGTCATCGTGCACCTGCTGGAGGCGTCCCCCACGGACCGCCCCACCCTGGAAGAAGTCGACACGGTGCTCGCGCAGGCGGCGGCGAAGGCCGGCTGGCGCACGCCCGAGCTCGACGTGGCGCGGCTCTTCTCGCGCGCCTGCCCCAACCACGTGGGCCTCGCCACCTCGCTGCCGCGCGACGGCCACCCGCTGGTGCTCAAGCCGCTGGTGGGCCCGCGGCCCGCCGAGCGGCCCGCCGTCACGCCCCCCAGCGGCGCAGTGGTGGCCCGCATCGCCACCCGGAAGATGTCCCGCACCGAGCTCGAGGCGGTGCGCGCGCCCGCGGCATACGAGGCGAAGGGGGCGCCGGCCGAGGAGCCCGTGGACGGCTCGGCCCCCCGGGACTTGAAGCTCGGCCTCGCGCTGGTGGAGAAGAAGGCGCTCACCCAGGCCCAGCTCGACGAGGCGCTGGAGCAGGTCAGCATCTACGGGGGCTCGCTGTCCGACGCGCTGCAGTCGCTGGGGACGCTCGACGAAGACGTCATCGTCACCACGCTGGCCGAGCTGACGAAGACGCCGGCGCTGACGGCGAAGAAACTGTCGGACATGGCGGCGCAGCCCGACGCCCTCAAGCTGGTGCCGCTGGAGCTGGCGCGCGAGCTCGACCTGGTGCCGCTGGCGCTCAAGGGCGGCACGCAGCTGATGGTGGCGATGAAGAACCCCATGGATAACGCCGCGCTGGACAAGCTGAAGGCGGCGTCGGGCCTCAAGAGCATCGTGGCGATGCGCGGCGGCGAGCGCGCCATTCGCAAGACGAGGAATCGCTTCTACACCGGCAGCGAAGAGGACGACGTCGGCGACTGGCTCGAGCGCAGCTCGGGGCCCACGTCCCTCCTCACCGCGCGCGGCAGCCCGCCCGCCTCGGCCTCGAGCAGCAGCGGCATCTTCGACGGCAACGCGCCGCTGCCGCCGGCGCCCTCGGCGCCGCCGCAGGTGATGGGGGAGCTGCTGGAGGCGCCGCCGCCGCTGGGGCCGGGCGACCTGTCGGCCAGCGCGGCGCTGCGCATCGCCGAGGCGCTGTTGGGGCTCCTCGGGGACCGGGGGCGGCAGGGCACGCAGCTGGTGGCGGTGGCGGTGGGCGTGGCCGAGCGCCTGGGCGTCGCGCCCCTCCTCGTGGACCGCGTGCGGCTCGCCGCCACCGCGCTGGTGACGTCGGCCCTGCGCGACGGGCGTCCACCGTGGGACGTGCCCACCATCGAGGCGCTGTCGGCGGTGCTGGGCCCCGCGTGGGACGAGCTGGAGCCCCTGGTGAGCCCGCTGCTGGCGTTCCCCGCCGAGGTGCCCGCCGAGCCCGAGCGGCAGGCGCTGTGCGCGGCCTTCGCCTTCGCCAACCACGTGGGGCAGGCGAAGCCGCTGGCGCAGGTGGCCGCGCCGGCGCTCACCAGCTTCAAGGCGCGCTTCCGCTTCCCGCCGGCGGCGGTGACGGCGTTGGCGCAGGCGCTGGGCGTGCCGGGCGCGTGAGCCTCAGGGCGCCGAGGGCGCGGGCGCCGGCAGGGGCTCGAGGGTGTACGTCACCTCCGACGGCGTGAGGTTGAACCACGCGCCAGTGAGGCCATCGACGATGACTCCGAGGAAGGCGTTGAGCACGTTCACCAGCGTCACCCAGTTGAACGTGGTGTCCACCTTGAGCAGCTTCGCTCCGTAGCCCTTCTTCCAGGTGACGAGCGCGTAGGGCTTGCCCTTCTTCAGCTCCCACTTCGTCGGGCTGACGCCGACGCCTTCGATGCCGAGGAAGTCGGACAGCTTGTCGAGGATGGGGCCCGGGATAGCGGTGGCGAACACCGCGCTCGAGGCGACCAGCTCGGGCGGCAGCTCCGACAGGCGCGTCAGCAACACCAGCTTCGTCAAGAGCTCGTCGATGGACATGGCCTGCGCGGCGGCGCGCACCTCGGGCGGCAGGTACGGGCCCAGCAGCGAGAGGACGAAGGCGCGCAGCTCGTCCACCTTCTTCGCGCGCAGGGCGAGGTTGGCCGGCGTGCCGCCCAGCACCACCACGGTGGCGCCCGGCGGCGTCGACAGCACCGAGATGTCCTGCCGCGTGCCGGTGAAGACAGTGGCACAGCCGACGTTCAGCGTGAGCACCAGCCCGGCGAGCACGAGTCGCGTCATGGCGCGCGAGCACACCACACGAGTCGACGGCGGCGCAGAGTTTTCGGCGCGGGTAGACGCGACGCAGCGGGTGCGTCGGGCCACGGCGCAGGTCCGCGAGACGACGTCGGCACGGGGGATGAACGCGCACGGAGTCGAAGGGAGAACTGCCATGACGCTGATCTGCGCAACGGACTTCTCGGACTGGGGGCGGGCAGCCCAGACGACGGCGGCGGCGCTCGCGGGCAAGCTGGGCGAGGAGCTGTGGCTGGTGCACGTGCTCGAGCCCGACGTCGAGGTGATGGAGTCGGACGCGCGCCAGAAGGTGATGCAGATGGTGGGCAAACGCCTCGAGGCGGAGGCGCACGCGCTGGCGAAGCTGGCGAAGGGCGCGGTGCAGACGCAGGTGCTCAACGGCCGCACCGACGCCGTCATCCGCGAGTTCGCGAAGGTGAAGAAGGCGTCGATGGTGGTGGTGGGCAGCGCGGGCCACGGCGCCGGGGCGCTGGTGAAGCTGGGCGGCACCAGCGAGCGCGTGGCGACGTCGAACGACTTCCCGGTGCTGGTGGTGCGCGACGGCGACCCGTTCGCCGCGTGGAGCAAGGGCGCGCCCCTGAAGGTGCTGGTGGGCGTGGACGAGAGCGACGCGAGCGCCAGCGCCGTGCGATGGGTGGAGAAGCTGCGGGCGGCCGCGCCGGTGGACGTGGTGGTGGGCCGCGTCTACTACGCCGACGAGGCGCACCAGCGGTACGGGCTGGGGCGCCGCTTCTCCTTCACGGACCCGGATCCCGCCGTCGAGCACCTCATCGAGCGCGACCTGAAGCGGCGCGTGCCGAAGCTGTCGGGCCAGGGCGAGCTGCAGTACCGCGCGCGGCTGGGCGTGGGGCGCGTGGCGGACCACCTGCTCGAGCTGGCCGAGGCCGAGCGCTGCCAGTTGGTGGTGGTGGGCACACACGGGCGCACGGGGCTGGCGCGCATGTGGAGCGTGTCGGCCGCGGCGCTGCACCTCTCGCGCATGTCGGTGGCGGTGGTGCCGCCGGACGGGAAGCCCGCGGGCGTCTTCACCTCGCCGCCGCGCCTGAAGCGGGTGCTCGCGACGACGGACTTCTCGACGCTGGGCAACGCGGCGGTGCCGTGGGCGTACGCGCTGGTGGACGCGGGCGGCGAGGTGTACCTGGCGCACGTGACGCTGGTGGACGGCGTGGCGGGCGAGCTGGTGGACCGCTACCTGCCGGAGACGGCGGGGCCGCAGACGCGCGCGCGGGTGGAGGCGGAGGTGGCCGCAAAGCTGCGCGAGCTGGTGCCGCCCGAGGCCGGTGACCGCAACGTGGTGACGCGCACCGAGGTGCTGCGCTCGGCCGAGCCGGCGAAGGCGCTGGTGGAGGCGGCGGAGCGGCTGGGCGTCGACGCCATCGTCATGGCGTCGCATGGGCGCTCGGGGCTGGCGCGCACGCTGCTGGGCTCGGTGTCCGAGGCCGTGCTGCGTCACGCGCGTGAGCCGGTGTTCGTGGTGCGCCCGCCGGCGTCTTCATGACGACCCGCGCGGGCTGCGCCCTCGGGCCGCGTCGCCTCTCTCCCTCGGCGGCGCGGCCCGGCTTTTGTCCTGGTCAGTCCCACCAGGCCAGGCGAATCGGCTCGGGGAGCTCCTGCCGCAAGGTGAGGAGCGCGCGGTGTACCTCGTCGCGGTGGGGGCCGAGAGAGCGCGCGCGGTGGGTGACGTCGGCCAGGAACTGCTTGACCAACGCGAGGTGCCGGAGCCCGGCTGTTTCCCCAAACGTGCACGCGCGCGGAGACGCTGGGTCCTCCAGCAACTCCACCGCGACGGGGTGTTGTCCCGCGACGAGCTCGCCGTGGCGCTCGACGAGCCGCTGACCGCGCTGCCGCTCTCCTGCCTCCCGCCCGACTGACTCGCCCCGCCGCGACACTCCGCCGCCCCTCTGCTAGTTCGGACCGCGCCATGCGCCTCGCTCTCCTCGCCTCGCTCCTCTTCCTCGCCGCCTGCGACAAGCCCGGCACCGCGAAGGTCGACTTCCGCCGCCCGCCGGTGCCCGGCGCCACCGGCGGCACGTGGGTCGCCCGCTTCGGCGGCGAGACCATCACCGACCGGGAGCTCAACCAGCGCTTCGCCGAGATGAACCCCTACGCCCGCGCCCGCTTCCAGACCGTCGAGCAGCGCCGCGACTACGTCGAGGGCCTGGTGCGCTTCGAGCTGCTCGCCCAGGAAGCCGTGCGCCGCGGCCTCGCGAACGACCCCGAGGTCGTCGAGACCGCCCGCCGCGTCATGGTGCAGCAGCTCCTCAAGCAGGAGCTCGAGGGCAAGAGCGACCTCGTCACCGACGCGATGGTGGCCGACTACTACCAGGCCCACCAGTCCGACTACGTGAAGCCGGCGATGACGCGCCTCTCGCACATCTTCTTCGCCAAGGACCACCGCGCCCAGGCCGAGGCCGTGCTGGCCCAGGTGAAGGCGCTGCCCCCGCTCGACTACGCCGCCTTCGCCAAGCTGGCGCGCGAGCACAGCGAGGACCCGCGCACGAAGGAGCTCGAAGGCGACCTCCGCTTCCTCTCGGACGACGAGCTGGCGAAGAACTGGGGCGAGCCGCTGGTGAAGGCCGCCGCCGCGCTGCAGAAGGTCGGCGACGTCGCGCCCGAGCTCGTCGAGACGGACAGGGGCCTCCACGTGGTGAAGCTGCAGGGCCGGCAGATCGCCCTCAACCTCTCGCTGGCCGAGGCCAGGCCGTCGATTCAGCAGCTGCTGCTCAACGAGACGAAGCAGGACCGCTACCGCGCGCTCCTCGAGCGCCTCAAGAAGCAGTCCAGCTTCGAGCTCAACGAGTCAGCGCTCGCCGCCATCGTCGTCGACCCGAAGGCCCCCGCCGCGCCCGCCACCGCGCCGCAGCCGGGCTTCGTCGCGGCGCCTCCGCCCCCGCCCCCGTCGAAGTGACGCACCTTCAGGCGGTGCTCTCACCCCACGGGCTCTCGG
>Ga0272446_1002669_pt1 | contig 23818 bp, 14 predicted proteins | sample YNPCB0061_FD_194587 | JGI IMG/M metagenome (GOLD analysis project Ga0272446, IMG submission 194587) | Hot spring microbial mat communities from Yellowstone National Park, WY, United States - YNP-CB-006-1 | ecosystem: Environmental > Aquatic > Thermal springs > Hot (42-90C) > Sediment | place... | reverse complement strand
CATACTGGTTGATGTCGGCATGAATCGCAGCGGCCGCGGCCTCCTTGATGAATGCCGGGCCGGGGAAATCGGGAAACCCCTGGCCAAGATTGATGGCGCCATGCTCCAGCGCCAGCGCGCTCATTTCTGTGAAGATTGTGGTACCGAAACTCGCCACGCGGTGGGCGGACCTGCCTGGCATAGTTGCTCCTTTGCCGCACGGTTGGGCCGCAAGACCTCCAGAACGCCGATCGCTCATGCCTCCGGAGCGTGGTTCTACGGCGCGAATCACACCAGAACGCCCGGTCTACCGGTTTGATCAATATTATCTCACCTCGTGACATTATCCTACCATAGACGCAAAGCGATCCGTGTCCTGTTATTGATACGACTTACGCGGTGGCGTATTCCTGGCTCCGCCAGAGCCTGCGGCAGCATGGTATTCACGATCAAGATGGTGGTGTTTGCCGGCGCAGCTGGCAAACACCACCAAAATAAGAGAGAAATACCGCTCTGCCGAAGGCAAGACGATCGGTTACACGAGTCGCTCACACGGGCGACCACGTAAGTCCTGTTATTGACAGTTGTTTCATACTGCTTGACTCCCGGATGGCGCATGGCGTATGCTGGCAGCGGAATGCGAACAGCGCGCCGGCGATCGGATCTGGCGGCGCTGCAGGGGGCACGATGGAGGTGGCGATCAGTAGAACCGTGGAACAAGCGCATGGGCTGCGGGTATCGCACCCGCAGTTGACGAGGTGGAGGTTCCCTGCTGCGAGGCGGGGCTAACGCCGGCCCTTGACCGGCGGAACATCGAGAGATCAGCGGATGCCTCCCGGGCGTGCAGCCGCCCGCAAGCGCTCCGGCAAAGCCGCCTGGCGACAGGTGGGACAGGCGGAGCGTAGCGAGCACCACATATCGCATTGCGCCGGTGCGCCACAGTATGCCCCATGTGGCCAGGCGCTCATTTGCAGTACAGGGTAACCCGCACAATCTGCGCGGCGCGCCAGTGGCCGTGGCGCGGCGTGCGGCTGTGCACACGGCAGGCATGGCGGTGCAGCGCCTGCGGTACTGAACCCTGGATTTCTCAATCTGCAACCAGGCAATCAACAATCAGTATAGAAAGGGGCACCCGATGTGCGGTATTGTTGGATACGCCGGCCCGCGTGACGCCAGTGAGGTTCTGCTTGGCGGGCTGGGGCGGCTCGAGTATCGCGGCTACGACTCGGCAGGTATCGCCGTTGATGATGGGCGGCAGCTCCAATTGCGGCGCAGCGTCGGTAAACTCGGCAACCTGGCGGCGCACCTGCGCGAGCGACCGGTAGTCGGGCGCTGCGGTATCGGCCATACCCGCTGGGCCACCCATGGCGGCGTCACCGAAGAAAATGCTCACCCGCACCGTGACGCCTCGGGCGACATCGTCGTCATTCAGAATGGTATTGTCGAGAACTATCTCGAATTGAAAGAACGCCTGGTCGCTCACGGCCATCAATTCGCCTCCCAGACCGACACCGAAGTGATTGCCCGCCTGCTGGGCGAGTATTACGAGGAGACTGGTTCGCTGGAGCAGGCGATGCGGCGCACCCTGGCAGAGCTGCGCGGCGGCAATGCGGTCGTCGCCATGACGCGCCGTGAGCCGGGGCGGATCGTTGCCGCGCGCCTGGGGCACGCCGGTGGTATTGTGATCGGGCTTGGCGATGGCGAGACCTTTGTCGCATCCGATGTGCCGGCCATTCTTGACTATACGCGGCAGGTTCTGTTTCTCGAAGATCGCGAACTGGCGGTGATTGAGGCCGGGCAGGTCAGGTTGTACCGGCTGGATGGTGCAACTATCGAACGTGCGCCAATGACGATCCCGTGGGATCCAGTTTCGGCGGCCCGGGGTGACTTCAAGCATTTTATGCAGAAGGAGATCTTCGAGCAGCCACGTGCGTTGACCGATGTGTTACGCGGCCGGATCGACCTGGATGACGGCGCAGTCATGCTTGATGAGTTGGCCTTCAGTGAATGCGAGTTACGTCAACTGGAGCGTATCTGCGCCGTTGCCTGCGGCACGGCCTGGCATGCCGCGCTGGTGGCGAAGTTCGCCGTCGAAGCGCTGGCGCGCGTGCGCGTTGAGGTTGATTATGGCTCAGAGTTCCGCTACCGCGAGCCGCTGATCGGCCGGAACGCCGCAGTGCTGGCGATCACCCAGAGCGGTGAAACCGTTGACACGCTGGCCGCGATGGAAGAAGCGCGGCGACAGCAGGCGAAAAGCATCGCGATCGTCAATGCCGTTGGAAGCCAGGCGGCGCGCCTTGCCGATGGCGGCGCGATCTATCTGCATGCCGGGCCGGAGATCGGCGTCGCTTCCACAAAGGCATTCACTACCATGCTGGTTGCAGCATACCTGCTGGCGCTACGGCTGGGCGCGGCACGCGGCGTACTGGCGGCGGGTGAGGTGCGGCGGTATATCCAGGCGCTGATCGAATTGCCTGGCAAGGTTGAGCGTATCCTGCAGCAGCACGCAATCTATGAGGAACTCGCGGAACGCTATCATGGTGCGCGCGATGCGCTGTTCCTTGGTCGCCAGGCAAATTATCCCGTGGCGCTCGAAGGCGCGTTGAAATTGAAGGAAATCAGCTACATCCACGCCGAAGGGTATCCGGCCGGTGAGATGAAACACGGACCGATCGCGCTGATTGATCGCGATCTGCCGGTGGTCTGTATTGCCATGCGTGATGGCGTGTATGAGAAGATGATCTCGAATATCGAGCAGGTGCGGGCGCGCGGCGGCCATGTGATCGCCATTGCCGCCGAAGGGGATGCATTGATCGCTGCCAAGGCCGATTACGTGATCGAAGTGCCGGAGACATTGCCGTTGCTGACGCCGGTGCTGACCAGTGTGCCCATGCAATTGCTGGCCTACCAGTTCGCCGTGCGACGCGGCTGCGATGTGGACCAGCCACGCAACCTGGCGAAGAGTGTCACGGTCGAATGAACGGGGACAGGCGCCGTGGGATGACCCGGACCTCTGGTATACTCTGCGTGTGATCCATCCAGGGTATCGCCAGAACGGAGCACATGCGCTATGGCGCCCGTCAGCCGCCGGATCTTCACGCCCACACCGCCGGATCGCCCGCGATTCACTGGCGCCGACGCCATTATCGTTCTGATCATCCTCTGTCTACTGGCCGCCGGCATCTGGCTGGCCGAAACTGCCCCTGTCGAGGTGCGCGGGCCGGAGATCAGCCTTGAGGTGGCGGCGCTGCCGTTCTATGTCTTGCTCTCGGTTGGTCGCATGGCGGCGGCGTACCTGCTCTCGCTCACTTTTGCCCTGATCTATGGGTATATCGCCGCCTACAATCCGCGCGCCGAGCGGGTTCTCATGCCGCTCCTCGACGTGCTCCAGAGTGTGCCGATCCTCTCCTTCCTGCCGGTAGTGCTACTCAGCCTGACTGCGGTTCTGCCCGAGGGCATCGCCGTCGAGATTGCATCGATCGTGCTGATTTTTACCAGCCAGGTGTGGAACATGACCTTCGGCTGGTACCAGTCGCTCAGCACAGCGCCAAAGGAATTGCGCGAAGCCAGCGGCATCTTTCGTTTTACGCGCTGGCGCCGGCTGAAGACCCTGGAACTACCGTTTGGCGCGCTCTCGTTGATCTGGAACAGCATGATGAGCTGGGCCGGCGGCTGGTTTTTCCTGATGGCTGCTGAGATTTTTACCCTCGGCGCGCGCGATTTCCGCCTGCCGGGCCTGGGGGCCTACCTGCAGACAGCCGCCAATGCCGAGGATTTTGTTGCCATCAGCTGGGGCATTGCAGCGCTGGTCGTCGTGATCGTTATTCTCGACCAGCTCCTGTGGCGCCCGTTGCTGGCCTGGGCCGATCGCTTCAAGCTGGAAATGGTCGAGAGTGATGCACCGCCCGAGTCATGGTTCTACGATCTGTTGCAGCGTGCCTCCCTCAGGCCGTGGATCGCGCGCGCCCTTGAGCCAGCAGGCCACGCCGTCGAGGCGATCATGGAGCGCCTGATGCCGCTGCCGCGCGGGCTGGATGTTGCAGAGAACCGGCGCTCTGCCACGGAGTGGGTGTTTTACCTCGGTGCTCTTGTGGCGGTACCGGCCGGCGTGTTCTTCGGTGGCCGGTTGTTGCTCCAGCTTCCACTGGAGCAATGGCTCGACATTGCGCTCGCCGTTGGCGCAACGTTGCTGCGCGTCGTGGCGGCCATGGCCATCGCATTGCTCTGGACGGTTCCCGTCGGGGTCTATATCGGCACGCAGCCGCGTGCCGCCGCCGTGCTCCAGCCGATCGTGCAGGTGGTTGCTTCGATTCCGGCGACGGCGCTCTTTCCGGTGCTCGTGCTGGGGCTGCTCTACCTGCCGGGCGGGCTCAACCTTGCTGCCGTCCTGCTGATGCTTCTCGGGACGCAATGGTACCTGCTGTTCAATGTTATTGCGGGCGCGGCGGCCATCCCGCTGGATCTGCGCTACACCAGCGATCTGCTGCAATTGCGCGGCTGGCCGCGCTGGCGCATGCTGATCCTGCCGGCCCTGTTTCCGTACCTGATCACCGGCATGATTACCGCCAGCGGCGGCGCCTGGAACGCCAGCATTGTGGCGGAATATATTGTCTTCGGTGGGCAAGCGTACCAGACGCTGGGTATCGGCGCGCAGATCACCGCAGCCACGGCGGTCGGCGATTACCCGCGCCTGCTGGCGGCGACGCTGGCGATGATCGTTACGGTCGTCGCGATCAATCGCCTCGTCTGGCGGCGACTCTACCGGCTTGCTGAGACCATTTACCGGATGGAATAGCGGGAGCATGCTATGACGATCTCCAACGGCAAGGCGCTGGTTGAGTTGAGCGGTGTTGCGCAACGATATGGGCGGGGCGAGAAGCGCTTCACCGCCATTGAGAACATTAATCTGACCATTCGCGAAGGCGAGTTCGTCGCGCTGCTCGGCCCGTCGGGCTGTGGTAAGAGCACGCTGCTCCGTATTATTACCGGTCTGAACCTGCCAAGCGAGGGAACGGTGCGCTACCGGAGCGTGCCACTCAGTGGGGTCAATCCCTATGCGACGATCGTCTTTCAGTCGTTTGCCCTCTTTCCCTGGCTGACCGTCGAGGCCAACGTGGAAGTGGCCATGCGCGCCCGCGGGATACCGGCAGAACAGGCGAATGCCCGTGCTGTGCAGTTGATCGACATGGTTGGCCTCGATGGCTTTGAACAGGCGTACCCGCGCGAACTGTCGGGCGGCATGCGCCAGAAGGTTGGTATTGCCAGGGCACTGGCGGTGGACCCCGAGTTGCTCTGCCTCGATGAGCCGTTCAGTGCGCTGGATGTGTTGAGCGCCGAGACGTTACGCGGCGAAGTGCTCGAACTCTGGACCAGCGGCCAGCTCCAGATTCGCGCCGTGCTGATGGTCAGTCATAATATCGAGGAAGCGATTTTTATGGCCGACCGGATCGTCGTCATGGACAAAGGGCCGGGCCGGATCATCGCCGAGGTGCCGGTGACCTTGCCGCACCCGCGCGATCGCAAGTCGGATGCGTTCGTCGCGCTGACGGACCGCGTCTATGCGCTGTTGATGGGGCAGACTCAGCCGGAGCATGTCGAGTTCGGCACGGAGCCGGGCCAGGCGGGGCGAACACGCGCGCTGCCGCGCGCCGCCGTGACCGAACTGGCCGGCCTGCTCGAGCATGTCAACAGCACCCCTGTTGAGCGCGACGATATCTACCAGTTGCGCGAGGATCTGGGGCTGGACTTCAATGACCTGCAGGCGCTGATCGAGGCCGCCGAGTTGCTCGGTTTTGCCCGCGTCGAAACCGGCGACTTCATTATCAGCCCGCTGGGAGAGACCTTTGCCGATGCCAGTATTCTGGCGCGCAAAGAGATCTTCGCCTCGCGCCTGCGTCGGCTACCATTCTTCCGCTGGATGTTGCGGATGCTGGAAGCGTCGGGCGAGCGCGCATTGCGCCGTGATGTGCTGCTCACGGCGCTGGAGCGCGATTTTCCGCCCGACGAGGCTGAACGGCAACTGGACATTGCCAGTGAGTGGGGGCGCTACGCCGAGCTATTCGGCTACGACGATAGCCAGAGTCGCTTCTTCCTCGAAGAACGCGATGGCCAGTAGTCACGGCCGCCATAGAGGGCGTACAAGGTATCATCCGGGCCTATTCGCCGCAGACCACGGCACCACGCGACATGATAGTACATCATCGCCTGCCGGCGCCCGTTGTGTTCTGCCTTACGATTGCCGCAGGCTATGGCGAGGTCAGAAATGTGCTACCGCGTACGTTCTGTTACTTCTTTGTGAACGAAAGGAAGAAAGGCGCGGAACGGTCGCTCGATCGCCATGGCGCGCAGGCGCAGAATGCGATCATTTGAGCCGCCATTGTCGGTTGAGATGTAGATATATCCATCCGGCCCGACCGTTACGTCGCGCAGACGGCCATACTGGAAGTCGATCAGGATCTCCTGCTCGGCCACCGTCTCATTGTTCAGACGCAGCCGGTAGAGCCTGCCGGTCTTGAGTGTGACGAAAAACAGGTTCCCCTGCCATTCCGGGAAGGCATTGCCCGTGTAGAACGTCATGTCCGATGTTGCAACCGTGACATCTGTATCGTACTCGGCGATCGCCGGGGCATAGTTTGCCACACCGGTGCATGCCGGCTGGATGCCAAGACATGTCGGCCAGCCGTAGTTGCGCCCTTGCTGCAGCAGGTTCAACTCATCTTTCTGGCTGGGGCCGTGTTCGGTGCTCCACAACCTGCCGGTGGCCGGTTGAAACGCCAGTCCCTGGTGATTGCGATGTCCGAGCGTCCAGATGAGTGAACGCGGGAGCTGCCCGGCGGCGTAGAACGGATTATCGGTCGGAACCGAACCATCCTTGAAGATGCGGAACGTCTTGCCGCCGCTGCTATCCAGGTTCTGCGCCAGCGGAGCGTTGCTGGCGTCGCCCATCGTTACAAACAGGTAGCGGTTGTCGGGCGAAACAACGACACGGCAGCCGTTGTGGGTCAGCGCGCCGATCATGTCGTCAATCAACGGGAGTTCGTCGTCGATCGTCGCGCTACCGACGTTGACCGTGAAGCGTGACAGGCGATTCTGTTTCACCATGCCGTCGCCATAGGTACTGTAACAGATGTACACCCAGCCATTCTCGGCGAAGTTCGGGTCCAGTTCCATACCAAGCACGCCTGCCTCGCTCTCGACACGCACCGGGCTCGGCGGCGAACTGTTGAATACCTGTATCTCGCCCGTCACCAGGTTCAGCGCCCTGAGACGGATGCTGGTATCGCTGCGGCTGGTAAAGAAGAGCCGGCCATCAGGAGCGAAGCTGATGCTCCATGGGCGGTCCAGGCCGGTCTTTACGATATCAATCTCAAAGTCGGGAGCTGCGCGAGTTTCGCTTCGCCAGAGTAGCGCGACGGCCAGGATGCTCAGGAGCAGGGGTGCACTCAACCAGCGACGGGGCATGGCACTCTCCTTTTCGTGTGATGTGCTGATCCGGCGGCAGATGGCGCATACGAAGCTGGGGCGGCGTGGATGAGCGGGGTAGCGCCTGCGCTGGAGACATGTGCGATTATAGGGGGGACGGTGTGTGTGGATATGGCCTGCGCGTAGGAGAATGGTCCTGGTTTCGTCAGATCAGGGCCGGAACAGCTCGCATCGCTGGTTGCCGGCCTTTTCATAGGTTTGATTGACTCTGACAACGGAGCAACCTACAATACGTAGGCACACCACGACTGCGCTCCGCTGAAATGAGGTTTATGTGTTGACGCCCGGCACGCTTCTTCAGGATCGCTATGTTGTGGAACGTCTGCTCGACCGCAGCGCGTTCGGCGATCTGTACCTGGCGCGCGATCAGCGCACCAGGCAACCGGTTGACATCAAGGCTGTCACTCGTAGTGCCGCCAATATCGACATTCAATTCAGCCATGAGGCGGCGGCGTTCGCAGCAGCGCGCAATGCTGCGCTTCCTGCGGTGGTCGATGCGTTCACGACACCGCTTGGCCGCTTTCTGGTGGCTGATCATGTTCCCGGCATCAATCTTGATGAGCTACGCGCCCGCGTACCGCACGGTCGCCTTGACGCGGACGCTGCGCTGCGGCTGATGCAGCCGGTGATTGAGGCGCTCGATCACCTCCACGGCTGGACGCCACCTCTTCTCCATCGTGACGTGCGACCGGCGAATATCCGGGTCACAACCGCCGGCCAGGTCTACCTGGTGAACCCTGGCGTGGCGGGTGGCGCCGTCGCGCCCTTTGCCGAGGGCGATCCGCGCACCGATCTGTATGCCATCGGCGCGACGCTCTATACGCTCCTCGCCGGTATGTCGCCGCCGCCGGCAACCGAACGCCTCACGCGCGATACGCTTCCTCCGCTACAGCAATTGCGCCCGGACCTGCCGGTAGCGCTGGCGGACATTGTCCGGCGTTTGCTGGCGCTCGATGGTTCTCGGGCCAGTGCATCCGCGGCTACCGTCCAGCGCGATCTGTTTCAGGCTGCGCCGGATCAGGCGTGCAAGCGCTGTGCGACGATGAATCGCGCCAGCGCGCGTTTCTGTCGCAAGTGCGGTGCTGAACTGCCGGCTGCCGATCCGCGTGGCGCGATCCGTGCATTCGTTGCGAGCCTGCCACAGGAGCCTGCACCGGCGGTGACCGCTCCGGCCGGTGTCCCGATCGTGGCGGCGCTGCGCCCACCTGATGCGCCGACGGTGACGACACCGCCGCTGGACGCGCCGACGGTGACGACACCGCCGCTGGACGCGCCGACGGTGACGACACCGCCGCTGGACGCGCCAACGGTGACGACACCGCCGCTGGACGCGCCGACGTCACATCCAGTTGATGCGCCTGCGCCGCCACCAATTCCACCGGTCGCAGGGCAAGGTGGCCAGACGGCCCCTGCAGTGACGCCACAACGCCGGCGCGGCCTGCTGATCCCCGGTATCATTGCAGCGGTGATCCTGCTGGCGGTATGCACTGGCGGCTACGTAGCGCTCCAGTCACGTGGCGGCCTGCCGGGGATCGTGGCGGTTGCCGTGACACCGGGCGGGAGTGTACGACCATCGCCCACAGCACAGACATCATCAGGCGGCGGAAGCGCCGCGACCGCTGAAGCGCGCCAGAATGCCACTGCCACCGCGATTGCCGAAGCGCGCCAGGCCACGGCCACTGCCCGCACCGAGGGGCAGACGGCGACCGCCGGCGCAAGTCAGGCCAGCGAAGGGCAGACGGCAACTGCCGTCGCACGCCAGACCGTCGCCGTCGTGGCGCAACGGACCGCCGCCGCTATTGCGGCGGCGACGCAGACCGCCGCCGTGCCAACGGCAACGCCGGCGCCGCAGGTGCTTGAGCCACAACCAGGGACGCTCGCTATTGCCGATTACCAGGCCCAGGTGCAGGGTCTCCGCCGTTTGCTGTTCGAAACCTATGACCGTGGCGAGCGCACCAAGGCGATCTGGGCCCAGGTTGATAATGAAACGCGCCGCGCGGTGCTGCGTGACAATCTGTATTACCTCACCATGAAAGTGCCGGACCAGATTGCCTGGTACTACTGGAACCGCGACCTGGGTGACACCTACAATATCGAACTGAGCGTTGCGTTCCAGACCGTTGGCGCGCCCGCACTGGTCGGGATTGCATTCGATGTACAGCCCGAAGCGCAGAGTGCACTGTTCTTCGAAATCACCAACGATAGACGCTGGCAGTTCAGTACGCTGGTAGATGGCTCGTTCGTTACCGAGCGCAGTACCGGTCTCATCCCGGACGATGTGATCATTAGTGGAAACGGGACAAATACCCTGTGGGTGGTGCGGAAGCCGGATGAGATCCAGCTCTGGATCAACAGCAAACATGTTGCGACGACGCCGCCGAGCCCGTTTACAGGCGGCCGGGCCGGTGCATGCATTTCGTCGCAGCTGGAGCTTTCTGAGCCGGCTACGGTCATTGTGGATAACTTCCTCGCCCGCGCGCCATGAAAGGTGTAAACGTTGAAGGTTGAAGGTGGGACGTTGAACTCGCAAGTTTCAACAGACAGATACGTTGCGCGCTCGCCCACCAGTAAAGAAAGTAAGACGACCATGATGGATGCGCTAGTCTGGTTGGGGCCGCGCAGGATGGAACTGCGCCAGGAGCCGGTTCCCATCCCCGGGCCGGGCGAGGTGCTGGTTGCGGTGGAGGCGGTCGGTATCTGCGGCTCCGAACTGAGCGGCTACCTGGGGTTGAACAGCTTGCGTCGCCCGCCATTGATCATGGGGCACGAAGCTGCGGGCCGGATTGTCGCCGTCGTTGACGCCATGCTGGGTGACGGCACGCCGGCGCGCACCGCGGCACGGGTGACCTTCAACCCGCTGGTGACATGCGGCACGTGTGATCGCTGCCGCGCCGGGCGCGCCAACCTGTGCCGCAACCGCAGCCTGATCAGCGCCCATCGCCCGGGGGCGTTCGCGACATATGTCGCCGTTCCTGCCGCTCTCTGTCTGCCGCTGCCCGATCACCTCTCCATGGTTGCCGGGTCGCTCACTGAACCGCTGGCATGCGGTGTGCGCGCCGTCGCGCATGCCGGCGACGTGGAACGGCTCGTCATCCTGGGGGCCGGGCCGATCGGGTTGTTGTGCCTGGTTGCGGCCCGCGCGGCCGGCGTGGCGCAAGTACTGGTCAGTGATGTTGTCGAGTCGCGCCTGGTGCTGGCGCGTAGCTGGGGCGCAACGGCAACGGTCAGCGCGCGTGACGATGTGCTTGCCGCGATCCAGGCGTTCGCGCCCGGTGGCGCGGATGCAGCGATCGATGCAGTCGGAGTTGCGGCGACGCGCGAGCAGGCGTTACGCGCCGTCGCGCCCGGGGGGCGCGTCGTCTATGTTGGTCTGCATGAAGAGGAGTCGCCGTTCGCTGCCAATTATCTGGTGCGGCAGGAGATTGCATTGACCGGTAGTTTCGCCTATACCTCCGCCGACTTTGCCCGCGCGCTGGCGCTCCTGGCAGCGGGGCACGTTCCGCTGAGTGGCGACTGGCTGGAAGAGCGACCGCTGGCTGCCGGGCCGGATTCGTTTGAGGAGTTGCTGGCCGGCAAGGCGCGGGCGGCAAAGATCGTGTTGCGGCCGGCTTGAACGCGAAAGCATTGAGCGCGGGGAACCAATGGGCGGGGAACCAGTGGATCGATCCCAGCATGGGCGCGTCGTGCAGATCAATGTCAATCCGGCAGGTGGGGTACCAACGTATCGGGTTCGGAACGCAATCACTGGTCATATCGTGATCGTCGAGCCTGCATCTGTCGCCGCATCCCATCCGGTTACGACCTCTTAACTTCCTGCTGATTCCTCTTCTCTCTATACGGCATACTCGCGTGCTAGGATTGGCGCGAGCAGCGCAGGGCGATGGCGCATTGTAAAGCGTTTGCACACGCCCTGCGCGCGTTTTGTGCATTTTGACGCATTGGAAGCACGGTGGTATGCTGAGCTTGCGCTGACAATGCACCAGGCAGATCTGAAGCACTGCCCCTCACATAGCTGAATCATCCTGTACAGCGCTTCACCTGCACCCAACCTCTGTCGCCCGCCTGGTCTGGCCGTATGGCCCTGGGGAGCACCTCTATGACTGAAGCCTTTCGCGAGATCTACTGGAACATTGGCGAGACACTGGGATCACTCACGGTGTATGGTTCAGCACTGATCGTACTGGCCGTGATGACCTGGGGCATTCTGCGCGACGTCAACCGCTGGCGCAAGGGGCGCCCTGATGCCCGGATCGCAAACCTGGGAGGGCGAATCGTCGAATCGCTGGTGCAGGTGTTCGGCCAGAAGAAGACCCTCAAGGACCGTCGGCCAGGCACGATGCACGCGCTGGTATTCTTCGGCTTCCTGGCGCTGTTCATCGGTACCGATATCATTGCCGTCGAGGAAGATTTCACCGTCCCGCTGATGGGTCACGATGCCGGCAAAATCCTGGTTGGCGAGTTCTACAAGAATTATGAGCTGATCATGGATTTCATGGGCCTGGTGTTTGTCGCCGGCATCCTGTGGGCGGCCTACCGGCGCTATGCCAGGCATCCGGACCGGCTGCACAACCGGCGCACCGATCTGTGGAGCCTGGCAGTCCTCGGGTATATCGGTATCAGTGGCTACTTTATCGAGGGCCTGCGCCTGGCGAACCAGACCATCGCCGGCGTGCCGGTGTTTGTGCAAGACTGGGCACCACGCGCTTTCGTCGGGTATGGCCTGGCGACACTGTTCCGTGGTATTGGTCTTGGCGACGGTAGCCCGGTAGGGCTTGGTCTGCACATGTTCTTCTGGTTCAGCCATACCCTGGTCACCTTCGCCTTTATCGCGTCAATCCCATTCTCCAAGCTGCAGCATATCTTCTACACGCCACTCAACACATTCTTCCGCGACCTGGCGCCGAAAGGCGCGCTTACCCCCATTCCCGACCTGGAGGCCGAGATTGAGAAGGATGAGCCACGGCTGGGGGTGGCGACGCTGGCTGATTTCACCTGGAAGCAGCGCCTCGATTTCGACGCCTGCATGCAATGCGGTCGCTGTCAGTCGAAATGCCCGGCCTACGCCTCAGGATCGCAGCTCTCGCCGAAGTTCCTGATCACCAAGATGGCGAACCTGCAGCGTGGCGAACCGGTGTTGCTGCATGATGGCAGCCTGGGGCGATCACATCCGGCCCTGACGACCGACCAGTATGGTGAGCCGCCAAAACCACTTGCCGAGCGCGCGCCAGTATACGCCCGGATCGAGGGTAACCGCGAAACGCTGCCGCTCATTGAGCATGAGCTCTACGGTGAGAACGAGATCTGGGCATGCACAACCTGCCGCGCCTGCATGGAAGAATGCCCCGCAATGATCGAGCATGTCGATCTGATCGTCGACGTGCGGCGCAACCTGACAATGATCCAGAGCGAGGTGCCATCGAATGTCAAACGCGTGCTCGAAGGCATCGAGCGCGCCGGCAACCCCTGGCGCCTGCCTGCGCGCGACCGCACTGCCTGGGTCGAAAACCTCGATGTGCCAACCATGGCCGAAAAAGAGACTGCCGAGGTGCTCTACTGGGTTGGCTGCGCGCCAGCCTACGACGAGCGCTCGAAGCGCGTCGCCCGCGCCATGGTACAACTGCTGACCCGCGCCGGGGTTGATTTCGCCATCCTGGGCGAGGAGGAAAGTTGCACCGGCGACCCGGCCCGCCGCATGGGTGAGGAACTCCTGTTCCAGGCGCAGGCGCAGGCTAATATTGAGACAATGCACCAGTATAAGTTCAAGAAGATCGTCACAACCTGCGCTCACTGCTTTAATACCATCAAGAACGAATACCCGCAGTTCGGCGGGCGCGCCGGGATTGATTACGAGGTGGTGCATCACACCGAAATGCTGGCGCAACTGGTGCGCGAGGGCAGATTGAAACCACAGCAACCGGTGAACCAGAAAGTGGTCTACCACGACCCCTGCTACATTGGCCGCTACAACGACGTCTATGATCCGCCACGCGCCGTCCTGGGCGCGATCCCGGGCCTGCAACTGGTCGAAGCGCCGGAGTGGAACCGCGAGCGCGCCATGTGCTGCGGTGGCGGCGGCGGTAATGTCTGGATGGAGGGATGGGGAACGAAGGGCGTGAATGCCATCCGCCTCGAACAACTCATGCGTGAGAAGCCGGAAACGCTGGCGCTGAGTTGCCCGTTCTGCATGGTCATGTTCGAGGATGCGGCGAAGAATGCCGGCCTTGATGAACAACTGGCGCGGAAGGACATGGCCGAGTTGTTGCTCGAATCGCTCGGGTAGCACAAGGCCGCGGGAACCGGGAAGGGTGACCAGGGGGCGGTGGGTTATGGCGGCGGCGCTGCCGCAACCCACCGCCCCGGCTGTTCTATCGCACCGCGCCAATCATGTGTGCGATGCGCCGCCGGCCCATCGGGAAGCCATCCACACCGTCCGGGACATGCGGGATCACACGCGTCCGTTGCTTTCGTGCGCTCCACACCAGAGATCAAAAAACGGTCGCACACCGGCGACCGTGAAAGAGGGGATATGGCGGCGGTTGCGTTGAGCGTGCTGCTGGATGCCTGCTAAGATGACCCTGCCGTTCCGCCGCGTTATCTATGTTCACCATGATAGACGCATGCCGTGCCGGAAAGGATGCATGGCCATACATAAGAGATTCATTAGAACCGGTGCCACGCTGGATTTGTTATAATGCGCAGCAGAAGCTTGCGTCTGAAACAGAAGGGCCATGTGATGACCGCGCAACCGCGCCGGCGCGTCGCGCTGTTTGTCAGTTGCATCGTTGATCAGATTTACCCCGCCGTCGGGCTGGCAACTGCTGAACTCCTTGAACGCCAGGGTGTCGAGGTAACGGTTCCGCGTGGCCTGACGTGCTGCGGCCAGATGGCGTTCAATGCCGGTTTTCGCGACGATGCGTATGCCGTCGCCGGGCGCACGATCGAGGTGCTGCGTCATCAGGGAGACGTTGTGCTGCCGTCAGGTTCCTGTGGCGCGATGATTCGCCACCTGTACCACGAACTGTTCCACGGCACGCGCCACGCGGCGGCGGCGAAGGAACTGGCGGCTCGCACCTACGAACTGACCGAGTATCTCGTAGATGTGCTGGGCGTCAGCGATGTCGGGGCGCGTTTCTCCGGGACGATTGCCTTCCACGATGCCTGCCACGGCATGCGCTACATGGGGCTGGGCCGGCAGGCACGCGTGCTGCTCGAACACGTCGCCGGCGCAACCATCGTACCATTGCCCGGCAGCGATGAGTGCTGCGGGTTCGGCGGCCTGTTCGCGGTCAAGCAACACCAGATCTCCGAAGCCATGCTGCACCGGAAGCTGGCGCATATTGACCAGTGTGGTTGTGATGTGCTGGTGACCGGCGACACAAGCTGTATGACCCAGATTGCTGGTGGCCTCAGCCGTGCAAAATCACGGGTGCGCGCGCGCCATATTGCCGAAGTGCTGGCGAATCGTGTTGAACGTTGAACGTTTGCACGCGTGAATGGTGTACGTTGAACGTGTGCACCTTGAACCAGACCGAGAATACCTTATGACGACACACACCATCGCATTCTTCGACCGCGTCGAGAGCGCGCTGCACGATGATTCGTTGCAGACGGCGCTCGGGCGCGCGACAACGCGCTTCATCGGCAATCGCGCCAGCGCCGTTGCGGCCGTGGACGACTTCGAGGCCCTGCGGGATCGGGCGCGTGCGATCCGTGCCGGGGCGCTGGCCCGGCTCGATGAACTGCTGGCCCGCCTCGCCGATATGATCGAACGGCGCGGCGGCCATGTCTGCTGGGCCGAAGATGGCGCGGCGGCGCGGCAGTATATCATTGACCTGGCGCAGCAACGCGGCGTGCACACGATTGTCAAATCGAAGTCCATGGCTTCGGAAGAGATCCATCTGAACGAAGCCCTCGAGCATGTCGGCCTCGATGTGATCGAAACCGATCTTGGCGAGTATATCATTCAACTCGCCGGAGAGACACCGTCACACATTATTGCGCCGGCGATCCACAAGACCCGTGAACAGGTGCGCGACCTGTTCGTCGAGCACCTGGGTATGACGCCGACCGACGACATTCCAACCATGACGCGTACGGCGCGTACGGCGCTGCGCCAGCGCTTCCTTCAGGCCGATATGGGCATCAGCGGGGTGAACTTTGGTGTGGCGAACGAAGGCGCGATTGTGATTGTCGAGAATGAGGGGAATGCGCGCCTGACCACAACGGCGCCACGGATACACGTCGCGATCATGGGTATCGAGCGGATCTGTGAGAACCTTGATGACCTGGGAGTGTTGTTGCAGGTACTCGCTCGCTCGGCTACCGGTCAGCGTCTCTCGGTGTATACCTCGGTCATCAGCGGGCCGCGCCGCCCGCATGAACCTGACGGGCCCGATGAGTTCCACCTGGTATTGCTCGATAATCGCCGCTCAGATATCATCGGCGGTGGGTATGCCGAGGCACTCATGTGTATTCGGTGCGGCGCATGCCTCAATGCCTGCCCGGTCTACCAGTCGATCGGTGGCCACGCATACGGTGGCGTCTACTCCGGGCCGATCGGTGCCATCCTGACCCCGTTGCTGCAACCGGAACTGCCGGACGTTCACAAATTGCCGCATGCCTCCAGCCTGTGCGGCGCATGTGAATGGGCCTGCCCGGTGAAAATCGCCATTCCCGACCTTCTGTTGCGCCTGCGCGCCGATGCGGTGAAGAACGGCAAGTACGAACCGTACGAACCGCTGGCAATGTTCGGCTGGCGCCAGGCAATGACCAATCCGGCGCTGTACGGCATGGGCGGAAAGCTGGCATCCCTCGGGACGCGCATGCTCGGGCGCGATGGGCGCGTCGGCTGGCTGCCGCCGCCACTCGATCAGTGGACGAAGCAGCGCGATTTTCCGGCATTCGCGCCGAAAACCTTCACCGAACTCTGGGAAGAGCGGAAGAGGGCAGGAAGCTAGCGTGCAACGATATATCTGCATCCATGGGCATTTCTACCAGCCGCCGCGCGAAAGCCCGTGGCTCGAGACGATCGCGCCGCAGCATTCGGCGCATCCCTACCACGACTGGAACGATCGCGTCGCTGCCGAGTGTTATACGCCGAATACCGCCTCGCGCATCCACGATGGTGATGGCCGCATCGTCCAGATTGTCAACAACTATAGCCGGATCAGCTTTAACTTTGGCCCGACGCTCCTCGCCTGGCTGGAGCAGCGTGCACCGGCAACCTACCATGCTATTATCGAGGCCGATCGCCAGAGCCGGGCGCGTTTTTCCGGCCATGGCTCGGCGATTGCCCAGGCCTATAATCACATGATTCTGCCGCTGGCCAATCGGCGCGACAAGCGCACGCAGGTGCTCTGGGGTATTCGTGACTTTGAGCGCCGCTTTGGTCGCGTGCCCGAGGGTATGTGGCTGCCCGAGACAGCGGTCGATCTTGAAACACTCGAAACCCTGGTCGAGCACGGCATTCGCTTTACCATCCTGTCGCCTTACCAGGCCCGTGCCGTGCGCGAGATTGGCACCGCCGAGTGGCACGATGTGACCGGCGGGAAGATTGACCCGACCATGCCCTATGTGCAGCGTCTGCCTTCCGGCCGGTCGATTGCGCTGTTCTTCTATGATGGCCTGGTGTCGCGCGCCGTGGCCTTCGAAGGGTTGCTCTACAACGGCGGTAACTTTGCCAATCGCCTGGCCGGCGGGTTCAACCATCGTAGCGGCGCGCAACTGATGCATATTGCCACCGATGGCGAAACCTATGGTCATCACCATCGCCGCGGCGACATGGCGCTGGCGTATGCGTTGCACTACATCGAGCGTGAACAACTGGCGCGCCTGACGAATTATCAAGCGTTTCTCGCACTCCATCCGCCTGCCCACGAGGTTCAGATTGCCGAACGCACGTCGTGGAGTTGTTTTCATGGTATTGAGCGCTGGCGCAGCGACTGCGGTTGCAGCACCGGTGAACGCCACGGCTGGCACCAGGCATGGCGCGCACCGTTGCGCGCGGCGCTCGACTGGCTGCGGGACACACTGGCAGCGCGTTTTGAGGTTGCCGCTGAACACCTGCTGCTCGATCCATGGGCCGCGCGCGACGACTATATTCGCGTCGTGCTCGACCGCTCGCCCGAATCGATCAATACGTTCCTGGCCGAACACGAGACGCGCGAATTGCGCGCCGAGGAACAGGTTGAAGTGCTTCACCTGCTCGAAATCCAGCGCCAGGCGATGTTGATGTATACCAGTTGCGGCTGGTTCTTTGCCGACATTTCTGGCATCGAGACGGTGCAGATATTACAGTACGCCGCGCGCGCCATTCAGCTTGCCCGCACCCTCGATGGCGACGATCTCGAGCCGGAGTTCATGCGCCGGCTGGCCGAGGCACCGAGCAACATGCCGCAGTTCGGTCATGGCCGCGGCGTCTATGAACAACTGGTGCGGCCGCATATTGTGGATCTGCGCCAGGTCGCGGCGCACTATGCGGCGAGTTCGCTCTTTGACGCGCACACCGATCCTGCGCGTGTCTACTGCTATACGGTCGAACAGCGCCGGCACCGGATGATGGAGGCCGGGCGGGCGAAACTGGCAATTGGCGTGGCGCGCATTACCTCAACAATTACGCTGGAGTCGGCGGAGTTGCGCTATGGTGTGCTGCATCTGGGCGATCAGAACTTGATTGGCGGGGTGCGCGCCGAGGATGGCGCCGCCAGCTATGCTGACCTGCTGCATACGATCTCGCCGGCGTTCGAACGCGCCGATCTGGCCGGGATTGTGCAGACGCTGACGCAACACTTTGACCGCCTCGATTACTCGCTCAAATCGGTCTTCTACGATGAACAGCGCGCCATTGTGCAGGCCATCCTGGCGCCCGCGCTGGAGGAGACCGCTGCCGCGTACCAGCGCCTCTACGATCGCCATACGCCGCTCATTTCATTTCTGACCAACCAGGGGATTCCATTACCGCCGGAGGTGGCGACTGCCGCAGAGTATGCCATGAGCGCGGCAGTGTATCGCGCACTGACGGCAGATCCGCCTGATCTCGACCGCGCCCGCACACTGGTCGACTCGGCGCGCCGTGCCGGGGTGTCGGTCGCGCGCGAGCCACTGCTGAGCGAACTACGCTACGCGATCGAACGCCTGGCCGCGCGGTTGCACACCGATCCCGAGTCTGCGCCGCTGCTCGATCGCTTGCTGGGCCTGGCGCGTCTCGCGCGCGCGCTGCCGTTCGAGATTGACCTGTGGCGCGCCCAGAACGACCTGTTCGAGATCCGCACCGTGCATTACCCGGTACTGGCAGCGCGCGCACAGGCCGGCGACCAGCGGGCGCGCATCTGGGCCGAGCGGTTTGCCGCCACTGCAACACTGCTTGGCATCAGTATGGCGGGGTATCTGAGCCAGACGGGGTAGCGGCCTGGCGAATGGGCAGGGTCGTTGAGTGTACGGCTGCGTGTGATTGCCAGAGGCGGCACGATCACCGCCGGCCATCATGGGCTTCGGGTGGGGCGCGCCGACGCGGCAACCCTGATCATTTGAACGGGCGCTGCGCAACCTTGAGGTGGTCGCGCTCTCTTACCCGCTCGCGAGATGACCGTTCGCCCATGCATGACGTCACGCGGGCGCATGAACGACCGTCTGCGGTCATAGCGAGGCGCGTCAGCGACAGCGTGTAGCGGGTGACGCCTGGCTGACGCAATCCCCGCTCGCGCCGCTCGATCGCGTCGCTGCGCTCGCAATGACAGCAAACGATCCGTTCTTCGGAGTGGCACCCCCATGCTTCCAGCGTGATTCTGCGGCATAATCGTTCCCGCCCATGCATGACGGTAGGCGCATGCGGGGCGCAGGCCCGCGTACCAGGGTTCGCCAGCAGTGTCTTTGCAGGAGCCCTGTCGCTGTCTGTTCCGCCGTCGACACACACTCCAATCTGTGGTACACTATTTCTAGAAAGACGAAGCTATTCGATCGCCTCGACCTTCCGGCCGGGGCGTTTTTTGGTGCAAAGCAATGACTCGACGTGACGACATCCGCAATATCGCCATTATCGCCCATGTTGATCATGGTAAGACGACGCTGGTGGACGGATTGCTGCGCCAGGGGCGCATCTTCCGCGATAACCAGCAGGTCGCCGAGCGCGTGATGGACTCGAACGACCTCGAGCGTGAGCGCGGTATTACCATTCTCGCCAAGAACACCGCCGTCATCTACCGTGGCGTGAAGATTAATATCGTTGACACGCCGGGCCATGCCGACTTCGGCGGTGAGGTCGAACGGGTGATGAACATGGTTGACGGCGTGCTGCTGCTGGTTGATGCCGTTGACGGGCCCATGCCGCAGACCCGTTTCGTGTTGCGCAAAGCGTTGCAGGCGGGCCACCGGGCGATTGTGGTCGTCAATAAGATCGATCGGCCCAACGCGCGGCCCAACCATGTCATCAATGAGACGTTCGACCTGTTCATCGAGCTGGGTGCAACAGATGAACAGGCAGAGTTCGCGACAATCTATACCAACGCGCTCCAGGGCGTCGCAGGGCGCTCGCCGCTCAAGATTCACGACTCGCTCGAGCCGCTGTTCGACGCGATTCTCGATCAGATCCCCGGCCCCGATGTCGATCCTGACGGGCCGGCACAACTGCTGGTCACCAACACGACCTACGACGACTACAAGGGCAAAATCCTGATTGGCCGGCTGCGGCGCGGCACGATCCGCAAGGGCCAGGCTGTGGCGCACATCGCTCGCGACGGCAGCATCGCCCAGGCGAAGGTCAATCAGTTGTTCGTGTTCAGCGGCCTGGATCGGCGCGAGGTGGAGCAGGCCGAGGCCGGCGATATTATTGCGCTGGCGGGCATTGGCGACGCAGGTATCGGTGATACAATCGCCGATGCGCAGCAACCCGAGGCTCTGCCGCCGATCGCCGTCGAGGAACCGACGGTGCGCATGACCTTCAGCGTCAACAATAGTCCGTTCGCCGGGCGCGAAGGAACGCACGTCACCTCGCGCAAACTGCGCGAGCGCCTGTATCAGGAGATCGAGCGCGATGTGGCGCTGCGTGTGGCGGATACTGCCTCGCCTGACGCGTTCGCGGTCAGTGGGCGCGGCGAATTGCACCTCACGATCCTGATCGAAACCATGCGCCGCGAAGGGTACGAGTTCCAGGTGTCGCGCCCGGAAGTGATCTTCAGAGAGATTGACGGCGTCCGGTATGAACCGATTGAGCAGGTGGAACTGGAGGTCGGCGAAAACTATCAGGGTGCGGTGATCGAGTTGATGGGGCAGCGGCGTGGCCAGATGCGCGATATGAGCATCCGCGAAGGGGGCCTGGTCCACATGATCTTTCATGTGCCGACGCGCGGCCTGCTCGGGTTTCGCCAGACATTTCTGACCGCGACACGTGGCGAAGGGGTGATGAATGCGCTGTTCATCGGTTATGAACCGCTGGCCGGTGAGATCGTCACCCGCGCCAACGGCTCGTTGATCGCTTCCGAAAGTGGCGTCGCTACTGCCTACGCGCTCAACCAGGCCCAGGATCGCGGTACGCTGTTCATCACGCCCGGTGTCGAGGTGTACGAAGGGATGATCATTGGCCAGCACATTCGCGAGCGCGACCTGGAGGTGAATGTGTGCCGCCGCAAGCATCTGACGAATATTCGCTCCTCGACGGCTGAGGAGGGAATTCGCCTCGAAGCGCCGCGTAATCTGAGCCTTGATGATGCTATCGAGTATATCAGCGACGACGAACTGGTCGAGGTGACGCCGAAGAGCTTCCGGTTGCGCAAGCGCTTGCTAACCCTCAATGAACGGCAGCGCGAGCAGAAGCGCCGCGAGATGGCGCTGGCGGGCACAACATAAGTGCAGACAGGCGTGCGCCGGACAGGTGTGAACGGTTACTCGCCCACCAGCGCGCGCAGCAATGCAAGATAGGCGACGATACGTTGCGAACGTAGCGCTCGCCGGTGGCCCAGCAGCCACTTACCGGCCTCGATCGCCAGTTCCATACTGTACGCTGCAACCACGAATCGCTTGAGCAGCAGCGCAAAACCGGCGCCATATCGCATACGCGCAAATCGCAGCCGGCTGCGGTGGAAATTGATGTACCGCCGCGCTGGATGCTGTTCGCTGCTCTTCCCCTCGTGGTGGATGATCTCGGCGGTGGGAAGATAGACGATACGGCCATAGCGCGTGAGACGCAGTTGCCACTCCAGTTCCTCGGAGTACATGGCAAAGCCGGCATCGAGCAGGCCGGCGGATTCTATCGCGCTCTGGCGCACCATCAGCGCCGCGCCCACCAGCCAGTCCACCGCTTGCGCACCATCATCTGGTGCGTCGGCGCAACGGTAGCGTTGCGCCCACGGATTGCGTGGCCAGCGCTGTTCCAGCGGCGTACTTTCCCAGAAAAACACTCCCGGTGTGGGAAAGCGCCGCCGGCTCGACTGCGGCGCTCCGTCCGGGTAACGCAGGCGTGGCCCGGCGACCACGACGTCCGGGTGTGCCTCAAGGTAGCGCAGCAACTCCACGATTGCGCCGTCAATGATCTCGGTATCGGGGTTGAGCAACAGCACATACTGGGCATCGCCCGATGCAGGTCCGGCGAGCAGACGTCGCAACGCCAGGTTGTTCCCCCCGGCGAACCCCAGGTTGCCCCCGGCTTCGAGCAACTCAACGTCAGGGTGCTGCACGCGCAGCATGGCCGGTGTCCCGTCGGATGAGGCGTTGTCAACGACGATGACCCGGTATGCGATGCCGGCGCCGTCGAGCGCCGCATGGATCGAGGTGATGCAGCGATCGAGCAGGTTGCGCACGTTCCAGGAGACGATAATGATGGCAAGCATCACCGTACCGGTGTTACCTCCCCTGCTCCGGCAATCCTTTGAGATGCGCATATTTCACCACCTCGAACAGGGCCAGTGTCGCGCAGAGAACCAGCCCGAGCGCGCCGTCGCGGTAGCCGCGGAGCGTAATGAAGCGGCGGTAGAATTCGCGCACCGGCGCGCCGCCAAAGTTGCGCCAGCGCGCACGTACACCGGACAGATAGAGCGTGTGCGCTTCCTGAATCGCATACGATCGCTGCTTGCGCCATAGTTCATCAAAACGCTCAATGTTGAGGTGCAACAGGTGGCCGTGCAACTGGCCGGCCGGCCCATCCAGTTCGGCAAACTCATGCACCAGGCGTGTCTCGTCGTAGCGCGCCCGCCCGCGCCGTAACAGCCGGAGCTGCGGATCGGGGTACCAGCCGCCGCCAAACACGCGCCGGCCAAAGAACAGATTGTAGCGCGGGATCCAGTAGCCTGCCAGGGGCGGATCGGCGTTCAAGGTCGCACGGATCTCCATGGCCAGTTCCGGCGTCACGCGTTCATCGGCATCGAGAAACAGAACCCAGTCGCCGGTACACAGGCCGAGCGCGCGGTTGCGCTGCGCCGGAAAGCCGCGCCATGGCTCGATCTCTACCCGCGCGCCGCGCGCCCGGCAGGTATCTGCGGTTGCATCGCGGGTGCGATCGTCAATGAGCGCCAGCACGTCGCCGGCCAGTCCGGTGACACTGGCGATGGCCTCGCCGATATGCCGTTCTTCGTCACGGGCAATGATCGCAACCGACAGCGAGTCCATCGCGGTGGTCTGTGTATGGCTCACAGATGAAAGACACTCCCATAGGCCCACAGCCGCGACCGGAGTGTATCGCAGGTGATGCGTTGATTCGCATAGTCGCGCCAGGTGAGCAATGTAAGGCGCAGCATACCGGCGCGGATGATGGCCCTGTGGCGGCGGGCGGCAGCGGCTCCGTACCATAACTGGAAGAAGCGCATACGGCTGGCATAGAGTGCCACGAACATTCGTGCCCGAAACTGGCTGGTCGCCGCGCCACCGACGTGTGTCACCCGCGCGCGCGGTTCCTGCCAGATCGCCCAGCCGGCGCGCCGCACCCGGTAGCACCAGTCAACCTCTTCCGTATACATGAAGTATGCCTCATCAAACAGGCCGACCTGTGCAAGCGTCTCACGCCGCACAAGCATGCATGCCCCGAGGGGGTGATCGATCGGAAAGGGCCTGTCGCCCAGCCGCTCCTGTGGATAGCGACCATGCCACCAGGAGCCGTACAGGCGCCCCGGCATTGCCTCGCCAGGTGGAAAGAGATCGAGCACGGTCATCAGCAGTGTCGGGAAGCGAAAGGCCGCATGTTGCATCGTTCCATCCGGGTTGAGCAGCCGCGGCCCGACAACGCCGACGCGCGGATGCGCATCGAGGAACGCGACCAGGGTCTCGATGGCGCCGGGGTGAACGATGGTATCAGGATTGAGCAGCAGGAGATGGGCCGGTGGGTGCTCGCCTGCACACAATGCCCGCAACGCCAGGTTGGTCCCTGCCGCGAACC
>Ga0272446_1002667_pt1 | contig 23828 bp, 25 predicted proteins | sample YNPCB0061_FD_194587 | JGI IMG/M metagenome (GOLD analysis project Ga0272446, IMG submission 194587) | Hot spring microbial mat communities from Yellowstone National Park, WY, United States - YNP-CB-006-1 | ecosystem: Environmental > Aquatic > Thermal springs > Hot (42-90C) > Sediment | place... | reverse complement strand
AATGGCGCAAGGATTAAGCGAGTTGTACGAACGCACGCGAGGAGCGGGGTTTGGTCCCGAGGTAAAGCGGCGGATCATGCTGGGAACGCACGCGTTATCGAGCGGCTACCGCGACGCGTATTATCTGAGGGCCTTGAAGGCTCGGCGGCTGATTCAGCAGGATTACCTAAAGGCGTTCAGGTTGTGCGATGTGCTGGTCGGACCGACCTCGCCCACGACCGCCTTTCGCCTGGGCGAGCGGCTTGACGATCCCCTAGCGATGTATCTGGCCGACATCTACACCATCGGGGCCAATTTGGCCGGAGTGCCGGCTTTGTCGTTGCCGTGCGGCCGAAGCCGTGAGGGCTTGCCGATCGGATTGCAGTTGCAAGCAGAACTGTTGGGCGAGAGGAAGTTGTTGCAGATCGCTCACGAGTGGGAGCAGATTCTGGGCCTGACGATGGTTTAACCCCCGCCTCCGGGGCTGCCGCCTTTGACCCATTTGCGGGTGCAGCCGTCCAGGGCCCCGCCCTGAGGCAGCCACAGCACCACTTCCTCGATTTTGCGGGCCAACTCGAAGTCCTTGTCGCTGATGCCGCCGACACTGTGGGTTTGCAGCTTCACCCACAATTTGGCGTAAGTCACGGCCAGGTCAGCGTGGTGGTCAGCCGCCTCACACAGATAGCCCACCGCGTTGACCAGCATGAGAGTGACCGGCCAACCCTCGGTGTTGAACTTGCGTTTCAACCAGCCGCCCTCGATGTACCAGCCATTCAGGCCCAACTCGCTAATGCGGGCCGTCGCTTCCTCGGGCGTGTAAACTTTCAGATGGGGCTTGGCAGCGCTCATTTTTTCAACTCCCGAAAGGTAGCCTTGATCGTGTTGGGTTGACCGTTGGTCAGCACTTTGGCGAACCCTTTAGCGTGCTCGCACTCGCCGATGTGCGTTCGCTCTTTGCCGTCCACGATGTACAGCGTGACATAGTAGCTGCGGCGTTCTTCTAGCTTGGCCTTTTCGCCCAGGCGGAACTCTTTGATGGTATCACTGCCTTGGGTGTGGGAGAAGTTCTTCTCCTCATAGAGATCCACCTGATCGGCCGCCTTGTCAGCGATCAACGGATCGTACTTGAACAGACGCACTTCGAGGGTGCGGCCCTTGAAAGAGGCAACGGTCTTGGGCACGATAATTTTTACTTTCAGCTCGGCGCTGGGTTCTTTGTTATCGTCAGCGGCGGCCTTCGCCGGGTGAGACGAGGTCGCCATCCCATCGGCAAGAACCAGGGCAAGCAGAAGAAATGTCCGCACGGGCATGCACAATCCCTCCTCATTAAGTGGACATTATTGTAGGACGATTGGGGTTGTCTGGCATCCCCTGGTTATGGCAGGGTGCCCGAGTGAGAAATGTTCCCTCCTGCGTAAGAGGAACCCCATGCGTTGGATGACGTTGGCTTTTTGGACCCTTATGGGTGTTGGCTGCCAAGCCCGGGATGGCGATTTGCTCGCTCAGGCAGGCTACAAGGCCGCTCTCAAACTGGGACTAACCCGAGGACCTTCGACCAACACGCTCAGCGGCACACTGCGGGGCGCACTGGGTGAAACCAGCCTATCCGCCCGAGTGGAAAACCGCCTGCGCTGGGATCGCTTTTTGGCCAATCAAGCCATCGAGGTGATCCAAATCGGTCCGGCGGCGGTGACACTCAAAGGTCAACTACCCGAAGAGGGGATGCGTGCCCGCGCCGTGGAGATTGCCCGAGCCACTTCGGGTGTGGAGCGAGTGGTCGATGAGCTGGAGGTGCGTGAAGCCAGTTCATCCTAGAGCTTTAGTTTCCCTCAATCCCACCTGGGCAACGTGCCGATCTCAGGACCAAAGAGACAAGCGGTTCAGGGCGGGCAGTGTGTTGAGGGCTGGGGCATGGAAAGTGTGCGGCTGGTGTCTGGTTCCGGGTATTCTCCGCTGGCCCCCTGCGGGCGTTGTGGAGCGGTCGGCTGTCCCTGGGACCGCATCGGTTCGCAAGTGGTTTGCCCGGATTGCCAAGAGCATTTGGTCCTGGGCGAAGGCGAACCTCTCGCCATCAAAACCGCCGCCCATAAACTGTGTGCGGTCTGTGGCCTAGCGGGGACGGTGCTGTATGTGACGTTTCCGCTGCATGGTCGCGATCCACTAGAGATCGACCTGTGCCCCAAACATTTTCATGCCTTTGTCGAACGCCGACTCGACCGCTACGCCTACCGCGTGCTGAGTCGACATCTGACCCGCTTGGGACTGTCTGCCCGGCAAATCTTTTTGCTGCACGAGGCGTTTTACGACGAACGCGGCCGACCCCTCCAGCCGGTTTGCGAGGAATGAGCTATACTGCTCGACAGATGAGGGTCTGTCGATGTCTGTGGTCGTCTTTGAGAATGTCACGCGTGACTATCGGGTGGGCTGGTTCGGCCGACGCTCCTTGCGGGCCGTCAATCAGGTGTCCTTTACGATCGAAGCCGGCGAGGTCTTCGGACTGCTCGGCCCCAATCGGGCCGGCAAGACGACCTTGGTCAAGTTGCTGTTGTCATTGAGTCGGCCGACGTCAGGGACGGTGCGGCGTCTGGGTGCACCGGTGAGCGACCGCTCGACCTTGGCGCGGGTCGGCTACATGCACGAAAATCACGCCTTTCCGCGATACCTCAACGCCCGAGAATTGCTGTGGTGTTACGGAGCGATGAGCTTGATCCCTTACGCCCAACTCGGGCCGCGGGTCGAGGAATTGCTCGGCCGGGTCGGCTTAAGCGACCGAGCCGAGGATCCGATTTGGCAATATTCCAAAGGGATGGTGCAGCGGTTGGGGTTGGCCCAAGCGTTGCTCAATGATCCCGAACTGCTCGTTTTGGATGAACCAACCGAGGGGCTGGACCTGGCGGGTCGTCGGCTGCTACGCGAGGTGGTGCAAGAACTCAAGCAGCGGGGTCGAAGCGTGTTGCTTGTTTCACATGTCCTGCCCGAGATTGAGCAACTCTGCTCGCGAGTCGCGGTGATCGCCCGGGGCCATTTGCGGTTTATCGGCCCGTTGTCACAACTCTCCACGCCTTTGGAAACCGCATTGCACGGACTATACAACACATGAACGCACCGGCTGCCTTTCTTGCCATTCGCTGGCTGGTTTGGGATACTTTCCGACAGGCGCAGGCTTCGGCTGTGTTTTGGCTGATGCTGAGCGTCTCGCTGCTATGCTTCCTCTTTTGCCTCACCACCGCCACCGTCGATCTGCCTTTGCGTCCCACGGATGAGGCGGCCGAGCGGCTGCCCAACCTGCAGGGGGCCGTCCCCGGTGTGGATGTGATCCAAGGCGAGTTGCAGTTTCTCTTTGGGGCGGTGCGTGTTCCCTGGCAAAAGTATCGCGACGACGCCGTCCGCTGGGTGCAACTGATGTTGGCCGGCGGCATTGCCGACACCGCGGGGGTGATCTTCGCGTTGATCTGGACGGCAGCGTTTTTGCCGACCTTCCTGGAACCCAGCAGCGTGACGGTGTTGCTGGCCAAGCCCGCACCGCGCTGGAGCCTGCTGCTGGGGAAATATCTGGGCGTGCTGGTTTTCGTCTTGGTCCAGGCAGCTGTTTTTGTCCTTAGCACTTGGCTGGCCCTGGGGCTGCGGACTGGCGTCTGGGATGCTCGCTATCTGCTCAGCGTTCCCCTCTTGACTCTTCATTTTGCTCTCTTCTACAGCTTCTCGGTCCTCTTGGCCGTCACCACTCGAAGCACTGTCGTGAGTATCGTCGGTACCCTTCTGTTCTGGTTGATGTGCTGGGGGATGAACTTCGGCCGCCACGCCCTTTTGGCTTATTTGGCCGAGCATGCCGAGATCGAGCGGAGCTTCAGCGGTGTGTTGGAGTTGGGCTACTGGCTGCTGCCCAAGCCGGCCGATCTGGGTTATCTGCTCAGTCTGGGGCTAGGAGCCGAATCCCTCTTCCCGGTGCAGCGTGAGTTCAAGGCAGTGATCGCACAAAAGGCGTTGTATTTGGAGCTTTCCGTCCTCACTTCGACACTCTTCGCCTTGTTGCTGCTCGTCGTGTCGGCTTATGAGTTTGAACAAGCGGATTATTAAGGGAGATAGTGCAATGGAAGCCGGGAACGCACGTCCCTGGTCCGCCTGTGCAGAGACGAACGTAGCCGGCCTGCCGGGGTAATCAGAGAATCCAGACGCCCCGGCGGAGGAAGCCGTCGATATAGTTCAGCCCCGGTCCTCCATCCAAGACATCAACGCCGGCATCGCCCCACAATTGATCATGGCCCGGCCCGCCGAAGAGACGATCATTCCCTGGTCCGCCCATGAGGAGGTCATTGCCGTTGCCTCCGTACAGCAGGTCGTTACCCAAACCCGCCCAGAGCAGGTCGTTGCCGTCTTCTCCGAAGAGTTGATCGTTGCCCACTCCACCAATCAGCCGGTCATTGCCCACTCCCCCGCGGAGAAGATCGTTGCCGATCCCGCCCCACAGCGTGTCGTGGCCCAGACCCCCCTCGAGGATGTCGTTATCCATGCTGGACTCCTCGCTCGTTCCGCTCTCGGGGCCTCCGATCAACAAGTCGTTGCCGGCATGGCCACGTAAGATGTCGTTGCCCAGGCCACCAAAGAGAATGTCATCGCCGGCTGCCCCCACAAGCAGATCGTCGCCTTCTTCGCCCATCAAGCGGTGACCCGCCTGCCCGGCGATCAGGGTATCGTTGCCGGCTCCACCCCAAGCAGCAGCAGGGGGCGTCAAGGCGACAAAGCCCGGCTGATTTTCGCTGTCCAAACGAATGAGGTCATCCCCGCCCAGCCCTTGCACTTCGATCGCCTGAACTCGTGAGACGGCCACCGAATCGACCAGCACGTCATCCACGAGAATTTGCATGTGGCGTACCGAGATCGTCCCCACAACACTTTGCAGCACGAGTAGTTCGTCGTTGCCTTCGGTCCCTTGGACGAGCAACGTACCGTCGCTAAGCAGCCAGGCCGCTGGCGTGCAACGGGATTCCAAACTTTCGAGGGTCAGCTTGTTTCGCTTCATACCAGACCTATTCCTTCTGGGCGGTTTTATAAACTTCGGTCAGGTCGACCTTGCCGACCTCTTACAGCCATATCATGCCCTCACGGTTCAAAACAACCCCGATGAGTCTCCTCCGGGGGCGACCTATGGGTAGAGCAGGGTCGTTCGATTCAGCCCTTGCAAGCACCCTTGACGCCGGCCTTGGCCCGTCAAACAATGCTCCCTTAGTCGTTTGCCCTCCAAAAATTTCTTTCTCGGGGAGACAAACCGTTGTTACGCCAGGTGCTGCTCGTCGATGCTCCTTCGGCTCGCACTTCTCAGCGGGTCGAGGTGCTACGCACGTTTGGATTCCATGTCTGGCTGTGTGCGACGGCTGCTGCAGCCAAGGATTACGCTCTGCGTCGGGCACCGGAGATCATTCTGATGGCAGATGGTTTGGCGGACGAGGAACGCTACGCACTGTTGGCTTCTTTACGCTTCGACCCGCGTACCAATCCGTTGGCGATCGTTCTTGAAGAAAGTGCCCCTAGCCTGGCGTTAACCATCGAGCCGGACGCTCGACTAAGCCCGCAAGTCCGTCGGAGCATGCTTTTGCAAACCTTAGCCGTTGCCGTCGCTCAGGCAGAACGTCGACGGCAGCATCTGCTGCGTTCGGAGCTAACGTGGCGGCTGCTCAGCTCGCCAGTGGTACTAGAGCAGTTTGCCGAGCCATTTGCCACCTGGACACAACAAACGGGGCTAAGCGCGTATGCGGCAAGGCAACTGGCGGCAGCGGTGCAGGAATTATGTGCCAATGCGATGGAATGGGGGCATCGGTTTCGCGTCGAAACGCCTGTTTATGTGACGGCTCGTTTGGATGAAGAAAAAGTCTCCGTGCTGGTACGCGATAGTGGTCCGGGCTTTAACCGCCAGCATCTGCCCCATGCAGCCCGTCCGGGTGATCCCGTGTCGCATCGTTCGGTGCGTCAAGCGGCCAACCTCCGCGAGGGGGGCTTCGGGATCTTGATGGCCAGTGGCCTGGTCGATCAATTAGCCTACAACGAACGCGGCAATGAAGCACTGGTGGTAAAATATCTTCCGGCGACGTTGACTCACCCGTCACGAGCGAACCGTGCCTCACTTCTTGCCTCGGGTTGACAAGAACGTTGTGCAGAAAGATTCTGACAGAAACGTCTCTACCGCCCTTAAGATTTTTGCCTGCGAGTGCCGATCCTACAAGCGTTACTCTCCACCGGATTGGGAGGGGTTCGCGTTGCGCGGCGCTCATGGGCTTGCTTGGTGTGCCTTGGCGGCCCTGTTGACCTTGGGCTGTGGTTCGCATCGACTAGCTTTGGAGCGTGCCTTGCTCGAAGCGACGCCGGCTGTCTCGACTCGTGATCTGGACGAGCAATACATTCTGCGTTGCCCGGATGTGTTGCGCCTCGAAGCACCGTATCGGCCCGAGGCCAACGGCGAACGAGCAATCGGCCCCGCGGGCAGTATTCTCTTGTTTCCCGGTGCCGAGGTCGAAGTGGCAGGGTTGAGCGTGGCCGAGGCCTCGCGAGCCATTGCCCGTCGCTTGGGCAGCGAGGTCCAGTGTCGGGTGTCTCAATTCAACAGTCAGCATCTTTTCCTGATCGACCCGCGTGGGGCGCGACAACACGCCGTTCCCTATCGCGGACCGGAAACCGTGGTCGAGTTTCTGCGACGGGTGGGCGGGTTGGAGGGGGCCGACCTTGACCATGTCACCGTCATTCGTGCCGGGATCGCGGACGGCCGAGCACCCGAAGTGTTTCAAGTGGATCTCGAAGCGATCCTGCTCAAGAAGGATGCCCAAACCAACATTCGCCTAGCCCCGTTTGATCGCGTTTACTTGGCTCAGTCCAAACGCTGGCGTCTGCACCATTGCTTGCCGCCCTGGTTGCGCTCGCTGGTCGATCGGCTCAAGGGGCAGAAAACCGAAAAACGGCCCCTAGTCGATCCCTTCGGACCATCGTAACCTGTCTCGATGAATTGGAAACAACAAGTCATCCTCATCACGGGGGCTTCCTCCGGTATCGGGGCGGCTCTGGCATGTCGGCTCGGTTCCTTGGGGGCAGCAGTGGTCCTGGCCGCACGCTCCGCTGAGCGCTTGCAAAGCGTCGCCCGAGAGGTTCAACAGCTCGGTGGTCGTGCCGCCGTCGCCATCACCGATGTCACCGACCCGGAGCAATGTCGCTGCTGTGTCCAAACCGCTCTGCAAACGTTTGGCCAACTCGATGTCCTGGTCTGCTCGGCGGGTATCTCGATGCGCGGCCAGTTCGCCCAGACTTCTCTGGAAGCCATCGAACGCCTCATGCGGGTGAACTTTTTCGGCACCCTTTATCCCACCCATTTTGCCTTGCCCCCTATCCTCGCTCGTCGCGGCTCGCTGGTGGCCATCAGCAGCCTCGTGGGCAAGCGGGGCACGCCGACCTATAGCATCTACGGCGCGAGCAAGTTTGCCGTCCAGGGACTGTACGAAGCGTTGCGGGTGGAGCTGGCCCCCGAGGGTGTGCATGTCGGCATTGTGTCGCCCGGCCATGTCGCCACGCCGTTGCGTGATCAGGTGTTGGCTCCCGATGGCAGGCCCTGGCCTACTGCCATCCCGGTTCCTTTTCGTGTCTGGCCCGTCGAGATGGTGGTCGACAAAATCGTTCGCCTCATTGAACGCCGTTGGCCCGAGGCCCTTTTGCCGGCCTTTGTGCGGCCGTTGTTAGCCGTGGATGACCTGGTCGGCAGTTGGTTAGGAGATCGCTTTCTGAGGCGTCGAGTGGCCGCGGCACCGCTGCCACCGTTTCCGCCTCCGTCCACCATCTGAAAACTGTGGCGTGCAGAGATGTTTTGCGAGCAATGATGCTAGAGCGTTGATCTTATCTCCCTCCTCACCGGTCGCAACCCCTTTTCCCTTCCGCTACAATGGTGGAAAAAGAATTCCCTCGAGTTTGAATGATGCTTGCGCCTAATTCCCTGCAACGAGCCTCGACCCGCGGCCCGATGCGCTCTGTCCCTCTACCTACCCGCACCTTTCGCCCCAATTATCTCTCCTTTGCCGGCACCTACCAATGCAACCTTTCGTGCCCTCATTGCTGTGTGCCGATCGAATGGCCCGATCGCCTCGAAATCCCCCCGGCCCTGCGTTTTCTGGAACAAGCCCACGAGGCTGGCATCGAGATACTCGGCTTCACCGGCGGCGAGCCCTTTCTGTACCCCGAGTTTTTGCTGGCTCTGACACAGCGGGGGGCCGAGTTGGGCTTTCGCTTCGACAAAATTCAGACCAACGGAGTGTGGTTTCGCGATGAGGAGCATCTGCGTAGCGCCTTGCAAGCGCTACGCCAAGCCGGCTTCTCAGGCAAGCTTGGCCTGAGTGTGGATAAATTTCACGGCATGCACACCGCCGAGGCCGCCCTCTTCTGCCGGGTGGCGGTTGAAATATTCCAGCGCGACAACGTGGTGTCACTGAGCTACACTAGCCGGGCCCTCTCGCAGGGCTTAGAACCGATCCGTGCCCTGGCGGCTGCTCTGAACGGGATCATCGACTGGTCGGATTGGCTGCAGCGTTATCTGCTAGTGTCGCCTACCCTGACTCTGGTCCTTAATTGGAACCACTTGGCCGCCGTCGAGCGGGCCGAGAAGTACCGCGGCTCGTGGGACGGCACCTGGTTCGAGGAGGATTACTGCGAAGGCCCTGGCCAAGCCCTCATTGTCACGCCCAAGGGCGAGGTCAAACCGTGTTGCGGCTTCGCCAGCGACCTGGAGCAATTGACGATCGGCAACATTTACAGCGATAGCGTGCAGAGCATCATCGACCGGGCACGCCAGCATCCCTATGTGGGCAAAGTGTTCCGTGAGGGGCTTACCGCCATCCGCGACGAGATATTAGCCCGCGATCCTCAGGCTTTACCCGGGGCGACCTCGAATCATTGCTTTTTCTGTTGGTACGTCCTGACGCGTGGCCTGGCCGCTGAGATGCCGGCAGGGGGCAGCCCCTGGGACAAGCTCCGTTTACCCTTGGTGAGTGAGCCGAGCCAGCGGGGCTGCACGCGTCGTTGCGGAGACTAGCCAAGGCGTACTTGTTCGATGCGACTCTCTAAGCAACCCCACGTTGGAGAAACCCTCATGACCTTTTTGGAATGGTTTTATGCCCTGGAGAAGCCGAGCTGGACCCCCACGCCGCTGATCATCCGCACTGTCTGGATGATTCTCTATCCGCTCATTTTTTTAAGTTTTGGCTATGTTTTCCTTCTGTATCTACGCGGCAAGTTGCCCGCTCGGGTGGCCCTGCCGTTTGCGCTCAACCTGATCGCCAATCTACTGTTCATGCCGATCCAATCGGGACTGCGCGATCTATGGCTCGCCTCGCTCGACATCCTTTTCGTTTGGGTGACCCTGCTGTGGGCTATCCTCGCCGTCTGGCCGCATCGGCGTTGGGTCGCGTTGCTGCAAATTCCGTATTTCTTGTGGGTGAGTCTTGCCACTGTGGTACAACTGAGCATCACTTGGTTGAACCCACGGTATGGCCCCTCGCCACCAGCCCCGGGAGTTTGAGGGACCATGCTAGAAGTGGAACAAAAGTTTACCCAGGTCGACTTCGAGACGTTACGCCACAAGCTGCGTAACCTGGGAGCGACCGGGACCGAACGGCACCTCCAAGAAGATGAATATTTCAACGCTCCCGATCGCGATTTTGCCACCACGGGCGAGGCGTTTCGGCTGCGACGCAGCGACGATCAGATTCTTTTGACGTATAAAGGCAAGCGACAACAAAAAGAGGTAAAAGTTCGTCCCGAGATTGAAATCCCTCTCGCCTTGGGATGCGAATCACTTGCTCATGCCCGACAGCTGTTACTCCATCTCGGTTATCGTCCCGTGGCTATTGTGCGCAAACGCCGGGAGAGCTACCGGCTGGATCACCAGGGGCAAAGGGTTAACATCTGTTTGGACGAGGTCGAGGAACTGGGTCGCTTCGCCGAGGTCGAGATGGTCGGCCCCGAAGACCAACACGAGCAAATGGCCGCTCAGGTGCAAGCGTTGGCGAAGCACCTAGGATTAAGCCAACCCGAGCCGCGTAGTTACCTGCGGCAGTTGCTGGAGAAACGGGCGGCAGTCCCGGCGGCTCGCCAGCCGCTGGTCGTCACGACACCTGACGAATTGCGGACGGTTCTGCGGGAACAACGCCGACTCGGCCGGAGCATCGGCTTGGTGCCGACGATGGGGGCGTTGCACCTGGGCCATCGCTCGCTGATCGAGGCCAGTCGTGGGCGCGATGGTTGTGTGGTGGTGTCGATTTTTGTCAATCCCACGCAGTTTGGCCCCCACGAAGATCTGGCTCGTTACCCACGGCCCTTCGAGGCCGATGTCGCGTTGTGTCGGGAAGCGGGAGTAGATGTGATCTTTCATCCCACGGTAGAGACGATCTACCCGGCGGACTATTGCACCTATGTCGAAGTGACGCAGCTACAAGACATTCTCGAAGGTGCAAGTCGTCCCGGGCACTTCCGCGGCGTGGCCACGGTCGTCTTGAAACTCTTCCACCTCGTTCAGCCCGATCGGGCTTACTTCGGCCAAAAAGATGCCCAGCAGGTGCGGATCGTGCAACAGATGGTGCGTGATCTGGCTGTGCCGGTGGAACTGGTGGTTTGTCCCACTTCACGTGAAGCCGATGGATTGGCCCGTAGTTCGCGCAACGTGTATCTTGATCCTCACCAGAGAGCCGCTGCTACGGTGCTTTATCGGGCCTTACAAGAGGCCCGTCAACTCGTGGAACAAGGCCAACGCGATGCGGCCGTGATCCAGGCTGCCATGCGTCGCCGGATCGAGGCGGAACCACAGGCTCAGTTGGACTATGCCGTCGTGGTCGATGCACAAACGCTACAACCCATGACGACGATAGCTGGGCCTGTGTTACTCGCGGTGGCGGTGCGGTTCGGCTCAACCCGCTTGATTGACAATATCTTAATTGATCATATTCTTGATTCTTAGACCTGTTGGAGAGCCTATGGCCGATCCGTTGTTCACACCTCTGACGAAACAATTTTTGCTGAACAACGACATCGCGGCGATGCAGGAGTTTTGTGAAAATCTCCATCCCGCGACCGTGGCCGAAGCCCTAACGGATGAAGAGTTGCCGGTGGAGGATATTTGGCGATTTTTGCGGACGACGCACATCAAACAACAAGCAAATATCTTTGCCTATTTTGAACCAGACTGGCAATTGCGGATGATCGAAGGCACCGGACGCGAGCAGATGGCCCATCTGATCGAAGAGATGTCTAGTGATGACCGCGCCGAACTCATGCGCGAGTTGCCCAGCCGCGTTCGCGAACAACTCATGCGCCTGGTCGATGAGGCCGACCGCCGCGACATCGCCCGGCTGATCGAGTACCCCGACAACACCGCCGGGGCCTTGATGACCACCGATTACGCTTGGGTGCCGGCTGACATCACCGTCGAAGAGGCCATCGAGCGCTTACGGTTGCAAGCGCCCAACAGTGAAACCATTTATTATGTATATGTGGTTGATGAGCAACGTCGGCTCCGCGGGGTGGTCTCGCTCCGCGACCTGATCCTCTCGCCACGTACCGCCTTCCTGCGGGAGGTGATGGAAACCGATGTCAAATCGGTACGCGATAGCGATGACCGTGAAACGGTCGCCCAGGTCTTCGGGCAATACGACTTCCTCGCCATGCCTGTCGTCGATGCCGACAATCGCCTGGTGGGCATCATCACCGGCGACGATGTGCTGGATGTACTCGTCGAGGAAGCTACCGAGGATGCCCACCGCATGGGGGCGGTCGGTCCCATGGAAGACAACTACCTCGAAGCTCCTTTTTTCTATGTCTGGCGCAACCGTGCCAAATGGCTCGCCATGCTCTTTGTCGCCGAGATGTTCACTTTCACGGCGATGGCTAGCTTTGAGGAATCGATCTCGCGGATGGTGGTGTTGGCGATGTTTGTGCCGTTGTGCATCAGCACGGGGGGAAACAGTGGCTCGCAGGCGGCCACGCTGATCACACGGGCAATAGCCTTAGGACAGGTACGTCTGCAGGATTGGTTCAAGGCCCTCAAACATGAACTTTTGATGGGGCTTGCTCTGGGTCTGACGCTTGGACTGATCGCTGGAGTACGAACCTACTTTCTAACGAGTGCCTCGCTGTTGGACAATCCGGGTGATCAACCGCCTACGGACCTCGTCAAACTCACCCTCGTCATCAGTTTGGCCGTCTTTGCCATCTGCATGTATGGCACGCTGATCGGCTCGATGTTGCCGCTCCTTTTTAAACGCATTGGTGCGGACCCTGGGATGGCATCATCGCCCTTTGTTGCTACGTTTGTTGATGTAACAGGCATCGTGATCTATTTCAGTATTGCGAAGCTCATCTTCGGTTCCGCCCTGGAGTGAGTCGCTCAAGCCCGACGAAATTGCCGCTCTAAATCCTTCTTGGTGAACAACAACGCCGTGGGCCTGCCATGCGGGCAATGGTGAGGATCTTCGGCTAAATGCCGTTGGGCAGCTAATTCCGCGATCTGCTCAGAACTTAGCCGCTCTCCGGCCCGGATCGCTGAGTGGCACGCCATGAGGCTGAGCAAGTGGTTAAACAAGACCTCGCGGGGCGGCAAACGCTCGTGTTGCAGCAGATGATCCACGATCGCTCGCAACAACTCCGTACCCGAGCGTGAACCCAACAGGGTCGGATAGGCGGTCAGTACCACCGTTTGGCCACCGAACGGCTCGATGTGTAGCCCCAAGTCGGCCAGGGCATCGCGTTGCTCTAGCAGCAAACCCAGTGCTTCAACCGGCAAATCGATGGTTTCAGGGATCAAGAGAGCTTGACTTTCCAGAGTTCCCGATTGAAGACGTGCGCGATACTGTTCATACAAGATACGCTCGTGTAATGCATGCTGATCGATTACCAACATGCCTTGGTCTGTCTCCAGAACAATATAGCTATCATATAATTGCAGGGCACGCGGCATCTCTAGCAGATTCTCTTCCCTGCGAAACGTGTTTGATAGCCGTACTTGTTCACACGGTTCGGGCAGAACGGATGGACGCGGCCGGATGGAGCTTCCTGTAGAGCTGGAACCTCCGGTGAAGGATCGATTTGAGAACAACTTTGTATTTGGGGGGCGCTCCGCTGATGCACAGCTCGATTCCTCGACTCCTGGCCGCGTACCAAAAGGCAAGCTGGGGCTAGGTGGGGGATCGGACTGTAACACCAGCGGCTCAGCAAGATCAGGCAAGGTCGTCACGGCCGGTGCTACCAGCCGAGCCGTCAAATTCGCCCTGGACAATCGGCTTTTGATGGCTGAGTAAAGGAGATGATGTAAAGCATGAGCATGCCGAAAACGTACCTCGGCTTTGGTGGGATGGACGTTGACATCCACCTCCTCGGGCGGTAACTCGAGAAACAGAAACGCCACCGCGTAACGGCCGGTCATCAACAGGCCGCGATAGGCCTCCTGAATGGCATGGCCCAAGCTGCGATCACGCACCCAGCGGCCATTGACGTACAGATATTGCAGACGAGCCGTGCCGCGATCGCAGGCAGGATTGGCAACGTAACCGGTCAATTTCAAGGGACCGCCCGTGACATCAATCTCCAGCAACTGCGATGCAATCTCCTCTCCGAAAAAAAGCCGAATCCGCTCCACTAGCCGCGTTGTCGCCGGTATGTCGTGTACCACTCGGCCATGATGCCGTAGGAGTAAATGCAATCCAGCGCGGTCGTCGTGGCGAGCATGAGCCAATGCTAAACGAATGAGCGTCTCGGAAATATGGCCGATTTCTGTGGCTGGGCTGCGCAAGAATTTACGTCGCACGGGAGTATTGAAGAAGAGTTTACGCACTTCGACTCGCGTGCCCGCTGCGCCGTTCCACGGTCGAACCGGGGTCAGTTGACTACCGATGCACTCGATACACGCGCCGGAGTCGAGATGAGGCGGTCGGGATTGCAGCACCACATGCGCTACGCCACCGATGCTGGCCAGTGCCTCGCCGCGAAAGCCCAACGTGCCGATGCGAAACAGATCGTCGGCGGTGCGCAATTTGCTAGTGGCGTGAGGCGAAAAAGCCAGGGGCAAATCCTCGGGCAAAATGCCACAGCCGTCATCCACCATGCGAATCAGGTCATGCCCGCCGTGTTCGATGTCGATCTCGATGCGGGTACTGCCGGCATCCACGCTGTTTTCGAGTAGTTCCTTCACGACACTACAAGGGCGTTCGATCACCTCGCCGGCGGCGATCTGATTGATGACGAGCGGGGGCAAAGCATGGATACGCGGTGTCATGGCAGGCCCTGTAAGTTTTTCACGAAGCGTTCCATCAAGACTTTTCAAGTATGACGCCATACCGGAGCAATTGCAAGGCTGGTAGAACGCTCTGCCGTTGAGGAAGTGCTTGCATGCGCGACTGTGTGGGTCGTGGTAGAGAGGGCGTCGCTGCAGCGTGAGACGTTTACCGCTCGCGTAGGGCGGCCACCGGCTCGATGCGGGCGGCGCGGCGGGCAGGCCACCACACAGCCAAGCTCGTCAAGAGGACGGCCAGCAGCGGTGTGCCGGTCAAAAGCCACCACGGATAGACAAAGACGCTCTGCTCGAGGCGCATGGGGGTCTGGGCCTGCAAAAGCCAACGAGCCAAGGCGTCGCCGGGCCAAGCCGTCAGCCAGCCGGCCAGCATCCCCAGCAGGCCGCCGACGGCCCCGAGGAGAACGCCCTCGCTGAGGAAAAGCAGCAGCACTTGACGATCGGTCGCCCCAAGCGTCTTGAGTACGCCAATCTCGTGAGTGCGTTGTAAAACCGTCAGCGACATGGTGTTGGCAATGCTCAGTACTGCCACCCCCAGGCCTAGCAGAGCCAGCAAGCACATCACGACAACGATGATGCGCAGGTTGAAACGCACCTGGTCAAGCAGTTCAGCCAGGGAAAAGGTTTCCAGACCCAGGTCTTTGATGCGCTGCTGAACCTCGCGCAGCTGATCCTCTTGATCGACTAACACCATCACCGAGGGCAGGTCTCGATGAGTACGGCCGGGGCGGGCCAAATACAGGCGACGGGCCACCTCGGCAGGCAGATAGACATCGACCGGACGCGGTCCGGCATCCCAGGGCGAAAGCTCGCCCGGCTCGACATCGCGAAACACGCCACGCACTGGCAAGGTGCGTTTTAACCCGTCGCTGGTGGCTCGCGGAGCCGCGCGCAGTAACTCGCCCAACAGCTGGGCTTCGTCGGCCGGCAAGTCCAGCTGCAACAGCAATTCGGGCAAGCGCAGCATCAGCCGATGCAACACCTTGCGTTGAGCATCGGTCAGATCGGGCCGTGAGATGTTCATCATTTGCAGCAAAATGGCTGGATGATCTCCTGTAGTTTCGATCTCGATGGTGACCGACTGACCAAGCGTCGCCGTCTCCGTGAGACCCGCGCGATAAGCGACGTATTCGCTGACCAGGGCAGCCTCGTCCCCGCCGCGCAGATCGGAACCGGCCAGGATACGTCGTTGCAGGGCCGCATCGGTGCTGCTGGCGGTGTAGATCAGGCCGCGAACGGTGGTGCCCCGCAGGGTGATTTGCCCTTGCAGAATCAGCGCGGGGCGGACTTCGACCACATGGGGCAACTTTGCTAGATCGGCCTCGAGTTGCGGCGTGATGCCGCGCCCCGTGGGGACATAGACGGACTGGCGGCGGAGCTGAATAGCGGCGTGAAGGCGAGCCCGGCGCGCCGGGTCCATCTCACCCTCAACGATGATCGGTTCTTCGACTTTTTTGCTGCCCCCGGGCCAAACCAAAATCCGACGCAAGCGGTCCTGACGACGTAGCTGCTTGCTTAGGGCGTCCTGTACCCCCTGACCCAGGGCAACGCCCACGACCAGCAAGTAGCACCCCGCGGCCACCCCCAACAGTGCCAACAGCGTCCGTACCGGGCGACGGGCCAACGAACTCCAGGCTTCGGCCAGTACATCCCCCAGGCGCATCTATTCCTCCGGAAGCAATTGGCCATCGTGTAAACGGAGAAGGCGTTGAGCAATCTGTTGAGCGAAAAGAGGATCATGCGTAACAAGAAGAAGCGTGAGGTTTCGTTGGGCGACCTGATCGAGGAGCAGTTGCGCCACACGCTGGGCATTCTCGCTGTCTAGGTTGCCCGTCGGTTCATCGGCCAGGAGCAAGCGAGGGCGAGCGACCAAGGCGCGGGCCAAGGCGACACGTTGGGCTTCGCCGCCCGAGAGAGTCGGTGGAAAGGCGTCGGCTCGCGCGGTCAGCCCGACCGCGGCGAGCAACTCGTCGGCCCGCAGACGGCGTTCACGTGGCGGCACACCTGCCAACAGCAAGGGCAGAGCCACATTTTCCCGCACCGTGCGGGTCGGCAGCAGGTGAAACGCCTGCAAGAGGATGCCCACGGTGTGCCGGCGATAATGGGCCAATCCGGTCGCATCGAGCCTAGCCAGCGATTGCCCGAACACTGTGAGCGTGCCGGAGGTCGGCCGATCCAGCCCGGCCAGTAGGTGCAACAACGTCGATTTGCCGCTGCCGGAGCGGCCCAGCAGGGCGACGCGTTGCCCTGCGGGGATGGTAAACGATACACCGCGCAACGCCTCGACGCTGCCGTAGCTGCGGGTCAGGGCGTCGGCAAGGATGGCAGTCATCAATACAACAAACGCGCTAAACGATTGCGATAATCGTTGGCCAGCGGATGGTTGGTGCCCAGGCAATAAAACACCTTGACCATCGCCTCGCGGGCCGCGCCATTGGCCAGATGAAAGTCCAACTCGGCGGCCGCTAACAACGCCGCCAGAGCCTCGGGATAGTTGCCGGCATCGGCCAGGCGGATACCCAGTTGTAGCCGGGCTTGGGCATTTTGAGGTTCGCGTTGCACGGTGGCACTCAGGGCAACCGAGTCGGGCAATTCGGAGGCTTTCTCACGCAGCCATAGCCGGGCCAACAATCGTTCCGCCTGCGCACCGGGCTCGCCGCTGGTGCCCACGGGATCGACCAAGTCGCGAATCTCGGCATAGCGGCCCTGTTCAAAGAGTAACTCAGCCAAACCGACGCGAGCCATCAGGTTGTTGCTGTCGGCAGCAATCAGCTCCCGATAGCGTTGTTCGGCCAAAGCGGGGTCTTGATGTTCGACCTGGTGAGCGGCACGCAAACCGGGATCACTGCCCGGCGCGATCTCGTCGAGGAACTGTCGCAAGCTCGACTCGGGTAGCAACCCCTCAAAGCCGGTTACCAGTTGCCGTTGATGAATGACGCGGATGGCGGGAATGCCGCTAATCTGAAAGGCGCGGGCGATGTCCGGGGCGTCATCGACATTGATCTTGGCCAGCGTGACGGCTCCGCCTCGCTCGTCGATCAGCCGTTCCAGCAGCGGCCCCAGGGTACGGCACGGGCCACACCATTCGGCCCAGAAGTCAATAACGATCGGTCGTTCGAGCGAGGCATCCAGAACGTCGCGCTCGAAGTTTTCATTGGTGACATCTATCACATAAGGAGAACTGCTCATCCGCATCCCTCAGTTTGAATCCAGGCATAAGTGTTGGCCCAAGTTAAAACAGTTCTCGGAGCGGTCGTTGTGCCGGCAAGCCCAGGGCGAAGCGGAGGGTGTCGGCAATCTGGGCAGCGTGAACGGGCTGATCTTTGGGTTCGCCGCCCTGGGCATCGGAGGCACCGTACACCTGACCGCCGCGGATGCCGCCGCCGGCCAGCAGCACGCTCCAGACCCCGGCCCAGTGATCGCGGCCGCCACGCTGGTTAAGGTGCGGGGTGCGTCCAAATTCGCCCATCGCGACCACGAGAGTGGAATCGAGCAGGCCGCTTTGGTGCAGATCCTCCAGCAGGGCCGCACAGGCAATGTCAAACGTTGGGCAGACGGTCCGGCGATAATCGGCCAGGTTGGTCGCTAGCGAACCCCCATCCGCGTGACAATCCCAGGTAATCGCATTAAAAACGGTGCTATACATATTCACGCATACAAACGTCACCTCGCGTTCGATCAGCCGCCGCGCCGCCAGACAAGCACGGCCGAAGGGCGTGGCCCCGTAGCGACGGCTGTCCTCATAGCCCCACTCCAGACGCTCCGGCACCCAAGCCTCGTAGGCCGCTCCCAGCCGGCCGGCGCTCTGGCCGTGGCCGGTGCTGATGCCGTGTGACCCCAGCCGTTCCGGCAGGATGGCCCAGCGTTGGCCCGTGGCTGCCGACCATTGTGCGCCGACGTGCGGTGCCTCGCCACTGTCGTCGGCCAGGCGTCCCGTTTGCAGCAGCTGTTGGCCGGCTTCGTGAACGGGGGGTGCATCGTGGTAGACGCTGCGCACCAGGGCGAAGCAGTGTGCCAACTTGGCCAGACGCGGCAAGGTTTCGCTCAGGTGCAGGCCTGGCACGGAGGTCGCGATCGCAGCAAACGGACCGCGGAAGCGGCTGGGGGCATCGGGCTTGGGATCAAACGTATCCAGCTGACTTGGGCCGCCGCTCAACCACAACACGATGGCCCGCTGGGCCGTGCCCGCCCGCAGCGGCATCGGGGAAGCCAAGGCCATAGTGGCTGCTGCGGAGCTGGCTAAAAAACCGCGGCGGGTGGGTGAAGAAACGGCCGACATCGCTAATTCCCCCGAGGTGCGAAGATTTTTTTTCTACATTCACTTTATCTCGTGCCAGCGGGAGCGGCTACGAATGAAGGGGTAAAGGTTAGTTCTTCTCAAGAAAATAGGAGTAGGCCATGTGGTTAGCGGTGTGGTTGCTGGGACTCGTGTCGTGTGGGGGCGAAGGCGATTCGCCGCGCTTCCGTGGACCGAGCGGTGCGGGAGTGTTTCCGCCGGGCTTCCCGACCGAATGGACGAGCAACAAAAACCTTGCTTGGAAAACCGCGTTGCCCGGTGGCGGCTGGTCGGCTCCCATCGTGGTCGGTGACAAAGTCTTTGTGACCACCGCTGTCAGCGGCGGCGACGATAAACCGAAGAATTTTGTCGAAGGCGTTAAAGACATCCGTTCGATGGTGCCGGCGATGGCCAAGAAGCCCGACCGGGCGTACCGCTTCGAGTTGCACTGCCTGGATCGCGCAACGGGTAAGCCGCTGTGGAAGGCCGAGGCGGCCGACGCCAAGCCGCCCCATCCCTGCCATCCCTCGAACACCTTTGCCACCGAGACGCCGGCGAGCGACGGCCAACGAGTCTTCACCTTGTTCCATAGCGTCGGGGTGTTGGCAGCCTTTGACCTAGAGGGGAAAAAACTTTGGAGTGTCCAGACCGGAGCCTACAAGATGACGGCCGGATTCGGCACCGGCAGTTCGCTGGCCGTCGGTGAGGGGCTAGTGTTTGTTCAGAACGACAACGAGGAAAAATCGTTCGTGGCGGCTTATGATGCGGCCACGGGCCAGGAAGTGTGGCGGGCCAAGCGTCCGGGCAAGAGCGCCTGGGCCACCCCGTTGTTGTGGCGAAACAAAGTCCGCACGGAACTAGTGACCTGTGGCGGCGGTCAGGTGACCAGCTACGAACCGAAAAACGGCAAGGTACTCTGGAGCCTCGGCAAGGTTGCCTCGTTTACTTCGTCTCCTGCAGCCGACGACGAGCGCATCTATTTCGGTTACAGTAATCCGACGAGTGTCGGCTCGCTGTATGCTATCGAAGCTGGGGCCGAGGGCGATCTCACTGTCCAAGACGAAGAGAATTTGCCCAAAGGGGTTGCTTGGATTCACAAGGCGGCCGCTCCGGGCATGCCTTCGCCGGTTTCTGTGGGCGGCTATGTCTACGTCATGGGCAGCACGGGGCTGGGCTGCTACGATGCCAAGACCGGCCAACCGCAATACAAGCAACGCCTGCCCAAGATTCGCACCGTGGCCGCCTCCCTGTGGGCGGCCGGCGACAAGCTGTTCATACTCGATGAGGCCGGTACGACGTTCGTGATCCAGGTCGGACCCAAGTACGAGTTGCTCGGCACCAACTCGATTGACGACACCTTCTGGTCCACTCCCGCCGTCGCCGGCAAGCAATTGTTCCTGCGCGGTGTCCATGCCTTGTACTGCATCGCTGCGAAGGAATGAAGCGTTTTCCACCGCGAGATACCTGCAGTGCCTTACAAACCGAGGCTAGCGAGCCACTCCAAAAATTCCGGGGCGTGGCCGCTGCCGCTTTCTTTGAGCGATTGCAGGAACTTCTTCTCGCGCTCGTCGATCTTGCCGTCGGACATCAGCAAATTCTTCAGCCACTTTGTCTCGGTGGCATCGATACTGCCGTCCTTGAGCAGGACCGGCTTGATGGCAGCGAAAACCAGATCGTCGAACTCGCCTACCACCGATTCGGCCGCTCGCCGCAACTCGATGAGAAACTCAAACTCGCTCTTGTCGATCTTGCCATCGGCCAAGAGCGCTTCCTTGATGATGCGGGTTTCCTTGGTGTCGATGCGGCCATCGGCCAGGGCCAACTTTTTGGCCAAACGTCGCCAGTCTGCCATGTGAAAGACTCCATGAAAAAAGGGTCGAAACAGGGCACCGTAGCAGGTGCTTCTTCCTGTACTTCACAGGAGGACGGCGAATCTTACGTCCATCGCTGAGAAATTTTTTGTGACTGTTGAGGTGGTTAGTTGGAGACTAAGACAAAGAAACATGCCCTTGACCCTCAAGATTTTGTTCTTTATCCTGTCGATTTATCTTAGGAGTAACATCTTAAGCCAGTTCAAGTTCGCTGTTTGTCTGTCTGTCTGTCGCCTCGGTAGCTGATGCACAGATTTTCCAATTCGCACTTGGCTCCCCATCTACATCACCCGCGCCGAATCGCCGTGTGTCAACGACCGTGGATTGGGTGATCCCGCCAGGATCAACCATCTCGAAGGTCGAGATCAAGGTGTATCGTGTCACCTTCCCCGGGGGAAAACGTCGTGAGGATATTTTGGCTGGCTCCATTATCCAAGCCCCGCCTGTCCTCCCGCTCATCGGCTCGATGACCTTCTCGACAGGAATAGCTGTGCCTGGTACCTACTGTGTCCGAGCGAGGCTCAGATATTTGAACGGAGTGAACAGCTTTGAAATGCCGTTAAAATCTGCGGATTTCAATCTCTGAGTAAGGAGGCTTCAATCATGAAGTGTCGTCGTGGATTCACGTTGCTTGAACTGCTGGTCGTGCTGGCAATTATCGCCGTGCTGATCGGACTGATCCTGCCCGCGATCCAGAAGGTCCGGGCGGCAGCGATCCGCATGGAGGGTAGCAACCAGATGCGGCAGATCTTGCTTGCCATGCACCAGTATGCCTCCGCACGGGATGGTCGATTGCCTCGAACGGGGCCAGACGGTGCCGATCCAGAGAGTTGCAATACGCTCGGGGACCTTCTGGAGTAAATCGATCCCGGTTATTTTGTGACGGTGAATGATTACTCTCAACTCGGAGTTCCTACAGGGCAACAGGTGATCGTTGGTGTGCGTTTATATTAGAGTCCAGCAGATGTGAGTTTCTCTTATCCGTACCCTGCCCTCAGTGATGCGGACCGGGGTAACTGTAGCTATGGGGTGAATATGGAAGTCTTTGGCGGGTTACCCCATCTGGAGCGCACCTTCCAGGACGGCACCTCTCAGACGATGGTTTTGGGCGAGCATTATGCTCGCTGTTCCATGCAGTATGTCTTTAATTTTAATGTGTCTTGTGTTACACAACCGGGACGTATTGGCGGATTATTCACCTTTTGGCGACGTGCAACATTTTCCGATCGCCCATTGGGCGATGTGCATCCCGTTCGCCAGGGCGACGAGACCGTCGGGTCGGTGCCCGGTGCCCCGTTTCAGGTCAGGCCACGTTTTGGTGAGTGCGATCCCTACCGCCTGCAGGGACTGCACTCCGGCGGCATCCTCGCGGGCTTTATGGACGGTAGCGTCCGCTGGATGGCCGAATCTATTCGCCCGCAGGTCTTCTGGTCGCCCGTCACTCCGGCGGGCGGCGAGGCAGAATCAACCTGGTGAGCCGGGCTTCCCATTGGCTTGTGCCGCCTTGCAGCCATGCAGGCGGCACAGGTCGGCGGTGGAAAGGCTGCGGCCGAGGTACGGCGTGAAGTCGGTTTCGGTGCGGCCGGCTTCAAACTCGGCCCGGTAACGGCGGATGGTGGCGAGCGGGCAGCCCGTGAGGTCGCGGATCTCAGCAGGTGCCCGGCCATCGCATAGGGCCGCCAGCACCATCAGCACCTTGCCCTTGGCGGTGCGGCGTGGCTCGCTGAGGTAGCGATAGCGCCGCAGCAAATAACGCTCGCGCTCGTCGCCGGGCTTTGCTTGTTTGAGCGTCAGGCCGACCCGTGCCGTTGACAGAATTGCAGGCTGTGGCCTCGCGGTTACCGATTGCAGACACAGCAAACGATCCACGTCCCACACGCATCGCCCAGCCATGGCCCGGTCGAACTCGGCGATCGTCGCCACTCCCGTGCTTGCTAGTAGAAAGTCGACGAGCAACGAGGGGCCGTCCACGATCGCGCCGTCGGGTGTCTCCAAGCCTCGAAGTAGCATTCCGCCGTAGGCCGTGCCGTCGCCGAAGGTGAGATCGACGCCCTTGAAGCTGCCGCCTCGAACCCCCCTCTTGTTAGTGCGGTGGAAATACCAGCGGCCCGGTTGGCGTTGCAGCGGATCACAATGCGCAAACGGATCGGCATGTCCGGGTCCGTGATAGTACACCTCCACCTCGATCAGCCGATGCGCCTGACCGTTCACCATGAGCCGACAGCCGTTGAGGAGGTAGGCGGCCAGGCGATCGAACCAGGCTTGCCAGGCGTTGTTGACCGGGGGAGGATGAAGAAGCCTCTTCCACGCCTCGGGAAGGGCCATCACGTTCCCTTGGGTGCCATATCGTACAAACGCAACAGGCCCGTCTCGAAAGGCACGACGAAGCGTCGGCCATCGGGATGCAAGCTCAGGTCGCGGGCATTGCTGGGCAACTTCAGGGCAAAAACGGCGCTGGACTCGTCGGGCTTCCAAGCGTAAAGCATGCCGCCGTTGCCCCCGGCAACGCCGAGAATGCGTCCGCCGGGACCAAAGCCCACCCCCCAGGCGGTGCCCTGGAACGCCTCCTTGGGGCGTAGCAGTGTTTGGATTTTTCCGGTGGCCCAGTCGAACAGCACCACCAGCGGATTGCCCACGCCGGCAAAGGCATTGCTGACGTTGCTGATGCCCGCACAGGCCAGCAGCTTGCCCTCGGGCGAAAACGCCAGGCTCCGCACCCCACCGATGTCGGCTGCATAGACTTGGTCATACTTGTATAGCACACTGGCATCGAGCGAACGCTTGATGGCAAAGCGGCTCAGATCCCACTCCCGCAGCACGCCGCGTAGGTCGGCCGAGACCAGCGATTGGCCCTCGGGATGGAAGGCGACGTTGTAGACGTGGCAGTTGTGGCCTTCCAGCGTATGCAGAGGCTTGAGGTCCGGCAGCGACCAGAGCCGTACCTTCCGATCGTTGCCGCACGAAGCCAGGATTTTACCATCGGGGCTAACGGCCAGGGCACGCAACCAACCGCGATGAGCCTCGAGGTTGGCCTGTACGGTCGGCTTGGCGTCGCGGTAGTTCCAAGCGAGCAGACGTCCGGCCCAGTCGCCGCTGTAGAGTGTCTGGCCGGCGAAGGCCAACGCCCGCACCCAGCTTTTATGGCCCTGGAGGGTGTCGGCGGTTTTTTCGCCGAGCTTCCAGCGGACCAGGCTGTTGTCCTGAGCGCCGGCCAGGACGTAGCTTCCGCTGGGGTCGCAGCGAGCGCCGAGCAGCGGGGCGACCGCCTTGACGGCGGCTATTTCTCGCGTGTTTTCGACACGCACGACCAGCGGCGGGGCACTCATGCCAGCACCTCTTTAATCGGGGCCGCTTTGGGATCCGCCATCGGAATCGGACGGTTGTCGATATACCAATTCTT
>Ga0272446_1002666_pt1 | contig 23837 bp, 21 predicted proteins | sample YNPCB0061_FD_194587 | JGI IMG/M metagenome (GOLD analysis project Ga0272446, IMG submission 194587) | Hot spring microbial mat communities from Yellowstone National Park, WY, United States - YNP-CB-006-1 | ecosystem: Environmental > Aquatic > Thermal springs > Hot (42-90C) > Sediment | place... | reverse complement strand
AGCGGACTCGTCGTCCCCGCCCCCGACAACAGCACTCGGGGGCAGGCTCCAGCGGGGACCCAGTGTCCTGACCGGCCGGCGTGAATGACTTCTGCACGACTCGTCGTCCCCGCCCCCGACAAGAGCACCTGGGGGCAGACTGCGGCGGGGACCCCGTGTCAGCGCGAAAGCGCGCTTCGCACGGCAAACGGACGCGTCGTTTCTGCGCAGCATCGGGCGCGGCACACCCTACAACCTGACCTTGAGCCGAGCGAGCGTGGCCTTCAGCGTCTCGTTGTCGGGCTCCTTCTTCCGGTATTCGCGCCACAGCCGCCGCGCGGCTTCGCGTTCGCCCTGCGCCCACATCACTTCGCCGAGGTGCGCGGCGACCTCGACCTCGGGTTTGAGCTTGTACGCTCGCTCGAGGTAGTCGCGCGCGCGTACAAGATCGCCGAGGCGGAAGTAGACCCAGCCCATCGAATCGAGGATGTAGCCGTCCTCGGGTGCCAGCTCGAGCGCCTTTTCGATCAGTTCGCGCGCTTCTTGCAGCCGGATGTTGCGATCGGCAAACGTGTAGCCGAGCGCGTTGTATGCGTGGGCGTAATCGGGCCGCAGCTTGATCAACTGGCGCAGGTGGCCTTCCATCACGTCGAGCTTGTCGAGCCGCTCGGCCGCCATCGCCGCGTCGTACAGCAGCCCCGTGTCATCGGGCGCGCGCGCCAGCCCCTGCGCGAGCACGTCGTAGGCGTCGCGGTAGCGCTTCGCCTCGCGCAGAAGCTGCGCCTCGGCGAGCACCATCTGCGTGCGCTCCTCGTTGCTCGCTGCCGGCGTTTCGGCGAGCACCTTGCGGCCTTCTTCGACGCGCTTCATCTTGCCCAGCACCAGCGCGCGCCGCACGCGCGCGTTGACGTACTGCTCGCCGCTGCCGATGCGGTCGAGCCACTGCAGCGCTTCGGCGTAGCGCTTTTCCTCTTCGGCGATGCGCGCGAGATTCAGATACGCGGGGTCGGGGTCGCGCTCGACACCCGGGTTTTGCTCGAGCAGCTTCAGATAGCGCTCGAACAGCCTGCGCGCGTCGGCGCGCAGCGCCGGCGTCTCGAGCGAAAGCACCGCGAGCGCGTACAGCGCGTCGAGATTGCGCTCGTCGGCACCGACGACCTGCGCGAACTGCGCACGCGCCTCGTCGTATTTCGCGTCCGCGACCAGCAGCCGCGCGTAACCCATTCGCGCCTCGAGCGCCTGCGGGTTGCGCGCGAGGAACTCCTGCAGCAGCTGCAGCGCGCGTGCGCGCCCGGCCGCGTCGTCCTTGCCTTCGGGCCGCGCCATCAGTTGCGCTGCGGTCAGCGCCGCGCGCTCGAAGTCCGGACGCAGCGCGAGCGCCGATTGCGCGAGCTCGATCGCGCGCGGCGCAAGCCCCGCCGCGTGCGCGCCGCCGGCGAGCACGAGCCGCACGTCGGCGCCGATCTTCGGGTCGTCGCGGTAGGGCTGGGCGAGTTTTTCGAGCAGCGCGAAGCCGGCAGCGCGATCGGGCGCGCGCGCGAGTGAACGCTGCACGCGCGCCAGTTCCGCGGCCGGATCGGCCGCGCTCTTGACCTGCGCCGCGAGCGCCGTCGCTGCCTCGTCGTACTTGCCGTTGGCCACCAGCAGCGCGGTCACCGCCTGCGCCGCTTCGCCCGACGCCGGGTCGAGCTCGCGCCACAGCTTCGCCGCCTCGAGCGCCTGCGGCGCGGCGCGTCCGCCGATCGCGATTTCCGCCGCGCGCCGCGCCAGCCGCGGATCGCGCGTGGCGCGTGCGACGGAGAGGTACGTGGCGAAGGCTGCACCCGTGTCGCCGCGCTGCAAAGCGACCTCGGCGGCCATGATCTGGAACAGCAGCGGGCCGCTCAAGTCGACCTCCGGCGGCGAACCGTCCGGCTTGGGCGCGCGCGGTTCGGCCGCCGGCGCCGCGGCCGGCGGCGCGTTGGCCGGTTCGGGCGCGGCCGCCGGCGTGCTGGCGCAACCTACAATCGTGACCGCCGAGGCCAGCGCCGCGAGCGCGGACAAGAGTCGGAACCAAGCCATCGCGTGAGTCATGATGCGAACACCGGAAGGCGCCGGGCGCCGCGCTACCGCGGCGATCGGCGCGAATGGATCGTGCCGCAGTGTAGCCGCGCCGCCGTATCGTCACGGCCGCGGGATAAGCGTCGTTTGCGCGGCGCTTCGCTGATGACCGCGAAAGCGGCGTTTGGCGCCGCGCGGGGCGCCGCGCGCCGCGCGCGGTGCGCCAGACAGGCGGGTCGCGCCGGCGCTGCCGATGCCTGAACTGCCCGAGGTCGAGGTCACGCGCCGCGCGCTGGCGCCGCACGTCGAAGGGCGCACGGTGCGGCGGCTCGTCGTGCGCGAACACCGGCTGCGCTGGCCGGTGCCGGCGCAGCTTGCGCGCGCGATCGCGCGGCAGACCGTCATCGCGCTCGACCGGCGCGGCAAGTATCTGCTGTGGCGCTTCGCGCAGGGCACGCTGATCTCGCACCTCGGCATGTCGGGATCGTGGCGCGTGCACGTCGGCGCCGCCCCCGCGCCGGGCGTGCACGATCACGTCGACATCGTTTTCGACGGCGCGCCGCCGCAACTGGCGCGGCTGACCGATCCGCGCCGCTTCGGCGCGCTGCTGTGGCATGCGGCGCGCGACGGCGACGTCGAGCGGCACCCGCTGCTCGCTGCGCTCGGCATCGAGCCGTTCGATGCGCGCTTCGACGGACGGTGGCTGCACGCGGGCACGCGCGGCCGCAGCGCGTCGATCAAACAGGTGCTGCTGGCTGGCGACGTCGTCGTCGGGGTCGGAAACATCTACGCATCCGAAAGCCTGTTCCGCGCGGGCATCCATCCGGCGGCTCCGGCGCAGCGGCTCGGTCCGGCGCGTTGCGAACGCCTGGCCGACGCGATCCGCACGGTGCTCGCCGAGGCCATCGGTGTGGGCGGCAGCACGCTGCGCGATTTCGTCGGCGCCGACGGCGCGCGGGGCTACTTCATGCTCGACGCCTTCGTCTACGACCGCGCCGGGCTGCCGTGCAAGGTCTGCGGCGCGCCGATCCGCCGCATCGTGCAGGGCCAGCGAGCGACGTTCTTCTGCCCCCGCTGCCAGCGCCGCTGAGGCGCCGCGGTTCTCGCGAACAGCGGGCGCTTGATCATCCAATTCTCGCTATCGCGCGACTGTGCGCTGCGAAACCTGCGTGCTAGAGTCGGCCGCGCCGCTTGGACGTGGCGTGGCCGATGGCTCAACTCGCGACGAGTTTTCAGGAATACGGCGCCTGGCGCGATTCGCTCGCGGGCGCGATCGGGCAACTGCGCCGCTGGCTCGAGCAGTCGCAGCTGCTCGAAGCCGACGCTGCGCGCAGGCTCGACGTCGCGCTCGACCGGCTCGGCCAGGACAAGCTCGTCATCGCCTTCGTCGCCGAGTTCTCGCGCGGCAAGTCCGAACTGATCAACGCGATCTTCTTCGCCGACTACGGTCGGCGCATCCTGCCGTCGTCGGCCGGGCGCACGACGATGTGCCCCACCGAGCTGATGTACGACGAGTCGCTGCCGCCGTGCATCCGCGCGCTGCCGATCGAAACGCGCGCGCGGCTCGGCACGACGACCGACTTCAAGAAGGCGAGCGCCGAGTGGCGCGTGTTTCCGGTCAACACCGCGTCGCCCGACGGCATGCTGCACGCGTTTCGGCTGGTCGCCGAAACGGTCAAGGTGTCGGTCGACGAAGCGCGCATGTACGGGCTGTTCGATCCGGACGATCCGGACCAGGCGCTCGCGATCGACAAGCACGGCATGGTCGAGATTTCGCGCTGGCGCCACGCGGTGATCAACTTCCCTCATCCGCTGCTCAAGCAGGGGCTCGTGATCCTGGACACGCCGGGGCTGAACGCGATCGGCACCGAGCCCGAGCTGACGCTGTCGCTGGTGCCGAGCGCGCACGCGGTGCTGTTCGTGCTCGCCGCCGACACCGGAGTCACCAAGAGCGACCTCGACGTCTGGCGCCACATCGTTGGCGACTCGGGAAACGCGCACAACCACATCGCCGTACTGAACAAGATCGACGGCCTGTGGGACGCGCTGAAGAGCGAGGAGGAGATCGACGCCGAGGTGCAGCGCCAGGTCGCCAGCGTCAGCCGCACGCTCGATCTGGCGCCGGAGCGCGTCTTTCCGGTGTCGGCGCAGAAAGGTCTGGTCGCCAAGGTCACCGACGACACGCGGCTGCTGCAGTTGAGCCGCCTGCCGGCGCTCGAGGCGGCGCTGGTGGACCTGCTGGTGCCGGCCAAGCAGCGCATCGTGCGCGACCAGGCGATCGCCGTCGTCGAACGAATCAATGCCGAGGTGCGGCAGGCGCTCGCCGCGCGCGAGCGCAACCTGATCGAGCAGCTCTACGAGTTGCGCGCGCTGCAGGGCAAGAACCAGAGCTCGATCGAGCGCATGCTGATCCGCGCGCGAAGCGAGCAGCGCGAGTTCGAGGACAACGTGCGCAAGATCGTCGCCGCGCGCGTGGTGCTGTCGCGGCTCGCGGAGCAGGCGTACGAGCCGCTGCGGCTCGAGTCGCTGCGCGGCCGCGTGCTCGAGGCGCGCGAGCGCATGCGCAAGAGCCGGCTCACCCCGCAGTTCCTGTCGGCGGTCCGGGATTACTTCGCGCAGCTGCGCGAGCTGCTGCGCGCGTCCAGCGCGAAGCTGCTCGAGATCGAGCAGATGGTGCTCGGCGTGCAGCGCCGCTTTGCCGAAGACCTGGGCTGGAGCACGCCGCCGCCGATGCCGTTTTCGCTCGATACCTACATGGCCGAGCTGGAACGTGCGGAGGCCGCGTACCGCAACCACTTCGGAGCGCTGGCGGTGCTGACGCGCGACAAGTGGTCGCTGATCGAGCGCTTCTTCGATACGGTCGTGTCGAAGTCGCGCGAGGTGTTCGCAGCGGCCGAGCGCGACGCCGAAGCCTGGGTCCGGTCGCTGCTGCCGCCGCTGGAGGTTCAGGTGCGCGAGCAGCGCGCGCAACTGAAGAAACGCGCCGAGTCGGTCGCGCGCATCCGCGACGCACAGGAGTCGCTCGACGAACGCATCGGCCAGCTCGAAGAGGCGCTCGAGGATGTGCAGTCCAGGCTCGAGGAACTGAAGCGGCTCGGCGGCCGCGCCCGCCAGATCGCCGAACGCGAGCCGGCGGCGATGCCGCTTCGGGCGGCGAACGACGCCGAAACCCCCGCGTACCTGCGCGTCGAGATCTGACGACGCGGCGGCGCGCGGCGCGTGTATCGTGGCGCCGCTTCGATTCAAGCGCGCCCCGATCGACCGATGAGCGAGTTCGCCGAGCGCGTGGCCGCGTGGCACGCAGCGCACGGACGGCGCGATCTGCCGTGGCAAGGCACGCGCGATCCGTACCGCGTCTGGCTGGCGGAGATCATGCTGCAGCAGACGCAGGTGGCCACCGTCGTCGGCTATTACGCGCGCTTCCTGCAACGCTTTCCCGATGTGGCGAGCCTGGCCGCCGCGCCGCTCGCGGACGTGATGCGGTCGTGGGCCGGACTCGGCTATTACAGCCGCGCGCGCAACCTGCACGCGTGCGCGCGCCGCGTCATGACCGAACACGGCGGCGAGTTCCCGCGCGATGCGCAAGCGCTGGCGCGGCTGCCGGGCATCGGCCGATCGACCGCCGCGGCGATCGCGGCATTCTGTTTCGGCGAGCGCGCGGCGATCCTTGACGGCAACGTCAAGCGCGTGCTCGCACGGCACTTCGGCGTCGAAGGTTACCCGGGGGCCGCCGCGGTCGAGCGCCGGCTGTGGCAGCTCGCGGACGAGCTGCTGCCGCCGCGGCGCGCGATGCCCGCCTACACGCAAGGGCTGATGGATCTGGGCGCGACGGTCTGCACGCGCGCGCGCGCGCGCTGCGAGGCCTGCCCGGTCGCGTCGACCTGCGCGGCGCGGCAGACCGGTCGAGTGGCCGAGCTGCCGATGCCGCGGCCGCGCAAGCCGGTGCGGACCCGGCGTGTGCGAATGCTGGTCGCCGTGCACGGCGACGCCGTTCTCGTCGAGCAACGTCCGCCGTCGGGCGTCTGGGGCGGGCTTCTTGCGCTGCCGCAGTTCGAAAGCGCGGCGGCGCTGCGCGACGCCGTGCGGATGCTTGGCGACGGTGCGCGCGCGCAGCCGCTGCCGGCGCGCCGTCACGCGTTCACGCATTTCACGCTGGAGTTCACGCCGCATGTCGTCCGTCTGGCGCGGATCGCGCCGCGCGCAGCCGAGCCGGGCTGCGTCTGGCTATCGCTCGCGCAGATCGAGACCGCGGCGCTGCCCACACCCATCCGTGCGCTGCTGCGCGACGTGCGAGCGGGGATCGACACGCCCCGGGCGAGGCGCGCCCGGCATACCGTGGCGCGCGCGCCGTCCAAGCGCGAAGAACTTCACGACAGGCAGACCCGCCGATGAAAGGACTTCATCGTTGCATCGCGGCCGTGTGCGCCGCTGCATTGCTCGCCGCCGCGCCGGCCGTTGCCGCGCAGACGGCTTCGACCGGTTCTGCACCGGCTTGGCCGACCAAGCCCGTTCGCATGATCGCCGTGTTCCCGCCCGGCGGATCGGTCGATCAGGTCGCGCGCGTACTCTCGGCGCAACTCGCGCAGCAGCTCGGCCAGCAGTTCGTCGTCGAGAACAAGGGCGGCGCGTCGGGCTCGATCGGTACAGCGGAAGTGGCTCGCGCTGCGCCGGACGGCTACACCTTCGCCGTGGTGTTCGACACGCATGCGGTCAACCCGTCGCTGATCCCGAACCTTCCGTTCGACGCCGTCCGAGATCTCGCACCGGTGACGCTGATCGGCACCTCGGCGATGGCCATCGTCGCGCATGCGAGCCAGCCGTACAGGGACTTCCGCGACGTGATCGCCGCGGCCAAGGCCAAGCCGGGCAGCGTGTCGTTCGGGTCGATCGGCACCGGCAGCCTGGGCCATCTCGCGATGGCGCAGATCGGCAACCAGCTCGGCATCGAGTGGACGCACGTGCCTTACCGCGGCGGTGGTCCGCTGATGAACGACGCGGTGGCGGGCCAGGTGCCACTGGCGATCGGTACAGTCTTCCTGGTCAATCCGCACGTGAGAAGCGGTAAGCTCAGGGCGCTGGCGGTGACCTCGCGCAAACCCGATCCGTCGCTTCCGGGGGTCGCGCCGCTGGTCGAGCAGGGCGTGCCGGGATTCGAGGCACTCGCCTGGTGGGGCGTTTTCGCGCCCGCCGGCACGCCGCAGCCGATCGTGCGCCGGATGCACGAGGAACTGGCCAAGGCGTTGAAGGTGCCCTCGGTCGCCGAGCGCCTGACCGGGCAGGGGATGGAGATCGTCGGCGCCGGACCGGAGCAGCTCGATCGCTTCGTTCGCGCGGAAATCGATCGCTGGGCGAAGGTCGTGCGCGACAACCGGATCAAGGCCGGCGACTGATCAGCAGTCCTCCGGCTCGACGCCCAGCGCGACGAGGAAGCGCGACACCATGTTGTAGGTCGCGATCGTACCCACCAGCTCGACGGTGCAGCGGTCACCGAGCGCGCGCCGGACGGCCTCGAACGTCGCGTCGTCAACGGCCACGTTACGCGTCATTTCGACTGCGAGCGCAAGCACCGCGCGTTCGGTGGAGTCGAACAGCGCCGCGCTCTCGCGCGCCGCGTCGGGATCGCGCAGCGCTTCGACCTGCGCTGCGCTGCCACCCGCTTTGACGAATTCCGGCGCGTGGTGGTGGAACTCGTACTCGGCGCCGTTTTCCACCGCCACGACGCAGATCGCCAGCTCGCGCAGCTTCGGATCGAGCGCGAGCTCGGTGCGCACCGCGCGCAGATGCGCGTTCCAGCCGGCCGCAAAAGGCGGGCTGTGCAGCAGCATGCGGTCGAGGTTCAATAGGAGGCCGCCGCGCCGCGCGCGGATGGCGGCGACGAGTTCGGCCGGCTCGTTCAGATCGTCGGGCAGGTAAGGAATGCGGGGCATGGTTCGGGTTGCGGAGGCGGGCCGCGGAACGAGCGCCAGGGGTCGGGGACGGTGTTCGAACGGGTCGGCGCTTCGCCTCGTCGCGTGCCCGCTCGAACCGGACGCCGGATCGCGGGCGCTCGGTCCGTCACTTCAGCACCGCATGCTGCCGCAGGTACTGCGCGACGATTTCGAGGCGGGCGTGGGCATCGTCCAGCTCCATCAGCTTCTGCTTCGCTTTCAGCGGAACCGGCAGCACCTCGCACAGCCGGTTGCCGACCCATACGCTCGAGTCCATGCGGTAAGGCCGGTCGAAGGGCATGCCCCCCAGCACGTCGCCTTCGTCGCCCGAGGTGCGCCGGCGCTCGGCGATCTGCGCGCCGAGATCGTCGATGATGCGCGCGAGCAGATCGGCGCAGGGCTGGTGTTCCGGTTCGATCGGCAGGTCTTCGTCGGGATCGATCAGGTCGACCTCGCCGAGCATGAGCCCGTTGGGCCGTGCGTGCGAGCGCTGGATGCGGAAGCGCTGTGTACCGACCGTGCGCAGGTGCAGAAGGCCAAGCTGCTTCATGTCCCATGCCCGGATCGACGCAAGGCAGCCGACCGATTCCGTGTGCGCGGCAGCGCCGACTTCGGCCCCCTTGGCGATCAGGCACACGCCGAACGGCGCTTCGTCCTGCATGCAGTCGCGCACCATGTCCATGTAGCGCGCCTCGAAGATGCGCAGCGGCAGCACGCCGCCCGGAAAGAGCACCGTGTTCAGCGGAAACAGCGGGATTTCCATCACAGCCTGTCGATGACCCGGTGGCGCACCAGCACGTGCTCGTGCACGGCGAACCTGCGCGCGAGCTGCTCCACGACGTAGGGCGAACGGTGCTGACCGCCGGTGCAGCCGACGGCGACGGTCAGATAGTGGCGATTGTCGGCCGTGTAGCTCGGCAGCCAGCGTTCGATGAACGAGGCGATATCGTCGATCATCTGGCGAACGTCGGGCGAGCCTGCGAGGTACTGCGCGACCGGCGCGTCCAGCCCGGTCAGCGGCCGCAGCTGCGGGTCGTAGTACGGGTTCGGGAGGTTGCGCACGTCGAACACGAAGTCCGCGGCCACCGGAACGCCGTGCTTGAAGGCGAACGATTCGAAGGCGAGCGTCAGTTGCGTGGGCGGACTGTCGACGAAATTGCGCACCCACACCCGCAGTGTCGTGGGCTGCAACCCGCCCGTGTCGATCTGGTGGCCCACCGTCTCCAGCGGCGCCAGCAGCTCGCGTTCCGCCTCGATGCACTCCGTCAGCGTCGGCTCGCGGTCGGCCTTCTTCAGTCGCTGCGACAACGGGTGGCGGCGCCGCGTCTCTGAGTAGCGCTGCACGAGCGCGGCGGTCGCCGCAGTCAGGAACAGCACCTTGACGTCGTGGCGCGCGGCGCGCAACCGCTCGATGATCCCGGGCAGTTCGGCGAGCGACGCCTCGGAGCGAGCGTCGATCGACACGGCGAGATCGCGATGGCCCGCCCCGGAAAGATGGCCGCAGACGTCCTCGAGGAACCGCATCGGCAGGTTGTCGACACAGTAATAGCCGATGTCCTCCAGCAGCCGGATCGCCACCGACTTGCCGGAGCCTGACATGCCGGTGACCAGGACCACGCGCATCGCCGGCATTTTTGCACGGTCGCACGCCGGATGGCCGGCGCGCGCGCCGAAGGCGCGAAAACGGAAAGGGCGCAGGATTCCCGCGCCCTCGACCGGTTGCGCGCGGCGCCTACCCGCGCAGGCACTCGGACATGAACTTCTTGCGTTCGTCGCCCTTGAGGTTCTTCTCGCCGGCCTGCTTGTTGCACGCGGTCATTTTCTCCTGCTGCGTCTTCTTGGCCGCCGACAGGCACTCGGACATGAACTTCTTGCGTTCGTCGCCCTTGAGGTTCTTCTCGCTTGCCTGCTTGTTGCAGGCGGCCATTTTCGCCTGCTGCGGGGTCGGCTTCTTCGGCTCGTCGGCCGCATGGGCGACAAGCGGCAGCGCAATACAGGCGGCCAGCAGTACGTTCCTGATCATCGGTTTCTCCTCCGGTTGCGGGTTTCTGGCGGCGTGTTCGATCGCGCACCAGTCGGCGCGTAACGCGGCCGGGGCCGCAGGCGTTGACGCCGCCGGCTTCATCCCCCTTCCATGGCGTCGCGCTGCCGTGCCTGGAATTCTGCCATCGTGTCGATGCCGCGCAGCTTCAGGATCGTGTTGCGTACGGCTGCTTCCAGCAGCACCGCGAGGTTGCGCCCGGCCGCGACCGGGATCACGACCTTGTGGACCGGCAGACCCAGGACCTCTTCGGTCGTTCCCGCCAGTGGCAGCCGTTCCATCATCTCTGCGGCGCTGCGGCGGCGCAGTTCGACGATCAGCCGAAGCTTCATCTTCCGCCGCACGGCGGTCTCGCCAAAGATCGCGCGGATGTCGAGCAGCCCGAGCCCGCGGACTTCGAGCAGGTTGGCGAGCAGCGGCGGGCAGCGCCCCTCGATCGTGTCGGGTGCCACGCGCGCAAAGTCGACCACGTCGTCGGCGACGAGCCCGTGGCCGCGGCTGATCAGCTCGAGCCCCAGCTCGCTCTTGCCTACGCCCGATTCGCCCGAGATCAGCACGCCCATGCCGAGCACGTCCATGAAGACGCCGTGCATCGTGCAATGCGCGGCCAGAACCTTGGCCAGGTAGATGCGCAGCAGATCGATGACCTGCGCGGCAGGCACCGGGGTCGCGAGCACCGGCAGCCCGGCGCGTTGCGCGGCAGCGAGCAGCCCGGGCGGCGGGGCGAGGCCTTCGGCGACGATCAGTCCGAGCGGCGCGCCGGCGATCAATTCATTCGAATAGTGTTCGATCCGCGCCGCGTCCATGCGCGCGATGTAATGCACCTCGGGCACGCCGAGGATATGCAGGCGCTTCGGATGGATCAGGTTGAGGTGGCCGACCAGGTCAGCCGTCGCGACGTTGGCGGCGCCGGTCTCCGGCAGCGGGCGGCTGCCGTGCTCGCGGCCGGCGAGCCACTCGAGCGCGAGGGTGTCGCGGTTGTCGTCGACCAGGTTTTCCAGTGTGACCATGCCGCGAGCATAGCGGCCCGCGCGCAGCGCGGCTTAGGCCGCCGGCCGCACCGGCTCCCAGTTGGCGAGCATCGCGTGCAGCGCGGCAGGATCGCTGACGGTCAACAGACTCTCGCGGAAGGGCTTGTCCGAGAGCATCTGCGCGAGCTCCGACAGGATGTCCAGATGCTGCTGCGTGGCCTGCTCGGGCACGAGCAGGAAGACGAGCAGCCGCACGGGGCGACCATCCGGCGCGTCGAACGGTACCGGCTCGGCCAGCCGAATGAAGGCCGCGACCGCTTCCTTCAGCCCCTTGATCCGACCGTGCGGAATCGCCACGCCCTGACCAAGGGCTGTCGATCCGAGCCGCTCGCGTGCGAACAGGCTGTCGAACACCGTGGCGCGCGCGATGCCCTGGTTGTTTTCGAACAGCAGCCCTGCCTGCTCGAACACGCGCTTCTTGCTCGACGCATGCAGGTCGAGGACCACGTTCGACACGGGCAGCAATCGCGAGATCAGATTCATCGGAAAGCGCAGGCGGTGCGGACGACGACGGCGTGAGCGGCCGGATCAGGCGCTCACCCTAGACCGGGGCGGTCCGGGCAATGCGGCAGGAAAACGTCCAATTCGATCTCAATTCCGCGCGGGTTCGGTCTCGAACTCGATCCAGGTTGCTCGGCACGCAGCGGCGTTAGACGCGGTCTCGCGCAGGTAAGACACGCTGCTGCAATGGCCGTTCGACTCGAAGAAGGCGCGCAGTATACGCGCGGGTCGATGTAGCGGTGGGCAGTGCAACAAAACCGTCTGGAATGCCCCGCATGCGTGTTGCCGCGGGGCAACGACGGCCGGGCAGCGGCCACGAATGCCCGATTGCAGGGAGGCGGCGACGCCATCGCCTTGTCTCAGGCGGCTCCCGGGATGTCCTTTGCGGCCCGCTGCCGCCGCTTCTTGGACGCGCCGGCGGGCGGCGGGCATGGGTCGCCGAGGCCGCAAGCGCGTCCGGTCCTGCGAGCGCGAAGGCTGGTCGCGCTCCGGCGTGCCCCGGCGGCCGCCCCGCGACGCCGACAGGTCACCCGGCGTCCGCAGCCCAGAAAAAAAAGAGCCCGCGGTCGCGGGCTCTTTTTTCCTGTGCACGCGATTACTGCGGGCTTTGCACCGTCTGGTGCTTCAACGGCTCGCGCGCGTGGTTCTTGACGCGGTCCTTGTGCCGCAGCACCTGCCGGTCGAGCTTGTCCATCAGGTTGTCGATCGCGGCGTACATGTCGCCGTCGATCGCCTCGGCGTGCATGCTGTTGCCCCGCACGCGCAGTGTCACTTCCGCCTTGTGATGCAGCTTGTCGACCGCGAGCAGCACGTCAGCCTCGATCACATGGTCGAAATGCCGCCGGATTCGCTCCAGCTTGGCGCTCACATAGTCACGCAGCGCCGGCGTCACTTCGAGATGATGACCTTGGATGATGAGGTTCATGCACAACCCTCCTTGGACTTGGGTATCGATTCGCGAGCGACGCGCCGCGGCGAAGGCGGCGGGCCGCTACAGCACCTTGCGCATCGCCACCGGCGCGATTTTCAGCGCTTCGCGGTACTTCGCCACCGTTCGGCGTGCGACCACGATGCCCTGTTCGCCCAGCAGCTCGGCGAGCCTGCTATCGGACAGTGGGTTCTTCGGGTCTTCCGCTCCTATCAGCTGCTTGATCAAGGCGCGGATCGCCGTGGAGGACGCCGCGCCGCCGGTTTCGGTCGCCACGTGGCTCCCGAAGAAATACTTCAGCTCGAACACGCCGAAAGGCGTGGCCATGTACTTGTTCGAGGTCACGCGCGAGATCGTCGATTCGTGCAGGCCGACCGTATCGGCGATCTCGCGCAGCACCAGCGGCCGCATCGCGATCTCGCCGTGCGTAAAGAAATTCTGCTGTCGGTCGACGATCGCCTGCGCCACACGCAGGATCGTCTCGAACCGTTGCTGGATATTGCGGATCAGCCAGCGCGCTTCCTGCAACCGGGCCGACCAAGGTGTCTGTCCTTCGCTGCCTTTTTCGCGTTTGACGATCGCCGCGTACGACTGGTTCACGCGCAGCCGCGGCATTACCTCGGGGTTCAGTTGTGCGACCCACCGGTTCCTGACTCGCCGGACATAGACGTCGGGGACGACGTAATCGGGCCCCGCTGTGGCAAAGCCTACGCCCGGATGCGGATTGAGTCTACGGATCAGCGCGTGCGCCTCGCGCAACGCGTCGTCGTCGGTCTCGAGCAGCTTGCGCAGCTTCGCATAGTCTCTCGCTGCAAGCAGCGGCAAGTGCTCGCTAACGATGCGTTTGGCGAGCGCGAGCGTCGCCGCCGGCGCAGGGGGATCGGGCTCGCGCAGCATCGCGTCGAGCTGAATCGCGAGGCACTCGGCTGCGCTGCGTGCGCCCACGCCGGGCGGATCGAAGCTTTGCAGCAGCGCCAGCGCCGCGGTCAGCTCGTCGAGCTCGACGCCGGCTTCTGGCGGGCACAGCGCAAGCAACTCAGGCAGCGGCGTGGCGAGATAGCCGTCTTCGTCGAGCGCCTCGATCAGAAGCTCGACGAGCGCGCGGTCGCGCGCAGAGGCGGTCGTCACCGCGAGCTGCGTACGCAGGTGATCGGCCAGGTTCGGCTGCACGCTGGCCCACGACAGCGGGCCCTCGTCGTCGTCGCTCGCGCGCTCGCCGCGGCCGCCTGCGCCCCAGTCAAGCAATCCGTCGTGCTCGTCCGCGGCGTCGCGCGGTTCATCGTTGATGCCTTCGGGTCGGTCTGCACCGACTTCGCCCGGCACCTCGGTGCCGTTCGCCTGAGCCGTGCGTGAAACGATCGCGCCGTCAGCGGTGATCCGAAACGCTGTGGCGAGCGGGTCGTCGTCGCGCTCGAGCAGCGGGTTGTCGGCGAGCGCCTGCTCGATCTCCTGGTTCAGCTCGAGCGTGGACAGCTGGAGCAGCCGGATCGATTGCTGAAGTTGCGGTGTCAGCGCCAGATGCTGCGAAAGCCTGAGCTGCAAGGCATTCTTCATGGCAACTGAATCGGCCGGGCCGTTACATTCTGAAGTGCTCGCCGAGGTACACGCGCCGCACGCTTTCGTTCTCGACGATCTCCTCGGGGCGGCCGGCGGCGAGCACTTCGCCCTCGTTGATGATGTACGCGTGATCGCAGATGCCCAGCGTTTCGCGCACGTTGTGATCGGTGATCAGCACGCCGATGCCGCGGTCCTTCAGGAAGCGAACGATGCGCTGGATCTCGATCACGGCGATCGGATCCACACCGGCGAACGGCTCGTCGAGCAGGATGAAGCGCGGTCGCGCCGCGAGCGCGCGCGCGATCTCGACGCGGCGCCGCTCGCCGCCGGACAGGCTCTGCGCCGGATTGGTCCGCAGGTGAGCGATCTGCAGATCGGCGAGCAGTTCTTCGAGCCGCGCCTCGATGGCTTCCGGTGCAAGCGGCCGGCGCCGCTCGTCGAGCTGCAGTTCGAGCACGGCGCGGATGTTCTCCTCCACCGTCAGGCGACGGAACACCGAGGCCTCCTGCGGCAGGTACGACAGCCCCATGCGCGCGCGGCGATGGATCGGCAGGTGCGCGATCGAGCGGCCGTCGAGACTGATGTGCCCGCCGTCCATCGGCACCAGCCCGACGATCATGTAAAAGCAGGTCGTCTTGCCTGCGCCGTTCGGACCGAGCAGGCCGACGACCTCGCCCGCGTCGACCGCGAGCGATACGTCCTTGACGACCACGCGGCTGCCGTAGCGTTTGTGCAGATGCTCGACCAGCAGGCGGCTGTGCACCGGCGCCGCGCCGCGCTGCAAAGCTGGCGCGTCGGCCACCGGCCGGGTTGCGACGTCGTTCATCGGGCGGATGCCGGCGCGGCGGGAGCGGGCTTCAGGTTCACCGGCGGCGCGGCGGCGGCAGGGGCGTCGGCGCGCGGCGCGATGATCGTTCGCACGCGGCCATCGCCCAGCGCCGGGTCGGCCGCGCCTTCGGCCCAGTATTTGGAATTGCGGCTGTCGTAGACGATCAGACTGCCGCTCAGCTCGTCGCGGGACTGTCCGTTCTCCAGTCGCCGCCACTGCGCGCGGCCGATGAACTTCACCGTTTCCGCACGCTCGTCGTATTCGATGCGCTCGGCGTAACCCTCGACGTATTCCTCCACACCCGGGGTCGTCGCGTCGCGTCGCTGGCGGAAGCTGGCGAGCTTGCCGGGCGCACCGATGACCACCGCGTAGCGATAGCGTTCGGGATCCTCGCGCAGCTCGAGCCGCTCGCCGGTGATGCGCAGCGTGCCGCGCGTCAGCGTCACGTTTCCGGTGTAAACGACCGTCTGCTTCAGTTCGTCGCCGACGAAGCGATCGGCGAGGATCTGCGTCGGCTTGTCGCGGTCGGCGCGTTCGGCGTGCGCTGCGTGCACGGGTGCGAGCATCAACATCAGCGTCACGTAAGGCGCAAGCGGGGTTCGCATCGCGGGCTCCTCAACGCGGCGCCGGCGGCGCGAGTTCGGTGCGCACGTTGCCGGCGAGCCGAGTCGTGCGCGCGATGTTGTCCAGCTCGAAGGCATCGCCGCGCATCCGGTCGGGGCCGCGCTCGAACTCGACCGGCCGGTCCGTCGAATAGCGGTCCTCGTCGGGAAGCGCGAGCAGGTACTCGGTGGCGAGCCGCAGCGCCGGCTCGCCGCCAAAGGGCGCACGCGTCAGCAGCACCGACCCGCGCAGGTGCACGCGCTCGCCGGCGTTTTCGAGGCGGGCGCGCTGCGCGCGCGCCTCGATCTGGGGCCGGTCGGGGCGCAGACTGACCAGCCGCGGGCTGGCCAGCTCGATGTCGTCGTTCTCGGCGAAGTGCGTGAGTCGCTCGGCGAACAGTTTGTGCCTGGCGCGGCCCGCGGGGTCGAATTGCGTCAGCACCAACCGTTCGACGACGAAGTCGGGCGTTCCCGGTGTGGCCGGCTGCGCGGCGGGAGGTCGCCGCAGCACGCGCGAATACCAGAAACTCGTCGCCGTGACCGCCGCCAGCAGCGCGATCGCGATCAGCATCGTCAGCCGGTCACGCACGCACGACCCCCGCGCGATGCTGCGCGAGCAACTCGTCGAACCTGCCTTGCGCGCGCACGATGAACTCCGCGAGCGCGCGCACCGCACCGCGGCCGCCCGGCTGCGGCGCGATCCAATGCGCGATCGCCTTGACCTCCTCGGCCGCGTCGGCCACCGTCGCGGCAAAGCCGGCGCGTGCCAGCACGGGCAGGTCCGGCCAGTCGTCGCCGATGTAGCCGCAGTTGTCCGCCGACACCGAGGTGGCGGCGAGCAACTGCTCGAAACCGTCAAGCTTGTCCGACGCGCCTTGGACGACGCGCTCGATGCCCAGTTCGCGCGCGCGCACCGCGACGATCTCGGACTTGCGCGCGGTCAGGATCGCGACGTCCACGCCGGCGGCGCGCAGCAGCTTGATGCCGTGGCCGTCGCGCACGTTGAAGGCCTTGAGGATCTCGCCGTGGCCGCCGTAGACGAGTTGCCCGTCGGTCAGCACGCCGTCGACGTCGAGGATCATCAGGCGCACGCGCGCGGCGCGCGCGGCGGCGGTACTGGTCACGGGGGCTCCCATCGGCTCAGAGCACCTTCGCGGCGGTGAGGTCGTGCATGTGCAACGCGCCGACCAGCCGGCCGTCCTCGACCACCAGCAACTGGTTGCGCAGCGTGCGGTCGAGCAGCTCGGCAGCCTCGGCGGCGAGCTGGCCGGGCCGCACCGTCAGCGGGTTGCGCGTCATCACGTCGGCGATTCGCAACGGCCGCACGTCGCCGGCCTTCTCGAGCAGCCGCCGCAGATCGCCCTCGGTGAAGATTCCGGCCACGCGGCCGTCGCCGTCGACGATCGCCGTCATGCCGATCTTCTTGCGCGTGATCTCGTGCACGGCGTCCATCACGCTCGCGTCGATCGGCACGCTCGGTACCGCCTCACCGGTGCGCATGATGTCCTCGACCCGCGTCAGCAGCCTGCGTCCGAGGGCGCCGCCCGGGTGCGAGCGCGCGAAATCCTCGGGGCCGAACCCGCGCGCATCCAGACAGGCGATCGCCAACGCATCGCCGAGCGCCAGCATCGCGGTCGTCGACGAAGTCGGCGCGAGGTTCAGCGGGCAGGCTTCCTTGTCGACGCGGCAGTCCAGGTGAACGTCGGCATGCCGCGCGAGCGACGAATCGGCGCGGCCGGTCATCGCGATCATCGGCGTGCCTTCGCGCTTGACCACCGGCACCACGGTCAGCAGCTCGGCGGATTCGCCCGAATACGACAGCGCGACGAACACGTCGTCGCGCGTGACCATGCCGAGGTCGCCGTGCGCGGCTTCGGCGGCGTGGACGAACAGCGCCGGCGTGCCCGTCGACGCAAACGTCGCTGCGATCTTGCGCGCAATGTGTCCGCTCTTGCCGATGCCGCTGACGACCACCCGCCCGCGGCAGCCGAGCAGCAGGTCGACGGCGGCCATGAACGCGTCGTCGATGCGATCGGCGAGCGCGGCCACGGCCTGCGCCTCGATCGCGATCACCTGGCGCGCGAGCGACCGCGCGGATTCGCGCGGCTTCGGCCGGTTGGGCAATGGCGCGGCGCGCTGCATCGTGGCAATCGCGGATACGTGCGGGTCGGGACGGGCGCGGGCGATGATACTCTTGCCGCCGATTGCCTGGCATGGCTCTTGCTGTGGCCCGGCGCCGCGCACGACAAGATGCCTTCCACCCTCGAACTGACGCTGCTGCTGCTGGCGGCCTCCGTGCTCGGCGTCGTCGCCTTCCGGCTCGCGAACCTGCCGCCGATGCTGGGCTACCTCACGGTCGGGATCCTGATCGGGCCGCACGCGCTCGGCGTCGTGGGCGACGTCGAACAGACCCGCCATCTTGCCGAGTTCGGCGTCGTGTTCCTGATGTTCTCGATCGGTCTGGAGTTTTCGCTGCCGAAGCTGCGCGCGATGCGGCGCATCGTCTTCGGACTCGGGCTCGCGCAGGTGGCGGCGACGATCGCCGCGGTGATGGCGGCGGGCTTCGTGTTCAATCGTTTCTTCGCGCACGTGTTCGACATCCGGCTTGCGGGCGCATTCGCGCTCGGCGGTGCGTTCGCGATGTCGTCGACGGCGATCGTGATGAAACTGCTCGCCGAGCGGCTCGAGTTGGAGACCGAGCATGGGCGCCGGATCGTCGGCGTGCTGCTGTTCCAGGATCTCGCGGTCGTGCCGCTGCTGGTGATCGTGCCGGCGCTGGCGCGGCAGCCCGAGAACCTCGGACCCGCGCTCGGCTTGGCGGCGCTGAAGGCCGCCGCGCTGCTCGCGCTGCTGCTGGTCGGCGGGAAGTGGGTGATTCGGCGGTGGTTCTACGTGGTCGCGCGGCGCAGATCGCACGAGCTGTTCACGCTGAACCTGCTGCTGGTGACGCTCGGACTGGCGTGGCTGACCGAGCTGGCCGGGCTGTCGCTTGCGCTGGGCGCGTTCATCGCCGGCGTGCTGATCGCCGAGACCGAGTACCGGCACCAGGTCGAAGAGGACATCAAGCCGTTTCGCGACGTGCTGCTGGGGCTGTTCTTCGTCACGATCGGCATGTTGCTGAACGTCGGCGTGGTGACCGAACGGCTCGGCTGGGTGCTGCTTGCGCTGCTGCTGCCGACCGCGTTCAAGTTCGCGCTGATCGTGGGGTTGGCGCGCGCCTTCGGTGCGGCGGCCGGAACGGCGATCCGCGCCGCGCTGCCGCTGGCCACCGCGGGCGAGTTCGGCTTCGTTCTGCTGAATCAGGCGGGCGGCCTGCAGCTGCTGCCGCCAGCGCTGATGCAGGTCGTGCTCGCCGCGATGCTGCTGTCGATGCTCGCCACGCCGTTCCTGATGCAGTACAGCGGCCGCATCGCGATGCGCTTCGTCTCTTCGGAATGGATGCAGCGCGCGCTCGAACTGCACCAGATCGCCACGCGCGCGATGGCGACCGAAAAGCACGTCGTGATCTGCGGCTTCGGACGCACCGGCCAGCATCTGGCGAAGATGCTGGAGCAGGAGAACATCCCCTACGTCGCGCTCGACCTCGACCCCGATCGCGTGCGAGAGGCCGCGGCCGCCGGCGAGTCGGTCGTCTACGGCGACGCCGCCCGCCGCGAGACGCTGGTGGCCGCCGGCGTGGCGCGCGCGGCCGCACTCGTCGTCACCTACGCCGACACGCGCTCGGCGCTGAAGGTGATTCATTTCGCACACGAGATCAACCCGAAGTTGCCGATCATCGTGCGTACCGCCGACGACTCCGACCTGGACAAGCTGCTGGCCGCCGGCGCGACCGAGGTCGTTCCGGAGATCTTCGAAGGCAGCCTGATGCTCGGCTCGCACGCGCTGGTGCTGCTCGGCGTGCCGCTGCAGCGGGTCGTCAAGCGCGTGCGCGAGGCACGCGACTCGCGCTACCGCCTGCTGCGCGGCTACTTCTACGGCGCCGACGAACGCGAGGCGTTCGAGGAAGAGGGGCACGAGCGGCTGCATTCGGTGCCGATCGAGGCCGGCGCGGCCGCGATCGGCCGCGCGCTCGGCGAGCTGAAGCTCGACGAGGTCGGCGCCGAGGTCACCGCAATCCGCCGGCGCGGCATCCGTGGCGAGAACCCCGCCCCCGAGACGGTGCTGCGCGAGGGCGACGTCGTCGTGCTGCGCGGCGTACCCGAAGCGCTCGAGCTGGCCGAGGAGCGGCTGCTGCAGAAGTAGCGGCCGGTCCGACCGCTGCGAAGCTGTGAAGATTTCGTCGCGAGCGGCCCGCTGCCCCGGATCGAGTCCGGGGGCACGCAGCCGCAGGGCCGAGACAGATCAAGTGGACCGGCGAGGCCCGAAAAGGCGCCAGCCTTTCGACGCAGGCTCACGTGCGCACAGCGCACGGCAAGCCCGCGCCGCAGGCGGGCGGCCGCAGCCAACACCGCGCAACGACGCCAGCGGGCTGCGCAGTAGAAGGATTCACAGCTTCTGCGCGGACGCTACGAAGCCAGCGGCAGATAACGCAGCATGATCGTCGCCAGGTCCGCGTTCGTGTAGGGCTTCGACACGTGCTCGTCCATGCCGACGTCGAGGCTCTTCTGCCGGTCGACGGCAAGCGCGTTGGCCGTCAGTGCGACGATCGGCACGCGCGCGCGGCGGGCGTTCGCCTCCTCGGCGCGCCAGGTGCGCGCGGCCGTGTAGCCGTCCATGCGCGGCATGTGGATGTCCATCAGCACGAGGTCGAACGGCTCCGAGCGCAGCCGGTCGAGCGCCTCGACGCCGTCGCAGGCGACCTCGACGTCCACACCCAGTCCTTCGAGGGTCGTGCGGGCGACGATGGCGTTGACCGCGTTGTCCTCGACGAGGAGCACGCGGCCGGCGAACCGTGGCAGGAGTGCTTGCATCGAAAGCGGTCGGCGTACCCGCGCCGGGATGATCTTGACGGACCGCGCCGCGACGCGAAGGTTTGCTTGGGTGGCGTCATGCTGCCGTGCGGCCCTGAGAATGATGATTCGAGTTACACGGCCGCCGTCGCGTTATTCCGCACATCGGTCGGGCCGCGGCGCTACGCGGCCTTGCGTTCGCGCCCGCGCGCGAGCGCCGCGCGCAGGTAGCGCCCCGTGTGGCTTGCCGGGTTGGCGGCGATCTGTTCCGGCGCGCCGGCGGCGACGATGTGCCCGCCGGCGTCTCCGCCCTCGGGGCCGAGGTCGATGACCCAGTCGGCCGTCTTGATCACGTCGAGGTTGTGTTCGATGACGACCACCGTGTTGCCGGCGTCGCGCAGCCGGTGCAGCACGGCGAGCAGCAGGTCGATGTCGTGGAAGTGCAGCCCGGTCGTCGGTTCGTCGAGCACGTAGAGCGTGCGTCCCGTGTCGCGCTTGGCAAGTTCAAGGGAAAGTTTGACGCGTTGCGCCTCGCCGCCGGACAGCGTCGTCGCGCTCTGGCCGAGGCGGACGTAGCCCAGCCCCACGTCGGCCAGCGTCTGCAACTTGCGCGCGATCGCCGGCACCGCTTCGAAGAACTCGGCCGCCTGCTCGACGGTGAGATCGAGCACCTGCGCGATGTTCAGCCCCTTGTACAGCACCTCGAGCGTCTCGCGGTTGTAGCGCGTGCCGCGGCAGGCTTCGCACGTGACGTAGACGTCGGGCAAGAAGTGCATCTCGACGCGGATCAGGCCGTCGCCCTGGCACGCCTCGCAGCGGCCGCCTTTGACGTTGAACGAGAAGCGCCCCGCCTCGTAGCCGCGCTCGCGCGCGGTCGGCGTCCCGGCGAACAGTTCGCGGATCGGCGTGAACAGTCCCGTGTACGTGGCCGGATTGCTGCGCGGCGTGCGCCCGATCGGGCTCTGGTCGACGCTGATGATCTTGTCGAAGTGCTCGAGCCCCTCGATCGATTCGTACGGTGCCGGTTCGGCGGTCGCGCCGTACAGGTGCCGCGCCACCGCTCGCGCGAGCGTGTCGTTGATCAGGGTCGACTTGCCCGACCCCGATACGCCGGTCACGCAGACGAGCAGCCCGACCGGCAGCTCCAGGTCGACGTTCTTCAGGTTGTTGCCGCGCGCGCCGCCGAGCTTGAGCCAGTGCAGGCCCGGTCGCGTGCGCGCTTGCGGCACCGCGATGCACTTGCGGCCCGCGAGGTATGCGCCGGTCAGCGACTCGGGCGACGCTTCGATGTCTTCGGGCCGGCCCTGCGCGACGACGCGGCCGCCGTGCTCGCCCGCGCCGGGACCCATGTCGACGACGTGATCGGCCGCCCGGATCGCATCCTCGTCGTGTTCGACGACCAGCACCGTGTTGCCGAGGTCGCGTAGCCGCTTCAGCGTGCCGATCAGCCGGTCGTTGTCGCGCTGGTGCAGCCCGATCGACGGTTCGTCCAGCACGTACATCACGCCCGTCAGTCCGGAGCCGATCTGCGACGCGAGCCGGATGCGCTGCGACTCGCCGCCCGACAGCGTGTCGGCGGCTCGGTCGAGCGTCAGATACGTCAGCCCGACGTCGTTGAGAAACTTCAGGCGCACCGCGATCTCGCGCACGATGCGGCCGCCGATCTCCTGCTTCGCGCCTTCGAGCCGCAGCGCGTCGAAGTAATCGCGCACGTCGGCGAGCGTCATGCGCTCGATTTGGTAGATCGCGCGGCGCTGATCGCCGTCGCCGACGAAGACGAAGCGCGCCTCGCGCCGCAGGCGGGTGCCGTCGCACGCGGGACAGGGCCTGACGGCGCGGTATTTGGCGAGTTCTTCGCGCACCGCCGGCGAGTCGGTTTCGCGCCAGCGCCGCTGCATGTTCGGCAGCACGCCTTCGAACGGGTGGCGGCGGACGATCCTGCGGCCGCGGTCGTTGGTGTACGAAAACGCGATCTCCACGCCGCCGCTGCCGCGCAGGACCTGTTCGCGGAAGTCGGCGGGCAGCGACTCCCACGGCGCATCGATGTCCACACCCGCGTGTTTGGCGAGTGCGGCCAGCATCTGGAAGTAGTACTGGTTGCGCGCGTCCCAGCCGCGGATCGCACCGCTGCCGAGCGAAAGCTCGGGATGCGCGACGACGCGCCGCTCGTCGAAGAATTCGACGGTGCCCAGCCCATCGCAGTTCGGACACGCACCCGTCGGGTTGTTGAACGAAAACAGCCGTGGATCGAGGTCTGCCAGCGAATAGCCGCAGATCGGGCAGGTGTGGCGGTTGGAGAACGCCGCTTCGGTGCCGTTGTCGACGTCGAGCAGCAGCGCGCGGCCGTCGGCGATGCGAAGCGCGGTCTCGAACGACTCGGCGAGGCGCTGCCGCGCGTCGGCGCGCACCTTCAGCCGGTCGACGACGACGTCGATCGAGTGCTTTTCGTTCTTCGCGAGCGCCGGAAGGTCCTCGGCCTCGACGATCGCGCCGTCGATGCGGAATCGCACGAAGCCTTGCGCCTGCAGATCCTCGAACAGCTCGCCGAATCCGCCCTTGCGCTCGTGGACCACGGGTGCGAGCACGACGAGTCGGGTATCGGCCGGCAGCGCGAGTGCCGCGTCGACCATCTGCGAGACGCTCTGCGCGGCGAGCGCCTGTTCCGGATGATCGGGGCAGTGCGGTTGTCCGACGCGCGCGTACAGCAGCCGCAGGTAGTCGTGGATCTCCGTGACGGTGCCGACGGTCGAGCGCGGGTTGTGGCCGGCCGCCTTCTGCTCGATCGCAATCGCCGGCGACAGCCCTTCGATCAGGTCGACGTCGGGCTTTTCCATCAGTTGCAGGAACTGCCGCGCGTAGGCCGACAGCGACTCGACGTAGCGGCGCTGCCCTTCCGCGTAAAGCGTGTCGAACGCGAGCGAACTCTTGCCCGAGCCGGACAGCCCGGTGATCACGACGAGCTTGTTCCGCGGCAGATCGAGCGCAACGTCCTTCAGGTTGTGCGTGCGTGCGCCGCGGATTCGGATCTGTTCCATGAGCGTCGGACCGGGTGAGCGAACCAGACACTATAGAAAAACCCGGCGCTGCACGCGCCGGTGGCACGTGCAGCGCGGGCGCAGACCTGGCGCGTTGCTCGCGCGCGCAGCCGCACCGCTGGATCGGGCCGCAGGCGGATCGACTACCATTCGCTTCCCGCGCGCGCCCGCGGGTACGCGGGCGCGCCCGCACCAGGGCGCGGCTACGCCGCCCGCTCCGACCCTTCCGCCATGACCGCCGCCGACCGCATGTCGCCGCTGGAGATCCGCGCGAGCGTCTCGCTCGCTTCGATCTTCGCGCTGCGCATGCTCGGGCTGTTCCTGATCCTGCCGGTGTTCGCGGTGCACGCGCGCGGGCTCGCCGGCGCGCAGGATGCGGCGACGAGCGCGACGCTGGTGGGCCTCGCGCTGGGCATCTACGGACTGACGCAAGGCATCCTGCAGATCCCGTACGGCGCGCTGAGCGATCGCTACGGCC
>Ga0272446_1002665_pt1 | contig 23857 bp, 26 predicted proteins | sample YNPCB0061_FD_194587 | JGI IMG/M metagenome (GOLD analysis project Ga0272446, IMG submission 194587) | Hot spring microbial mat communities from Yellowstone National Park, WY, United States - YNP-CB-006-1 | ecosystem: Environmental > Aquatic > Thermal springs > Hot (42-90C) > Sediment | place... | reverse complement strand
TCCCCTGACTGGGGTAAGACACTGTAGGGATTAGGGGGCACCTGGTCTATATCCCTCTGGATCTGCTGTAGACATTCCACCACCTGCGCCCCATCCGCTGTAAAAGGACAGGCAATAGATAACTCCCGTTGATTTTTGGTTAGAGTCAGTTTTAAGTTCCCGTCCACTACCAAACCATTTTGGCGGACAAGCCCACGATTGAACCTGACAAAATGACTATCCTCAGCCATCAACTCGATCGTTAGGTGTTCCTGGGGTTCGAGTAAGGGGAGGGCAGTATCTAGGACTAGATGAAACAAGTCTTCCTGATTGGTCATATCCTAAGTAAAACAAGACCCTCCTAGAATAACAAGAACTCCCCTGAGGGATTTCTAGGCAGTTGGTAATAAAACCTCGAATTCCGTACCCGTCACTTTTCTGCCATCGATTGTATAGGGAGATTTAAGGTTAAGCTTGCCATTGTGTTTTTGCACAATGATTTCATGGCTAATCGCCATACCCAAACCCGTACCCTTGCCAGCCGCCTTAGTCGTAAAGAAGGACTCAAAAATTCGCTTTTGGTTCTCTTCAGGAATACCATCACCGTTGTCAGCAATCTTGACCGAAAGATAATCCCTCCCTTCCCGACTAAGAGGGTTAGTAGAAATAATGATCTTGGGACTCCAGTTATCCACTGTTCCCCTTTCTGCTTTATCCCCAAGGGCATCGATCGCATTACCAATGATATTCATAAACACCTGCATTAACTGACCTTGGAAGCCCAAAACCTCTCCCACTTCCTCATTGAAACGCCTTTCTACCGTAATCTGGTCTTTGATCCGATTATTCAAAATTGTGAGACTGTTTTCCAGACACTCATGGATGTCCAAAACATCTGGTACAACTTCTTCCATGTGGGAAAAGCTCTGTAAGCCCGTCACTAAATTACGGAGTTGCTCTGCCCCCAACTTGATGCCATTCACGACCTTGGGTAAGTCCTGGATTAAGTAACTCATATTTTCTGCCTCCATCAACTGATTGAGGGATGGTCTATCTACCTCCTGCTGGACAGTCTGCACCGTCTTGATCAAGCTCTGACAGTAGTTTTGTAAATATTCAACGTTGCCATAGATGAAGTTGACTGGATTGCGAATATCATGGGAAACTTCCGCCAGCATTTGTCCCAAACTTGCCATCTTTTCCATTTGCACCATCCGGGCTTTTGCCTGCTCTCTAAGCATTTTCGAGGCGGTTTCTTGAATTTCTAGTTGAGCGAGAAGCAAGTCATGAAGGTCTAACATCCGGTAGTTATTGTCTTCGAGTTGCACCACGATCGGTTCGTAGATCAACGCTTCGGGGCGCTTGAGGGCACTTACTGCCCCTACCACAACGGAGGTTTTCCCTGGCAAAATCATGGTGTCTAGCTTACCAGCATCATACATAGTGGCAAGGGGGCGCTTGACAAATAATTCCTGCCCGAAGGGACGGGCTAACATCTCTAAAATACGGCGGCGGGAAAGGAAGCCAAAGTAATTACCATCCTTGACTAAAATCACCCCAGGAATCAATGTATTTTCTTCCAGATAGCGGGTAGCATCACTACCAGGACGACTGATGTCTAATTCAAGACCGTAGAGAGTTAGTTCTTGGACAGTCGCATCCAAAGAAAGGGTAGAGACCTGCTCCTGTTCAGTTTCCGATGGTTCTTCGGCGTAAACTTCGTTAATGGTCGAAGTGAGGGCAGCTAATTTGCGGACAATTTCATCAGTTTTGACCTCCCTTAAATTACGGGTAGTCTTACTATCAGCCAGAACAGTCGTATCATCGGATTCCTCTTTGATCGTGGTATCAAAAATTTGTTGGAGGGCTGAGGTAGAAACTTCGAAGGAAGCGACTTCGGCTACCCGATTAACGACAGAAAGGAGATTTTCAGAAAAGAGACGGGGCAGGAGATCGGCAGCCCCCAAACGGACCGCCCAACGCTGTTTAAGGGGGAGAATCTGGTCTTGTTTGGAGTTGTTTAATAATACCTTGGTGGGGGCTTTCGCTTCGGTGCACCAACGACAAACGCCCACTGCTTGCAGGGAAGAGGAATCCGTTGTCGTAATCCCCATGTCCATCAATACTAGGTCGGGGAGGGGTTTGCCCCCATGTTTTAATTGCTTGAGATACTCGCAGATGTCATCTTGGGGTGACTTTACAGTCACTTCTAAGCCCTGGGATTCTAATACTGCCTGCCAGAGTTTTTCTTGGTCTTCAGAAATTTGGGCGATGACTGCGGAAGTTGCCATGACGCTATCCTAATCACGATCGGGTATTTCTAATCTTGACGACTATGGGGAACCTTGGCAAGACAAAAGTTTTAACCTTATCTTAACTAAATCTTAATATACCAGGGGTGATAAACTGACAGAGGTAGGTTAAGGAGCAACATGGACAAGAATTTGCCAATCCCAGTGATTGTGGCGGGGGGGACAGGGAAAATGGGCAGAGAGACGATTAAGGCGATTGCCAAAAGTCCAGATTTAACTTTAATTGGCACGACGGGTCGCCAGCACTTAGGGGAAGATATTGGCGAAGTGATTGGCATCGGGGCTTTAGAAATTCCTGTTACAAATGACCTCCAGGTTTTACTAGCCCAAGGCGCTCAAGAGAAACAATATGCTGTCATGGTAGATTTTACCCATCCTAGCTTAGTTTATGACAACATCAGGTCGGCGATTGCCTATGGGGTGCGGGCAGTGGTAGGCACTACGGGGCTTAGTTTAGACCAAGTTTTAGATTTAGCGGAATTTGCCGACAAAGCTAGTATCGGGGTGATAATTGCGCCTAATTTTTCGATCGGGACAATTTTAATGCAGCAGGCTGCGATCAGTGCCAGTCAGTTTTATGACCATGTCGAAATTATTGAACTGCACCATAACCAAAAAGCCGATGCCCCCAGTGGCACAGCCATAAAAACAGCCCAGATGCTCTCAGAATTGGGCAAGACTTTTAATCCTCCTAATAAGGTAGACCGAGGCACGATCGTGGGGGAAAATATTCCCATTCATAGTATCCGTCTGCCCGGCTTAGTTGCCCATCAAGAAATAATTTTTGGCGCATTGGGAGAGACCTATAGCCTGCGCCATGATGTCATCGATCGGGTTTGTTATATGCCGGGGGTATTATTAGCAATTAGGAAGGTTTTGAGCCTCCAGACCCTAGTTTATGGTTTAGAAAAAATTCTCTAGGGGGAGCAACTAATTGGACTTTTTACGTTCCCAAGCGATCGGTTTATACCTGGAGCAACCCATCACCTGGCTTCATGTAATTGATCCGAGGGTAAAAATTGTTTGGGTATTAAGTTTACTAATTTCGCCAATTTTAGCTAATAATAACTGGCGGATCGGAATGGTGTTATTGTTAATTTTCACTACTTTTTCTACCGGTCTACCCGTCCGGGTATGGAAGCAACAAATGGGAATTTTGTTGTTACTAGGCACTCTCACCTACACGATCGCTATTTTTTCTGGAGATGCTTTGCTAATTAACCCGCAGCCTCGCCGTCCCACTTCCGAATTTGTGACCTATGCTCCCAGAACGGCTAAAAATTGCCCCCTACCCCAACCAACTAATTATTGTTATACCCTCTTCAAAGCGGGTCGATTTCAAATTACCAGACGCTCTCAAGATTTAGGTTTACGGATTAGTACAATTATTTTTACCTATACCTATGCCCCTACTCTATTTCTATTAGTTACTGCCACGGAAGAAATTACCGTTGCTCTGACTAATTTGTTTTATCCTCTTAAATTTTTCGGTCTGCCCATCGCCGAATTATCTCTTACCCTTACCCTGGCACTCCGTTTTATTCCCCTGGTCTTAGAAGAAGTCCAAAATATCGCCCGATCGGTCAGGACTCGATCGATAAATTGGCGTAGATTGGGTTACAAACGATCGGTGCAGACCCTAACTATTTTGGCAGAAAGACTCTTAAAAAATTTATTCGATCGATCGGAGCAGATGGCAAAAGCTATGACTCTAAGGGGTTTTACAGATGCGGAACAACACCAATCCCGATGGGTGCAACTCAAACTAAATATTAAGGATATATTATTATTTTTATTAGTATTATTGTTTTGGGGAATCAGAATAATTTATGGTCAGGAACAGTAAACTTTACTATGAATTTTCAGTATAACGATCGTTTGGTTGCCTGGCTATTTCTTGCCCCTGCTTTATTGTTATTGGGGGTATTTGTATTTCTGCCCATCCTCTATTTGGTATTTTTGAGTCTTACTACGGGGCATCTGACCCGATCGGGGGTAAGTTGGGTAGGTCTGGGGCATTACCTAGATTTAATCAACGATCCAGATTTAAGGCAGGTTTTGGGCAATACCCTCTATTTCACCCTGGCTACGGTCATTCCTAGTGTGGTCATCCCGATCGGGTTGGCAGTAGGGTTAGACCAGGCAATACCAGGCAGGGGCATCCTCCGTACGCTTTATTTTTTGCCCTCAGTCATTTCGATCGTGGCGGCGGGGTTGGGGTGGCGGTGGTTATTCCAGCCCCAAGGTTTTTTAGGGGAGATCAACTGGCTAGGCAATCCGAGTTTGGCGATGCCCGTTTTGATTTTGCTCAGTATCTGGAAACAACTGGGCTTTAACATGGTAGTTTTTCTGGCGGGCTTGCAGGCAATTCCCTCCAATCGCTACGAGGCAGCCTCCCTCGATGGAGCCGGACCCTGGGCACAGTTCTGGCATATCACCCTGCCCGGCTTACGCCCTACCACCATATTTGTGATTATTGCCACTACTATTTTTACTTTCCGCAGTTTTGAACAAGTCTTTGTCCTGACCGGCGGTGGTCCTCTCAACAGCACCAATATTTTGGTTTACTATATCTATGAACAGGCATTCAGCTTTTTTGACTTTGGTTATGGGGCAGCCCTCACGATCGTTTTGTTAATCTTTGTGATGGCTTTGGTCTATTGGCAGTGGCGCACCTGGAATGGAGCTACAAACCAGAACTAACGGTCGGTTGATTGGTGAGGGCACTAATTTGGGTCTGGAGGGCTGGGCTATAGATGCGGAGATAGTTCCAATAGTTAGCAAACACTTTTTTGACATATTCCCTAGTTTCGCTATAGGGAATTTTTTCGACAAATTCATCGGGGTTGCCGGTGCCATTTTTCACCCATTCCCCTACCGCCCCTGGTCCCGCATTGTAGCTTGCTACCGCTAACATGGCATTGTCCTGATAGCGACTGTGGATATAGTTGAGATACCAGGTGCCGAACTCTACATTATCTTGGGGATTGGTGAGGTTGTAGGTCTTGCGCCCCAATTTGCCCGCAATCCAACTGGCAGTCTCAGGAGTAATTTGCATTAAACCCAGGGCATCCGCACTCGATCGGATGGCAGCCTCAAACCGAGATTCCTGGCGGATTAAGCCCAACACCAAAGCCGGATGGAGATTATGGTTAGCAGCCTTGGGTTCCACAATGTCCCGATAGGCGAGGGGATAGAGGAACTTCTCCCGGTCGGGATGTTTCATCAACTCAGGAATTTGTGCCTCCTCTTGGGGGCTGACATCCACCCATTCCAAGCTGTTGAGTTGACGGATACCAAGCAGGTAATCTCCCCCCAAAACCCGCATCACCCCGTCTGTAAAAATTTCCCGCACATTCAGAACCCGCTTTCCCCTGGTATTAAATTGCCAGAGGGCTTGGGCATCCTGGTCTTCACCGAGCAGATAGAGTTCCTGTAAAACCGGCGAACCCGTAGGCAGGGGGGAACGCACCCCGATCGGTTCAATGTTGTAACTGACTCCCCTTACCCCCTCCAGGCTACCGATGGGCATACCAAGCGCCGAGGCAGAACGCCAAGCATAGTAGGATTCGGGGTGATGGCGCAGGACATGGCGATAAAAATCCGTTGCCCCCTGCTTGTCCCCCAACTGAGCCGACCATCTGGCAGCCCAAAAACTAGCCTCTGCACTAAATTCACTACTCTGGTTTTGGAGTTGCAACTGGCGCACCGTACCGATCGCCTCAAGGAGCTTACCCGATCGGGCTTGGTGGCGGGCAGAGGCTAAAATTAACTCAGCGGCGCTATCACTCTGGGGAAATTTTTGGACGAGCGTATTAAAAGTAGCCTGGCTATTAGTTTTAAGGACATCCCGCTGCAAATAAAACTTAGCCAACAATGCTTCGGGGGCTGCCTGGGCATAACGATCGGTAATGCGGTCTGCAATTGCCACCCCCTGTTCAGGTGGCACCAAGCCGATCAGGCGTAATAAAGCCCTCGGCGCTTCAGGACTCTGGGGATAGCGTTCAGCCACATGGCGATAGGCAGCCATCGCACTGCTTAGGCGTTCGCCACGATGGTAACTACGGGCTAAACGATAGGCAGTAATAGAATTAGGCGTAGCTCTACTATAGGCATTAGCCGCCTTGTCATACTCAAAATTATCAAAATAGCCATCCCCTATTGCCCACCACTGGTCGCCCTGGAGGGGTAACTTGCTCTGCACCAACCGATCGAGGTAGGGCACAATACTCTGATCATCGGGGAAATAGGTAGCAAGGGTGACTAATAGTTCTGGCTGTTGCACCGATCGTTGTTTAAGATAATTTTTCGCTAAGGGATGGGAAGGATAGCGGGTAATTAGAGTAGCAAAATCATTACGATCGTGGGTAACAACGGCAGCCACCGCCGATCGGGGGAAGCGATTAAGGATATTTGTCTGCAACTCCTTTGCTTCCGCCAGCCTGCCCAGTTTGGTCAATGCTTGGGAACGCTTCAGCCAGATATATTCCGTCAAGAGGGGGTATTCCTTTTCTAAATCCTGGAGGGCAGTGAGGGCAGCTTCAGGCTGATTTTGACTGAGGTATAAATTAGCTAAAACATAGCGATGGCGATGGCTCTGGGCACGATCGGATTGGGATTTTTGTAAATGGAAAGCAATTTGCTCCCCCCTTGTCGGTGCCACAGACCGATCGAAGGTAGTAGGGGGAGGGGCATCTGCTCTGGGAGGCAAGGAAACCCGTTTTTCCTCCTGCTTTGCCATCAGGGCAAGATTATAGAAACTCAAGCCCGCCATACCAGCACTCAGAAGCAAAAATAGGAAACTAGACCACCGTTTCATAACTACCCCCAATTTGTTTTGCATGGTAACACGAGAAGAACAACAAGAAAAATCTGTGGCAGACCAAGAAGAACCATCGATCGTTTGGCAGGCTAAACCCGATGGGCTAAAACTCCCCTAGTAGCGGTATTATGACAGCGTGACCCTCAATCATTAAGTACAGTCTAATGAATTGGAGCCATCTCCTAAAAAAGAAGTGGGTAGATCGTGACATAACTCAGTCCGAGTTGTTTATCTTCTGCCTGTCGTTTTAGTAGTTCGCAGACGGAAGGCAAAATGTCATCCAAGCAGAATTCCCGTGATTCGATCTCAAGCAGTCCTGATTCCATTTTAGAAAAATCCAGAATATCGTTAATGACTCTGAGCAACGCATCACCACTACCTTGGATAATTTTCCCTAATTTCTGCTGTTCTGGGTTCAAATCAGTATTTGCTAGTAACTTGTGCAAATTGATTCTGCCCTGCTACTTGAAAACTTAGCTGCATGGGTTGCTGAAAATTTCCTAAATTGCTGACTTGCTGGGGGATTTCTTTTATCATCAAATCTTGGCTATTTTGCGTATTGAGCCGTGATAATTCTCTTAACATTTCAATTACTACCATTAGGATTTTGCCACTTTTCACTACGGCATTTGAGCCACATTTGGGGCATTTAAGTAATTGTTCCATTTTCTTCTATTGGCTTATTTGTTTTTTCTACCTTTACATTTTTAGCATCAGATTTTTTCTCAGAGGAGATTTATCTTGAAAGCAGATAAAAGAATAACAAAACCTATGTTTTATTTTTTTCTCTATTGGTCTGTTGGATAATATCATCAAAGCTAGCAACCATCCGATCGATCGGGTTTTGAATTTGACTCTCTTTCATTTGTGTTATGTATCTTTCTTTTTCTTGCCATAGCCGATCGAGGGCATCTATTAAAGAATTAACATTGAGTTCTTCTTCTGTTAAAAGGACACTATAGCCAGCCTGTACAAAAGAATTAGCGTTGAGAATTTGATCTCCTCGACTCGCCTTAGTAGAAAGAGGGATCAATAGATGGGGCTTATTTAGGGTCAAGAATTCAAAAATAGCATTTGCCCCCGATCGGGAGACAATCATATCGGCAGCCGCCAGGCAATCTTTTAGTTCGGTTGTGAGGTATTCAAACTGTCTGTAACCAGGGATGGAATTTAATTCTGGTCGGCAATTTCCTTTACCACATAGGTGAATTACTTGATACCGATCGGTTAATTTGGGCAACCCCTCCCTAATCACCCGATTGATCGATTCTGCCCCCGAACTCCCCCCCATCACCAAAAGCACGGGTCGTCCCAATTCAAACTGACATAAACCAAACCCCCGCTCCCGATCGCCCTGGAGCAGTTCCGATCGGATGGGTAGTCCCATTAGCTTTGCGTTGGGAATAAATGCCTGAGTCTCAGGAAATGTTACCCATATTTCCTTGGCAAAGGGGGTAGAAAGTTTGTTTGCTAGACCAGGGGAATAGTCCGACTCATGGATGGCTATGGGTATGCCCTGCAACCAAGCGGCAAATACTACTGGCACAGTCACAAAGCCGCCCTTGGAAAAAACTAAATTGGGCTGGAGTCGTTGCAAAATTCTATATGCCTCCCCTATCCCCCAAACTATCTTGAATGGGTCAGTAAAGTTGCGCCAGTCAAAGTATCGTCGCAATTTGCCGCTACTGATGCCATAAAAGGGCATATTTTTAACTAATTCCTCTTCAATTCCACCCCTAGAGCCGATATAGCTGATTTCCCAACCCGATCGGGTCAGAGTGTCAACCAGAGCCAAATTAGGATTGACATGACCTGCTGTCCCTCCCCCAGTCAAAACAATCCTTTTATTCACGAGTAGACCAAATCGCAGAAACCTCTCTCATCCTCAAAGCCTCCTAGCATTTGTAACCCCCATTCGTCCCCAATCCGCCTCAGAGCTTGGGCGGCATCGGACTGGACTCCTAAATCTTCATCTTGGAGGGCATCAACTAAAAGCTCTATGCCTTCCTCCCGATCGGGATAGTGGGGCAACAACTTTCCTAAAGCCCACACACAATTACTCCTTACTACTCCCGCATCCTCCCGCCGGAATGCCCTGATCAGGTGGGGTACTGCTTCTCCTAAGCCCAACTGCCCCAAGGCGCTGGCACACCAGAGCCGTACCGCTGTGATGTCATACTCTAGGGTATGCAACAAGGCATCGAGGGCGATCGGGTCTTGGCAATTGCCCAACGCCCAAACTACCCCCTTCCTGACGTAGCCGTTCCAATCTTCTAGTCGAGTAATCAATTGGGGCACTGCCCGCCGATCGGGGTTGCGCCCTAAGGCATAGGCTGCACTGACCCGCACTAGGGGACATTCATCTGCCAACAGATTGATCAGATGGGGAATTGCCCGTTTGTCCTGTATTTCACAAAATGCCCTGGCTGCCTTCATGCGCTCTAGGACTAGGTCTGAACTGAGCAGGGGTAACATCTCCTCCGGATCGGGGGGCGGGGGCAATTCGGGATATTCCTCTAGGAGGTCTAGGTCTTCCATGAACAACGATCGGGTTTTATTGGCAGTGTAACCGTAATTGGGCTGTTAGGGAACCAAGCACGCCTGCAACTGGGCTTTAATTGTATCGCCATCGAGGTTTCTACCGATCAGGACTAACTGGACGGACTGGGGCGGCTTACTTTCATCGGTTTTGAGTTCGTAGCGCTTGCCACTCAACTGAAAAATGTAACGGGGAGGGAGATTTTCAAACCATAGAATACCCTTTGCCCGAAACACATCGATCGGTAATTGTTTGTCTAAAAAATGCTGGAACCGATCGAGATTTAGGGGACGATCGCTAGTAAAAGAAACCGAGATAAAACCATCATTTTCGAGGTGATGGGAATGGTGATGATGATCGTGGTTATGGTGGTGATGATGGTCATGATCATGGGAAGGGTTAGCTTCTTTGAGTCCTGGATTAGCTAAATTTACATCTAAAATTAAAGGCAGAGGCACAACTCCCATAGAGGATTGTAAGATTCTTGCCCCCTTCTTTTCTTGATGAATATACTGCTCTAACTCAGTTAATTTTTCTGGGGTAACAAGATCGGTTTTATTCAAAATAATAATGTCACTATACATCATCTGATTGTAGGCAGCCTCACTGTTAAAATGCTCACGCGTAAAGGCTTCACTGTCAATTACAGTCAAAATTGAATCGAGTCTGGTTAGATACTGAAGTTCTGTGCCTAAAAATGTTAAAGCGATCGGTAGAGGGTCAGCCACCCCCGTCGTTTCTAATACCATGTAATCTACCCGCTCCGATCGTTCTAAAATGTTGTAAACCGCCTCTACTAAATTGTCATTAATTGTGCAACAAATACAACCATTGCTGAGTTCTACCATATTTTCATCTACAGCAACTAATAACTGACTGTCGATGTTAATATCCCCAAACTCATTGACTAAAACTGCTACCTTCAAACCTTCCTGATTCTGCAGAATATGATTTAGCAGAGTAGTTTTGCCACTACCCAAAAAACCAGTAATAATTGTGACGGGCATACCCCGCTTAGGAATATCAAGGGTCGATACCATATTTCACCATCATAAATCTCTCAAAATTATAGCCTGCGGGATCGAATGATCTGGAAGGGTAAGCATCTAGGGTAAGATAGAAGAAGATTAAATATTATTTTGGAGCAAAATTATGGAAGCAATGGAAGTGAATTTTTTGGGCTTAATTGCCACCGTCTTGGCAGTGTTTGTGCCCTGCGTTTTTTTGATCGTGCTTTACCTCCAAACTTCTAGCCGCGAAGAAGCGGGCGGACCTAGATAGCAAATTCTGGGCATACTACAATTTTTGATTATGGCTTGGGTGGATTGATCCAAGTCTATTTTTGTTACAAAAATTCCAGAGCTATAACCACCCCAATTAGGGCATAGACCAATTGATCCCTAGTCAGCGCTAAAAATGATCCCTGGGGTGCTATCGTAAAACCATTGCATCAATATTTTGAAGGTTGGAATAGGCATGGTAGCAACTGCACAGAAAACTAATGTCGGCAAAGTAACCCAGGTGATTGGTCCAGTCGTGGACGTAGAATTTGCTAGTGGAAACTTACCAGAAATTTACAACGCTTTGGTCATAGCGGGTAGGACCAACGCTGGTGATATTCGGGTTACCTGCGAAGTTCAACAACTGCTTGGCGATAACCAAGTAAGAGCGGTAGCGATGAGTAGCACTGATGGCATCGTGCGGGGTATGGAAGTAGAAGACACCGGCGCTCCTATCAGCGTACCGGTGGGGAAGCCTACCCTGGGGCGGATTTTTAATGTACTTGGTGAACCGATCGATGAGCTAGGCAACGTTGAAGGGGCTGAAACTTCCCCCATCCACCGTAGCGCTCCAGTCTTCACCAGTTTAGAAACCAAGCCTTCTACCTTTGAAACGGGGATCAAAGTAATTGACCTCCTGGCACCCTACCGCAAGGGCGGCAAAATCGGTCTATTTGGTGGTGCGGGTGTAGGCAAAACCGTATTGATCATGGAATTGATCAACAACATCGCGAAGGAACATTCCGGCGTGTCCGTATTCGGCGGCGTGGGAGAGCGCACCAGGGAAGGTAACGACCTCTATCAAGAAATGAAGGAATCTGGTGTATTAAACCAAGTCGCCTTAGTCTATGGACAGATGAATGAACCCCCTGGAGCCAGAATGAGAGTTGGTCTTTCAGCTCTAACGATGGCGGAATACTTCCGGGATAGTGCCAAACAGGACGTTTTATTGTTTATCGACAACATCTTTAGATTTGTGCAAGCTGGTTCGGAAGTGTCGGCGCTGTTGGGTAGAATGCCCTCCGCTGTAGGTTATCAGCCCACCCTCGGCACCGATATGGGAGACTTGCAGGAGCGCATCACCAGTACCACCGATGGTTCGATCACCTCTGTCCAAGCGGTGTATGTACCCGCCGATGACTTGACTGACCCCGCCCCTGCTACTACCTTTGCTCACTTGGATGCAACTACAGTACTCTCCCGGAGCTTGGCTTCTAAGGGGATTTATCCCGCCGTTGACCCCCTCGCCTCTACCTCTACGATGTTACAACCCTCGATCGTTAGTGCCGAGCATTATCGAGTCGCGCGGGGTGTGCAACAAACTCTCCAGAGGTTCAAGGAATTGCAAGACATTATCGCCATTCTTGGTTTGGATGAACTCTCGGAAGAAGACAAGATCACCGTCTATCGTGCCCGGAAGATTCAACGCTTCCTTTCTCAGCCCTTCTTTGTGGCAGAAGTATTTACCGGTTCCCCTGGTAAGTATGTGAAGTTAGAAGACACGATCAAAGGCTTCGACATGATTCTCAAGGGTGAATTAGATGATCTACCTGAACAGTCTTTCTACCTAGTTGGAGACATCAACGAAGCGATCGCTAAGGGCGAGAAACTCAAGGCAGAATCTAAGTAAACCCTCAATCTCGCTCCCTGAGCCTGTCGTAGACGCAGTCAAAGCGTAGCTTTAGGGAGCATTTTTTTATCAGAAGGAAAATGACCAACAGTGAACAACTCACGATCGAGCAGGCGATCGCTAACCTAGAGGGTGATGATCTGGGTTTGCGTCTTTATAGTGCTTGGTGGTTAGGCAGATTTAGAGTGAAAGATGAAAGGGCGATTGCGGTTTTAGTCAAGGCTTTGCAGGATAACGATGACCGCACTCCTAATGGGGGCTATCCTTTAAGAAGGAATGCAGCCAGGGCTTTGGGTAAGGTAGGGGATGCCTCGATCGTGCTTAACTTAATCGAATGTCTGGACTGTGAAGATTTTTATGTCAGAGAAGCCGCTGCCCAGTCTTTGGCAATGATCAACGATCGTGTTTGTATTTCTGCTTTGTGCAGACTGTTAGAACAGCCCGACGCAGTACCCCAGCCCGCCCCCGAACCTCCCTTTTTAGCCCAGCCCTTTGATGCCCTGATTGAGGCTCTAGGCACGATCGGGGCAGTGGAAGCAATCCCCCTGATCAAGCCCTACCTGGACCACGAAGTGCCTCGCATCCGTTTTGCTAGCGCCCGCGCCCTCTATCAACTCACCCCCGATGGGGATTATTATGGACAAATTTTAATTGAGGGATTGCAAAGCCCAGACCTCCAACTAAGGCGGGCGGTTTTAGCAGACATTGGCGCGATCGGTTATATCAAAGCTGCCTTGCCCGTTGCTGAAACTCTGGCAGAAAATAGCCTCAAACTCATTGCCCTGGGGGGTATCCTAGAGCAAAATCTGCCCGAATCCTACCTTAACCAAGACACGATCGGGGTGATGGACCTAATGGATGCTCTGTTATGAAAGATGTAGACGCTTTAATTAAAGACCTCGATCGGGCAGATTCCGCCGACAGCCTGCTTAATGCCGTCAAAGCCCTAGGGGAAAAACGATCGGTGGTAGCCATACCCCATTTAATTCAAGTATTAAATTTTAATAATCCAGGGGCAGCCGTCGCCGCTGTAGAAGGACTGATCCAAATTGGCGTAGAAGCAGTGCCCTCTTTGCTAGAACAACTCGATCGGCACAATTACACTGCCAGGTCTTGGGCAATCCGTGCCCTAGCAGGCATAGGGGACCCCAGGGGCTTAGTCACTTTGTTGGGGGCTGCCACCGCCGACTTTGCCGTGAGTGTGCGGCGGGCTAGTGCCAGGGGTTTGGGTTTAATGAAATGGTATTGGTTCCCCTCAAATTTGCGAGAAATTGCCCAAGCTGAAGCCTTAGAAGCCCTCCTATTTGTCCTAGAGCAAGACGAAGAATGGATTGTCCGCTATAGCGCCGTTACCGGCTTGCAGGGACTGCTCCAGAGTTATGCCCAGGCAACCGATCGGGTAGAAGCCGCCTGGCAGAAAATCCTCGACCATGACCCCGTCCCCGCTGTCCGTGCCAGGGTTGCCTACGCCCGCCAGAACCTGCCCCGACTCACGCCCCCAGAACCCGAACCTATGCCCTTCCCGATCGATTGGCAGGAAATTTTAACCCGCCTCAGGGAACGCAAATCCCTAGAACGCCGGACGATCAGCGATCCTAATAACTACCGGGACATCGCCAAAGCGATCGTGTGTCAAGACTTGTGAAGTTTGCTTTACTGATGTAACAAAACAATCTTAGGATTTGGTTTTAGTTTTAAGTTCAGCAAAATGCTTATGCGTAAACTATTTGTCCTTATGTTATCCCTATGCCTGTGGTTTGGCTTAACTGCCCAACCTGCTCAGGCAGCCTTTTCCTTCGATATTCTTACCCCCTGTGGTCAATCGGAAGCCTTCCAAAATCGCCTGAGTGATGAGGTCAGTGGTTTTGAAGAACGCTTAACCAACTTCCAGCCAGGCACCCCCCAACACAACTACTTGCTCCACAAAATCGAGACTACCAAAGCGCGGTTTAATAAGTATGCCTCCTCTAGCCTCCTCTGTGGCGAAGACGGACTACCCCATCTCATCTCTGATGGTCGCTGGGACCACGCCGGCGAATTTATCTTCCCTGGCTTACTCTTTTTGTATATCGCTGGTTGGATTGGCTGGGTAGGCAGAAGCTACATCCGGGCTGTCCGTTCTAACCCCGAAGAAGCCTGTCAAAAAGAGATCGTGATTGACGTTCCCCTCGCATTGCAATGTATGCTCACTGGCTTTGCTTGGCCCCTCGCTGCCCTGAAGCAATTTGCTGATGGCGAACTCACCGCCCCCGACAATGAAGTACCCGTTTCCCCCCGATAGGAGTTTTTTATGCAAGACTTTATCAAATACCTTTCTACTGCCCCTGTTTTAGCCACAGCCTGGATGCTTGTCACCGCTGGCATCATCATTGAAGCAAATCGTTTTTTCCCTGATATGTTATCTTTCCCTTTTTAAGGTTGAATTTTTGATAACTAAATAAACAACAAAGGAGGAATTACCCTCCTTTTTTATTGTTTTACATAACTCTGACAAAAATCATTCTTCATCCATGTGCTCTGCCACCGCATTGTAGAGGTCTAACACATGATGGTCTTGTAATTGGTAGTAAACTTTGCGGCTTTCTTTTCGGTAACTAACTAAACGTAGATTTCGTAAAACCCTTAACTGATGAGAAACAGCCGATTCGGTCATTTGTAATAAACTGGCAATGTCATGCACACATAACTCCCTTCGGGATAACAACCCTAGTATCCTTAACCGATTTGCATCCCCTAACAAGCTAAAAAAATTCGCCATCCGCCTGGCTTTGCCTTCCTCTAGGGGTAAAATCCCCTCCACCCGATCGGGATCACAGGGCAGAGGTTCGCAGTTGGGTAAAATTTCTGACTCTTGTATTGACATATGAACACATATTCAGGTATTATAGGGACATCGAGTTAGGATCAGACCATGACCCAAGTTAAACAGATGAAATGTGCTTGCCCCAGGTGCCTTTGCGTAGTGGAAATTGAGACCGCCGTGGTTGCCAATGACCGCTATTTTTGCAGTGATGCTTGTGCCGAGGGCAATTGCGGCAATGGGGGATGCGGGCACAAGGGATGTAACTGTTAATTACGATTCCGTCTGCGGTCTTGCCATTCACTAAAGGTGAGGTAGCCCACACCGAGGGTTACCCCGCCCAGTAGCAACATGGCAAGCCAGAAAAAACCGGTAATTATGTAATCGGTCATACTACAAGCCGTTGCGACCCCAGACCACAAAAGCGATCGTTAGTGTAAACATAGAAAGTAGTCCTACCCAACCCAAAGTTAAAATATCCATAGTTAAAATCCGTCAAAATTCATCCCTATTGTAGCCTCAAGGTTGAATTTCCCGATCGGTTTGGGACATTTTTAATTCCCGTTCGGTGCTTAATTTATTCAGTAAAGATAGAACCCTTACGCCCTCTTCAAAGGAGCGGTCTTCTTTGAACAATATTTCCGGTGCCCGCCGCAGATTTAACCTCTGACCCAATTCACGGCGGATAAAGCCCGTGGCTGCCCCTAGACCCGCCATTGTTTCCTGCCTGGCTTCTTCTGTGCCGTAAATACTGACAAAAATGCGGGCGTGTTGTAAGTCCCCCGATACCTCTACCGCCGTAACGCTGACCATCCCTGCACCTACACGATCGTCTTTAATATCTCGCATAATTAGGGAGCTAACTTCCCGTTTAATCAACTCGGCAACACGCTCGACACGACGACTGGTAGCCATATTTTCCATCCATTCAGCTTGTTAATTTTACCATCAGGGACTACCATGATAGGGGGTTTTGGAGCTAAGCATCTGAATACTAGGGTAATTTTAGTGCGGCATGGGGAGAGTACAGCCAATTTACAGGGCTTAGTCCAGGGGCGGGGTTTTCGGGACAAACCGGAGCTACAGTCTTCTCTTACGGAAAAGGGGATGGCTCAGGCAGTAGCTGTAGGCAAGGCTCTGATTGATCTGCCAATCGATCGGTTGTTTGTTAGCCCCCTCAAACGTGCTCAGGAAACGGCTTTCCAGATTGGGGCGCTGCGAGCTGAGTCCTTACCTCAAGAAACACTAGAAGAATTGTGTGAGATCAATCTACCCGCTTGGGAAGGGAAAAGTTTTGAGGAAATTAAACGCACCAACCCCGATCGGTATCATGCCTGGCACAATACGCCCCATCTTTTAGAAATAGAGGGGCGCTTCCCTGTCCTAGACCTATTTGAGCAAGCTAGGGCATTGTGGCAGAGGCTTTTACCCCACTATGGCGGTGAGACCCTCTTGTTAGTGGGACATAGTGGCATTAACCGAGCGCTTATTGCGACTGCCCTTGGTATCCAACCCGATCGGTATCATTCCCTTTCTCAGGGCAATTGCTGTATCAGCATCTTAAACTTTAAGCCCGATGGCACCGCTCAACTAGAATCAGCGAACCTGACTCAGCACCACAATCAAGTCCTCTATCCCCTCCGGCGGGAATGGCAGGGACCCCGAATTTTGCTTGTCCGCCACGGCGAAACGGACTGGAACCGGGAGCAGCGGTTTCAAGGACAAATTGATGTTCCTCTCAATAGTAATGGGTTGGTGCAAGCCCAAAAAACGGCGCAGTTTTTGCAATCAGTCAAAATCGATCGAGCATTTTCTAGCCCCCTCCTCCGTCCCAAGCAAACGGCAGAGGCAATTTTAGCCGATCGGGGCTTAGAACTAACTTTAATTGACAACCTCAAAGAAATTTCCCATGGACTTTGGGAAGGCAAGCTAGAGCGGGAAATTGAAACGGAATTCCCTGGGGAATTGGCGCGCTGGCAACAGGAACCCGATCGGGTGCAAATGCCAGCAGGAGAAAACCTCCAACAGGTGTGGGCAAGGGCAAAGCAAGCATGGCAAGAAATTTTAGCCCAATCCCAGCCAGGGGAAACGGTCTTAGTAGTTGCCCATGATGCGGTCAATAAAGCCCTCCTCTGTCAGCTATTCGACCTCAAACCCGATCGGTTTTGGGCATTTAAGCAGGGCAATGGGGGCATTAGCGTAATTGATTTTCGGGAAGGCACTCAATCAAATCCTGTCTTAACTACTTCTAACATTACAATTCATCTTTCTAATAGCATTTTGGACAATACTGCTAAAGGGGCTTTGTAGATTTATTTTGATGTAAATTTAGCCTATGAATATCACCGATCGGGATGCTTCAATTCTGGGACAAATCAGAAAATACTGGCATCATCGGTGGATGATATTAACAGGAGGAAAACAGCCCAACAATTTTGACCATTGTTATCAAACTAGAAATTTAGTTTCTCTGGAAGGCAAACTTTATGCTGAGCAAATCTTAATCAATCAATTTCACCATGTAATAGTTTGGGGTGCATTTGGCAGTGGTAAAACCTATTTACTTAATTCCCTTGCCCGCATGGTTTTAGCATTAGAACAATCTTCTTTTCCTCTATGGTTAGACCTTAGTTTAGTTGAGTCTTTATGTTTAGAAGCAATTTGTCAACAAAATCAACTCGATCGGGAAGATATTAACTATTTATTAGAGCGAGGTAAGGGGTTAATTTTAGTTGATAATTTTACCAGAAGCCAAAAAAATAAATTAAATGAATTCTACGTCTATTATGCCCAAAATAAAATTGTCACAACTACTCGCTGTCATCTAAGGATAAATGAGCTAAACATACCAATTTTTAAGCTACTTAATTTAGAAGATCGACAAGTTAGACTGTTCATCCATTTCCATTTTCAAGGAAACCATATCATCGAGAATGAAATAATCCATAGTCAAAGTGAATTCTATCCCCTCTATTCTATTCCCCTTTACTTAGATATAGTTTGTAAAAGTCCTATTCACTATGATAATGCAAAATTGATACAAATCTGGCTTGATTTAGTTAATCCTTATATTATCAGTGATGTGCAATTAGATATCTTACAAAGATTAGCTATTCAATTGACATTAGAAGAAACATCCAAATTAGATCGCTCTAAAATTGAATATCTGTGTCGTAGTGAAATGCTAAACCCGATCGAGTTTATTAACAACGCTATTACAGCGGGTATACTATCAGAATATCAAGATTCTTATCAATTCAATGGACAGGGTATAGCCAGCTTTCTCGCTGCTCAAGGCATAGCCTATACAAAAGATTCATATCTTAAGTGGGATTATCAACGCCAAATTTGTGTTAGAGTCAGTCAAACTAAATATCACTCCCTAATTAAGTTTTTGGTAGAATTTTTATCCGATAGACAACCATTTTTTGAGTTAATTCAAAATAATATTGAAAACATAATTTTACCTAACACACCCGAATCTAAGATACTAGAATGGATCGATCAGCAATTATGTTTAACCAAATTAGAGTATGGTAAAGAAGTTAATCAAGCCATTTATTTAGGATTTTTATTGGCAACCCAATTTTCGGTAGATACAATTTTACTGCCGAGCCAATCTTTACCAATTTTGTTAGAGCCAAAACTTGCTGTTCCCCTTGCTTTAATAGTTGCTCCCAGTATCGCTTTAGATATGGCAGTCAATATGTCTCTTTATCGGGCATTAGAGGAGCCTACCCAATTTAGTAATCAAAGTAAGAGGGCACAAACTCAGATTCAAAGCCATGAAGCAGAAGAATTCATGTATTGGTGGGAGTCTCAACGCCAGAATGAAACAGATATGCTCAAAATAGTCCAAGAGCAATGTAATAAATACGTTCGTATTGTAAATTTGTCATTAAAACAATGGCAGAAGCTCAGGGATTACTATCAGGCTAAATTTTTATTAGCAATGTGTCAGAGTTTAAGTGATGCTCCAGTGCAAACTGTTGTAGAAAATCAAGCCCTCTCTGTTGCTTTAGATAATGTAGAAAAAAATGATCAAATACAACTAGAAAAACTACAGCAAGAAATACAGGCTTTACAAGTAAAAATAGAATTTCTATTATTAGAAAGAAGTAAAATTAGAACTAATTTAGACCAAATGTTTAAGCTATGGAAAAAATTACAACCCCAAATGGTTCTAATCGATCGTTTATTAAATAGTCATGTATGGAAAAAATTAGAACAACAGATGAAACAAAATTTTAAGTATTGAAACTCCTATTTGTGAGTGATTAAAACACCCCGATCGGTTGGGGTATGCCAAAATCCAGAAAACTCTGATCACTTAGAATTAGAAATTGAGGAATTAGAAGTTAAAAAATTGCCACAAATTCCTATGGTAGTGTAGCGCCGATCGAAAACATCTGTTCGATAAACACTTAAAATGACATAGTTATAGTGCCGAGAGCCATTGCTGATAAAGTCGCGAATTTTCGATCGTTGGGTATCAATACCAGTCCGACAAATACCACTGAGTAAATCGGCAGCAGTACCAATTACATTCTTTAGTTCCTTTCTATCACACATCCCCTCTTTCACATCATCTGCCATTTTAAGGGTGGCATATTCTACATAGGCATTCTTGGAGGGGTTAGTAATTGCCATAATAATTAACACAAAACCTAAACCGATCGAGCCGTACTGCACCCATTTCATGGAATTCATAGGATTTTTGTGTAGAACTCATAGAAACTATCTTATCGGATTTTGTTATTTCTGGCGTAGAATAATGACCCACTAAAGGATAAGGAATTATTGTCCTTCTAAAGGGAGAGTAAGTAAAAGTTAGAGAAAGTACGAAAACCAAGCGAAAAAAGAATTATGCTAACCTAGCAATGAAATTACTGAAAAAGAGTATGCAACCGCAAGCTGTTCAATCTGCCTATTATTCTGGGGATGCCTACTACCGCACTCCCCCACCAGACCTCCCCTCATTGTTGCTGAAAGAGCGGATTATTTATTTTGGTCTGCCTCTAGTTTCGCCGGATGAGTATAAAGACCAGTTAGGCGTAGATGTGACGGAATTGATTGTGGCTCAATTACTCTATTTGCAATATGAAGATAAAGAAAAACCAATTTATCTTTATATTAATTCAACGGGCACTTCTTGGTACACAGGTGATGCGATCGGTTATGAAACAGAAGCCTTCGCTATTTGTGACACAATTCAATATATCAAACCACCGGTTCACACCATCTGCATTGGACAGGCAATGGGCACGGCAGCAATGATCCTAGCGGCTGGTACTAAGGGATCGAGGGCGAGTCTACCTAATGCGACAATTATTCTTCATCAGGCAAAACGCCAAGCCAGGGGTCAGGCGACGGATATTCAAATCCAGGCACAGGAAGTAATTGCCAATAAAGAAGCAATGCTGAATATTTTGTCCCGTCATACTGGTCAGACGAAAGAAAAGATCGCTAAAGATATGGACAGAATGTTTTACATGAATCCCTTTGAAGCGAAAGAATACGGCTTAATCGATCGGGTGTTAGAAAGTCCGAAAGACTTGCCGAAAGCGATTCCCGCCGCAACAGGAGCATAGACTATGGCAGTTTATACGCCCAAAGTGCCCTATCGTTATCCTAACAGTACCTATACTCAATGGATTTCGATCTATGAAAGACTGTCAATGGAGCGCATCATTTTTTTAAGTGGTAACATCTCTGATGGTCTGGCAAACTCCGTTGTAGCTCGTCTTTTGTACATGGATTCGGAAGATAGCAGCAAAGATATTTTTCTTTATATCAATTCGCCGGGCGGTTCTGTGCGGGCGGGCTTAGCAATCTATGACACCATGCAATGTGTGAAGGCAGACATCACCACGATCGTTGTAGGTATGGCAATGTCGATGGCAGCCGTAATTTTAGCAACAGGTACAAAGGGCAAACGCTATGCCCTCCCCAATGCCGAAATTATGTTGCACCAGTCTTCTGGCAGTATGCAAGGACAGGCGACGGACATTGAAATTGAAGCAAAGGAGATACTACGCATCGATCGGCAGATTAACGAAATTCTGAGTCGTTTTACAGGACAACCGATCGATAAACTAGAAAAAGACCAACAACGGGACTTTTATCTTACTGCCCAAGCCGCCAAAGAGTACGGTCTAATCGACAAAGTTTTAGAATAAGGAGGATTTATGCCGATCGGAATTCCAAGAGTACCCTATCGTTATCCAGGGGATTCATTCAATCAATGGATCAGTATCTATGAGCGTCTTTCTTTAGAGCGCATCATCTTTTTAAGTGGAGAAGTGACAGATGGTCTAGCTAATTCCATCATTGCGCGACTGCTATACATGGATTCAGAAGACCAAAACAAAGACATCTTTATCTATATCAATTCCCCTGGAGGCTCCGTCAGTGCCGGATTAGCCATCTTTGATACGATGCAACATATCAAGTCAGAAGTAACCACCATCTGCGTTGGTCTAGCAGCTTCGATGGGTTCATTTTTATTGATGGCAGGGAGCAAGGGCAAGCGCTATTCCTTACCCAATACTCGCATTATGATTCACCAACCCTCTGGCGGCACGAGGGGGCAGGCATCGGACATCGCCATTGAAGCCCGCGAAATCTTGCGAATTCGTAACCGCCTCAATCAAGAGTATGCTAAACGCACGGGTCAGCCCTTAGAAAAAATTGAACGGGATATGAACCGTGATTACTATATGTCTGCCTATGAAGCGAAGGAATATGGCTTAATCGATCGGGTGATCGAAGGACCAGCCTAGCGTACACCGAAGGTGAGATTGCGGGTAGTAGTGAGGTTAATCACGCTGTCGGGTTGAATGACCACCACTTGGGGGGCAGTGGTGTTGCCGATAAGCACACCAGCGACGGCTCCCCCCAAGATTTCCTCTGTGGCAAGGGCGCGGTCTCCGGTAATGCCAGCCAAAATTGCCGCAGCCGCTGCCCCGATCGCGGCATCGCCAACTATGCTACCAACGTTGGTTTGGCGGGGGTCTTTCACATCGTTAATCAGTTCTGACTCCGCTCCCAGACTGACTGTCACGCCCCTAGTGGTTAATTCTCTAGCATTGAACCTAGAGCCACCTGGAGCCGGGATAAAATCCCCACGCACGATCGTGCCCACTGCAATCAGAGTAGTACCAGTTTCAGAAACGACGGGTTGAGTGACGACCAATTCAGCGGGGAGGGTCTGTCCGTTGTCGATGTAGAGGGGTTCCTTACCAACAAAACGAGTAACCAATCTTTGTCCGGGAGGGAGGTTGAATCTTTGGCTGACTACGGGAGCCTGTTGAGAACCGCTACCGGGCAGAGTACGAAAAGAGGGAGAAGGGCGCAAGATTGTAGAATTTTGAGCAGAAAGGGGCGCAACTGCCAAGAGAGTGATCAACCCCGTCAGGAACATCTTAGTCATGAAAAATTCTCCGTGTGAATGACATTCCAGACTATCAGTCTACAGTAAAAGTTCCGTTAGCCCTGACCAAGTTCTGGTTGAGGTTGGGCATCGGTTAGGAGTTGATGCCATTCCTGTAGGTAGTAGATTTCTTGAAAACGCTCAAGGAGTAGTTCTACAATGTTTTCGTAAATGTCAGCTTTGTTTAAGTTGCGGACAATAACGCGCAGACAAGCTTCTAGAGTTGATTTTTTCGGATATAGTTGGAGTATTTTTTCAATCAGATAGGTGAAAGTTGTACGATTTAGTTCTTGGGATTGTTGGGGCCAATTCCCCGTAGAAACCGCTATCAATAGTTTTTTCATCCTAGTACGAGTCGCTTTATCATAACGAGTCCGAATCTTGTAAACAATGTCTTCTAACAAAATATTAAAATCCAGGGTGATATTCTCGATCGATTCTTCGGGGTTTGATTCTATTAGTTCATTAAAAATTTCCTGAATTTGACTATCTTCATAATCAACAAAGAAACCTGGATTATGTTGTTCATAGTTACTAAAAATTGGATTGTCGGGATTAGTAATTGTTTCAATTTCTTGTTTAAGTTTTGCATTTGAAGAATGAACTAATACTGTTGATTCTTCTAAAATATAGGGATTAAAATCATCAATATATGATGCAGGTATAGGAAAACTCTTGGCTATTTCTGGTTTATCTTCTTGCTCAGTTTTTTGAGATTGATCTGGTTTTTTTAGATTTACCCGATCGGTATCAGCAACGTAAGAAGAGGGATGATCATCTATGTAAGTAGGAGAATCGATCGGTTTTTCTTCTTCAATACTATCATCAGGTAGATTAAAACCTAAATCGTTCATGTAGGTTGGAGATTCGATCGGTTTTTCTTCTTCAATACTTTCATTAGGTAGATCAAAAGCTAAATCGTTCATGTAGGTTGGAGAATCGATCGGTCTTTCTTCTTCAATACTATCATCAGGTAGATTAAAACCCAAATCGTTCATGTAGGTTGGAGATTCGATCGGTCTTTCTTCTTCAATACTATCATCAGGTAGATTAAAACCTAAAT
>Ga0272446_1002664_pt1 | contig 23858 bp, 21 predicted proteins | sample YNPCB0061_FD_194587 | JGI IMG/M metagenome (GOLD analysis project Ga0272446, IMG submission 194587) | Hot spring microbial mat communities from Yellowstone National Park, WY, United States - YNP-CB-006-1 | ecosystem: Environmental > Aquatic > Thermal springs > Hot (42-90C) > Sediment | place... | reverse complement strand
CTACATGGAATGTGGGGTCCACAAGCCAGGACAGGGCGCCCATATCTACATGGTAACCAAGACCGGCACTGATATTCATGGGGACTATATAGGTATCACTGGCAGAGGGACCCCCAGAGGGTAGATTACCCATACTGGCTTCATCGAGCCAATCACCTAAGGGGTATTGGGCCATGTCATAACGGGTATTAAACATATCCCGTACAGAAAGGCCAAATAAAATATGTTCAAAGAGGGTACCCTGAATACCGGCGTCTAAGGCTAAGGCCGAACCGCTGTACATAAAAGTACTGTTCAGCGGATTGCCCGTAGTGTTACTGAACATCATATCCAGCAAAGTAGCCGTTACGGGACTGTAGAAACGGATGGTCGGCCGAATATCAGCACCAAACCTTAAGGTTACCAGCTTGGAATCGGCCAAGGTAAGGCCCACACCGGCAATGAGGGCTACATCGCTCTGAATATACCCCTTGACCCCATCGGGGAAAGGATTGCCAAACATAAAGAGATCGGTAGATGAAATGACCCCAAGGCCGAGTCCCCGGCCTGACCAGCCAAGGCCGAAGCCGGTACCGCCGCCTACACCGCCCTTTGATGCATAGGCAAGGTAATCGTAGAAGCCAGAGGGATCATTAAAGGTGGTGCTGGGACCCTCATAGTCAGCAGGAGGTTCTATTGCACCAGCGGAGATAAGAAGATCCTTTGGATTCCCGTACACCCAGGGATTAATCATGAGGGTAAGGCTGCCCCGGGAAACAGCAAAACCAGCGGGATTCGTAAAAAGGGCTTCGTATCCCCGACTTACGGCGGTAAAGGAGCCGCCCTGGGCAAGGATCGTAGCACTGCGAGGCGCAAAGGCCTGCATATAGACATCCTCAGCAAAGACGGTACCGAGGAAGGTACCTAGCATAAAAAGAACAAAAAGTGTAACCAGCCGATTCATTTCAGTTTCCCCCGCTCAGAAGATCGATTAAGCCCTGTATGCCAGTCCTATTATAAAGTGCATCCCGAGCAGAACCTGCATTAGGTGTAAGTACGCTGTCAAAGGCGGATTGCAGGTTTGCTGCGCCATTCGTGCCATTTTTACTGAAAAGTGTATTTATAGCGTTAGAAATATCCTCGCCTTTCATCGCCGGACCAATTAATGAATCATACAATGCTGCAGCTTTATCTTCGGTAGTATTACCAACCTGCACTGCCCCTACCAGGGCTTGTAGGGTAAAGGCAACCAGGGCTGCCTGGCCGTCGCCAGCATCAAGGGTGATGGCAGCCCCAGCGTTTAATGCAGAGCCGAAGGCGTCATAGGCATCGGCGATTTTTTCCATGTCAGCTACTAACTGGAGAAAGCTATCCCGGTCAGGAGCTATTGTGCCAAGCAAGGAGACTAAAAGCTCATCGGGGGTGAAGGCTTCGGTGCTTGTATCATTGGCCAGATTAAGCACGGCGCTGACCACATTGTTCACCACAGGCCCGGCGGAATCGGACACAGCCAGAACCAGGTCCGCCGCCAGGAGAGCCGCTTCGACTCGGGTGTTGTAATCGTAAGAAGAAAAGTTAAATATGTTTTTAAGATTGTTGTATATAGTGTCTGCCGCACCGGGATTGCCCTTAAGTTTTTCTACAAAGGTGTCCCCAAAACTGCCGCTTTCGCCCACCTTATTATCTTTCAGCTTATCAATAAGGCTCGGGCCCGTCGCAGTTTTCAGGACCTGCACATCGGGGCCATCTAAGGATGCAAAAAGGTTTTTGCCGCTGTACAGCAGTTCACAGGAGCTGAACACAAGCATTGTAAACCCAAGCGCCAAGAACCAGGTTCTTTTCATCAAGCTACTCCTCTATTGGGGTTTCTTAAGGGATCTCTATCCCAGTATAGCACAAAAAGTTGTACTTTCGCAGGTCAAATTGAGTATGATTTAAAAACTTATATTAGCCGGGCTTGAACATCTATGGTATCTTCCTCTGTTTCGGCCCCTTGGGAATCCAGAGGCAGAAGCCGGCATCGGACAGTACTTTTGCCCGAAAGCTGTTCACCCCTATCTAAGATCAAGAGGACCTTAAGATAGTTTTCCGTTACCGCCACCGTTTTCTCGCCTTGGTTATGGGTTTCCACAACAGCGGATACCTCTTTTCCAATCCAGCGCCTTACATAGGCGGCTTTACCCGCTTCGGCCAATTTTAAAAGCCGTTCCAGCCTTTGTCCTGAGACGGTTTCGCTCACCCGGTCCTGCATCGCATAGGCCTCGGTACCCGGCCGCGGGGAATAGGGGAAAGCATGGATCCAGCTAAAATCCAGTTCTTTGCAGAGCTCATAGGTTTGTTCAAAGTCATCATCGGTTTCACCGGGGAATCCGGTGATGATGTCACAGGCAATGAAGGGGTCGCCCTTCGCCTGCCGCAGTATAGACACCGCCTCTGCCACCTGTTCCGCCCCGTACCGGCGCCGCATGCGCTGTAAAATTGCATTGCTGCCAGACTGCACCGAAAGATGAATATGGGGCCGTATCCGGGGATGGGCAAAGACCGCCGCAAATCGTTCATCAACCCCCTCTGGCTCGGTACTGGATATGCGAAGGGCTATGGTGTTTGTGCCCCCCAGAAGGTACTCCAGAAGGGCGGTAAAATCCATGTCATGATCTTTATATTGATTTAAATTTACCCCCGTTAATACGGCTTCGGCAAATCCATGGGCTTCCAGTTGCTGCAGCCGTTCCAGGGCGAGCGGTGCAGACAAACTTTCACTGCGGCCCCGGGCAAGCCGAACCCGGCAGAAGGCACATACATTGTTGCATCCATCCTGAATTTTCAGAAAAGCCCGGCTGTGAAAAGAATAGTCCTGTACATTAAAGCGGAAGGGGTCCTTGTGGGTAGGCTTTGGATCATCCGATGCAAAGAGTCGGTCCGACATCCAGCGGTGCATCAGGGGAATAAGATCCACGGAAGTACACCCATGGTCCATAAGGTATGGGGGCAGATCTAAAAGGACCGACTTAAGATCCCCGGCAACCACAAAGATGCGGCCATCCTCAGAAAGGGTTTCCAGGGCTTTGCCTTCCAGCTGGGCATAACAGCCCGTGGCGATAAGACAGGATGCAGGATTATCCCGAAGGGTTTTTCGGATCATCCTGCGGGCCTTCTGTTCTGCCTTGCTGGTTACCGTACAGGTGTTAATGACAAAAAGGTCCGCCGCATTGCCCCATGCTACTAACGCAAAGCCTTCTTTCTTAAAAGCCTCCGCAATTGATTCAGTTTCGAGCTGATTCAGCTTACAGCCCAGGGTATGAAAGGAAACGCTCAGCATAGCTTACCGGCCAGCAAGGCGTTGATTGCACCGTTCAAGTCCCCGCTGGGCATCGGCCAAATTGGGATTCAGGGTAAGGGCTTTTTCGTAGGCCGTAATGGCGTTCCGCAATTCCCCCGCATTTTCCCGGGCAAAACCGAGCCGGTTCCACCAGAGGGCATTACCAGAGACAAAGCGGACCGCGGTGCTTAGGGCAATATCTGCATGACGGTAGCGGCCAAGCCGGATATATAATTCACCAAGGTAATAATAGACCAGGTCAATCCGGCTTCCTTCGGGAGCCAGGGTTATATATTGCTGGAAATAGCGGATGGCCTCATTATTTCGTCCCTGAAAATAGGCAATTTCTCCCAAAACCTCGATAATCCGGACATCAAAGCGGTTTAATTCAAGGCCCTTTTTAGCATAGACCAGGGCTTCATCGTAGCGGGCCAGTTTAACCAGGCTCCAGCTTAACACCACATAGGATTCCAGATTCGAAGGATTATCCTGCAATTCCTGCTTACAGATCCCAATAGCCTCTTCATAGTTACCGTTCCGATAGGACTGAAGTGCATCGGGCTTATCCTGTGCATATATGCTGTTCGAATGAATAATGAAAATGATTGCTGCTAGTCCGATACAGAGAAATCTTTTATGTAAAATACCCATCTGTTATTCCGTTACAGTTCCTTTGGTCATGGTGCAAGCACCGTTAAAATAACATCCTGTTTCCATATACACCTCCGGTGCAGTCACATTACCTACCAATTTTCCCGAAGCGGTAAGCTCCACCCGGCCGGAAGCTTCTACATTTCCCGTTACACTGCCGCTGATAATAATCCGTTTGCCTGAAATGTTGGCCTGAACAACCGCTTCTTCATCGACCACAAAAAGATCCTTGGCCCTTATTTCCCCGGTAATTTTACCCCTGACGAGATAGGGTTTATCACACTCGAGGGTTCCGGTGAATTCTATATCTTTGGATAAAATCGTATCAAAATCCTCATCATCCAATTTGTCATTCTGAACATCGGTCATGTAGTTCCTCCTCTATTTTGTTCATCGACCTCTACAAGCTGTACTTCAAAGGGGTCACCTAAATCTTTCAGCGTATCCGCAAAACCCTGCAGTACCTTGCGTCTCATTTCTTCAGCATAGGGATTCAGGGTCTGCATATCTTCGAATAAAAGATGGGAATCCCGAACACATTGTTTGGCTACCCCATGCAATTTTTTATACCAGCGGGTTGCAATGGGGGTTTCGGGCAACCCGATCCGATACAAGGACCGGCCCACAAAGTGGGTCAGAGCCTGGCTGTAGGCCGCTTCCCGGTCATGCTCTTCGCAGGTCATCCGTACCACCGTAAGGCCGAAGCCTGAAAAAACATCTTCCCAAAACTGGGCTTGCCTTTCATCAACCCTGATGGGGTCCATCATGATTGCCAATCCTTCGAGCCCATCCTTGGCCGACTCAGGCCCAAACATAGGATGGGTTGCCAAAATCGGGTTATGCTGAGGCAAATATTCCAAGAGCCACGTCTTTGGCAATACCTTGACCGAACAGGTGTCCGCCACAATGGTTTCCCTATCCAGATAGGGTCTTATCACCTGCAACACTTCGGGAAGTGCACGAATGGTCACACAGAGAAAAACAACAGGACACGTTCCCAGTTCTTCCAGACTTGCCCTGCGCACACCCTGGGGCGGCTTGATATCCGGATCCCGGTCATAGGCGAGCACAGAAAATCGTTCTGACAAAAGACTTGCCCAAAAGGTCCCGAAACGGCCAAGACCAAATACGCCAACGGTCATAGGGATGAGTATATAAAAAGTCAGGCCCCTTCACAAGGGGAGCCCTTACAAGAAGGACCAGATGGGGCGACTTGCAGGAGCTTAAAAAGAAGAGTATTCTAAAAAGACCTAACCATAGATTGATGAATTGTTAGGCACCACATGTACTATTTATAAGGAGTCCACCATGGATTTTGTTAGAGAGATGAAGGAAAAAGCAAAAAAAATGCAAAAACGGCTCGTCTTGGCGGAAGGTACCGAATACCGCACCGTAAAAGCCGCCCGTATTATTCTTGATGAAAAACTGGCTTCCTCGGTAACCCTGGTTGGCAAGACTGAAGCCGTAAAGGCAGTGGCTGAAAAGGAAGGGGTTTCTCTGCAGGGTATAACCATTGTAGACCCCACCACTTCGGATAAAAAAGACCTTTATGCACAGACCTATTATGAACTGAGAAAACATAAGGGGATGACCCCTGAACAGGCAAAAATTGATATGGCCGCCCAACTTCGCTGGGGTGCCATGATGGTCCATCTGGGCGATGCGGATGCCATGGTGGCCGGTGCAGAGAGCACCACCGCCGATGTGCTGAGGGCAGGCCTGGCCATTATCGGTACCGTTCCCGGTTCTAAGACCGCATCTTCCTGCTTTGTCATGCAGAGTCCTGATAAAACCTGGGGTGTAGATGGGGCACTTATTTTCTCCGACTGCGCCGTAGTTCCCGATCCTAATGCGGAACAATTGGCAGAAATTGCCCTTTCTGCGGCCCAGTCCTGCCGGGAGTTCTTGGGGGTTGAACCCGCCGTGGCTTTGCTTTCCTTCTCCACCAAGGGTTCCGGCGGTGACCATCCGGATGTCCTTAAGGTTCGGGAAGCCCTGGAATTGGTAAAGAAGCGGGATCCTTCTCTCCTCGTAGACGGTGAAATGCAGGCCGATGCGGCCCTGGTGCCCTCTGTTACCGACAAGAAGGCCCCCGGCAGCCCCATTCGGGGCAAGGTGAACACCCTGGTGTTCCCGGACCTGGGGGCCGGCAATATCGGTTACAAACTGGTTCAGCGGCTCGGAAAGGCAGAAGCCTTCGGACCCTTCCTACAGGGATTTGCAAAACCGATCAGCGATCTTTCCCGCGGCTGCTCCGTAGAAGATATTGTGGTTACTGCTGCAGTTACCCTTGCAAGGGTTAAATAACAGCCTGTGCAAACGAAAAACGAAATAGACTATATACAAGAAGCATTAGAGCTGGGACGGCAGAGGGATTATTCCGGTGCCGCCCGGCTTTTGGAAGAAGTACTCGCCCGGCAGGAAGCCGTAGACCCTGAGGTTCTATTGCTCCTTGGCAGGGCATATCATACCTTACAGCGATACCCCCGGGCTTTAGCACTCTTCAGGGATTATATTCGCCTGGAACCAAGCTCTGCCCAGGGGTATTTCTTCGCAGGCAGAACCTATCTCGCCCTCGGGATGAACCAGCAGGCCTTGCCTTTATTGCGGAAGGCCTTGGAAATGCGCCCCGATGAACCTCAGATACTGGCCATGCTCGGTATAGCCTGCCTAAAAAGCAAGCGGTCCCGGGAGGCGGTCGAATATTTACAAAAGGCGGTTGAGCTCGCACCGGAAAACCAGAAATTCTACCGATCCTACCTTAATGCGCTTTTGGTAAGGGGCATTAAGCTCTGCAGGCTTGGAGAAACGGCTCTAGGCTCCCAGATGCTCCAGTTCGTGGTTGATAATGGCCTAGAAGCACCCTTACTTCATCTGGAACTGGGACGCATTTACCGGGAATCCGGCCAATACGAAGAGGCTCTATTCCACTATACTGCGGCCTGCAAACTTGCCCCAGAGGATATCAGCATCCGCTGGTATCGAGCTACCTTGCTCATGGCCCTCAATAAAACCCAGGAAGCGTTAGAAGAGATTCAAACCATAGAGGATCTCGGCGGTGAAGTTCCGCAATTAAACTGGAACGCCGAATTAGTAGAACGATTTATGATACGATCCTTCCTCGCTGAAGGGGCCTGGAGCAGGGCCGCTAAAGCCTGCGGTTTATGGCTCAGAAAACGGGGACCGGACCCCATGATTCATGCCATGTATGCGGAAGCCCTCCGCAATATGGGAGATTTGGAAACCGCACACAACCATCTTTCCAAGGCTTTAGAAATGGCAAGCCAGCAGATAGAGCTCCGCTATGCCCAGCTTATGCTTGCATGGGAACGGGAAGACTGGAATACCCTGCAAAAAACTCTTTCTATTCTGCAACGGATGAATGGGGATCCGGCAATTATTCAACGGTTTAAAGCCTTGGCTGTAGATCATGCATCCCAGGATGACAAGGCCGTTATTACCCAGCTTCAGCAGGCAATTCGAAATACCGGTCCAAGCCCGGAATTAATGTTTGCCCTGGCCCAGCGGTATTTTCATGTTGGGTTACCCGATTTAGCCGAAGGCTGGTATGATCGGACCCTGCAGGTTCAACCCATGCATGAACGGGCCTATCTGGGCTCCATTGCCTCCCTGGAATTGCTTGTTCAGGAAGGACAAACCGATGCGGTGGAGCACTTAATTGAGCGGTACAATGATTATCTAGAGCGATGGCCCGATAACCGAAATATCCGCAGAGAATATGCCCTCTTCCTGGTAAAACAACAACGATTTGAAACAGCCGAAACAGAACTGGAATCACTTTTAACCTGGGATGTTACAAATAAAACCCTGCGAAAGCTTTTAGCCTATGTGTATCGGAAGAACCGTCGATATCGGGATGCGGCCATACTGCTTAAGGGCGTTCTTAAAGAAGACCCACAGAATGTCAGTCTCCTGCTCGAATTCATCGGTTGTATGGATCGGTCTAATCTAAAAAAATACTCCTATCCCATATTAGAAAAAGCTATGAAACACTTTAAACATTCCGCCGATGTGGCCCTCGCATTCGGAGATGCCGCCTACAGGGATAAGAAGATTGAACAGGCTTTAGATGCCTATCGGGAAGCGGCAGCTCGTGATGCGGAAGATCCGCGGCCCTATCAACGGATGGCTCTGGTGTACAGGAAGCAGGGAATCTCAGAAATGGCAGATCGATATGAAAAAGAGGCAAAAAACAGGGAAATTCAAAAAAAGAAGTTGCCGAATTCGCAAAAAAAACTATAATTAGCATGTGGAGGGAACAATGCCAAGCAAAGCGATGGACCTTTTCGAAGCTTACGCTCAGGATAAGCTGCCTAAAGATGAGGGATATATCATTTCCTCTTTTTTCAGCAATACCTCAGCCTATTCACGGTATGAAGTTGTATCCTATTCCGGTGTTAAATCGATCTATTTAACCGAAGAAGGTCTTACATTTCAGACCAATGGCAAGAAATTGCATATACTCATTGAACCGCCTAATTATCCCCATAAGGCCATAGAGCCCTATGTGCGATCATCCCATGAACAGATCCCTTTGCGATTCAGTGAATTGGAACAGATGGTCGCTAAAAATCAGACCCGCATCATGATTGCAAAGAAACCGATTGTTTCGTTCTCATCTTTTACCATTTTAAAACCAACGGGTATAAACTTCGCACTAGCTTTTTACAGTCTGCCAGACCTGTATGACACCCTGGCCATATTCTTTGAGAAAACCTATAACAAAGAAGCCGGTGTTCCCATGGCAGATGCTAAAAAAGCCGCAGCTAAAACCGTCGAAATTATTAAAAACACCATGAACTTCACCGGCGATTTTAACCAAGAATAAAAACTACTGTACAAGTATAAAAAAGCCCTTGCGGATCTTTGAAGCTCCGCAAGGGCTTTTTAGTTACCTAATAAAGAACCCCTCCAAATTCATAATCCTTATGCATAAGGCATAAGGAATTGGGCATTTGGAAAGCCCATCAATTCTTTCTGTCCAGTTCTGCTTGGGCAACCGCTAGCAATGCTATTGGGACCGAGTATGAGGAGCAGGATACATAATTCAGCCCCGCATCCATACAGAACCGCACATTAGCAGGGTTAGCACCATGCTCACCGCAAAGACCGCACACGAGATCCGGTCGGGTCATCCGTCCCCGCTCTACAGCCATGGCAATCAGTTCCTTAACCCGAGGATCCAAGGTACTGAAGGGATTGCCTTCCAAAAGGTCATAGAGGGTATAATCGGGCATAAAGGAGGTAAAGTCATCCCGGGAAATACCAAGGGTTGTCTGGGTAAGATCATTGGTTCCAAAACTGAAGAACTGACCATATTTTGCAATTTCCCCTGCTCCCAGAGCTGCGGCGGGCAATTCGATCATGGTACCAATCCGATAAGGAACAGGCTTTTTATTCAGCTCATTCCGTATTTCTTCTTCCACGTCCACAATCCCATGATAATTTTTACCTTCTATCTTTTTGCCAAATGCAATAAGTTTTAGCTCATTGGCATTCATTACGATGGGAACCATGATTTCCGGGAATACTTCGATTTTTTCTTCCCGTAATTTAAAGGCCGCTTCAAAAATTGCCTTTACCTGCATGGCGTAAATTTCTGGATAGGAAACCGCAATACGGCAGCCCCGGTGCCCCAGCATGGGATTAAATTCAGCTAGGGCTTCTATTCTGGCCAAAAGCTCAGCCTTATTTGGTTTCTTCCCTCTGGTCTTTTCCAGATATGCCATAAAAGCCGCAAGCTCATCATCGTTGTGAGGAAGGAATTCATGAAGTGGGGCATCAAGCAGTCGGATTGTTACTTCCTTGCCTGCCATGGCCTTAAAAATGCCGTAAAAATCGTCCCGCTGCATAGGCCGCAATCGTTCCAGTACCGCAGAACGTTCTTCGATTGAATCGGAAAGTATCATTTCTCTGAATACATTTATCCGATCCTTATGAAAGAACATATGTTCTGTACGGCAAAGACCTATACCTTCTGCGCCAAAAGACAGGGCCAGGTTTGCATCCCGGGGACTATCGGCATTAGCCCGTACATGGAAACCGCTGACAAACTTTTTAGCAATGGATATAAATTCAAGGAGGCCCGATTCAGTGGGGTCCGGTTCAATCAGTTTCGCCTGGCCAAGATATACCGTTGGATCGCCATAGTAGGGCACATTCAAGGTAATATAATCCCCTTCGGAAAAACTGATATCCCCGATAGTGGCCTTTTTCCCCCTGATCTTCATAGCAGGAATAACGACGGAAACCTTTCCGTATTGGCGGGCTACGACCGATGCATGGGCAGAATAACCGCCTTCGCAGGATAGAACCCCTGTAGCGACTTCAATAGCTTTAACATCATCGGCAAAGGTTGCAGGCATTACGAGAATAAAGCGATGATCTTCGTTCTTTTGCAAAGCTACCTTATGGGCTTCCAAAAGCGCATCGGTGCTAAAATACACCCGGCCAATTGCGGCGCCGGGAGCACCTGCAATACCACCACTCCATTTGGGAAGCCCCTTTATAGCCGTAGGATCTATGATTGGATGGAGTATTTCATTCAGTCTTGGCGGTTGAATGGCCTTTACAACATAGGCATCATCGACGATCTTTCGTTTTGCCAAATCCAGTAAAAGTTTAATGTCCGCCTGGGTAGACTTCTGATCCACCGGCCGCTGTTCAATAAGCCACAGTTTTCCCTTTTCTACGGTAAATCGGATCTGGCGAATCTCTTTAAATTTGTCTTCCAAGGTCCAGGCAATTTTTTGCAGTTGTTTTAAGTGTTCTGGCCCAATTTTTTCAATATCTTGACCGGTTGCACCAATTTCATTGAATTTTTCACGGTAAAATTCACCCTGTAGTTTTTTTTCGCCGGTTACTATATTTCTGCTGAAGAAAGCACCTGAACAGGAATCCTTACCGTAGTTCCCATAGACCATGGGCTGAATCATTAAGGCCGTATCATTATCATTTTGACTGTCTAAGGACAACAGCTTTGATAGCTCTCTCAGGGTAATCATCAGTTGGCCATCGGCGGAATCGAAAAATTCTGCAGGAACATAGGGCGCATAAAAATCCATGTATTCCAGCGCAGACTTAGCAGGATGATCCGAATCTATTTCCTTGGCAAGCTTTGCAAGAAGGTCCTTATAGGTAGCTAACTTTTCAGTATCATTCACTAGTGAAGCAATTTGTTCTTCTATTTTAAGAATACCCCGGACCATAAACAACACTTCATGGGCGGCAAAGGTGTCCCCTACCCATTTTGCAAAACCGGGTATAACAGAACGGACAAGGCCAAAGTTATGCAAAGTGGGATAATTGGAAACCGCAAGGTTTGTAGATACAACGATCTTTATAAGCATCGGATTTTCAGGATCTCCAAATCGCTTCCCCACAATAGAAGCGCATTTATCTAGAAGCGCCTTTACATCCTTTTTAATATCTACCTTGTCCAGTTGAGATGCCAATTGGGTATTGATGATAAATCCAGGAAGAATCGGAAAACCCAGTTCAGCAAATTCGTTAGCCTGCCTACCACGAATTCCAAGTAATTCGCTGTCAACTTTTTTTGGTATCACATCGATAGAACTGAAAAAATGTATACGGTTATCCATCTGATCCTCCTGGACTTAGAACAGCTTTAGAACAGTACTGACCGGCCCTTTCAGGAAGGCTTCGAATTGCGGACTGGCACCCTGCATCAGATATCTCTGCAATTTTGCCACATCCTTGATATCTTTCCCGGCAACTGCAAACTGGATGGTACTGCCATGTTTTACCTTGCCCCATTTGAAAAGTGAATTTATATTGATGATCCGTTCACCCTCATAGTAGATATATACTTCCAATTCTGGATACTTTGTTTTGTAACTATCGATAATACGTTTCCAGGCTTCCACATTGCCATTGTGAAAGAGCTCATTTTGTACAACCACCGAGTACATAGGGGTCATACGCATGCCTGTTTTCTGTACCGGAACTGGAGAAACGGCAGGAGCCACTTTAGCAGGAACTTGTTCTGCTTTTTCTTTTGCTACCTTCCGAGTTTTTACAGCCTTTTCTACAGTTTTTTTAGGTGCAGCTTGCTTTGCAGCCTTTGCTGGTTTAACAGAAAATTCACCCTTATATAATTCTTCGGGTATCTTTGCCTTAATACCTTGAACCATAGCCAATGCCAGATTAGCTGCTTTTTCACAAAGTTCATCGGCGGGTTTACCCATTTTCCCGGCAAATACAACAAGAAGTTCATGTTTTTTTATATTTCCAAGGGAGGCAAGACTCTCTTTTCTTTTTGGATTTGCAATTAAAACACCCATATCAGGATGATAATAGGTGATGACCAGGTCAACCGCTTTCCAGCGCTCAAATTCTTCAGCAAGTACAGAAATATCTTCTACAGCATCCGCAAGATTAGCCGATGCTGTTTTATAACCCAATTTATCAGCCAGAATCATCCTAAGAATAACCGGCCTTTGCTCATTGGAAAGCTCTTCGCCTTCTTCATCTAAAATATCAGCAAGATTTTTATTTGTAGATAGGGTATCGATAATTGATAAGGTTTTTTTTATATGCCTAACCGCTGTGTTAAAGCCTGTCCTTGTGGACAATACATCCAAAGATCCTGCAATTTGTGCCATACTAGCCTCCTAGAAAAAACGCCCCCGTTTTTCGGGGGCGTCATCACTAAAGCCTAACGAACTTAAACTTCCTTTAAGCCGTCACTTCCGGCAGAACGGGTTTTACGACCCCGTTTTGCAGGTTTTGCATCTACCACACCCTTTGCAGCGCGACCCCGGGGTTTAGAAGCCTTTGGGGCAGCCTGCACTGTATCTGGAACGAGGGACTTGCTTTCTTCAGCATTCAGCATGTCCAGGTAAGCCTTGCCAGGATCGAGGGCGCCAGGGCCCTCTTCGGGTGTTGCCGCGAAGGACTGGGCAATATCCTGCCGTACCGTAGACCGACGGCGGCTGAAGGATGCAAAGGCCGCATCCTGGAAGCCCTTGGATACACCATGAAGGAATTCATTCAGCACGTTGGCCATACCATCCAAGGTAGCTTTTTTCCGCTTAATGGAAGTAATATCCACGTCCAAAAGAAGACCGGGCTGGATATGGTAGGGGTTAATCATATAGTCGAAGCGGTTGAATTCCTTTTCAAGGAAGTTAAGCCGTTCTTCCATAACCCGCCGCTGGATGGGGTACTGATACCCATACATGGACTTCATCTTTTCCCGCATCAGAATCAGCTTATGCCGGAGCTTGTCCTTTTCATACAGATAGGTACGGTTCATCCGTTCAACTTCAGTTTCGGCGGGTTTAATGAAGGAAATTTCATCCCACACTTTGGCAATATCTTCGTACAGGGGATCCCCGGTCCGTTCCTTAATGTTCTTCCGGATCTTCTTCTTATAGATCTTAGCCAAATCGGCAAAATCGGTAACCCGGGTAAGGAACTTAGAATCCTCGTAGATCATATCCAGAACATCCCAGAGATGCTGAACTTCAGTTTCAAAGCTCTTTACCTGGACATCATAGGCCTTGCGCTCTTCGATGAGCTGGGCATTATCGTAATAGCGCATGCGGATCTGATACCGTTCATCGGGGAGGTTAGCCACATCGGTGTCCTCATATTCCCGGATAATGAGTTCCCGGGCATTTTTGAGGTTTTCGATGTACTGATAGCCCATCTTAGAGGTATCCAGAATGGAGGTTATCGAGTTGATGGCGGTATTGAAACCGCGGTTGCGGATATTTTCCATATCCACAATTTTCTTAATGTTTTCACGGATATTAAGCTGATCAAAGGTGGCAGGGTCGATTTCTGCACGAAGATCATTAATCCGCTCCATCAGGGCCTTTGCGATGATGTTGTACCGCTTGGATTTGGGATCATCGACCTTGTCGTCGGTGTAGTTTTCGACCTTGTTGATCTTGGCGAAGATGATTTCACTGTCCGACAGTTCATCCAAGCCCTGGTCAATCCGCTCGTCCTTGAGTTTCTCGATTTCCTTATCGATGGTATCGATAATATGCTTGGAAATGAGATCCTTAATCAGGTACTCGACGGTTACCTGGTAATGGAAAATCGGGCTGATCAGTTCCGAATCCAGAATGTTAACCGAAAGCTTTACATCGGTTACGGTCTTTGGTTTGACAATGTTGTCCTTAAAGGCACATTTTACCACAGAGTAGGCGTTCTCACCCCGAATGAAGGCACCCACATCGGTTTTCTGGCGAAGCAGGCTGTTTGTGAGGTTTTCCAGGTCGTTAATACCGCGCTGGATATGACCCTGCAGGTGTCCATACATGTTAACGATGGACTTTTCAATTTCACCGGTGTTGAACTTATCCGCACCGCCGACCTGGTCCAGAAGGTCCGCAATCTCCTTGGGAGTATACCGGGCAAGGACCTTGGTTTCTTCCTTGTCGATATAGTTGCGGATTTTTTTGACCATTTCATCTTCAGCGGTCACCATGTACCGGTTGAACATGTTCTGGTAATTCTGGTTGAAGTAGTTATAAAGTTTTTCCTTCAAACCACCCATAACATCCAACCGTTCCAGAACTTCCTTGGGAAGTTTAGCCTGGAGATGGTGGAGTACTTTATTCGTTTCCTCTTCGAGGAGTTGGTTCACTTCCTTCTGCTGGTCCCGGTATTCCTGGGCTAACGAGTTCCGTGAACCTACAGCACTCGGCTTCTCGGGGTGAAATACGTTCGGGCTCTTGGGCAGGTCAATGGCTCCCATAATCCTGACTCCTTATTAACGGTGATTCCGTTTGATTATCAATCCTTACTCCTATAGATTATCAACATTGCAGTAAAAATGTAAAGCGTTTTTTATTTTTTTGTGCCATCTTTACGCAATTATGTGTTAAAGTAAGGATATATGAGAAGTATAACACGAACCAGAACATTTTGGATACCTTTTTTTATGCTCCTTTTTGTTAATTTTTCAACATATTCAGAAGATGTAAGGAGCGGACCGATCGATTTGTATCTTCTTATAGATACAAGCTCATCCCTTTCAAGCCATTATTCGGAGGCCCTATCATGGATTCGCAGTGCGGTTTTTGAAGAAATACTGCAGAAGGGTGATTCGGTTACGGTTATTGGAGCCGGAGAATCGGTACAAATTCTGTCTGAAAGCGCATATATAGGCCCAGAAAGTTCCCAGGGACTTGAAAAATTATTGCAAAGTATTAGGCTTCAAGGTACCCATGGGGACCTGGCGGGAGCAATCCGTGTTGCCAAACGGAAGGATGCTGCAAAGTCCAATCCTCGAGCCCTCGCGGTGGCTCTCATGATAACCGGAACTGACAATAGGGAAACAGTTTCGAATGGGGAACAAACAAAGGATTTAGAAGCCCTGTTGAAGTACTCTAAAGTGGAGGACTTTCCTGGCTGGAAGCTTATTATTATCGGCCTTAATGTAGACGGTAAAATTAAGGCCGCTGCTGCGGAGTATCAGGCTTTTCTGAATACTTTGGAACAAAAGGCGCCTTAAAACTATAAGGAAATGGCATTGAAAACGGTGCAGGATATTCTCGCATTTATCAATACCTATGATTCATTCATCGTCACAACCCATACTGGGCCGGATGCGGATGGTATTGGGGCAGAGATCATCCTGGCCCATGTCATGAAAGGCCTTAATAAAAAAGTTCATGTGATGAATGCAGACCCGGTGCCAGCGCGTTTTTCCTTTTTAGACCCCGACAACCTTATTGAACGATGGGATAGTAACCGTCATTTTCACCTGCCTGAACAGGGCGGAATCATCATTGTGGATACTTCCGATGAATTTAACCTGGGTTGTTTGCTCGACGAGGCCTTACCCCATGCCCAAGGGGTTTATATCATAGATCACCATGAACAAAGTCCATTCACCCACCTCGATGGCTACATAGATGTTACTGCGGCGTCCACGACCCAGATACTCATCGATCTGGTGCAGGCTTCGGGGCTTCCGGTTACTAAAGCCCTGGCCATCCCGGCCTATGCGGGCTTAGTCTATGATACAGGGTCCTTTATATATTCAAAAACTACCGCAAAAACCTTTGAGACCGCCCTGCTCCTGGTACAAGCGGGGGCTATACCCCATGAAATTTATCGAGATCTTTTCGAAAGCAATAGTATTTCGGTGCTTTTGTTACAAAAGCGGGTTCTTTCCAGTCTGGAAATTGTAGGAAATGGTACGGTGGCCATACAGGTCATGACAAAAAAGGACATGGAAGAAACCGGCGCGGCCTATGAAGATGCAGAAAATTTCATCAATATACCTTTACAAATAAAAGAAATAGAAGTGTCCATTCTGATTAAGCAAAACACAGAAGGTTTAATTCGATGTTCTCTTCGTTCCAAGGGCAAGGTTAATGTTTCCCTTTTGGCACAACAATTTGGCGGCGGAGGTCATAAGATGGCCGCTGGTTTTAAAAGTACCATGGGTCTTGAAGAAACCCGTACAAAGGTGATACAAAAGGTCCTGACAGCTTTAGGAATGGCATGAAACATAGACATATCAATATATTCGTACCCCTCTTTTTTGTAATTACCCTGGGTGTTATTGTGTATTTTCTGCTTAATCAGCGGCAATTTTCCAACCAGGCTTCCCAGGCACGGCAAGCCAGAGTAATTACACCCCAAACCAATACCTTTAAAACGGATACAGTGGAAGAATCCGCGGCAGAACGGATGGCCTATGAAGACATAAATATGCCAAAGGTCGCTCTGGCCAGCGATGAACAGGTGGTTGCTGTAATCACTCAAAACCTGGATGCAGATCCCCAGGATGAGCAGATTATTGCCTATAGAAAAAACTCCGATGCAAGCCAGCCTATTACCCTTGCATATATCGATTTTGATGAAACCACTGGTTTGTATAAAAAGGTCTGGGAAGCGGCTTCTTTAGCGACCAAACCACGGACGGTGCGGCTGTTGATAAAGGATTTGCTGGGAAACAGAAGCAATTGTATTATTATAGAGGGGCTTAACGATTCGGGGGAACAGACCCTGACGGCCTTTCTTTTGCCATCCTCTAGTTACGATATTAAAAAAATAGCTGAACTTAAGGTTGATGGAACCATTGTGATTACCGAGACAGATAGAAGTCAGGCCTACCAATTGGGAATTGCGTCAGGAACGGCATATACTATTTCTACCTTTGGCAGGGATTTGGAATCTTCTAACTTGTTGGATCAGATTGAAATAAAATATGCTTATAATAGCGGGTCCGGTGTTTATGAACGGATTGGAACCGCGAGAATCGCCGGAAGTCAGCTGGAACAGCGGCAAATACGAGAACTCTTGGATGGGACCGCCGGAAAATTTGAGCAATTTCTTAATGGGCTCTGGTACTATACCGGATCGACCGAGGATGCAAAACGTTACATCTTTTTTGATCCTGTAAAACGAGAAATTATATTCTACGAAGATAATACCCAAGAAATTTACCAATGGCAGAATTCCAGTCCGACCAGATATGGTATTTACATCAGCAGTCAAAATCTTTCGGTTACTACCCTGCGGCGTTTAATTGATATAAGCCTGGAATCCCGAGACAGCATTACCATCCGCATTTTTGAGGATGTGCAGTTAAAGATTGGTATTACCGGTCATTGGGACGGGACATACCAAAAGGTAAGCCAAACAGCTGGGGAAAGTACCGAAACGAAGCCGGTGAATGCATGGATTTCCGCCCGATATGAAGGCACTAATGGCAGTCTTATCTTTGACAGCAATGGCAATTTTGAAAAAACAAGCCAGGGAAAGGCTTTAAAGGGGAATTATTCCTTCTTTTTACAAAATGGTATTGAACTATTGGAATTGAGATATCCGGAAACAAATGGGTCGGTAAACCGGGAAGTGTATAAGGTGGTTCGGCGGCAGTTGAGCAAGGGTTCCATTCCTCAGCAGGTTATGGAATTGACTAAGGTCCGGCTTGGCGTTAAGGGCATAGAGAATATTAACGAGGGGACCATACAATACACATTGATGAAATAAGCGCTCGATTTTTATTTTTCTGAAAATAGCGGAAAGGCTTCGAAACCGGCATCCTTGAGCTGCATGATTATAGTGTTATAGTTAGTCCCCCCAGGTACGGTTACGATCCAGTATTGGGTGTTATTTACCGTGCGTTTGCCGAGTTCTGCCTTAAATCCTTTTTTTTGCAAACGGTCTATCATTTGCTGTGCATTGGATTGCTGACTAAAAAGGCCTACCTGTAAGAGGGTTTCCTCTGCTGAGCTTTTAGGTTCTGGGGGATGTTCTGGGGGCTTTTTATCTGAATTATTCGGTACAGATGCAGACTCGGCAACTGGTTGGCTCGTTACATCGAAAAAACCAAACAACCAGAGGGGTGCATACTTAAAAGTCACAGAAGTACCATCGAGCATCGCGGTTTCAAGACTGGAACTATAGTCCTTTTTAAGTGTACCGGCATAATCCTCTTTGCCAGTAAGTGTATATAGTATATATAAAAAAGCAGGTTTTTGATCCGATCGCGCTGGGTCCTGGGCCATTTTGTCCAGGCTCTGCAAGGCGGAGCTTTCGCCCCGGAATGCATCGATTAAGAGGCCAAGCAGTTGGGCATCTTCGAGGACCTGGCTGTCCCGGGAAGTTAAAAGAAGGGTCTTGCTATGACTTTGGGCATGTTCAAGATCCCCCGCATAGAGGTAGCACAAGGCGGCCCTTAAGAGGGCTCGATCGTCCCGATGTGCAGATACGGAAAAAGCGGCCTCAGTAAAGCTTGCCGCCGCGGAAGTATAATCTCCGCTTAAGGCCTGCAGTGTAGCCAGGGATAACCAGGCTTCTTTCTTTTTAGGCCCTGTTACCGTCTTATCCTGCACTTGTTTTTGATAGGACTCAAGTTCCTGTGACAGGGTTTGAATTGCCGGCGGACTTTGAGTCTGGGCATATTGAAAAGGGGTGTTTACAATAAAAACAAGGGCAACGAGCAGGATGGCATATTTCATAGAGAAACCAGCCTAATCAATGCCGAAGTCTTTTTCATCAATATGGTCTTCCCTGGAACTTGGCTTTTTTCGTTTCTTGAGGGTTTTCTCAGGCTCTGGATTTGATGCAACCTGATGGGGCGATTGTTTAGATAGCCGGTGAGCATAGAGCCATGCGGAAAAAACAGTGGGCAGAGCGGCGATGAGCCCCAGTGCGAAGGACGCCAGAATAGTTAGAAACACAGGAATACCGGTTAAGCTGAAGAAACCAAAGGAGATATCACATACATTGTGTAGGTTCAAACTGATGAAAGCAACCAGCAGTCCAATTCCTATGACTATTCCGATCAGGCGTCCTGGCATGGTACAAACTCCTTAGCGTAGAAGGTGTTTCCCCGAAGTGAGGAAAGGGTCACTTCTACAAAGGTACCTATGTATTGGGGCGAACCGGGGACCACCACCATTTCGTCCCGTTCTGTACGCCCTAATAACTCATCGGCATTTTTCCGGGAAATTCCTTCCAGAAGTATGGTTGTTTTCTGCCCTACCCTGCTTTTTAACTGGGCTTTGGTGTGTTGTTTCTGCAGTTCAATGACCCGAGCCAGTCGTTCTTTTTTTACCGGTTCCGGAATACGGTTCGGAAGTTTATAGGCCGCAGTACCTTCCCGGGGATTATAGTGGTACATATAGGAATACAGGAATTGAACCTCTTCCATAAGGGCGAGGGTCTCCTGTACATCTTCTTCGGTTTCTCCGGGAAAACCGATGAGGATATCCGTAGAAAGGCTGATATCAGGCATAGAAGAGCGGATTTCCTGGACCAGTTCCAGGTAACGGCTGCGGGTATAGCGGCGGTTCATGGCGGCCAGAATCCGATCTGATCCGTGCTGAACACAGAGGTGGAGGTGCCGGGCAAAGACCCGGTGCTGGGCCATAACCTGAATTGCCCGGGAAGAAAGATCTTTGGGATGGCTCGAAAGGAACCGAACCCATCGGATGGGGGTCTTTTCTACCGTGACAGCTACCAGTTCCAGAAGGTCCGGGAAGTCGAGGCTTTTGGAATCCTGCTTCCAGAGGTAAGAGTTTACATTTTGCCCTAAGAGGGTTATTTCCCGCACCCCCCGGTCCGCCAATAGATTAATTTCATCAACTATGGATTGGGGATCCCGGGATATTTCCCGGCCCCGGACATAGGGAACAATGCAATAGGAACAGAAGTTATTGCACCCATGCATAATCGGGACAAAACTGCGGAACTGGCCCTCTTCAAGATGGGATGAAGAAAATGAAAAGGCCGGTTTTTCATCGGTCAGAACCAGGGGTTTGCCGCCTTCAACCGCATCGAGGATGAGGGGAAAGAGGGACCGGCTTTGGGTTCCCATGACATAGTCCACGGCGGGTATCTTTTCTTTAAGCTTTTCCCCGAGCCGCTCCGCCATACAACCCGCCACAATCAGGGTGAACTGTCGCTTTCGTTTATCTGCCTGGTACTGGGCAAGACGGCCCATGACACGTTTTTCCGCGGTGGCCCTGACCGAACAGGTATTCATCAATATTAAATCCGCTGTCTCTGCGGAGCTGGCTTCCTGCCAGAGCCGTTCTTTTAAAATCATCTGCAGGGCTGCCGATTCGGCAATATTCATCTGGCAGCCATAGGTTTCGAAAAAATAGGTCACGCTCGGCTCTTTAATCCTTTATAAAATTTAAATGCATTCCAGGCGCCCATACCGATGAGGCCCACGGTAGCAAGTCCCAAGAAACTGCTGGCCAGACCTGAAAAGATACCAATTTTAGAGAGCACAGTTAGGCCCCCAGCCACCAGGGCAATGAGACCAGCCCGTTTATCCGCTGGGTCATGGGAACCCATGGCTCCCAAACCTATAAGTCCAACAACCCCACCGGCGATGATACCAAAGAGGGAGGGCAAGCCGCCCAGTATCATAAGGCCAATACCGCCGGCAATGCCGCCGACCGCCGCGACGCCCTGTTTGGCCAGGACATTAGTAGGTACTATATCATTCATGATTCTGCTCCTTATGCCCCCCATACTCAGCGTATGCGAAGGCACTATGATTATGGATACTCTCAAAATTTTCTGCCTCTACTGAAAAGCGCGGGAAAGTATTGAGAGCCTTTATTCCAATATACACATCCCGAACAAGATCTTCAACAAACTTGGGATTATCATAGGCCTGTTCGGTGATGAACTTTTCATCCTCCCGCTTTAAGAGGGTATAGACAGGGCTCGAAGCGGCCTGTTCTACAATGTCGATAAGATCTTCTATCCAGAAAAAGGGGCCCAGTTCTACTTCTACCCGAACAATGCCCCGCTGGTTATGGGCTCCCCGATCGCTGATTGCCTTTGAACAGGGGCACACCGTCGTAACGGGCACCGAAACCTGGACAGTAAAATGTTTTTCCCGGGAATTAACGCTTCCTTCATAACGGCATTCATAGACCATAGAACTGGTGAGGCCCGACACCGGGGCGGCTTTTTCGATAAAGTAGGGAAAAGCAATGGCACCGAAGGCAGATTCGGCTTCCAGATCGGTGCGGATTTCATCGAGCATCTGCAAAAATCGGGGCATAGAAAGATCCGCCTTATGGCGTTCCAGGACCTCGATAAAGCGGCTCATGTGGGTTCCCTTAAAATGCCGGGGCAGATCCGCATAGAGGTCCACCGTGGCGGTGGTGTGCTGAACCGATTTGGCCTTATCCAGGACCCGTATGGGATAACGGACCCCCTTAATGCCCACCTTGGAAAGGGGTACATCCCGGTCATCCCGCTGGTTCTGAACATCCTCCATCAGGCAGGAGCAGGTTTCTGCCATGGTTTACACTCCCTCTAGGCGATGTTCTGCGGCTTGCACCACATTCTGTATCAGCATGGCAATCGTCATGGGGCCTACCCCGCCCGGTACGGGGGTGATATAGGATGCGGCGGCCCTACAACCTTCAAAGTCCACATCGCCCACAAGCCGGTAGCCCTTTTTGGACTCTGGATCCTCTACCCGGTTTACCCCCACATCGATTACCACCGCTCCAGGCTTTACCATGTCGGCGGTGATGAGGCCCGGCCGGCCGGCGGCGGCAATGAGAATGTCCGCCCGGCGGCAATGCTCTGCCAGGTCCCGGGTGCCCGTATGGCAGACCGTCACCGTGGCATTGATATCCCGGCGGGTTAACAGGTTTGCCAGGGGTTTTCCCACAATATTGGACCGGCCCACCACCACTGCATGGGCTCCGCTGGTGGGAATATTCAGTTCCCTGAGCAGAACCAGCACCCCATGGGGTGTGCAGGGTAAAAATCCGGGCCGGCCCAGTACCATGTTGCCCACCGAAACCGGATGAAAACCGTCCACATCCTTTGCAGGATCTATGGCGGTGATAATCCGGTCTTCATTGATATGGTGTGGCAGGGGCAGTTGCACCAGAATGCCGTGAACCAGCGGGTCCTGGTTCAGTTTATCAATCAGTGTAAGCAATGCTACTTCGCTGGTATTCTCCGGCAGTCTGATATCCTGGCTGGCCATGCCGGCATCTTCCAGGGCCCGTTCCTTGGCAGTTACATAGGAAATGCTGGCAGGATCTTCGCCCACCAGAACAACCGCAAGACAGGGCTGAATACCCTGGGCAAGCAATTTTTTAGTCCGCTCCGCCGCATCCTGCCGGATTTTTAGGGCGATTGCTTTTCCGTCTATGAGTTGGGCTGGCATGGTATACCTCCTGAATTGTATTCGTAACCTTGGCTAATTTTAAATTGTTGTGATACGTTCTACCATGACCACCATAGTTGGGACAAGCGGTACAGCATTAAGCGGAACGGGTCTGTTGCCAGGCTTCGATCCTTTCTATATAGTACCCATAACAGTGCATAGAAGGAGATGGTGCATGTCTATACGCAGTCGATTGTTAAAACTCACAGCTCTTTGCCTCATCGGTGTTTATTTCGGGTTTCCCGGCCTACTTTTTGCCCAGGAAAGTCCCGATGCAAACAATAATGGAGACAATCAAAACGGGGGAACTTCCTCCATACCCATTTCTTCGGACTGGAGCAAGGTAAAAATTGCCACCTATTCCCGGGGGGACCAGACCTTTGTTATCGCCATGGGGCCCCTGGTTCCGCTGTTTTATTACAACAGCGAAGGAATTCATGAAACCAATATTAAAACCGGCGGTATGGGTTATCTGAACTACAACTACTTTTTCACCCCCCATTTTTCCGTAGGCGGTGAAGTTGGGGGCAGTTTTTCCGGCACCATTGGTGCAAACATGCTGTACCTGGTACCCTTTGGCCTCCGGCTCGGCTATCAGTTCATCTACAATCGCTTTGAATTCCCCCTGGCGCTGACTATCGGTGGGGCCAACCAGGGCTACCTGGATAAGGGCTATTTCGGGCTCATCCTGAAACCCTCTGCCGCGGTATACTGGCGCTTTAATCCGGACTGGTCCTTCGGCCTGAACGCCGACTGGTGGTGGCTGCCCCAGTGGTTTTCCGATCCGAAAGAAACCATGTACGGCAATTTTCTGGGCATAACTATCGGCGCCCGGTATCACTTCTAAGGGAGCATCTATGAAACGTATATTGATGAATACAGCCCTGCTTTTGGCGGTCCTCCTGGTTTTTTCCTGCAACCAGAGCCCTCTTTTTTATAACATTTCCAAGGAAACTCCCCCCAAGAACCCAATTATCGCCGGCCAGCCTTCGAAGATTGTTGCATCTGATGTGTCTGGCACAACTAAACTCTATGCGGCCAACGGCACAGTCTGGGTCTATGACGGCTCAAGCTGGACCAGGCTTGCAAGCCAGCCTGCCGGCAACGTCCGGGACGTAGCGGCAACCACCGGAGCCCTCTATGCCCTGACAGTGGATGGAACCGGCAGTCTTGATACCAAACTATGGAAATATGACGGGACAAGCTGGACCGCTGTAAGCAATACAACCGGCTATC
>Ga0272446_1002663_pt1 | contig 23864 bp, 24 predicted proteins | sample YNPCB0061_FD_194587 | JGI IMG/M metagenome (GOLD analysis project Ga0272446, IMG submission 194587) | Hot spring microbial mat communities from Yellowstone National Park, WY, United States - YNP-CB-006-1 | ecosystem: Environmental > Aquatic > Thermal springs > Hot (42-90C) > Sediment | place... | reverse complement strand
CAGTTCCTTCAGCCAGACCCGCGAGGATTTGTAGGAGCAGTGCTCCGACCACATGACCGAGAAGATGCCGAGCTCGGTGAGGCTCGGCTCGCGCCCGAGGATGGCGAGCACGCGCGCGAACTCCTCCGGCGTGAGGCCGAACGCGGCGGCGAGCTCTCTGGCGCGCTCGTGGGTCAGCGTCTCGTGGGGTCGCGTCACGCGGGTCTCCATGGCGTGGGCGTGATCGGCCACGGGTGCGGCGCCGCGTCAAGCCGCCCACGGGCCTCACACATCCTTCCATGAGCCGGGCTGATACCAGGGGACGTCACAAAAGCGCAGCTTGAGCAGCGTCTCGAGCCGCTGCTCGCCGCGATAGCCGGCATCGGTGTTCTGCTGCGCCAGGACGAGCATGAGCGACTGGACGATGGCAGGCTCGTCGACCCAGCGCTCCACTTCCGCACGAAGCCAGGCGAGCCATGCCTGAGGCACCGGCACCGGCCTGAGGCGCTCGTCGCGGAAGGGCAGACGGAGCTGGCGGCAGTCGCTCTGCCAGCGCCACGCGGCGGCGAGGATGTCGTGCGCCTCCTGCACCGTCCGATGATCGAGATCCGTTGGCATGAGCCACCGCGCCGGTACCGACTGTCCCAAGAGCCGCGCTGCGCGGATCATGTGCGTGACGCCGCCGTCGACGATCACCCTGAGGGCGCGGACATAGACGTCGTGCTGCTCCCACATCGCAACGCTATCGGTGTCACCTCGGTACTTTGAACAGACCCACATGGTCCGACACTGCAACCAAAGTCGACGGGTTCGATCGGAAAGCGTCCCGCCGTCCCGGCCCTCTCACGCCGCGGCGGCGAGGCTCTGGAAGAGCGGCAACCCGTCCTCCCCACCCATCAGCGGGTCGACGAGGTCCTCGGGGTGCGGCATCAGCCCAAGGGTGCGCAGGTTCGGCGCGTAGATCCCGGCGATGTTGCGCGCCGCCCCGTTCAGCGCCGCCTCGGGAACGGCCTCGCCTGATTCGTTGACATAGCGGAACGCGACCAGGCCTTCGCCCTCGAGCCGGTCGAGCGTCGCCTCGTCGGCTGCGTAGTTGCCGTCCCTATGCGCCATCGGCGCGCGGATCACCTGGCCCTGCCGGTAGCGCGCGGTGAAGGCCGTATCCGCGCGCTCGACCCGCATCCTGCAGTCCATCGCGAGGAAGCGGAGGCCCGCGTTGCGCAGCAGAGCGCCAGGCAGAAGCCCAGCCTCGCAGAGGATCTGGAACCCGTTGCAGACGCCGAGGACGAGCCCGCCGCGCGCGGCGTGGTCGGAGACGGCGCGCATGATCGGGCTGCGGGCGGCGATCGCGCCGCAGCGGAGATAGTCGCCGTAACTGAACCCGCCGGGCAGAACGACGAGGTCGATCCCCGCGGGCAGCGCCGCATCCCGGTGCCAGAGCATCGCCGGTCGCCGGCCGGTCGCACGCTCGAGCGCGATGGCCATGTCACGCTCCCGGTTCGTTCCGGGAAACACCACAATGCCTGCCTTCACGGGGCGGCCCTCACCACGTCCCGAGCCTCAGCCAGTGCATCGCCGCGAGTGTGGCAAGCGTGAGACCGACCGCGATCGCCGCCGCATCGAACCAGAGCCGCACTGCCGCCCGCTTCTTCGCGACGAACCCACCTTGGGGCGCGGCGCGGCGGCGCCCGAGCGCCCAGGCGATGATCACGGTGAAGACGACGAAGACGAGCAGCGAGGCCTTCACCATGGGAGGGGTCCGCGCCGGCGCCTCAGACGAGCTCGACGCGGAAGCTCTCGATCACGCTGTTGGCGAGCAGCTTCCGCGCCATCTCCTCGGCCTGCGCCCGCGCCCGCTCCGGATCGGTCTCGGCAAGCGAGAGCTCGATCACCTTGCCCGCGCGCACGTCCTCCACGCCGGCGAAGCCGAGGCTTCCCAGCGCCTGCGCGATCGCCCGGCCCTCAGGGTCGAGCACGCCCGACTTCGGCATGACGGTGACCTTGGCCTTCACTGCCCCGCTCCCGTCATTGCCTCGCTCCAGTCACTGCATGGTCGATCATTGCATGGTTTCCGGGCCCTTGAGGTCGCGCGTCCCTGCCTCGGGCAGGATTCCGAGGCGCCGCGCCACCTCCTGATAGGCCTCCTCGACCTTGCCGAGATCGCGCCGGAACCGGTCCTTGTCGAGCTTCTCGTTGGTCTTGGTGTCCCAGAGCCGGCAGCTGTCGGGGCTGATCTCGTCGGCCAGGACGATCCGCATCTCCTCGTTCTCCCACAGCCGCCCGAACTCGAGCTTGAAGTCGACGAGCCGGATGCCGACGCCGAGGAAGAGCCCCGTCAGGAAGTCGTTGACCCTGAGCGACAGCGCCATGATGTCGTCGAGGTCCTGCACCGAGGCCCAGCCGAAGGCGGTGATGTGCTCCTCGGCCACCAGCGGGTCGCCGAGCTGGTCGTTCTTGTAGTAGTACTCGACGATCGAGCGCGGCAGCGCCGTTCCCTCTGGGATACCGAGCCGGGTTGAGAGGGAGCCGGCGGCGACGTTGCGGATGACCACTTCGAGCGGGATGATCTCGACCTCGCGGATCAGCTGCTCGCGCATGTTGAGGCGGCGGACGAAATGCGTCGGCACGCCGATCTCGGCAAGCCGCATCATGATGAACTCGCTGATTCGGTTGTTGAGCACGCCCTTGCCCGTGATCACGCCCTTCTTCTGGGCGTTGAAGGCGGTGGCGTCGTCCTTGAAATACTGCACGAGGGTGCCGGGTTCCGGCCCCTCGAACAGGATCTTCGCTTTGCCTTCGTAGAGCTGCCTGCGGCGCGCCATGGTCGGACACACTCCTGTTCCCGCCGAAGGCGGGTGTCGAAGGGGGGTATAGCACGGGCCGCGGCGCGGCCACAGCCGCGCGGCCGTGTCACGGCTGCGCGCGGTGCGGGGGGCCTTCAGCGCAGGGCGGACTGGACGAGGTCCTCGACCACGAGCGTGCCCTGACGCGCCAGCACCACCGCCGTGCCGACGACGAGCACCTCGTAGCCAGGCCGCGGTCGGAGGTGCGTGAGCAGGGCCTGGGGCGCGGGGCGTCGGGCGATGCCCGGGGGCAGGGCCCTGCCGCGCGCGATGGTGCGCGCGATCCCGGGCGGCAGCGGCGTGAGCGAGGCGGCGTTGGCGACGAGCCAGGCGTTGATCCGCGCCTGTTCGGCCGCGCTGAAGGCGAGCGGCGACTGGGGCGGGCGCTGTGCTCCCTGGGCACGCCCCTCGCCTGCGACCGCAGGCACGAGCAACGCGGCGAGCAGAGCCCGGCGCGACACTCCGGTCATGGCCGCGACCTGCGGCTGCCGGCGGGGCGGGGCCGGTCGGCGCAGCCCGGCTCGGGCGGGGGCGGAGCGGTGCACATCCGCCCGACCTTCTGCTACATCACGGCCGGAAACGCCAGGGGCAACGCCAGGGGCAATGACCCGGAGCGGTCATCACTGAAGGGGTCAGCCGATGTCCACCGATGCTTTCGCGGAACGCGAGAAGGGGTTCGAGGCCAAGTTCAAGCTCGACCAGGAGCAGGAGTTCAGGGCCCAGGCGCGACGCAACCGACTGTTCGGGCTCTGGGCGGCGGGGCGGCTCGGCAAGTCCGGCGAAGCGGCCGAGGCCTATGCCAAGACCGTCGTCGCGGCCGACTTCAAGAAGCCTGGCCATGACGACGTGATCGAGAAGGTGGCGGCCGATTTCCTTGCCGCCGGCCTCGCCCCGAGCACTGAAGAGTTGCGCGCCGAGTATGACCGGGCGCTCGTCACCGCGCGCCAGCAGGTGGCCGCCGAAGGCCCGAAGCTCTGAACCGGCTCGGCTCCGGGCGTCGGGCACGCCCACGCTGGCAGCGCGGGCGCGCGCCTCAGCCGCCATCGACATCGCCAGGCCTCGCCTCCCCGTCGCCGAACACGCGGGCGAGCACGGCATCGACATGGCGGAGATGCAGCTTCGGGTCCATCGCCCGGTCGATCGCCGCAGCGTCGAGATGCGCCGTCACCTCCGGATCGGCGAGCAGGTTCTCGCGGAAGCTGCGCGCCGCGTCGGTGCCGAGCGCCGCCCACGTCGCCATCGCATTGCGCTGCACCGCCGCGTAGGCAGCCTCGCGGCTCATCCCGGCTCGGGTGAGCGCGAGCAGCACCTCGCCCGAATGCACGACGCCGCCGAGCGCCTCGACATTCGCCGCCATCCGCTCCGGGTAGATCACGAGCGTCTCGACCATGCCGGCGAGCCGCTGCAGCGCGAAGTCGAGCGCGGTCGTCGCATCGGGGGCGATCACCCGCTCGACCGAGGAGTGCGAGATGTCGCGCTCATGCCACAAGGCGACGTTCTCAAGCGCCGGCACCACCATCCCGCGCACCAGCCGCGCAAGCCCGGTGAGGTTCTCCGACAGCACCGGGTTGCGCTTGTGCGGCATCGCCGAGGAGCCTTTCTGGCCGGGGTGGAAGAACTCCTCCGCCTCCCGCACCTCCGACCGCTGCAGGTGCCGCACCTCGACCGCGAGCCGCTCGATGCCGGAGGCGATCACCGCGAGCACGGCGAAGACCATCGCATGGCGGTCGCGCGGGATTACTTGGGTCGAGACCGGCTCGACCGCAAGCCCGAGGCGTTCGGCGACGAAGGCCTCAATCGAGGGGTCGACATGCGCGAAGGTGCCGACGGCGCCGGAGATCGCGCAGGTGGCGATCTCCCGCCGCGCCAGCGCAAGCCGCTCGCGCCCGCGCGCGAACTCGGCCCAGTGCCCGGCGAGCTTCAGCCCGAACGAGGTCGGCTCGGCGTGGATGCCGTGGCTGCGGCCGATGGTGACGGTGTGGCGGTGTTCGAGCGCGCGCGCCTTCAGCGCGTCGCAGAGCCGGACGAGACCTGTCTCGATCAGGTCGAGCGCCTGGGTGAACTGCACCGCGAGCGTTGTGTCGAGCACGTCGGAGGAGGTCAGCCCCTGATGCAGGAACCGCGCCTCCGGCCCGATCGCCTCGCCGAGCCAGGTGAGGAAGGCGATCACGTCGTGCCGCACCTCGGCCTCGATCGACTCGATCCGCGCGATGTCGGCCTCCGTCATCGCCGCGATCCGGGGCCCGCCCTTCTCGCGGATCGCGCGCGCCGCCTCGGCCGGGATCTGGCCGAGCTCGCCCTGCCGCTCGGCGACCAGAGCCTCGATCTCGAACCAGATCCGGTAGCGGTTGAGCGGCGACCAGATGGCCGCCATGGCGGGGCGGCTGTAGCGTGGGATCATCGCGTGTCCTCTGTGGCGTGCGCGCCTCTCTGCGCCGCCGTGGCCGGGTTGACAAGCGCCCTGCCATCGCCCGCTATGGCCTGACGCCACGGCACGGGACACGGCCCGCGATGGACCTCTTCTCCGGTGCGCAGATCTGGGCGCTCGTCGCCGTGATCGGCATCGACATCGCGCTTGCGGGCGACAATGCGGTGGTGGTCGGCATGGCGGCGGCCGGCCTTCCACCGGAGCAGCGCCGCCGCGCCATCATCCTCGGCATCGCCGCCGCAGCCGCCTTGCGGATCGCCTTCGCGCTGATGACGACCCGGCTGCTCGCGATCGCGGAGCTCGTCTTCGCCGGCGGGCTCCTGCTCGTCTGGGTGTGCTGGAAGATGTACCAGGAGCTCCGCGAGGCCAGGGAGGCAACGAGCGAGCACGCCGCTTCGGGCTTCGACGCGCGCCCCAAGAGCTTCGCCGCGGCGATGTATCAGATCGTCATCGCGGATGTGTCGATGAGCCTCGACAATGTGCTCGCGGTCGCCGCCGCGGCACGGGAGCATCCCGCCCTCATGGCCTTCGGGCTGATGCTCTCGGTGGTGCTGATGGGGGTGGCGGCCTCCTACATCGCGCGACTCCTCGACCGGCACCGCTGGATCGGCTGGGCCGGTCTCGCCCTCATCGTCTACGTCTCGCTCAAGATGCTGTGGGATGGCTGGCCAGGCGTGGCGCGGCATGTCGGGCTTTCGCCCGACCCGACGCTCATGGCCGGGGTCGCCGGCGCCGCCATCGCGCTCTACGTCGCGGCCGACCTCCTGCTGCTGCGGCGCCGGACGATGCCCTGAGCCGGCGCCCTGAGCCGGACGGACCGCCGGCTCAGGAGACTGCCGCCGTGACCGCCTCGACAGGCTCCGGCGCCGCCCGCTCGATGCTCCAGTCGCCCGGGCCGCGATAGCGCCAGAGAGCGCCGTCCGCCTCCGTGACGAGGAGGTGGAGCCAGCGGTTGTCGAACAGCGCCCGCACGCCAGGGTGGCGGGCGAGGATCTCCTCGATCGCCGATCGCGGCGCGGTGATGCAGACGGTGAGCCTGAGCGGGTCGTGCTGGAGCCGTTCGCCGTCATGCACCGACTGCCAGGGCAGGCCGGTGCGGAGCAAGCCCCCATTGCCCTCGACCACGCCGATTCCGCCGGTGACGTTGTGCAGCAGCTTGTTGCCGCCGCCGAACGAGAGCGGCGCGGTGACGGAGCCGTAATACTGCAGGCTGATCCAGGAGGCGACCACCACCGGCGCGGTCAGGATCAGCTCGAGCACGCCGAAGCCCCTGTCCTCGCGCCAGTCGTAGTCGTGCAGGAAGGCCCTCCCGCCGAGGTCGCGCCCCGCGGTGGCCGCGCGCGGCGCGGCGATGAAGGCGCGGCAGCCGGCAAGCCCCCATTCGGGGCGCGTCTCCGACCAGTCGCGGCTGCGTCGCAGCACCGCCTCGGCCGACCCGGCACGCGGCAGCCTGAGCGCGCGCTCGGCCCGGGCGAGCGCCCCTGCCTGGGCGAGCCAGCGCCGCGCCTGGGCGAGCGCCGCCTCGTGGCCCGTGCGCTTGGTGTCGGCGTCGTAGAGCGTCACCGCGTCGGTCGTTGTGTCGTGCAGGGCGGCGACGAACAGCGTGTCCTCGGGGATGGCGATGCCGCGCCCGGCGAGGCCCGAGCGAACCTCGGCATCGTTGAGCAGTGCCGCGAGCAGGCGCGCGCTGACATCGCCCTGATAGCCGCCGCAGGCACCGCAGGCCAGCGCGCTCGCATGCGGGTTGTTCACCACGCGAGCGCCGTGGCCTGCGAGCAGGACGAGCGGAGCGAAGCCAGCGGTGAGCGACATCGCGCGCAGCACCGTCTCGGCGACCGCGATCTTCTGATCGGGGGCGAGGGCTGCCGCAGCCCGCGGCGGCGGCTCTTCCGCTTTTCCCTTCCGCCCGAGGCCGAAGCTGTCGGCGAGCAGGTTGACGCCGTGCAGCAGCCCCGCCGACTCGACGAAGGCGAAGGACGACACGGCCGCCTGGCTGAACCGCCCCCAGGCGCGGCGCGCGCGCGCGGCGATTCGCGCTTCCTTGGCCTTCGGCGAGTTGTCGGTGACGGCGGTGCAGGTGAAGACGCTCGGGCGCAGAAGCACGGGGAGCCGGTTCTCGACCACATCCGAGGCGAAGGCGCGGTGCGCGAGCGGCAGGCCGAAGAACCCGGCGAAGCCGCCCGTACGTATGCCGGGGTCGAGCTGTTCGAGGGCGCGGCGGAACACCTCCGACCGCACGTCGATGCAGAAGAAGGCCTGCAGCGCGGGGCGGCCCTCGGGCGCGCTCGGGCGGGCCGCGAGCGCCGCCGCGATCTGCCGCTGTGCTGCGCGCTCCGCCGCCTCCTGCAGGATCGCGGCAGCGGTCTCCGCCTCCGTCGGCGCGACGGGGGCAGCATGGGCGACGAGTACGTCCCGCCAGGCCGCGGCGATCGCCTCGCCGTGGCGGGCGAACAGCGCCTCCTCCCACACGAGCCGCGCGGCGAGCAGGTCGCCGACCGTCGCGTCTGTGCCGCCGGCGAGCTCCGCCTCGAAGCCGAGCTTACGGGCGAGCTGCGCCCAGCCGCCGAGGGTCATCAGGAGCCGGTGCAGATAGGTCGCGCGCGCTGCCTCGGGCACGCCGAGCGCGGCGAGCGCGCGCGCCGCCGCCACCTCGGGCTCAGCCGGCGCCGCGGCGACATGGGAGCAGAAGCCGCCGAGGCCGAGGATCTCGGGCGTCAGATCGCGCAGCGCCGTCGCTCGCCAGGAGCGGAACAGCGAGCCGCGATGCGGCGCCGGCCACAGCGCCTGGCCCTCGTCAAACCAGCCGGCGGCGAAGGCGCCGAGCCGGTCGGCGACGATCCCGGGCCAGTCGGTCCCGGTCGCCTCGGCGGCAAGGTCGGCGATGGTCGGCAGCGCCACCGGCTCAGGGTCGGGCCCGGCGAGCAGGGCGCGCAGGGCGTTGGTGTCGGCCGGGCGGTTCGGCTCGCGCGAGGCGGCGAGCGCCTCGGCGAGGTCGCTCTCGGTGATCTCGCCGGCGGCGACACGCGCGGCGTACCAGGAAAGCGGCATGGCAGCACGCTCGCCCGCGACGCGGCGGAGCCGGGCTGCGGCGACGGCGAGCGTCTCCTCCGCCTGGCCGAGGAAGGGGTTGACCGCGACGGTCGCGGCAAGCGGCCAGGCGGGCGGGATCGCCGCCGCGGCGCGGGCGATCGCGGCGCGGATGGCAAGGTGCTGCGCACCGGTCGGTTCAGAGGGGAGGTGGGGGTCGAAGGGCATGTCTGACACGGTGTCCCTGGCTCTGTCTGGTCAGGCTTGTCGGGGGCTCAGGCGGCGCGGCGGCAGCGCCAGCCGCCGAGCAGCCGGTCCGTGATCGCGTTGATGTAGAGGCCGTTGGCGAGGTGAACGCGCAGGCCCGCCGCCGCCGGGTGCTGTGCCCAGAGCGGGAAGGTCGCCTGCGCGAAGGCGGTCAGCCCGAAGCCGAGCACGGCGAGAACGATCAGCACCCATTCGAGCGGCCCTGGCACCGGAGCGGGCGGAAGGACGGCGGCGGTCACCGCCTCGGCAGCGCGCTGCAAGGCGAAGTAGCCGATCGCCGCGGCGCCGGCGGCGAGCGAGGTGCGCAGCGTCAGCGGCACCGGTGCCGTATCGGCGAAGCCCTGGGCGAGCAGATAGGCAACGCCGAAGACGAGGATCGCCCCGAGCGCGATCACCTGCGGCGATTTGTCGCCGAAGCCGAAGGCAGCGCCAATCAGGGCGTAGAGCAGAAGCGCCGCGAGGAAGGCGCGGCCGACCGCACGCCCGCCCGGCACGGCGACGGGGCCTGGGCGCCGGATCGCCGCGACCCTCTCCACCGCCGAGCCGGAGGCGAGGAAGGCATGCGCCTTGTAGAGCGAGTGAGCGGCGATGTGCAGCAGAGCGAGCGGGAACAGAGCGAGCCCGCACTGCAGGATCATGAACCCCATCTGCGCGATGGTGGACCACGCGAGCGCCGTCTTGATCGCCGGCTGGGTGAGCATCACGAGGCCGGCGAAGAGGGCGGTGAAGCCGCCCACCATCACGAGCGCGGCCAGCACGCCGGGCGCGGTGAGCATCACGTCGGCGAAGCGGATCAGCAGGAACCCGCCCGCATTGATCAGCCCGGCATGCAGGAGAGCGGAGACGGGGGTCGGCGTCTCCATCACCTCCGTCAGCCAGCCATGGGTCGGGAACTGGGCCGACTTCACGAGCGCCGCAAGCGCGAGCAGCCCCGCCGCCCAGGCCATCGCCTCGGGTGCTTGGCCCGTGCGCGCGGCCGCGAGGATCGCGCCGATGTCGACCGTGCCGACGCTGAGGGCCAGCAGCACCGCCGCCGTGGCCAGCGCCGCATCGCCAGCGCGCGAGAACACCGCGTTCTTCCGCGCCGCGCGCTGCGCGCCCGCACGCTCGGGGTAGAACAGCAGGAGACGGTGCAGCCCGACCCCGGCGGCAGCCCAGGCGGCGAGCAGCACGACAAGGTTGCCCGACTGGACGAGCAGGAGCGCGGCGGCAAGCGTGAGGCACAGCCAGCCCGTGAACGGCCCCTGCCGCGCTTCGCCGTCGAGATAGGTGCCGGCGTAGCGCACCACGATCCAGCCGACGAAGGCGACGACGAGCAGCATCGTCGCGGCGATGGCGTCAAGCCGGACAAAGGCGAGCGGCGCGCTGCCCGAGCCGGTGGCGAGCAGGAGCACGAGGCTCGCCACCGCCACCGCGAGAGCGCCGCCCGCGGCCCACTCGGCGCGACGGAGGGTCGCGGCGGGGCGGAACGCAGGGCCCCGGAACGCGGCCGACGCGGCGGCAAGGAGCAGGGCTGGGGCGAGCAGCGGGAGGAGGTGGCTCAGCATGGCGGGGCCCGTTGCGGTGGCGTGTCGTGGCCGGAGTAGCAGCGGGCGTGGTTCGAAGAAATGAGATTCTTTCGATGGTATCGTTAGGATAAAGAGAACAAGCCATGGCGGAGCTGAACTATCACCACCTGCGCTACTTCCGCGCCGTCGCCCATGCCGGAACGCTCACCCGCGCCGCCGCAGCCCTGAACCTCGCGCCCTCGGCCGTCTCGGCCCAGCTGCGCGCGCTCGAGGCCAGGCTGGGGCACGCCCTGTTCGAGCGCCGCGGCCGCCGCCTCGTCTTGACCGAGGCCGGGCGGATCGCGCTCGACCACGCGGATGCGATCGTCGCCGCCGGAGAGGAGCTCCTCGCGACTCTGCGCGAGCGGGGAAGCAAGCCGCGGGTGCTCCGCGTCGGCGCGCTCGCGACGCTGTCGCGCAATTTCCAGCTCGTCTTCCTCCGCCCCGTGCTCGGCCGGGCGGATGTCGAGGTGGTGCTGCGCTCGGGCGGCATGGCGGAACTGCTCGCCGCCCTCGGCAGGCTCGAACTCGACGTTGTGCTGACCGCCGACCCGCCCGCTCCCGAGGCGGGGCAGGCCTTCGTGACGCACCGCCTCGCTGAAGAACCGGTGGGCCTGATCGGCCGGCCCGCGCTGATCCCGCCGGGCGCTGGCCTCGCCGCTCTGCTCGGCGCCTCGCCGCTGATCCTGCCAGCACCCGGCAGCGGGCTGCGCGCCGCCTTCGAGGCGCTGCGCCGCAGGCTCGGCGTCACGCCGCGGGTCGCGGCCGAGGTGGACGACATGGCGATGATGCGCCTGCTCGCGCGTGAGGGGATAGGCAACGCCGTCCTGCCGACGATCGCGGTGCGCGACGAGCTCGCCTCCGGCGAACTGATCGAGGCCTGCCGCCTGCCCGGCCTCGTCCAGGCTTTCCACGCCGTCGGCGTCCGCCGCCGCTTCCCCAACCCGCTGCTCGACGACCTGCTCGCGGGCGCGGGCGGCGGCGCTACAGAAGCCCCTCCTGGCGAAGGCTGACCCAGCGTCCATTGCCGACGATGACGTGGTCATGCAGCGCGAGCCCAAGCGCCTTGGCGGCGGCGGCGACCTCGCGCGTCATCTCGATGTCGGCGCGGCTCGGCGTCGGGTCCCCCGAGGGGTGGTTGTGCACCAGGATCAGCGCCGCCGCCTTGAGCTCGAGCGCGCGTCTGACCACCTCGCGCGGGTAGAGCGGGGCGTGGTTCACCGTCCCCCGCCACTGCCGTTCGTCGGCGATCAGGCGGTTGCGGTTGTCGAGGAACAGGACGCGCACCTCCTCCACGGGCTCGCGCGCGAGCACGGCGTGGAGATAGGCCATCAGCCTGTCCCAGGAGGAGAGGAGGGGCTTCTCGCGCACCTCCTCGCGGAGCAGGCGAAGGCTCGCCGCCTGCACGACCTTGAGCGCTGCGACCGCACCGTCCCCAACCCCGTCGACCGTGAGGAGCTCGGCGCGCGGAGCGGCGATCGCCGCGGCGAAACTGCCGAAGCGGGCGATCAGCGCCTTGGCGAGCGGCTTGGTGTCGATCCGCGGCACGGCGTAGAGCACCATCTCCAGGAGCTCGTAGTCGGCGAGCGCGTCGGGGCCTGCGGTGAGGAGCCGTTCGCGCATCCGCCGCCGGTGGTCGAGATGGCCGGGCGACGGGGCTGCGGCGGCGGGGGCGAACAGGTCCTCGCCCTCCGCCATGCCCTTGCGCCGCGGCACGGCCGGGCCGTCAGGCGCCGAAGGCGCTGTAGCGCGGGTCCCGACGCTCGGCCTCGGAGAGGGTGAAGACCTCGCATCCGGTGGCGGTGACGCCGATGCAATGCTCGTACTGGGCCGAGAGGCGGCGGTCGCGCGTGACCGCTGTCCAGCCGTCGTCGAGGATCTTCACCTCCGGCCGGCCTGCGTTGACCATCGGCTCGACGGTGAAGAACATCCCCTCGCGCAGCGTCACGCCCTCGCCGGGGCGGCCGAAATGCAGCACGTTCGGCGCCTCGTGGAAGCTCCGGCCGAGGCCGTGGCCGCAGAAGTCGCGCACCACGGAGAAGCGCCTTTGCTCGACATGCCTGCGCGGCAACCTGCCCTTACCAGAGGGCCAGTCGCGCACCACGGAGAAGTGCCATCGCTCGACATAGCTCTGGATCGCGAAGCCAACATCCCCGAGCGTCGCGCCAGGGCGTATCGCGCGGATGCCGCGCCACATCGCCTCGTACGTCACCTCCATCAGAAGCCTTGCATCCTTGCTCGGCTCGCCGATCGCGAACATGCGCGAGGTGTCGCCGTGCCAGCCGTCGAGGATGACGGTGACGTCGATGTTGACGATGTCGCCCTCTTCGAGCGCCCGCTCGCCTGGGATGCCGTGGCAGACGACGTCGTTGACCGAGGTGCAGATCGATTTGGGGAAGCCGCGATAGCCAAGCGGGGCGGGCACGGCGCCGTGCGCCGCGATGAAGTCATGGCAGAGCCGGTCGAGGGCTGCGGTGGTCACGCCGGGGACGACATGCGGCGCGATCATCTCGAGCGTCGCCGACGCGAGACGCCCGGCCCGGCGCATGCCCTCGAAATCCTCGGGCCCATGCAGAACGATCCGCGGCGAATCCGCCCCGGCCAGGCCCTGGTCGCGCTCCATCCGGCTCATGTCCCTCACATCCCGCACGGTGGGCCTAGCGCGGCGTGGCGGGGGGCGCAAGCGGCGCCTCCTGCGCGCCGTGCTCGGCCGCGCTGAGCGCAGCGGCAAGCCGCACCGTCGCGCTGCCCGGCGCGAGCGGCTTCGGCTGGCTCGCATGCGGCGCCCAGCCCGTGAGCGTCGCGACCACGAAGGGAACCGCGATCACCCCGCCGCGCGCGCCTTCGGCGAGGCGGGCGACGGCGCGGGCGAGCACGGCGCGGGCGAGCGGGCGGCGGCTGCGCGCTGCCACGGCGTTCGTCTCGCCGAGCGCGCGGAGATCGGAGAATAGCGCGAAAGGGTCGGCGTATTCGACCGTGATCGTCTCGGCATCGGCCACCGGGAGCGCGAAGCCGGCGCGCTGGAGAAGACCCGCGCAGTCGCGCAGGTCCGGCAAGGGGGAGACGCGCGGCGCCGCCCCGCCCGTGACCTCGGCCTCGGCCGCGAGAAAGGCCTCGCGCACCGGCGCGAGCGTGCCCGTCGTCCAGAGGCTCGCGAGGAACAGCCCGTCGGGGGCGAGCGCGCGGCGGATCTGGATCAGCGCTCCGGGGAGGTCGTTGACCCAGTGCAGCGAGAGGTTGGACACGACGAGGTCGAAGGCGGCATCGGCGAACGGCAGCGCCTCCTCGTCGGCTGCCGTTGCCGCGAAGCCGCGCCCGGCCGCGCGGCGCGCCATCGCGGGCGAGGGATCGGCTGCGGCGATGAAGGCGACGCCATGGTCGCGCAGCCGTTCCGCCATCAGCCCGTGGCGGCAGCCGAGGTCGAGCGCTCGGGTGAAGCGGCGCGTCGTGTCGGAGAGCCGGTCGGCGAGCCGCGCCGCGGTCTCGGCGAGCAGGGGCTCGGCGCGATCGACGAGTGCGGCGGCACGCTCGCGCCTCGCCCTGTGCGCCGTCCTGTCGAACACGATCATGGGGCTGTCCATGCCGGCTCATGTGGTCAGGTTGCGACAGGGCGCCAAGCCGGCGCAGGATGCTGCGTTCGGCGGGCACAGGATCGGGCAAGCGAAGGATGGCCATGGACGAGACGGAGGTGCTCGCGGCGCGGGCAGCCGCCGTGAGGGCGGCGGTCGACCGGGTGCGCGCGATCGCTGGGCGGATGGGCGCAACACGCGCCGCGCTCGCGCTGATGCGCGACGACATCCACGCGATCGGGGCGGGCGGGGCGGTGCCAACGCGGTGCCTGCATCTCTACGGCCGGGCGCTCGAGACGCTCGCGGGCCGCACGTCCCATGACCCGGTGACGGGTGCTGCCACCCCCTGCGACGGAGCGGCCCGGGGCCTTCCGCCCGTGCCCCGCCACGCGAGGGAGATCGCCCGCGATGGCGCTTCGCGCTTCGGCTGAGGCGGGGCCGCTCGCGCGGCTCGCGCGTGGGCTGCTCGCCCGGGCGGCGGATGCCCTGGTGCCGCCCTCCTGCTTTGTCTGCGGCGCTGCGGTCGCGGAACAGGGGCTGCTCTGCGCTGCCTGTTTCCCGCGCTTCCGGCTGATCGGCCCGCCGCACTGCCATTGCTGCGGCATCCCCTTCGCCCATGCCGGGGAGGCGGAGGAGGGGGGCCTCTGCCGCGTCTGTCTCGAGCGCCCGCCTGCGTATGACCGCGCCCGCGCCGCCTGGCTCTACGATGAGGCCTCGAAGCCGGTTCTGCTCGCCTTCAAATACGGCGACCGGACCGACCTCGCCCCTGCCTTGGCGCGCGCCATGGCCCGTGCCGGCGCCGGCCTGCTCGCCGAGGCCGACCTGATCGTTCCCGTGCCGCTCCACCGCAAGCGCCTGATCGCCCGCCGCTACAACCAGGCCGCCCTGCTTGCCCGCGCGCTCGGTCGGATCGCGGCGAAACCGGTCCTGCCCTCGCTGCTTCGCCGCACCCGCGCGACCGCGCCGCTCGCCGACCTCTCCGCCCTGGCGCGGCGCCGCGCGCTCGCCGGCGCGATCGCGGTGACGCCGCGCCTCCTTGGGCGGATCGCCGGAGCGCGGGTGCTGGTGGTCGATGACGTCCTGACCTCGGGCGCGACGGCCGATGCCTGCGCCGAGGCGCTGCTCGCGGCGGGCGCCGCTGGGGTCGATGTGCTCGTCGCCGCCCGCACCCCTGCCGGCCGCGCCTCGCCGGGCCTTGACGGCGCCGGCGCAGCGGGCGAGGGGGACGCGCATGGCTGAGGTCGAGATCTACACCACGTTCTGGTGCCCCTACTGCACTGCGGCGAAGGCGCTGCTCAGGAAGAAAGGCGTTGCCTTCCGCGAGATCGACGCACCGTCCGGCTCCGCGGCGCGGGAAGAGGCGATCCGCCGCTCGGGCGGGCGGACGACCGTGCCGCAGATCTTCGTCGATGGCGCACCGCTCGGCGGCTACGACGACATCGCCGCGCTCGACCGCGCCGGACGGCTCGACGCGCTGCTCGGCCGCGGCTGATCTTCATCGTTCCTTGGCACTCCCTTGCGCAGAGTGCCAGCCATGCCATCATCACCGGTGTCGGCTGCGCCTGTCCGGCGCTCCGCGAGAGAGGGACGATGATCCACTACGCGCTCCGCTGCGCCGCCGGGCATGCGTTCGACGGCTGGTTCAAGGACAGCTTCACCTTCGAGAGGATGGCAAATCGCGGCCTCGTCGAGTGCCCCACCTGCGGGTCGACGGCGGTCGAGCGGGCGCTGATGGCGCCGGCGATCGGCGCGGGCGCGAAGGGCAGGGCGAGGGACCGCGCCGGGGACCGCGGGAGCGGCAGGGCAGCGGAGGCGGCGCCCGGCTTTCCCGCCAAGGCCGCGTCCGGGCCGATGCCGGCCGAGATGGTCGCGATGCTGCAGCGTCTCAGGGCCGAGGTCGAGCGGAACTGCGACTATGTCGGCCCGCGCTTCGCCGAGGAGGCGCGGCGGATCCACGAGGGCGAGGCGGCGGCGCGCGGCATCTACGGCGAGGCCACACCCGAGGAGGCGGCCGCACTGCGCGAGGACGGGATCGGCTTCGAGACCATCCCCTGGGTGAAGCCGGCGGACTGAGCCGCCGCCCCTCCTGAACCGCCGCCCCCTCAGCCCGCCTTCTGGCGGGCGACGGCGAGCAACCGGGCGATCGACCGCGCCATCTGGCTGCGCGTGATCGGCTTCTGCTGGAAGGCGATGTCCTCCATCAGCGTCAGCGCCGGGTTCACCTCGCCGCCGACAAAGCCGGAGATCATGAGCACGGGCAGGCTGCGCCGCTGGTCCTTGGCCCAGAGCGCGAGCTCCTGGCCGTTCATGTCGCCGGGCATGACCACGTCCGTCACCAGGATGTCGAAGCCGCCCGTGGCGAGGTGGTCGCGCGCCGAACGCGCATCGCCGCACTCGACGACCTGAGCGCCGAGGTCGCGCAGCGTCGCTGCCATCACCGCGCGCACGGTGGCGTCGTCGTCGACGAGCAGGATACGCGCGTCGATCCGCTCGGGCGCGTCCTCCGGCATCGGCGCCGGCTCGTGGTCGGCCTCCGCCGAGAGCGGCAGGAAGACCGAGACGCGCGTGCCGCGGCCCATGCGGCTCTCGATCCGCGCCGTCCCGCCGGACTGGCTCGCGAAGCCGTAGACCATCGAGAGCCCGAGCCCGGTGCCGCGCCCCGGCTCCTTGGTGGTGAAGAACGGCTCGAAGGCGCGCGCCGCCACCTCGGGCCCCATGCCGCGGCCATTGTCCTCGACATCGATCACGGCGTACTCGCCTTCGGGCAGGTCTGCCGTGGCATCGGCGGCGGCGACGATGCGCTGGCGCGTGCGCACGACGATCCGCCCCTGGCGCTGCATGCCGTCGCGGGCGTTGGAGACGAGGTTGATCAGGCAGGCATCGAGATGGGTCGGGTCGACGCGCACGGGCAGCGCCGCGGGCGAGAGGTCGAGCACGAGCTCGTTGGCGTCTCCGGCAGCCTTGGCGAGCAGGATGCGGCAGCGCTCCACCTGGCGGCCGACATCGCAGGCGACGGGGAAGAGCATCTGCTTGCGCGCGAAGGAGAGGAGCTGGCCGGTGAGGTTCGCGCCCCGCTCGATGGTCCGCAGCATGAGCTCGGTGGTCTCCTGGGCGCGGGCATCGTCGCGGAAGCGGAGCGCGAGCGACTCCGTGCAGCCGAGCAGGACGGAGAGCAGGTTGTTGAAGTCGTGCGCCACGCCGCCGGTGAGCATGCCCACACTTTCGAGCTTCTGCGCGTGGTGCAGCTGGTCCTCCGCCTTGCGTCGCGCGGCATCGGCCTCGCCGAGGCTCTCGACCAGGGCGGCATGGGCGACCGCGCCTTTCCGGAGCGAGCGGGCGAGCCACCAGACGGTGCCGGAGGCGGCGAGCAGGACGGCGAGGATGACAGCGGCGAGGCTGTCATTGGCTCCGGCCATCTCGCCCCTGTCGGCCGAGACGACGACGGCGGCGGGCCAGGTGCGGAGCGGCTGCACCATCACGAACCGGTCGAGCATCTGCCCGCCCTCGCGCAGCGCCCGCGCCGCCTCGCCCTCGGCGCGGAGAGTCCCGGCCACGGCCTGTGCCTTGCCCGCGTGGCGCTGCGCCGCGCCGCCCGAGGTCTGGGTCAGCACCCAGCCTTCGAGGTCGATCCAGTTCACCACGAAGTCACGGAACGGGCGGACATTGGCGTAGAACTGGGCCATGTAGTCCGACGGCGTCGAGACCAGCACGAGCCCGGCAAGGCCCTCCGGCCCCGGAATGCCGACGACGACGGAGAACTGCCGTGTGCCGGTGATCGGGCAGACATAGGGGCGGGTGAGGATGGCGCCGCCGCGGGCGACGGCGCTCGTGTCGAGCTCCGCCACGGTCTCGACCCTGCGCTCGGCCTCCGGCACGCCGCGGGAGTGCGTCATCACCCTCCCCGAGAGGTCGGTGATCATGATCGAGGCGACGCTGTCGTGGCGGGTGGAGATCGCGCCGAGCCGCAGCGGCAGGCCCGGGTCGGCGACGCGCTGGGCGAGCGAACCGCCGTCACGTTCCGCGAGTTTCTGCGCGAGCAGGCGCGCGATCTCGCCGTTCAGCTCGAGCACGCTCTCGGCGTGGCGGACGGCGACTTCGAGCACGGTCTGAAGCCTGCTCTTGGCGTCGCTCAGCGCGGCGTCGCGCAGATAGGCGATCGCCGCCGCCGCGAGCAGCAGCGGCACGAGCGTCGCGACGAAGAGAAGGGCGACGGTGCGCTGCCCGAGCCGGTGCGCGGAACTCGAGACGTCCTCGAGAACGACATAGCCGCCCACCGGCCTTGTTCCCTTTTTATTCCTATCCGTGAAGAGAGGGGGGATGAGACTGGGCATGCTGTCCTTGTCCTCAGGCCGGATTGGGCCCGGCCGGTCGCCGGCGCGCGGCGGCCGGCGCAGGTCGGGCGCCGCTGGCACGCGGCGTTGGAGGACCTTATACCTAATAATAGGAGGATATGCCTAGGGTCTTTTGCCCCACGCAGTCTTTTGCCCTAGGGACCGGTCAGAGCCGGATGGCGGCAGCGATGTAGTTCACCGCGAGGTCGCGGCTCTCCACCCACGCTCCGGTCGCAAGGCGCATCGTCATCCCCGACGTCGCCACGGGGCGGAAGCCTGCGGCGCGCAATTCGCGCCCGAGTTCCGCAGGGGTGACGAACTTCCGCCAGTCATGCGTCCCGCGCGGCAGGATTCGGGCGATGTACTCCGCGCCCACCTTGGCGATCACGAAGGAGCGGAGGGTTCGGTTGATGGTCGACAGCGCGACCAGCCCGCCCGGCCGCGTCAGCGCTGCGAGCGCGGCGAGGAAGGCGCCCGTGTCGGCCACGTGCTCGATCACCTCGAGCGCGGTGACGACGTCGAACACAGCGCCCTCCTCCGCCAGCGTCTCCGGCGCGGCGACGCGGTAGGCGATGTCGAGACCCTCTTGCGCCGCATGCGCGCGGGCGGCAGCGATCGCCTCCGCCGCGGCGTCGATCCCCATCACGCGCGCGCCCGCCTTGGCGAAGGCCTCGGCCGCAAGCCCGGCGCCGCAGCCGACGTCGAGCACACGCGCGCCGTTCCAGGCTATGCCCGCTTCGGCCGCGCGCGCGATCACCCAGGCGGTGCGCAGCGGGTTCATCCGGTGCAACGGCCACATTGGGCCGGCCGGGTCCCACCAGCGCGCGGCGAGCGCGTCGAAGCGCGCCACCTCCGCCGCCTCGACCGTGCCGCCAGCCCTGCCCAAGCCTGTGCCCGTGGTCACGCCCCACCCCATTGCCGCAGCAGCGTCGCCCCTTTATCTGTGACCACTCCCGGGTGCGGGCAACCGCGCCCGCCCGCTCCGGTGATCCCCGATGGCCCGTCTCGTGATGAAGTTCGGCGGCACCTCCGTCGCCGATCTCGACCGAATCCGCACCGTCGCCCAGCGCATCCGGCGCGAGGTCGAGGCCGGGCACGAGGTGGCCGTGGTGGTCTCCGCCATGGCGGGCGTGACCAACCAGCTCGTCGCCTGGTGCCAGGCGCTCTCGCCGCTCTACGACGCGCGCGAATACGACGCCGTGGTCGCGACCGGCGAGTGCGTCACCGCCGGGCTCGCCGCGATCGCGCTGCAGACCGCCGGGATCGATGCCCGCTCCTGGCAGGGCTGGCAGATCCCGGTCGCGACCGACGGCGCGCACGGCAAGGCGCGGATCGAGCGGATCGAGGGGGCGGAGCTGATCCGCCGCATGCGGTCGGGCCAGGTGCCGGTGGTGGCGGGCTTCCAGGGACTCGGGCCGGATGGGCGCGTCACCACGCTCGGCCGCGGCGGCTCCGACCTCTCGGCTGTGGCTCTCGCCGCCGCGGTCGGGGCAGACCGCTGCGACATCTTCACCGATGTCGACGGCGTCTACACGACCGACCCGCGGATCGTCCCGCGCGCCCGCAAGCTCGAGCGGATCGCCTACGAGGAAATGCTCGAGATGGCCTCGCTCGGGGCCAAGGTGCTGCAGACCCGCTCGGTCGAGCTCGCGATGAAGGAACGCGTGCGCATCCAGGTGCTATCCTCCTTCGAGGACAGGCCCGGCACGCTGGTGGTGGACGAGGACGAGATCGTGGAGAAGGAACTGGTCAGCGGAATCGCCTATTCGCGCGACGAGGCGAAGGTGACGCTCCGCCGCGTGCCCGACCGCCCGGGGATTGCGGCCGCCGTGTTCGGCCCGCTCGCCGAGGCGAACGTGAACGTGGACATGATCGTGCAGAACGTCGCCGCCGACGGCACGACCGACATGACCTTCACGGTGGGCAAGGCCGACCTCGCGCGCGCCCTCGACACGCTCAAGGCCAAGGCCGGCGCGATCGGCTATGCCGAGCTCGTGGCCGATTCGGGGGTGGCGAAGATCTCCGTCGTCGGCATCGGCATGCGCAGCCACGCCGGTGTCGCCAACACGATGTTCCAGGCGCTCGCGGGGCGGGGCATCAACATCGAGGTGATCACCACCTCCGAGATCAAGATCTCGGTGCTGATCCGCGAGGACGCGACCGAACTCGCCGTGCGCGCCCTGCACGCTGCCTACGGGCTCGACGCCGCGTGATCGGCCGGAGGGCGATCGAAGATGGCGTGATGGACGGGGCCGTGATGGAAGGGGCCGTGATGGACGGGGCCGTAATGAACGGGGGGGCGATCGGCCGGGCGGAGGCGCGCGCGCGGCTCGACGCGCTCTGGACCCGGGGCAGGCAGTTCCTCGGCACCGAGGTCGCCATCATGGGCGGGGCGATGAGCTGGGTGAGCGAGCGCCACCTCGTCTCGGCCATCTCGAATGCGGGCGGCTTCGGCGTGATCGCTTGCGGCTCGATGAGCCCCGCCCTGCTCGATGCCGAGATCGCCGGCACACGCGCGCTCACGGCCAAGCCCTTCGGCGTGAACCTGATCACCATGCATCCTGCGCTCGACGACCTGATCGGCGTGTGCCTTGCGCATCGCGTGAGCCACATCGTGCTCGCGGGCGGGCTGCCGCCGGGCGGGGCGATCAAGCGGGTCAAGGACGGCGGGGCGAAGCTGATCTGCTTCACGCCGGCGCTGTCGCTCGGGCGCAAGCTCGTCCGCTCCGGCGCCGATGCGCTGGTCATCGAGGGCTCCGAGGCGGGGGGGCATATCGGGCCGGTGAGCCTCACCGTGCTCGCCCAGGAGGTGCTGCCGCACCTGCGGGAGGTGCCGGTCTTCGTCGCCGGCGGCATCGGCCGCGGCGAGACCATCCTCGCCTATCTCGAGCTCGGCGCTGCCGGGGTGCAGCTCGGCACAAGGTTCGTGTGCGCCACGGAATCGATCGCCCATCCGCGCTTCAAGCAGGCCTTCATCCGCGCCTCCTCGCGCGACGCCCTGCCCACGGTGCAGCTCGACCCCCGCTTCCCCGTCATCCCCGTGCGCGCGCTGGTCAACCAGGGCACCGAGCGGTTCATGGCGCACCAGGCCGAGGTGCTGCGGCGCTTCGCCGCCGGAGAGCTAACGAAGGAGGAGGCCCAGCTCGACATCGAGCAGTTCTGGGCCGGCGCTCTCCGCCGCGCCGTGATCGAGGGCGATGTCGAGCGGGGCTCCGTGATGGCCGGGCAGAGCGTCGGCCTCGTCACGCGCGAGCAGCCGACGGCCGAGATCATCGCCGAGCTGGTCGACCAGGCGCTCGCCGCGCTCGCTGCCCGCGGCAGAGCCGCCGTCGCCGCGGCCGACTGACGGCAGGGCGCGTGGCTGCCCCCGGACGCGAGGCGGCGCCACGACGACTTCTCGGCCGCCTGCGCGCGGTCATGGCAGAGGCGGAGGCCCTGCCCGCGCGGCTCAACGCCCTGGTGCGCCTCGTCGCCGCCGAGCTCGTCACCGAGGTCTGCTCGATCTACGTGATGCGCCCTGGCGAGATCCTCGAACTCGCCGCGACCGAGGGGCTGCGCCAGGACGCGGTGCACCGCACGCGGCTCAGGGTCGGCGAGGGAATCGTCGGCACGGCGGCGGCGCAGGCCGCATGCCTCAACCTCCCGGACGCGCAGAACCACCCGGCCTTCGCCTACCGCCCAGAGACGGGCGAGGAGGCTTACGCGTCCATGCTCGCGGTGCCGGTGCTGCGCGCGGGCCAGGTGCTCGGCGTTCTCGCGGTGCAGAACCGCAGCGTGCGCCGCTACGACGAGGACGAGGTCGAGGCGCTCGAAACGGTGGCGATGCTGCTGGCCGAGATCATCGCAGGCCTCGGCGGCGCCGGCGAGGGCGCTGCGCCGCGCCCGCTCGCAACCACCCTGCCGCGGGTGTTCGAGGGCATCGGGCTCACGCCCGGCGTGGTGCTCGGCCCTGCGGTGCGCCACGGCGTTCGCCCGCCCCAGACCTCGGTTCTCGCCGCCGATCCGGCCGCGGAGCGCGCCCGGCTTGCCGCCGCCGTCGCCGCCATGCAGGCCGGTCTCGACGCTCTCGTGGCGGCGAGCGCCGGGCTCGCCGCTGGCTCTGCGGAGACGCGCGAGGTGCTCGAGGCCTACCGCCTGATCGCTGCCGATTCGGGGTGGCTCAAGCGGATCGAGGATGCCGTCGCCGCCGGCCTGACCGCGGAGGCAGCCGTCGAGCGCGAGATGGCGGAGCTGCGCGCGCGGATGCGGCGGGTGCAGGACCCCTACCTGCGCGAGCGGCTCGCCGATCTCGAGGACGCCGCCGGCAGGCTGCTCGACCACCTCGCCGGGCACTCGGCCGCGGCGGGGCTCGCGCCGGGCTTCGTCCTGCTCGCCCGAAGGCTCGGCCCTGCGGAACTGCTCGAGTATCACGGCCGCGGCCTCGCCGGGCTCTTGCTCGAGGAGGGCAGCCCGACCGCGCATGCGACCATCATCGCCCGCGCCCTCGACGTGCCGCTGCTCGCCGGCTGCCGCGGCGCGGTCGATGCCGCGGTCGGCGGCGAGACGGCGGTGCTCGATGCCGACGAGGGGCGGCTGATCCTCAAGCCCGAGAGCGAGATCGTCGCCGGCTACGAATCGGCGATCGCCGCCCGCATCGCCCGCCGCGCCGCCCTCGCCGAGGTCGCGCGGCTTGCCCCCGTCACCGCCGATGGTGTGCGCGTCTCGGTGATGATGAACGCCGGCCTGCTCGCCGACATGGCGCAGCTCGCCGCCTCGGGCGCCGACGGCATCGGCCTCTTCCGCACCGAGATCGCTTGGCTCGCCCGCGGTGGCCTGCCCGACGCCGAGGCAGAGGAGGCGTTCTACGCCCGCGTCGTCGAGGAGGCGGGCGGGCGGCCGGTGCTGTTCCGCACCATCGATCTCGGCGGCGACAAGCTCCTGCCCGGCTTCCCGCACGGCGAGGAGGAGAACCCGGCGCTGGGGTGGCGGTCGCTCAGGATCGGCCTCGACCGCCCGGCCATGCTGCGGCGGCAGCTCCGCGCGATGCTGCGGGCGACGGCGGGGCGGACCCTGCGCGTGATGTTCCCGATGGTCACGACCGTCGAGGAGTTCCGCGCCGCCAAGGCGATGCTCAGGGCCGAGACGGCGGCGCTGCGCCGCTCCGGCCGGGCGCCGGAGCAGGTGCTCGCGGGCGCGATGCTCGAAGTGCCGGCGCTGGTGTGGCAGCTCCCGGCGCTGCTCGACGAGGTCGATTTCCTCTCGATCGGCTCGAACGACCTGACGCAGTTCCTGTTCGCCGCCGACCGGGGCAACCCGCGGCTCGCCGGCCGCTACGACTTCCTCTCCGCCCCGGTGCTTGACCTGCTCGCGCACGTCGCCGCCGCCGGTCGGGCCGCAGGCGTGCCGGTGAGCCTCTGCGGCGAGGCCGCCTCCCGCCCGCTCGAGGCGCTCGCCGTGCTCGGCATCGGCATCGGCACCGTCTCGATGCCGGCTGGCGCGGTGCCGGCCGTCAAGGCTCTGGTGCGCAGCCTTGACCTCGACGCGTTCAGCCGGTTCCTCGCCGGGCTCCGCCGCTCCGCCAGGGGCGGTGGGTCGCTCAGGACCGAGATCGCCGCGTGGGCGCGAGACCATCGCCTCGCCCTCTAGCCCGGCGTGCATTTCCGCCACGTTTTTACCTCGATTTCCGTAGCGTCTTCACGTTGGGGCTGGCACATGACGCACCTGTCGCGCTAGACGATGGGGGTGTCAGATGTCGGCGCGGGGGTTGGCGTTGCCTCGCTCCACCGCCGCGCTGCGAGGATGTCGGCTCGTGTTGCAAGACGGAAAGACCATGGCAGCCGATGACGCTATGTCGGTCCTGGCGGCGAGCCCGTCGGCCGTTGGCGGTCTGCTTC
>Ga0272446_1002662_pt1 | contig 23870 bp, 17 predicted proteins | sample YNPCB0061_FD_194587 | JGI IMG/M metagenome (GOLD analysis project Ga0272446, IMG submission 194587) | Hot spring microbial mat communities from Yellowstone National Park, WY, United States - YNP-CB-006-1 | ecosystem: Environmental > Aquatic > Thermal springs > Hot (42-90C) > Sediment | place... | reverse complement strand
CGCGCGTCCTGCCCACCGCAAAGACCCTTTCCAGGTGGGGCTTGATCAGCTCGCGCCACGCCGCCGGACTCATCATCATGGCCCGCTGCCCGGCCACGTCGTCTCCAGTCCAGAACCAGTCGAGCGCATAGCGCTCGCAGGCGGCTTCGCCCAGGGCAATAGAGAAGCCGGCGCACCGGCGGAACATCTCGTTGGCCAAGGCCGGGGCCTCGGCCATGTCGAGCAGTGCGTCTTCCATGCCGCGCAGCCGCCAGTACATTTCGAAAATGCACGGCGAAACGTCGCAGCCGATATAGAAGTCGCGGCGGCGCTCGATCACCGGAGTCATCAGGCTCAACAGGAAGTCAGAGTGTTCCTCCGGGAACCGGTACCTGAGCACCTGCTCGGGAGCGGCCCCGGCCAGCGGGAACCGCTCAATCTGGTTGAAGTCGAACCGTCTTACCCAGCCGATGCCCCACAGGTCCGTATGTCCCTCGCCATCCTGCTCGTGAACAATGCCTTCCATCGCGTAGTTGTTGTTCACCCAGGTCTGGCAGATGTCGTTGCCCATGGCCTCGGCCACATCGCAGGGCGCAATCTCAAGCCTTTGCGCGAGCTGCCGGGTGGTGCGGGGGTGGAACCACATGAAGATGGGCACGCGGTCGGTGGGCTCTTTACGCAGCGCGCGAGTGACTCTCTCCCGGGAAGTCATCTAGTCCCCTCGGTCAGGATGCGAGCCGGCTACCCGCCGCCGCCGGCCGGCAGCCGGATTCAGCCAGCCAGTTCCAGTTCGATCCGCTTTTCTTTCGGATCCAGCCTGGTGATGCGGAAGCTGCGAATCTGCCCGGAGCGGGCGGGTTCGCGGGCGCCCGCCGGCAGGCCTGTCACCTGCCCGGTCTTCCATTTTGCCGAAAGCATGTGGCTCAGCGCGGAGATGTCCACCTTTGCCGGACCCGGTTCGGCAGCGGCGTCCTGCTTCTTCTTTTCCTCCGGCATGCGGCAGATCGCCTGGATTCCCTGCCCCAGTTCCACCTTGGCCTTGCCGGCGGAAAGGTCCGCCACCCGGCCCGTGACGACGTCGCCCTCCTTGTGCTCGGCGATGTACTCATCCATCGTGGTGGGCTGCAACTGCTTCAAACCCAGCCGGATGCGTCGCTTCGCCACATCCACTTCCAGTACCTGCGCGCGTACGGCCTGGCCTTCTTTCAGGACCTCCTTGGGATGAGTAATGCGCTTCTCGGCGCTCATGTCGCCGATGTGGATCATACCCTCGATGCCGTCGCCCAGTTCGACGAAAGCTCCAAAGGCAGCCAGGTTGCTGACCGGACCTTCCACGACGCTGCCTACCGGGAAGCGTTTCCTGGCCTCCTCCCAGGGATCTCCCAGGGCCTGCTTCAGTCCCAGCCCGATGCGCCGCTCGCCGGCGTTTACCTGAAGCACGACGACTTCGACTGAGTCGCCGGGCTTGACCACATCGGCGGGCTTGCGGACTTTCTTGGACCAGGAAAGATCGGAAAAATGGATCAGGCCCTCGACTCCCGGCTCGAGTTCGACGAAGGCGCCGAAGTCCGTCACCCGCGACACAGCGCCCCGCACCCGCTGGCCCACGCCGTACTTCTCGCCGGCCTGAGACCACGGATCGGGCTGAAGCTGCTTCAGCCCCAGCGAGATGCGCCGCCTGCCCGCATCCACCTTGAGCACCTGCACTTCGATCTCGTCGCCGGCTTTGAGCACGTCGGAGGGCTTGTTGACGCGCCCCCACGAGATATCCGCCACGTGCAGCAGGCCGTCGACGCCGCCCACGTCCACGAAAGCGCCAAAGTCGGTGAGGCTGCGCACCGTGCCCTTCACCACCGCGCCGGGTTGCAGCTCCGCGAGGGCTTTCTCCCGGGCCTTGTTTTCTTCTTCTTCGAGCACCACGCGGCGATCCACCACCACGTCCTCGTCCTGGGTGTCGAGCTTGATGATCCGGCAGGCGATCTCCTGGCCCACCAGTTTTTCCATGTCGGCCTGGTCCCGGACGCCGCTGCGCGATGCCGGCATGAAGGCCCGGACGCCGATATCGACGCTGAACCCGCCCTTCACCTGCCCGCTGACCACGCCGCCGATGGCGCTCTTCTCCTGGAAGGCCTTCTCGAGCGCGGTCCAGTCCCTGGGGCGTTTGACGCGAATCTTGGAAAGCCGGTAATAACCTTCCGCGTCGCGCCCGGTGATGGAAACCTGCACGAGGTCGCCGGGCTGCACGTCCGGGGCGCCGTCCGGGCCGCGGAAATCCGCCAGGGGAATAATGCCTTCGATCTTGTAACCGATATCGACGAACACCGCGTCAGAAGATACGGCCACAACCGTGCCTTGCAGCCCCTCGCCTTGCGCTTCGGGGCGCCGGGGCTGGCGGGCATGTTCGTATTCTTCGAGAATGTCTTTGAATGAGAGACTCGCGTCTGGGGACACCGTGACAGCGTCGTCACGTTCGAGGGAATCCTTCGCCATTGGTCTGCCTTAAGGTGTGCTTTGTCCATTTTGACACAAACCCGCTACCATATCACCGTGACGCCGCAGCGCAGCGCTCCCTGGATCCGGGTGCAGGATTTTGTCTGGCTCCTGCTGTTCTCCGTAATGGCGGCGGTGAACCCGCACCGCGACCGGATCGTTACCGTGCTGCTGATCGCTTTGGCCGTGCCGCAGGTGCTGGAACCGAAGATGGCTTTTTTCGAGACCTTCCGCGGCAAGGTGCTTTCCATCCTTCTGAAACTGGCCCTCGGCTACCTGCTCACCGGCTATACGGGCGGAGTCAACAGCAGCTTTTACCTGGTGCTGTTGCTGCCGGTGGTCTCCGCGGCCACCTCGTTCGGGGTTATCGGCACGGTGCTGTTCACGTTGATTTCCTGCGCGGCGTACCTTTCCTTTCTGCTGCTGATCGACTGGGACCGCTACGTTCTGGGCCCCCTCGAGCAGCACGAGCTGGCGCTCCGGGTCATGCTCCTGGCCGTGATCGGCTACCTGACCTACACGCTGGCCGAGGCGAATCGCGAGCAGTCCCGGAAATACCGCAGCGTGGCCGAGCAACTGGCCCAGGCCAACCGGGATCTGCAAGCCGCCGAGGCCGCCGTCCGGCGCTCGGAACGGCTTGCCGCGCTCGGTCAACTCTCCGCGGGCCTGGCCCACGAGTTGCGCAACCCGCTCGGCACCATTCGCGCCTCGGCTGAAATCCTGACCCGAAACCTGGCGGGGGAAAACGATGTGGCGCGCGAAATGGCGGGCTTCATCGCAAGCGAAGTGGACCGCACGAATTCCCTGGTCACCCGCTTCCTGGAATTCGCCCGCCCCATGAAGGCGCGCCCGGCCCCGGCCGATCTGGGCGAGGTGATCGACCGTGCCGTGGCCCGTCTGGAACGCAACTCGCCGCCCTTCGATGTCTCCGTCTACAAGAACTACTCGCCCGACATCGGACCCGTTGCTTTGGATGCCGAACTGATCGAGCGCGCCATTTACAACCTGCTGCTGAACGCCGCGCAGGCCACCCCGCCGGGCGGCGCCATCACGGTCAAAACCCGCCTGGCCGACGGCGCCGTCGAGATCGCCGTCATCGACCGCGGCGCGGGCATCGACCCGGCGCACCTGGAGAACATTTTCAACCCGTTCTTCACCACCAAGCCGGAAGGCGTCGGTCTGGGCCTGGCGATCGTCTCGAAGATCGTCGACGGGCACGGCGGTAGAATGGCAGTCGAGAGCGAACCCGGCAAAGGCAGCGTGTTCCGCGTGTTTCTGCCGCTGGCGCGCGACGCTTCCGCTCCGGCTCAGTCATGAAAGAGCGCATTCTGATTGTCGAAGACGAGGAAAAACTCCGGCGCGTCATCGAGGTCCATCTGCTGGCGTCCGGCTTCGAGGTCGACAAGGCTTCGACGGCCGAAGAAGGCCTCCGGCTGTCCGACCGCGCCGGCCTGATCTTGACCGACCTGCGCCTTCCCGGCATGGACGGTCTGGAGTTGCTGGCCCAAATTCGCCGCCAGAACATGCAGGCGCCGGTGATCGTGATGACCGCCTATGGCACGGTCGAGGCGGCGGTCGAGGCCATGAAGGCCGGCGCCACGGACTTTCTGATGAAGCCGTTCTCGCTGGACCACCTGACCGCGGTCATCCACAAAGCCCTCGAGATGCGCGCCCTGCGCGACGAGAACCGCCAGCTCCGCCAGGAACTCTTCCGGCGTTACCAGTACGGCAACATTGTCGGCCGCAGCCCGGCCATGCAGGAAATCTTCGCCACCATCGAGCGCGTGGCTCCTACCCGGGCCACCGTTCTTTTGGCCGGCGAAAGCGGGGTGGGCAAAGACCTGATCGCCCGCGCCATCCACCTCCATTCGCCCCGCAAAGACCGGCCATTCGTCAAGATCAACTGCACCGCCATCCCGGAAAACCTCATGGAGAGCGAGCTGTTCGGCTACGAGAAGGGCGCCTTTACCGGGGCCCAGCAGTCCAAGCCCGGCAAGTTCGAGCAGGCCGACACCGGGACCGTGTTCCTGGACGAAATCGGCGACGTGCCGCCGTCCATCCAGGTGAAGCTGCTGCGCGTGTTGCAGGAACGGGAATTCGAGCGCCTGGGCAGCAACAAGACGCTCCACACCGACGTCCGGGTCATCGCCGCCACCAATCAGGATCTCCGCGCCGCCCTGGAACAAGGCACCTTTCGCGAAGATCTCTATTACCGCCTCAACGTGGTGCCCATCAACATTCCGCCCTTGCGGGCCCGGCGCGAGGACATCCCGTTTCTGGCCGAGCACTTCATCCGCAAACTCGCCCCGGAATCGGGCAGCCGGGTCGAGAGCATCAGTGAAGCCGGCATGAAAAAGCTGGTCGAGCACCACTGGCCGGGTAACGTCCGCGAACTCGAGAACGTGATCGAGCGCAGCCTGGTGATGTGCGCCGGCACGGTCCTGGACGCTGCCGACATCCAGATTGACAACGCTCCCCGCCGGCGCAGTCCAGCCGGCGAGTTCCTGCTTCCCGAAGGGATGACGCTCGACGAGTTCGAGCGCGAAATCATCCGCGAGGCGCTGCGCCGCGCCGATGGCAATAAGAGCCAGGCCGCCCGCATCCTGGGTCTGACCCGCAACGCCCTGCGCTACCGCCTCTCCCAGATGGGCCTGGAAGCCTGAACCCCGATCCCCCTTGCTATACTATAGGTTCCAACCCACAGGGAGTGAGCTTGTAGATGATTTCAGCAACCCAGTTGCGTCCCGGCATGGTCGTTAAATTCAATAACGACCTCTATTCCGTGTTCAGCGTCAACCACCGGACGCCGGGCAACCTTCGCGGCTTCGTCCAGGCCAAGATGCGCAATCTGCGCAGCGGGACCATGATCGAGCACCGTTTTTCTTCCGAAGACCGCGTCGAACGCGCGGTTTTGGAAGAACACGAAATGGAGTACCTGTACGACGACGGCGAGTACTTCTACTTCATGAACACCGAAAACTTCGAGCAGATGCACCTGACCAGGGAACTGCTCGGCGACGCCGTCCATTACCTGATTCCCCAGCTTCACGTTGACGTGGTTTTCTTCGAAGGCAACCCGATCAGCGTCGAGATGCCGCCCACCGTCGATATGACCGTCGTGGAGACCGAACCGGGCCTCAAAGGCGCCACCGTCTCCAACGTCACCAAGCCGGCCAAGACCGAGACCGGGCTGGTTGTTCAGGTGCCGCCGTTCATCTCCGAAGGCGAGAAGATCCGGGTCAGCACGTCCGACGGCGCCTACCTGGAAAGGGCCTGAAGGGCCCCGGTAAGTTCGTCCTCCTCTTCCGCAAATACGGTCCGGAGGTCCACCAGGAGCCGGCCGTCCTGTATCCGTGCAATCACCGGAGGAGAGCCGGCGCGCAGCCGTCTCTCGAATTCCACCGCATCGCCCGGAAGCGCGATCAGCCAGGTTGGGATGGAGCGCTCCGGCGTCGATCCGCCGCCAATCACCGACGCGCCCTGGACCAACTCGGCCCCGGCCACACGCTGGACAATGCGCTCGGCCCTCCGCCGGATCTGCTCCGCGCTCTGGCGGATCATCGCCAGGGCCGGCACGCAGTCCCACCGCTCCAGCAGGATATTGCGCAGCGTGGTCTCGAGCGCCTGGCAGATCAGCTTGTCCACCCGCAGGGCACGGAAGAGGGGGTTGCGCCGCAGGCGCGCCACGATCTCGGGCTTCCCGGCCAGAATGCCCGCCTGGGGGCCGCCCAGCAACTTGTCCCCGCTGAAAGAAACCAGGTCCGCTCCGGCCGCCAGGCTTTCCGAAACCAGCGGCTCGTCCACCCCGAACGCGCGCAGGTCGGGCAGGCACCCGCTGCCCAGATCCTCGTAGACCGGGATGCCGCGCTCCCGCCCCAGCCGGACCAGTTCCCCGAGCCCCGGCCGGGCCGTGAAACCTTGAATCCGGAAGTTGCTGGGATGCACCCGGAGCAGCAGGCGCGTGCGCTCCGTGATGGCCGCGCGGTAGTCGTCGATATGGGTCCGGTTCGTGGTTCCGACCTCGCGCAGAACGGCGCCCGAGCGGGCCATGATATCCGGAATCCGGAAGCCGTCGCCGATCTCGATCAGCTCGCCCCGTGACACGATCACTTCCGACCCTGCGGCCAGTTCGTTCAGGGCCAGAAACACGGCGGCGGCGTTGTTGTTGACCACAATCCCGGGCGAACCCAGCAACCGCTCCAGCAGCCCCGCGGTGTGGGCATCGCGCTTGCCGCGGCGTCCCGACTCGAGGTCGTACTCGAGGTTCGAGTAGCCGGCAACGAAATCCCGGCGGCCGAGCGGCGCCCGCCCCAGGTTGGTGTGCAGCACCACGCCCGTGGCGTTGATCACCCGGTCCAGCGACGGCCGGGTCAGGCGCTCGATCCGGCGCTCGAGGGCGGCCTCGGCGGGTTCCGGCTCACCGCCCGCGCGGATGGCGGCCCGCTGCGCCTCCAGCACGGCGCGCGCCTCGGACACCAGCACGGCGTGCGGTACGCCGGGCCGCCCCGGCGCCACCCGCGTAACCACCTCATCGACTGAGGGCAACTGGCGAAGCAGATCGGATGTGTTCACTGCGATGATGGTACCCGGCTCCGTTCGCCTTGTCTACCGCGCCCTAAAGGGTTAGACTGGTAGAGTTCGGGGCGTGGCTCAGCCTGGCTAGAGCGCCTGGTTCGGGACCAGGAGGTCGGTGGTTCGAATCCACTCGCCCCGACCATTCATCCCACAAGTAATCATAACGATACGCCGATCCGGGTTTTGATCCCGCGATCGGCGTTTTTGCTGGTGTGACCAGGTTTGTGCCCACCCTGTGCCTCCCATGCCGGGACGGCCGCCTTGGTATGATGCCGGTAGGGCGGGGACGCCATGAGCGGAATAGAGATCCCAATCCCGAACGAGCGCCTTGCGGACTTCTGTCGCCGCTGGAAGATCTCGGAACTGCGACTGTTTGGCTCAGCCTTGCGCGCGGACTTCCGGCCTGACAGCGACCTGGACCTGCTTGTGAGCTTCGCTTCGGACGCCGACTGGAGTCTTCTGGATCACGTGGCGATGGAAGAAGAGCTCTCCGGCATCCTCGGCCGAAAGGTGGACCTCGTCTCTCGCCGGGCGATTGAGCGAAGCTCCAACTGGATCCGGCGATTGTGGGTGGGCGCAGCCGGCGTGGCCTAGGAGGCGTGCCAAGTCCCTCCCGCCGGTCTTGCGTGATCCAGGCATAGCGCGGCCAGATCGGAGACATCCGCTTCGCCCGCACACATGACCGTGTCGGCGCCGCCCCAATAGATCTTCACGGTTCCATCCGGCTCGGCAACAGCGCCGCAACTAAACACGACGTTATGGACATATCCCGTAATCTCCCAGGGATCTTCCGGCTGCAAGATCCAGGAGTCAGCCACTCCGATGATTTTTGCCGGGTCGAGGAGATCGTGCAGAGCCACCCCCAACCGGTAGACCGACCCGTCCATGGTCCGGAAGACCCCGTGATAAATGGAAAGCCATCCCTGATCCGTTCGGATCGGCGGCGCGCCCGGACCAATCTTCATTTCGTCCCAGTGATATGGCTCGGGCCTCAGGATGAGCTGCGATTGCCCCCAAAACCGAAGATCCGGCGAATAGGAAATCCAGATGGACCAAGGGGCGATTCCTGAATGGGGCCGGTCCAGCCGGGCATACAGGCCCCCGAACTTGTCGGGAAAGATCACCACATTCCGGTAGTCCGCTTCGGTGATCAGGGAGATCCTCTCCAGGTGACGGAATTCCTTCGTCTTTGCGAGGGCGATTCGGACGCCATTTCGTGAGTAGGCGCTGTAGGTGATGAGGTACTCCCCGTCCAGGTATGTCACCCGCGGATCCTCGACGCCGAACTCCTCGTAGGCGGCAAAAGGGCCTTCTCTGGCAGGAGTCAGAAACGGCTCCGGATCGGCGCGGAAGTGGAATCCGTCGGGGCTGCGCGCCAAACCGATGATGGACCGGCCCGTGCGGAGGTGGGATCGGAACAGCATGACGTACTCGTTGCCGCACTTCGCCACGGCCGCGTTGTGAACGGTTTCCACCGGGTAAGGAATGTCGGCTTTGGTCAGGATGGGGTTGCCGGCATACCTTCTGACGATGTCAGGCTTCATCCTCGCCTCCTCGCTTCCAGCTCAAAAACCGTGCGGTAAACCCGTTCGTACGCCGTCACCATGGTCTCCACGGAGAAGCGCTCCAGGACCCGCCGGCGGCACGCTTCAGGGCGGATTTCCCCCAGCCGTTTCACGGCCCGCGCCGCTTCACCGGCGCTGCTGACCAGAAAACCCGTCTGGCCGTCCTCGATCACCTCGCGGCACGAACCCAGGTCCATGGCGATCACGGGAACGCCGGCGGCATTGGCTTCCGCCAGAACCAGGCCGAATCGTTCCGGGACGGTATTCAGATGCAGCAGCGCCCGGGCACGGGCGAACAACTCGTTCTTGCCCGGCACATCCACGGGGCCGATGTAGCGGATCGCTGGACCGAGGCTGGGTTCGACCTGCTCGCGGAAGTAACGCTGATCCTGGATGATGCCTGCGATGAGCAGCGGCAACCCGCTGAGCCGGGCCGCCTCGATCGCCAGATGCACACCCTTGTCCGGGTGAATCCGGCCGAGGAAGACCAGGTGCTCACCGGGAACTTCCCGGACAGGGTACAGCGAAACGTCGATTCCGTTATAGACCGTGGCCAGATAGTTCAGGCCCGGTGCGCGGTCCGAGTTGCTGACGGAGACGAAATATCCATCCCGGTACTTCTCATACACGGGCATGATCCTGGGAGAGGAGAATCCGTGGATGGTCGTCAGGACCGGCGTCTTCACGAGCCGCGAGTAGGACAGCGCCATGAAGTCGTAGTGGCTGTGGATGAGGTCAAACTCAGCGGCGTGGTCGAACGCCTCGGAGATGTGGAGATACTCGGCTACCTTCGGATCGATGGCGGGATCCTCTTCATAGCCTCGCTCGACCACCGCATGCAGGTGAGCCCGGGTGACCGAATCCCGAGTGGCGAACAGGGTCACGTCCCAGCCCCGGCTGACCAGTCCTTCGGTGACGTTGCCGGCCACCGTCTCCCACGCGCCGTATTGCCGGGGAGGTGTTCGCCAGGCTACCGGCGACAGTACAGCCACGCGTTTGCCGGGGAGGGTCATTCCATGGCCGCCAGCACCTCAGTAAGGGGGACGGTGGCGAAACCGGTGGCGTGATCGGCCATGCCGTAAGGAATGATGAGCTCGCCGTTGTGGACCAAAGCGCCGCAGGTGTAGACGACATTGGGCACGTAACCCTCTCGCTCGCGCCGGTTCGGCTTGAGCAAGGGTTCGCGGAGCCGTCCGATCACCCGGGCCGGATCGTCGCGGTCGAGGAGGAACGCGCCGACCGAGTAGCGGCGCATCGGGCCGACCCCGTGGCTAAGGACCAGCCATCCGGCATCGGTCTCGATCGGAGATCCGCAGTTCCCGATCTGGACCAGCTCCCACGGAAACGCCGGTTTGAGCAGGACCCTGTGCTCATTCCAGAAGTGGACGTTGTCGGAAAACATCAGGTAGATGCTCTCGTTGTCCTGGCGCGAGAGCATGGCATACAGGCCGCCGATCTTCCGGGGGAAGAGGGCCATGCCCTTGTTTTCGGCGGCCGGACCATTCAAGGTGATGAATCGAAACAGCAGAAAGTCGGACGTCTCCACCAGTTCCGGCACCACGATCTTGCCATCGAAGGCGGTGAAGGTCGCGTAGTAGATGCGGGCGCCGTCATCGTTCTGGAAACAAACGAAGCGGGCGTCCTCGATGCCGTTGCGCTGGGAGGGGGTGGCAGGGAAAAGAATGCGCTCGCAGACCTGCTGTTCGGGCTGGAACTGCACTTCGTAGTTGGACCGGGCCAGCATCCACATCCCCTGAGCGGCATTCTGGTCTTCCTGCAACATTCCGTCCGGCCTTCGGAACTGTTCGGCCTGGAGAGCGGCGCGAAGCTCTTCCAGGGCAAAGCACTCCCCGAGCCGGTTCATGACCCGGCGGGTGAAGTCGCCGTTCAGTCCCAGCTCACTCAGCTTCCGCCCGAACAGCGCCTTCTCGTACCGGGGGTTGGGGATCTGGCGCGGCTCGCTGAGGAAGCCGCTGGGGGTGAACACCTCGATCCGCTGATCGGGGTGGAGGATGCCGGTACGAAAAGTGATCGAGGAGATGTGTCCTTCTCCAGTGGCGCGCAAGCTGAGTATGAACCGCAGCGCGCCGGCCGGCAGACCGGTCTGGTCGGGGTGGGGCACGATGGATGGATTGAACAGCGCGGCGGCTTCCAGGGAGTATTCGGCCAGAAAATAGGAGCCGATCAACAGGCGTCTCGGTTTGGACACCTCCGCATCCGCCGGCAGCGCCTCGCGGACTTGCTCGAAGCGTTCCAGGAAGAGATCGTGGATTCGGTGGTGCCGCCGGGAGAACTCAGCCGAGATTTCATCCAACAGCGGGCCGACTCTGTTTTCCGGCAGCGCCATGATCCGGGCGATGATCGTGGCTGTCCGCTCGGAATTTCCCGGATGGAAGGGCCGCAGAAGAACCCGGGTCTGGTCGGGCTTGAGGACGGTGACCGTGCGTTTCAGATGAATTGGCATGGGGCTGGTCTTTTCGGAAAACGGGAGAGGTCGCCGGCGGCTATTCTTCGGCAATGATCGGCTCCTGGAAACTCGTCAGAGTGTTTTGGGCCAATCGCATTTCCGCCAGGGAAAGCAGGAAGGCCAGGGTGGATTCCGCTCCCTGGTTCCGGTTGACCCGGTCCACATGCAGCCCGTCGCGGCAGCCGCCCGTTTCGGGAGAGTAGAGTTCCAGTCCGAGATCGTTCCAGCCGATGAACCAATCAAAGGCGCGTTGCGCCTGTTCGTACCACCAGAAGTCCGCTGTGGCGCGATAGGCCTCCAGGCAAGCCGAGACGGTTGCCTGCGCCTCAATGGGCTGCTGGTCGAAATTGGCGCGCGTTCCGCCACGGCGGTAAAACCCGTTGGCGCCGATAGGCCGGAAGTGACCCGTCTCGGACATCTGCAATTCGGTCAGCCAGCGCAGGGCTTGCAGTCCTCGCCCCAGCACGGCCGGTTGCCCGGTAGCCTGCCCGCTCAGAATCAGGGCGCAGGCGAGCTTTGCGTTGTCGTACGACAATTCCTCTTCAAACCACGGCCAGTCCGGCTGGGCCGTGGCTTCGAACAGATCCATGAGCCGGCCGGTCAGGGTTTCCCGGGTTTGCATGACCTGGCTGTCGCCGCTCAGCCGGCGCAGATATTCATGAATGCCGATCAGGCCGAACGCCCAGGCCCGGGGCGAAGTGAACCCGGCCAGTGCGGGCAACGCCAGCGAGAAGAGCTGTCCAGCCATCATCTGGAAGCTCGGGAAGGGCGGGCGCCCCACGCCTATGCCCAGCGCCCAGACTGCCCTCCCCTGACAGTCCTCCGATCCCTGTTCGTCCAGCCAGCGCCGGTCAAAACTCAGGTGGTTGTGGAAGCGCTTTGTCTTAAGGTCGAAGGCGTGATGGAGAAACGCCGCGGAGGTCGTGGCCAGGGTCCGCACGCACTCCGGATCCTCGCCCAGTTCAGCCAGCAGCGCCGCAAGAATGAAGGCCCGCGCGTTGTCGTCGGTGCAATAACCCTCGGAAAAATTCGGAACGCTGAAAACGGCGTGTTGGAAAACTCCCGTCGAATCGGTCATCCGCATGAGATGACTGAGCTTCATTCCCGGCAGTTCCCGCGGCTTCTGGTCCAGCGTCCGGCTGGCAAGGAATTTGCGCGCCAGCGGCGCCGCCTCCAGACGGGAACATTCGAAAGACCGCATATATAGCTGGGCCACATTGCTCCACACCATCTCGCGGCCGATCCGGTAGGCGTTCTTGCGCATCGCATGCCGGCGGGTGTCGTCCCGCAGCAACCCGATCACCTCGCGGGCGATGGCCGGTGCGTCGCCGAATGGCACCAGCACACCCCGGTCTTCGGCCAGCAACTCCGCGGCGTGCCAGTACGGTGTGGAAACCACCGCCTTGCCCGCCCCGAACGTGTAGGCCAGCGTGCCCGAGGTAATCTGGGCTTCGTTCAGGTAAGGCGTCAGGTACAGGTCGGCGGCGCCGATAAACTCCTTCAGATTCTCAATGTCCACGAACTGGTTGTAGAAGATGACGTTCTTGTCGATCCGGTTCTTCTTGGCGAGAATCTCCAGGCTCAGCCGGTAAGCTTCCCCATGCTCCCGCAGTTCGTTGGGATGGGTGGCGCCCAGGACGATGTAGACAACCTCCGGGAACTCCGCCAGAATGCCCGGCAGAGCGTTGAGCACATATTCGATGCCCTTGTTTGGCGAGAGCAGGCCGAAGGTGAGCAGCACCACCCGTCCTTCCACGCCGAACTGATCCTTGAAGTAAGCCGGATCCACAAAGCCCACGTCGGGGATGCCGTGGGCGATGAGATCGATCTTCGCCGGCGGCGCCTGGTAGATGTCCTCCAACATCCGGCGTCCGCGCCCGGCCATGACCACCAGGCGGGTGGAGAGTGAGATTAATCCCTCCATCACTCGCCGCTGGTCGGCTCGCGGCTCCCGGAGCACGGTATGCAGCGTGGTGACGACGGGCATCCTCAACTCGCGCAGGAGCGCCAGGATGTGGCCGCCCGCGGGCCCGCCGAAAATGCCGAACTCGTGCTGCAAGCAGACGATGTCCACGTTGCTGATGTTGAGGAAGTCCGCGGCGCGCAGATAGGACGTCAGGTCCTGTTCCTCAATCTCGAAGCGGACCACCTCCGGGTACTCGTAGCCTCCCGGGATGTCGTTGACCGACACCGCGAGGCACTGGCTCTGAGGCTGGGCGCTGGCGACGGCGGCAAGCAGGTCTGACAGGAACGAGGCAATGCCGCACTTGCGCGGCAGGTGGTCGCCGACAAAAGCGATCTTGCGGACTTTGCAGTTGCTCTTCATCAAGGTATTCCTTGGCTGCCTGGCGGCCCCCGCCGGGCCGGTCAATGGGATTCTCCGGGATGGGCCCCAGACGGAAAATGGAGGGGATCCCTCAGGTTTTGCAGCTCCCGGTAATAATAAAGCGGAGAAGGCCGCTTGCCTCTCAACTTCAGAGCCTTCAGAAACGCGATCTCCTCTTCGGTGGCATCGCCGCTCAAGAACGGATCCTTGAGGAATTGTTCGAGCCCCGGTTCCAGGGCGGCGGGCTGGGGCGCCTCCTGTTCGGCAAACTCAAATCGCTTCAAATTCGCCGCGGTGAGCCGGCGGTTTGGGACCACTCGCATGCCAAAGGTCTTGAGGTCGATATCCCAGGAGTCGATGATCGGGTCAAGAAACGAGGTGCAGTTTTCCACCGAAATATGGAAGACGTCCGTGTCCAGGAACTCGAGAATCGAGGCCCGCACCTGCTCATAGCTGCGGCCGCTCAGCCGGGCCATCCGGCCGAGCCACGCTTCACTTTGCAGTTCCTCTTTGGCAACGCCCTGGGCCACATCCAGAAGTTTCTGAGTCACCAGGCGCTCCAGTTCGCCGAACGGCTCTTTCTCGAAAATCCTCCGCACGTCGTTTCGCCGCGCCGGATCGCACTTGCGCAGTAGCAAGTCGCGGCACTCTTTGAAAAGGGGCCGCGGCCGCTCCGCCACCCTTTTCCTCAATTCCTCCCTCCGCTGGAGCTCGGCCAGTCTGGAAAGTTCACCCCCCGGCAGCTTCAGCGCCCTGCCGATCTTCTCGTAGATACCGGTGCGTCCAGGCGACGGAGGAGCCTTCTTCCCGGCCAGCAGTTGCGAAATGTAGGATTCGGTCACTTGCGCTGCGGCAGCGAGATCTTTCTGCTCCAGCCCAAGTTCCTTTAAGCGGTGCCGGATCAAGAGGGAAACGTCCACGGGTCGGTCCTGTCCCTGCTTAACCGTCTTCGGTCAAGCCACTAGCTCTATACTGCCACGAATTGGCTTGACAAGCAAGCTTTCTTAACTGACAATAGTTAATGTCTGAGCTCTTCCGCCCACTCGCAGATCCTCTGAGCTAAGTCAGGCGATCTGATCCCTCCCCCCTTAGGCACCCAGGCAAGTGAGGATGTCGCAATGTTTCCAAAGACTCTATCGAGACCCGCTCTCCCATTCTTCCTGCTGGCTGGAGCGCTGCTGGCGGGAGCGCTGCCGGCGGCAGATCTTTCCAGGTACCGGAAATTCGAACTGGGAGCCGACCTGTCCGCGGTGGCCAAACAGGCGGGCGCGGACCTGTCGGAGGCGAAAGTGATCCATCGCCGCCCGGTCCTCATCCAGGAGATGGACTGGCGCCCTCAGCCGCTCGGCTCTTCCCAAACCGAACCGGCCAAGGCGGTGGTCTTCAGCTTCTACGAAGGCCGGCTGTTTCGCATCGCCGTGGAATACGACCGGTACGAAACCGAGGGATTGACGGCTGGCGACTTCGTCGACGCCATCTCGGCGGTGTACGGACCGGCTACAAGACCCGTCTCACCGGCCAACGTGGCGCCGGGAAACTACGGCGATCCGGAAGAGATCCTCGCCCAGTGGCAGGATTCGCAGTACCGCTTCGATCTGATCCGTTCCTCCTATGGACCGGCGTTCAGGCTGGTGGGGGTGATGAAGAGCCTGGAGGCGCCGGCCCAAGCCGCCAGTGTGGAAGCCAGGCGGCTTGACGATCAGGAAGCGCCGCAAAGGGATGCCGCCCGGACAGCGAATGAAGAGGAAGCCGCGAGAGCCAGGCTGGAAAAGGCCAGACTCGCGAACAAGCCGAAGTTTCGCCCCTGATCTCAGGGCTGGAGGCTCATGATGCGCGCTACTGTAAGGTACTTCTCGACACATTGCCCGCATTGCAGATCCATCGATTTTTGCAGCGTAGGCGCCCGCAACTCCGTGGAGAGGGTTCTCCACTGGCTCCTGCAACCCAACCGGTGCTCGCTTTGCGGTCGCCGCTTTTTGCTGTTCCGATGGCAAGTTCCTGTGGGGGTTACACCCTGACGGCGCTTCCTCACCAAGCTTAAGCGCCCAGCCGGGTGAGCCCGCGGCGCGAGAGGTGATAGCAAAGCAGGCCGATCAGCAGGCCGGCCAGGTAGCCATAGGGCAGTGAACTGGCGATAACCCCGACCAGGACCGCGATCAGGAAGTCCGCTTTTTGCCCGGAAAGATCGCGCAGCAAACCCAGCAGGGTGACCGCCTCAAACAGCAGCAGAACGCCCAGAATCGGCAGCGGAAACACCTGGATCACGGTCTGAAAGCCGGGACCCGAGAGGACCCCGAGCGCGACGTACATAGCGCCATAGATCACCACCGAACCGCCGGTGCGCCCGCCAAACGCATAGTGGCCGGCCATGCCTCCCGACCCGTGGCAGGTCGGCACGCCGCCGAAGAACGGGTTGATCAGGTTCATCAGCGAGTACGTCCAGCCGATCTGCCGGGCGGTAACCCGGTTCTGGGGAAACAGGTCTTCGGCGAGCTGGCGGGTCGCCAGCACCGAGTTGGCAATCGAGAGCGGGATCTGCGCCAGCGCCAGGACGACAAAGCCCGTCCACACATCCGCCGCCGAGGGCTGATGCCATTGCGGCAGGTGAAATCCGACCGGCCCGGCCAGGGCGGCTCCGTTCAGCTTGAACACGATTGCGTACAGGCCGCCCAGAGTGATCAGCACAACCGCCGCCGGCACCCGCCGCCTTCCGATCAGCAGCAGGGTGACCGCGAAGCCGGCGCCGGCCAGCCACCAGCCGCCTGCCCCATCGCCGCGGATATAATCCTTGAGCGCGATGCCGGCCAGTTGCAGGCCGAGCCCGCACTGGATGCCCCGCACCACCGGCTTGGGAACCGCCCGGTTGATCCACTCGATCATGCCTGTGGCAGTCAGAAGCAACATGCTGACCCCGATCGCGAGACCGCCTCCATAGAGCACATTCGCCGGCAGCTTCTGGGCGATGACGATGGCCGCCATCGCCTTCAGCGGCTGGACCGGCATCGGCATGCGGTAACGGATCGCGGTCGCGATCTGCATAAGGCCGAAAACCGTCAGCACACTGGTGGAATCGAGCCCCGAGGCCAGGATCATTCCCACCAGAAGGGGCAGATCTGTGCCCAGGTCGCCGAACGCACCGGACCACTCGCTGCGGTTGAAACGCAGCCGGCGTGGCGATTGGGCGGCGGCGGGCGGGTTCGCCGGGGTCGCAACTCCGGGACCTGTGTCAAGGGGAGAAGGCATTTCGGCCCGTATCCAGTCTGTCGTGTTAACATAACACAGTCTCGGTTACCCGTGTGGCGCACCCCCGGGATGGAGGCCAACATGTCCGTCGAGAGCCGCCTTTCTTCGATCCGGCAACTCCGTAATATTGCGGCGGCCGATCTGGCCAGACGGGTCGGCGTGAGCCGCCAGACCATTTACGCCATTGAATCCGGCAGTTATGTTCCCAACACCGCCGTGGCGCTGCGTTTGGCCCGGGAACTCGAGACGCCGGTCGAGGAACTCTTTACGCTGGCCGAATCCTCCGGATCTGCCGCCGAGACGGTGACTGCGACGGTGCTGTCGGCGGCCCCCGCGGCATCCGGCCGGCCGGTTCGCCTCGCCAAGGTCAGGAACCAGTGGATTTGCGCCCCCGCCGACACTCTGCCCTGCTACTTGCCGGAGGCCGACGGGATCGTCACGCAAACCCGGAGGGGCCCGCTCGAAGCCAGGGTTCAGGTGTTCGGCGCCGCCGAAGCGATGAACAAGCGCCTGGTGGTTGCCGGCTGCGATCCCGCAATCGGGTTGCTCATCCGCATGGCCGAACGCCTCTCGGGCCTCGAGATGGTTGCCGTCCCCGCGTCCAGCCGCCGCGCCATCCAGTGGCTCAAGCAGGGCAAGGTGCACATTGCCGGGAGCCACCTCGAGGACCCGCGCAGCGGAGAGTTCAATCTTCCGTACCTCAGCAAGGTCATGCCCAACGAAGACCTGGCTGTGGTCACCTTTGCGCGCTGGGAGGAGGGCTTCGTGGTCCGGCGCGGGAACCCCCTGGGCATCCGGGGAGCCGGTGATCTGGCCCAGCCCAAGCTCCGCCTGGTCAATCGCGAGCGCGGCTCAGGAAGCCGCGCCCTGCTGGACCTCCTGCTGCGCCAGGCTGGGGTGCCGCCGGGCAGGGTACGCGGATACCAGAACCTCGCCGCCGGCCATCTCCCGGCGGCTTATCTGGTCGCCCTCGGCGAAGCCGACTGCTGTGTTGCGACGCCCTCGGCGGCGCGCGCATTCGGTCTGGATTTTGTGCCCCTGCGAGCTGAACGCTTCGATTTTGCGATCCGGCGCGAGTTTCTCGATCTGCCGGCGGTCCGGAGTCTGCTCGACATTCTCCAGCGCGCCGCGCTGCGCCGCAAACTTCAGTCGCTGGCCGGCTACGACACCTCCCAGACCGGCCGCACTGTCGTGTGAGGGGGCTTCCCGCCCCTTCCCGCCTCTCCCGTGTTGCCTATTGACCGCAACGCTGCTTCTGATAGGCTTGAAGGCATGGGTAATCTGCTTGACGAGGCTTTGAAGAAGTTGCAGGCTCAGTCGGCGGAAGAGCAGGCCGGCGCCGAGGCGGACGTCGCGGAGCACCCTCAATTTCCCGCCTGCCGGGACAGGTACCGGCACCTCGCGGAGGAATCGGTGGACGAGGAAATCGACACCGGTCTCCCCACGGAGGAATGAGCGGCGGGATGAACCGGCGGGCGTTTCTGCTCACGGGCGCAGCCGGCGCGGCGGCCGGCGCCGCGGCTGAGACCCTGAGCTGCGATGTGTTTGTGTACGGCTCGACCCCCGGCGGCGTGGCGGCCGCAGTCGAGGCTGCCCGCCGCGGGGCCAAGGTGTTGCTGGCCTGTCCCCGGAACCACCCAGGCGGGATGGCGGCCAGCGGCCTTTCGACCACCGACGCGGTTCGCCCCGATTTGTTCGGCGGCCTGGTGGCCGAATTCGTGGCCCTGGTGCGGGATGAGTACAGGCGCCTGTTCGCCGGGGATCCGGCCCAACTCAAGATGACCCGCGATGGCTGGTACTACGAGCCGTCAGTGGCCGAGCACGCGTTCCTCCGCCTGCTCGAAGCTGAGCAAAAGCAATTGCGCTGGCGGCCCGCCAACTGGCTGCTGAGCGCAGCGGTCGAGGATCACAGGATCCGATCCGTCGAACTGGAAGATGCGCAGGGACGCCGCACCACGGTTTCTGCCCGCACCTTCATCGACGGCACCTACGAGGGCGACCTGGCGGGCGCGGCCAAGGTTCCTTATCGCGTGGGCCGCGAGGGGCGCCAGGAATACGGCGAGCCCTTCGCCGGAATACATTACATGAACTGGCGCACCGGCCGCCAGATCCCGACCCCTGACACGGGCGAGCCCTCGCCGGCCATTCAGGCCTTTTGCGCGCGCTCCATCTTCACGGACGACCCGGAACAGCGGATACCCATTGAGAAGCCCGCCACCTACGAAGAGCACCTCCAGGACTATCTGCCGCTGCTCGACGACTTCGCTTCCGGACGGCTGAAGTCGTGGAGCTGGGGGACCCCTCTGCCGCGGCGCAAGTACCAGATGAACGGCGACATCGAGGCGCTGACGAGTCTGAACTGCCCGGGAGTGAACTGGGCGTGGCCGGAAGCCGGCCGCGGCCACCGCGAGCGCCTGCATCAGTTCCACATCGACCACGCCGCCGGGTTGATCTGGTTTCTGCAACACGAACCCAGAGTGCCGGAAGCCGTCCGCAAGAGTATGCGGCAGATCGGCCTGCACCGCCAGGAATTCCGCGATTCCGGTCATTGGCCGTGGCAGATTTACGTGCGCCAGGGGCGGCGGATCCTGGGCCGCGAGATCGTCACCCAGCGCAATTTCATGGTGGATTCCAGGACGGGGCGGACGCCGCGGGTAGCCCAACCGGTCGCCATTGGGGAGCACTCCTTCGACGTGCACCCGTGCCACGACCGCCGCTTCGCTGTGGAGGGCTTCATGGAAGGCGTGCTCTGGTATCCGAAGAAGGCTGCCGGGCCGGCCCAGCCCGGGCAGGTGCCCTACGGTGCGCTGCTGCCGCGGGATGTCGACAACCTGCTGGCGCCGGTAGCGCTCTCGGCCACTCACATCGCCATGTCGGTGTTGCGCATGGAGCCGGTCTGGATGACTACAGGGCAGATCGCCGGCCTGGCGGCGGCCCTGGCCGGCGACCAGCGGATCGACGCCGCCCACATCGACCCGGCGCCGCTCGCCGGGATGCTGAAGATTCAAGTCGATCCCTACTCGCTACCCAGGATGCCGGAGGGCGGGCGGCTGGACCCGTAACGCCGCCGTCCGCCCGAGAATTGAAAATTGCGAAAATTGGGGTCTTGACAGGAATAATGCCTCGTTTAGAATAAAGCTATTCCTGCTCTATGCAACTCGCTTGTTCCCATACCAGAACAGAGGTCATCGCGCGGCGGGATGGTGTCGATTACGTGGAATGTCTCGACTGCCGCCAGATTTTTGAAGCCGATGATCTCGAGCCGGTCACTGTCAATGAGGACGAAGACTGAGGTTTGACCCGCCGGTTAGCCAATTGAGGCCGACATGTCCCCCTCCTGAGCTGGTAATAGATTGTTGATGTTGCCGCCGTTGGGTGCAAACCGCGCCTCGGGCGCCGGCCCAGCCTCCGGGAAGGCGGCTCCGAGCGCCACGCCTGCGCCTCGGGCCAACGTATGATGGAATAAGGGGGGAACGATCCGCGCATGCCTGGGAAATCCGAGCCCGATCTGGGCATCAACGCCTGGCTGGAAGACGAACTGTACCAGCAGTATCTGCATGACCGCGGGGCGGTGGACGAGAGCTGGAAGCGCGTGTTTGAGAGCGCTGCTCCCAACGGCGGCCGCCTGAGCCGTTCGTCTGCCGGGTCCGTCCCGGCTGCGCCGGAGATCGATCTCGCCCCCGGCGACGAACTGGTGCCGCTGCGCGGAGCCTCCGCGCGCCTTGCCGCGAACATGGCTGCCAGCCTGGCCGTTCCGGTGGCAACCTCCCAGCGCACGATCCCGGTCAAAGTGATCGACGAGAACCGGCGCCTCATCAATCACCACCGCGGCATCACGGCCAAGGGCAAGGTTTCTTACACCCATATCATCGGGTGGGCAGTGGTGAAAGCGCTGGGAGCATTCCCGGTCCTGAACCAGGCCTATGCGGAGCGCGACGGCCAGGCCTTCCGGGTGGTGCGCGGCCAGGTCAACCTGGGCATCGCCGTCGATGTGGAGGGCAGGGACGGCACGCGCAACCTGATGGTGCCCAATATCAAGGGCGCCGGCGGCATGGACTTCGCAAGTTATGTGGCGGCCTTTGACGACATGGTCGCCCGCGCCCGTGGTGGCAAGCTTACCCCCGGCGATTTTCAGGGCACCACGATTTCACTCACCAACCCCGGCACGGTGGGAACCGCCGGTTCGATTCCCCGGCTGATGGCAGGCCAGGGCGCCATCATCGCCGCCGGGGCCATCGATTATCCGGCCGAGTACCAGGGCGTCGCTCCGGAAGTGCGTGCCCAGTTGGGGATCTCCAAGGTGATGACGATCACCTGTACCTATGACCACCGCGTGATCCAGGGGGTGGAATCGGGGATGTTCCTGGGTAAGCTCCAGGCCCTGCTCGAAGGCAAGGAGGATTTCTATGAGGAGATCTTCGAGCATCTCAGGATGCCTCACCGCCCCGTGCGCTGGGCGCCCGACCGTCACCACGTGGTTTCGGTTTTGGGGGGCGCGCCGTTCGCCGACGCCGGCAAAGAAGCCGCCGTCCTGCAACTCATCAACGCCTACCGTGTGAGAGGACATCTCATCGCCGACCTGAACCCGCTCGGTTCGGAGCCGAGCTACCACCCCGAGCTCGATCCCGCCACCTACGGCCTCACCATCTGGGACCTGGACCGGCAGTTCCTCACCGGCACGCTGGGGGAAGCCATCGGCGAGGGTGCGCCGCAGCCGGTGGCCACCCTGCGAGAGATCCTGGAAACCCTGCGCCGCGCCTATTGCGGCAAAGTCGGCTGCGAGTACATGAACATCCAGCACCCCGAGCAAAAACGCTGGATTCAGCAGCGGCTGGAACCGGACGCCGACCATCACCCCCTGGAGGCGGCCGAGCGCCTGCGCACCCTCGAACATGTGATCGAAGCCGAGGAGTTCGAGCACTTCCTGCACACCCGCTTCGTGGGCCACAAGCGCTTCTCGCTGGAAGGCGCGGAGACCGCGGTGGCCATTCTGGATGAGTTGCTGGATCGCGCCGCCGCCCGGGGCGTGAAGGAGGTCGTGATCGGCATGGCCCACCGGGGACGCCTCAACGTGCTGGGCAACATCGTTGGCAAGCCGCTGGTGCAGATCTTCTCCGAATTCGAAGGCGATCTGGACGCCGAGAGCGTGCAAGGCTCCGGTGACGTGAAATACCACCTGGGCGCCAGCGGCGTCCACCACGCCTCATCCGGCGAGGACATCGTCGTGTCGGTGGCGCCCAATCCCAGCCACCTGGAGGCCGTCGACCCGGTGGTGGAAGGCATCGTGCGCCCGAAACAGGATCACCTGGGCGATGCCGGACGCGAGCGTGTCATCCCCGTCCTGGTGCACGGCGACGCGGCTTTCGCGGGTCAGGGCGTGGTAGCCGAGACGCTGAATTTGTCCCAGCTTCCCGGTTACCGCACCGGGGGCACCATTCACCTGGTAATCAATAACCAGATCGGCTTTACCACCAACCCCGATGAGGCCCGCTCGACTCCCTACTCGACCGACGTGGCGCGGGGGGTGCAGGCTCCGATCTTCCACGTCAACGGCGACGATCCAGAGGCTGCCCTGCGGGTGACCCGGGCCGCCTTCGATTTTCGCCAGCAGTTCCATAAAGACGTGGTGATCGACATGATCTGCTACCGCCGCCACGGCCATAACGAAGGCGACGATCCCAGCTACACCCAGCCCCTGCTGTATCGCAAGATCCGCGAGCACCCCCCGGTGGCCGAAGTCTACGGCGCACGGCTGGTGCGCGAGGGGGTGCTGGACGCCTCCGGGGTGGCGGAGATGCGCAGGCGCATCGCAGCCCGTTTCTCGGAGGCCTATGACGCGGCCCAGAAGCACGCCGAGCACTTCGAGTACCAGGAACTGAGCGCCGTCTCCGTCGATGAGGCCGCCAGCCTCCCGGCCCATCCCATGACCGCGGCCGACCCGCAGATTCTGCGCCGGGTGGTTGAGGGGCTCACGCAATTTCCCGAGGGCTTTCATCTGCATCCCAAGCTGCGCGGCTTCATCGACCGGCGGCGCGAGGCTTTCCAGAAGGGCGGCCCCATCGACTGGGCCTTTGGGGAGGCCCTCGCTTTCGGCAGCCTGGTGCTGGAAGGGACCCCGGTGCGCCTCAGCGGGCAGGACTCGGCCCGCGGCACCTTCAGCCAGCGGCACCTCGAGCTGTTCGATTCCGAGAACGGCCGCCAGTATGTCCCGCTCAAACACCTGGCCCCGGACCAGGCGCGCTTTGACGTCTACGACAGTTTGCTCAGCGAGTACGCGGTGCTTGGTTTCGAGTTCGGCTATAGCCTGGCCGATCCGCTCACCCTGGTCATCTGGGAGGCCCAGTTCGGCGATTTCGCCAACGGCGCGCAGATCATGATCGACCAGTTCATCGCCAGCGCCGAATCCAAGTGGGGTCAGCCGAGCGGCCTGGTGCTGCTGCTGCCCCACGGCTACGAGGGGCAGGGACCCGAGCATTCCAGCGCCCGCGTCGAACGATTCCTCTCGCTCTGCGCCGAAGACAATATGCAGGTGGTGAATTGCACCACGCCGGCCCAGTACTTCCACCTGCTGCGCCGGCAGATGTTCGGCGGCCCCGACCGCCGCGGCGTGCGCAAGCCGCTGATCATCTTCACTCCCAAGAGTCTGCTGCGCCATCCCGGCGCGGTGTCGCGGCTGGAGGAATTCACCTCCGGCGGTTTCCGGGAGGTGCTCGACGACGCGTTCGCCTCCGAGCCCGGCCGGACGGCGCGCCTGGTCTTCTGCTCCGGCAAGATTTACTATGATCTGCTCGCGGCTCGCCAGCAAAAGGGTGTCTCCGGCGTGGCGCTGATCCGCGTCGAGCAGCTCTATCCATTCCCCCGGCGGCTGGTGGCGGACGCCTTGCTGCGCTATGCTTCCACCGCGGAAGTGGTCTGGGCCCAGGAGGAGCCGCGCAACATGGGGCCGTGGCGCTTCATGTGGGAGCAGATGCAGCCGCTGCTGGCTTCCACCGGGCGCGAGCTGCGCTACGTTGGACGGGTCGAAAGCGCGAGCCCGGCCACGGGTTCGCTCAAGCGGCACCAGCAGGAACAGGCCGAAATCGTCGAGGAAGCGCTCAGTCCCGGCGCACCGGCGGGCGCGCGCCGCCCGCGGCTCGTGCCCCGCCGCAAACGGTAGCAGATCTTCAGACTGGTGTTGGCTGACAACGACCGGCTGGCGCGCGGATGGGGGGCACTCCCGCTACCG
>Ga0272446_1002661_pt1 | contig 23874 bp, 18 predicted proteins | sample YNPCB0061_FD_194587 | JGI IMG/M metagenome (GOLD analysis project Ga0272446, IMG submission 194587) | Hot spring microbial mat communities from Yellowstone National Park, WY, United States - YNP-CB-006-1 | ecosystem: Environmental > Aquatic > Thermal springs > Hot (42-90C) > Sediment | place... | reverse complement strand
CTGCTGTTGGAAGACGGCGCGCGCGCCTATTTCCCCGCCCGTGTGCCGCGCACGCTTACGTTCCGCATCGAGGACGGCGACCCCGGCGATCAGTACGCCCGGCTCTACACGCCCGAAGTCGTCGATGCCATCGGCGCGCTCAAGCTGCCGCGCTATGGCCTGGGCAACTATGTGATTCAGACCGCCGGCAAGGCGGCCCGCGTCGAACCGACACCGGCTGAGAAGATTGTGCTGCGCAATCTGGCGCGCGCCGGCCGGCGCCTGATGGGCTTCTGCCGCACTAACCTGTTCAAGCGTCTGGAGAGCAGCGGGCAGGCGTTCATCCTGTCTCTCGAACGGCATATCCTGCGCAACTACATTTTCCTGCATGCCATCGAACACAACCTGCCGATTCCCATCGGAACACAGGACGCCGGCCTGCTCGACCCGCGCGCATCGGACGCAGACCCCGACTCGCTGGACGCGCTGTCGTTCATGGTCGATGACGAGGAAGCCGACACAGCCGGCAACGGCGCAGCCGGCAACGGCGCAGCCGGCAACGGCGCAGCCGGCAACGACGGCGACGCAGACGCCCCTGAGCCGGAAGAGGTTTCTCTTGCCGGCGCCCGTTTCAACGAGGCCGAGTTCCAGCGTCGCGCTGCCGCCGCCTATGACCTGTACGCCCGGCAATACGCCCGGCGCTTCAAATGGCTGCGCCCGGCCTTCTTCCGCCCGGCGCTGGCCGACGACCTGCGCGCTGATGCCCGCGCCTTGCTCGACATCCTGCAACGCAACGGCGCATGGAACCCGGATCAGGACGCCAAGCTGGCCGAGCTGGTCAAACTATTGACCCGCAGGCATCCCCGCGACAAAGTGCTGATCTTTTCGCAGTTCGCCGACACGGTGCGCTACCTGGCCGCGCAATTGCGGCGGCGCGGCGTGAGCGCGTGCGCCGGCGTCACCGGCGACGTCCCAGACCCCACCGACTACGTCTGGCGCTTCAGCCCGCAGAGCAACGGCAAATCCATCGCCCCCGATCAGGAGCTGCGCGCGCTCGTCGCCACCGATGTCCTGAGCGAAGGGCAGAACCTGCAGGATGCTTTTGTGGTGGTCAACTACGATCTGCCCTGGGCCATCATCCGCCTGATTCAGCGCGCCGGCCGGGTCGATCGCATCGGCCAGCAGGCGCCCGACATTTTCTGCTATTCGTTCCTGCCGGCCGAGGGCGTCAATCGCATCATTCGCCTGCGCGACCGGCTGCGCGACCGCCTGCGCCAGAACGCCGAAGTTGTCGGCACGGACGAGGCGTTCTTTGAAGACGAAGCCGCCGAATCGAGCAACCAGGCCGTGCTCGATCTGTACAACGAGAAGGCCGGCATCCTCGATGGCGACGCCGACACCGAGGTCGATCTGGCCTCCTACGCCTACCAGATCTGGAAGAATGCCGTCGATGCCGACCCCCGGCTCGAAAAGAGCATCCCCGCCCTGCCCAACGTGGTGTTCTCCGCGAAACGGCTTCCCGCGTCTCCCGGCGGCAGCGGCGAGGGCCGGCAGGGTGTGCTGGTCTACCTGCGCACGCCGCAGGACAACGACGCGCTGGTGTGGCTCGACGCGAACGGCAATCGCGTGACCGAATCGCAGTATGACGTGCTGAACGCGGCGGCCTGCGCGCCCGACACGCCGGCGGCGCCCCGCGACGGGCGCCATCACGAACTGGTGGATCAGGCCGCGCGCCGGGTGGCGGACGAAGAGAAAACCAGCGGCGGCGCGCTGGGCCGGCCCAGCGGCGCGCGATTCAAGACCTACACCCGCCTGAAGCAATACGCCGAGGCCAGCCGCGGCGCACTGTTCGAGGCGCCCGACGCGCTTCGCGCTGTCATCGACGACCTTTATCGCTATCCGCTGCGCCAGACTGCCGTGGATATCCTGAATCGCCAGTTGCGCGCCGGCATCACGGATGAGGATCTGGCCCGACTGGCGCTGCAATTGCGCGAGGAGGGCCGGCTGTCTTTGCGCGGCGAGGACGGCGACGGCGCGCTCGCCGAACCGCGCATCGTGTGTTCGCTGGGACTGGTAAGGTAAGCCGGCGCGTTGAACTGATGCTCAAAGTGAAAAAGATCACCCCACTGTAGCCAGGCTCGTTACCGAGCGCACGGCATGCAAAGCCGGCTTTCGCTTACAGTGGAGTGATCCAGTGACCGCATTGTAACTCACAGGATAGTGGCAACGCGCAGACAGCGCCAGCCGGGGCGCTGGCAGGAGTATACCGAAGCGGTATACTCCTGGCATGGGCATGAAGCAGACGAACATCTGGCTCGACGAAGTGGATCGGGCGAACATCGTCGCCATCCAGCGGTTGTACGGCTGCGAGTCTTTCTCGCACGCTGTGCGGCTTGCTGCGCGCATCGCGCTGCAGGCGGGCCGGCTCAATGTCCCATTGCCTCCCACATCCAGGTTCAGCCGGACAAAGCGGGAACTCAAAGACCTGCACGGCATCGCGCGCGGCGCGTTCCGGGATGACTTCGACATCGACGCCTTTGGGCGGGAACTCAGCCGGGCATGGGAGCGCGATCTCGCCGAGCCGATCTGCGACGATCCTGAGCGGCATGGCTGAGATATGGGCAGCTACGTCGTCGACACCAATGCCCTGCTGTGGTATCTCACGGCCAGCCGTAGATTGAGCCGGCGCGCAAAGGCCGTGTTCGACGAGGCCGCCGCCGGACGCGCGCTGTTGCATCTGCCCGCCATTGTCATCGCAGAGTTGTACTTTGCCAACGTCAAATAGGGAAGCCCGATGGATTTCGAGCGGGTGTGCCGCGAGATACGCAGCGCGGCCCAGTTCGCGCTGTTGCCGTTTGAGGCGGATGACGCGCTCAGCTTTGACCAGTGCGCCGCTGTGCCTGAAATGCACGACCGCATGATTGTCGTCGCGGCGCGACGCATGAATGCGCCGGTGCTCACCGCCGATCCCATGATTGCCGATAGCGGTCTGGTCAGGGTCGTGTGGTGACAAGCGCCATGTCAACCCTGAACATCCCCCGCGCCCGCGCGCTGCTGCAACAGTTTGATTTCAAAACGCTCTTCATCGAAGCGCTGGGTTGGGCGCGCGCCGGCGGCAGGCCGGACACGATCACCGCCGGCGGCGTCGCCTTTCACTGCCGCCCCATCGCCCAACTGGCCGGCGCGCTGGTGTATGAAGCAACCACGCCCGCCGGCGACATCCCCGACGCCAAAACGCGCGCCGCCCTGCACGCCGAGATCGAGAAGCGCCACTTCGAGCATCTGCTTATCTTCATCGACGGCGCGCGCCAGCAAAGCCTGTGGTCGTGGGTCAAACACGACGGCGGCAAACGCTTCCCGCGCAGCCACTACTACGCCCGCGCTCAGCCCGGCGATCTGTTCCTCAGCAAGCTCAGCGCCATCGTCGTCGATATCAGCGAGCTGGACGAGGCCGGCCATCTGCCTGTCGCCGAGGTCGCCTCGCGCCTGCGCCGCGCCCTCGACGTCGAGCGCGTCACCCGCCGCTTCTACAACGAGTTCCAGGACCTGTTGATCGACTTCGCCGATCAGATCACCGGCATCGACGACCCGCGCGACCGGCGCTGGTACGCCTCGGTCCTGCTCAACCGGCTGATGTTCGTGTATTTCCTCCAGCGCAAGTTCTACCTGGACGGCGGCGACGCCGAGTACACCCGGCGCAAGCTGGAGCAAAGCAAACAGCGCGGCAAAGACCAGTATTACACCGCTTTCCTCAGGACGCTCTTCTTCGAGGGCTTCGCCAAACCGCCTGAACAGCGCAGCGCGCAGGCGCGCCACCTGATCGGCGACATCGTGTATCTGAACGGCGGCCTGTTCCTGCCCCATCCTGTCGAAGAGCGCTGGCCGGCCATCGCCATCCCCGACGCCGCCTTCGACGCGCTGTTTGACCTGTTCGGGCGTTACTCGTGGAACCTCGACGACACCCCCGGCGGCGACGACAACGAGATCAACCCCGACGTGCTGGGCTACATCTTCGAGAAGTACATCAACCAGAAGGAGTTCGGCGCGTATTACACGCGCGCCGAAATCACCGGCTATCTGTGCGAGCGAACCATTCACCCGCTCATCCTCGACGCGGTGAACGCCCATCAGGACGCGCTGGCCGCCGCCGGCCTCTCCTCCGCCCCGCGCCGCTTCGACAGCATGGACGACCTGCTGATGGGTCTGGACGCCGATCTGTGCAAGCTGCTGCTGCACGACACGCTGCCGCGCCTCAGCCTGCTCGACCCGGCCTGCGGCTCCGGCGCCTTCCTCGTCGCGGCCATGAAGACCCTGATCGCCATCTACACCGCCGTGATCGGGCGCATCCCCGCGCTCGGCGACAGGGCGCTGAGCGACTGGCTGGCGCGCGTCGAGCGCGAACACAGAAACATCGCCTATTTCATCCGCAAGTCGATCATCACCAACAACCTGTTCGGCGTGGACATCATGCCGGAGGCGGTCGAGATCGCCCGGCTGCGCCTGTTTCTGGCGCTGGTCGCTTCGGCGCAGGGGCCGGATCATCTGGAGCCGCTGCCCAACATCGACTTCAACATTCTGGCCGGCAATTCGTTGATCGGCCTGTTGCGCGTGGACGAGGCGGCCTATGAACAGCGCCACCGCCAGGGCAACCTGTTCTACAAGCCCTACCGCGAGCTGGTGGCCGAGCGCAACCGGCTGGTGCGCGCCTATCGCAACGCCGCCGGCTACACCAGAGACCTGGCGGCCCTGCGCGACGCGATTCAGGCCCACCGCGAACAGGCCATCGCGGCGCTGAACGAGATGCTGCTCGACGAGTTCACCGCGCTGGGCATCCAGTTCGAGCAGGCGACGTGGGATGAGCAGAAGGGCCAGCCGGGCCGGCCGCGCAAGCGCGCCGCGCGCCTGAGCGACATCGAGGCGCTGCGCCCCTTCCACTGGGGCTATGAGTTCGACGAGGTGATGGCCCCGGCCTCTGGCGGGAGCGGGGAGCGCGCCGGCTTTGACGCCATCATCACCAACCCGCCCTGGGAAATCTTCAAGCCGCAGGCCAAAGAGTTCTTTGCCGAATACTCTGACCTCGTCGCCAAGAACAAGATGACGATCAAGGCGTTCGAGAAAGAGCAGGCCAGGCTGCTCAAAAATGCGGCTGTGCGCAACGCCTGGCTGGAGTACCAGAGCCGCTTTCCGCACGTCAGCGCCTGGTTCCGCGCCGCGCCGCAGTTCGCCAACCAGATCGCCATCGTCAACGGCAAAAAAGCCGGCAGCGACATCAACCTGTACAAGCTGTTCGTGGAGCAGTGCTTCAACCTGCTGCGGCCGGGCGGGCGCTGCGGCATCGTCGTGCCCAGCGGCATCTACACCGACCTGGGGGCCAGACAACTGCGCGAAATGCTATTCGGCCAGACGCGCATCAGCGGCCTGTTCGGATTCGAGAATCGCAAGGCCATCTTCGAGAATGTGGACAGCCGGTTCAAGTTCGTCGTGCTGACGTTCGAGAAGGGCGGGAGGACGGAGAGCTTTCCGGCCGCCTTCATGCGCCATGAGGTGGCCGAGCTGGAGCGATTCCCGCAGCAGGGCGGGCTGCCGGTGTCGGTCGAGCTGGTGCACCGGCTGTCGCCCGATTCGCTCTCGGTGATGGAGTTCAAGAGCGAGCTGGACGCGCGCATCGCCGAGAAGATGCTGCGCTTCCCGTTGCTGGGCCAGCGCATCGACGGCGTGTGGAACCTGAAACTGACCGCCGAATTCCACATGACCAACGACAGCCATTTGTTCAAGACCCGGCCCGGCGCAGGCCGGCTGCCGTTGTACGAAGGCAAGATGATCCACCAGTTCGACGCGCACTTTGCCGGGCCGCGCTACTGGGTGGACGAGAAGCAGGGGCGCCGGGCGCTGTTGGGCAAACAGCCGGATACGGGGCAGACCCTGGACTATCAGGGCTATCGGCTGGGGATACGCGCAGTGGCCTCCAACACCAACGAGCGTTCACTGATTAGCGCGGTGATTCCCTGCAATGTATTCTGCGGCAACTCTGTCCTGAGCAGTGAAGATAGACTGTGTTCGGAACTTGAACTGTGCTTTTGTGTTTCGCTCTTGAATAGTTTAGTGGTTGACTGGATGCTACGTAGCAAGGTCACCACAAACATAAACATGTTCTACATCTACCAGCTTCCCGTGCCCCGGCTGACCGCGCAAGACCCGGCATTCCGGCCGATTGTGGAGCGGGCGGCCAGGCTGATCTGCGTCACGCCGCAGTTCGACGACCTGGCGAAAGCGGTGGGGATTGAACCTCCGCGCCGGCCGCTCTCCGACGCGGAGCGGGGGGCGTTGCGCGCCGGGCTGGACGGCCTGATTGCGCGCCTGTACGGGCTGACGGAAGCGGAGTTCGCCCACGTGCTGAGCGGGTTTCCGCTGGTGGCGCAGGAAGTGAAGGACGCGGCGCTGGCGGCCTATCGAGACGCCACAGGTGTCGGACTCCCTTGAGGAGTCCGACACCTTTCATTTTCACGCCTCTGGCGCGGCTGGAAACGCGATCATGCCCACTGTGCCCGGCCCCAGGTGCGCGGCCACCGAGATCGACAGGTTGGTCATGATCAGGTCCTTGCAGTTGAGCGCGGCCTGCACTTTCTCCTTCAGCATCTGCCCGACCTCCGGTGCGCGCGCGTGCACCACAGCGACGTTCACCCGTTGCTCGCCCAGGCGCTGGCGCATGGCGTCCACGATGTAGGCAAGCGCCCGTTGTTGGGTGCGCACGCGATCGGCCAGTTCCATCGCCCCCTCGCGCACGTTGATGATCGGCTTGATGTTCAACAGCGACACCACCGCCGCTTGCAGCGCCTTCACGCGCCCGCTGAGCCGGGCGTACTCCAGCGTGTCGAGCATGAACATGATGTTGGTGTTGCGGCGGATGAAGTCCAGCCGGTCGAGGATGCTCTGCAACGGCGCGCCCAGCCGTTCCAGGATGCGCGCTTCGCGGCACATGTAGGCCAGGCCGGCGGAGCCGGACCACGAGTCGAAGGCGACCACGGGAATCTCGCCTTCCAAAGCCTGCGCGGCGATGCGCGCCGAGGCGAATGTGCCCGACAGCTTGCTCGACAGGTTGATGGAGAGGATCGTGTCGCCGGCCTTTGCGATGCGGCGGAACACCTCGATGAACTGCTCCGGCGAAGGCGTGGCCGTTTTGGGAATGACCCTGTTCTCGTCAACGTAGCGATAGAAATCCTCGTCAGACAGGTTGACGCCCTGCAGGAAAGTCTGCTCGCCGATGTGGATCACGATCGGCACGACCTGAAGGTCATAGGCGCTTGCCCATTCCGGCGGCATATCGCCAGATCCGTCCATCACGATGTGCAGCATGTCATTTCTCCAGTCGCAATGCGCGTTTTTGTAGGGACGCGCGGCAGCGCGTCCCTACAAATTTTCAAAGAATATAACCCACGCGAGGCCGGCTGGGTGCGCTTTTGCCGGGGCGGATCGTAGTGTCGGGTTCACAAAGCCGCCCAGCTGGCGCCGTTGGACGCCACGCACGGATAGATGTTCGGCGCGCGGCCGGTTCGGCGGGGGTATTCTGCGGCGATGCGGGCGCTGAGGGCGGCCACCGCGTCGTGATCGACCAGCGCAATGGCGCAGCCGCCGAAGCCGGCGCCGGTCATGCGCGCGCCATGCACGCCCGGCGCGCCGCGCGCAATGTCCACCACCGCGTCCAGTTCCGCGCTGCTCACCTCGTAGAGGTCGCGCAGGCTGTCGTGCGACTGGTTCATCAGCGCGCCGAAGGCGGGCAGGTCGTTGCGCCGCAGGGCGGCCACGGCGTCGAGGGCGCGCTGATTTTCGTGAATGACGTGCGCGCAGCGCCGGGCAATCAGATCGGGCAGCGTGTCGCGCCGGCGCTCGAAGTCCTGCGCGCTCACATCGCGCAGGCTGCGCGCGCCCAACAGACGGGCGCCTTCTTCGCACTCGCGCCGGCGCTGGTTGTAGGCGCTGCCGGCCAGCGTGCGCGGCGCGGTCGTGTCCACCACCAGCACGGTCACGCCGGCGGGCAGCGGGGCCAGCTCATAGTCCAGGGAGCGGCAGTCGATCAACAGCGCGTGGCCGGCTTTGCCCAGCGCCGAAATGAACTGATCCATGATCCCGCAGTTGACGCCGACAAACTGGTTTTCGGCGCGCTGAGCGAGTTGAGCGGCCCGCACGCCATCGATCGATTGGCCCGACGCTGCACAGAAGGCCATCACAGTCGCCATCTCGGTCGCGGCGGAAGAGGACAGGCCGCTGGCGATCGGCACATCCCCGCTCACCACGCCGTCGAACCCGCGCAGCGCCAGCCCGTCGTTTTGAAGCATCAGCGCGACGCCGCGCATGTAGTTGCTCCACGGTGTGGCCGGGTCCGGCGCAATGGCATCCAGCGAAAACGTGGCGGTCTGGTCGAAGTCAGCGGAGTACAGCCGCACCATGCGGTCGTGCCGGGGGGCGCCGACGATCGTCACATCGCGGTCAATTGCCATCGGCAGGACAAACCCTTCGTTGTAGTCGGTGTGCTCGCCAATCAGATTCACACGGCCCGGCGCGCGGGCCAGAAATGCCGGCGCGCAGGCGTAACGCCTGCGAAATAGCGTGATCAGGTCGGATTGGTTCATGAGTCAAGATGGGTCAAGGAAGAAGGATGAAGGAACAAGGAAGAAGGTCAACCGCGCAGCAGGCCCAGTGACAGGTAGGCGACGATCATGCCGATCACGACCATGCCAAACCCATAGAGGCGATAGACCCGCCGGGTGAATGCCTCGCCGCGCTTTTCGACCAGCAGCCTGCCGACCGGGTCATACCGCACCAGCGCATCGAGGGGACGCCGGAGGGCCGCAAAGCCGTTGACCAGCAGAAATAGTGCGAAAACCAGACCGACAATGCCGCCAATCATCATGGTTCAGATCACCGCCCGCCGAACGTCTGAGCGAGCATAAGATGGGTGGCCACAAGGCGACCACAAAGCAGATTATAGGCTCAACCTCGAGATGCGCAAATCCAGACGACAGGCTAAGATTTATGTCTGACGATTTGCATTGCAGCCAATTATGGAGTAGTATACCGAAAATTGACTCTTCACATCCATCTCTATGCACTGGGAAAGGCTTTCTGAGGACGTCTACGTTTTTACCAGCGATCGTTATGCTCAGGTGACGGCCAGCCTGATTGTGTCCGGCACAGTCGGCGTCATGATCGATACGCTGCCCTTCCCCGAAGAGACAGCCCAGATCGCCCTGTTCGCCCGCCGCCGCTGCCCGGATGGCGTGCGTTATGTAATCTATACCCAGCACCAGGCGGATCACACCTATGGGGCTTTTCTGTTTCCCAGGGCGGAAGTGATTGCGCACGCCGCCTGCCGCGATATTCTCATCGAAAGGGGGTTCAAGGCGCTCGAAGAGGCCCGGCAGCAAAGCCGCGAGCTGGCGATTGTGAAACTGCGTCTGCCGACCATCACGTTCACCAGCGGCGTGTTTGCCCTGAAGTTGCCCGGCAAGACATTGGAGATTTTCCCTTCGCCCGGCCACACGGTCGATTCCGTGTCGGTCATTCTGCAGGAAGAGAAAATCCTGTTCGCCGGCGACACGATCATGGCCATCCCAACCATCGGCGAGGGTGACATCGATCAGTTGCGCGCGTCCATCGAGGCGGTGGCCGCCATGCCGCTGGAAAGCATCGTGCAGGGGCACGGCGAAATCATCCTGCGCGGCGAGATCAAGGACAACCTCCGGCGCAGCCTGAACTACCTGGAAAACTTGCAGACCAAAGTGCGGCAACTGGTTGAAGCCGGCGGCACGCGCGAAGAGGCCCGTCGCATCACGCTCGAATCGTGCGGCCTGCAACGCGTGTTGTTGAGCGGCGTCGTCACTCAGTTGCATCAGGCCAATGTGCTGGCGTTGTACAACCGTCTGACGGCGGCGCTTGCTCCGGCTGCCGAGCCGCCGGCGCCCGAAAGCGCAGCGCCCAGGACGACATGGCGCGCAAAAGCCGGCCCCAAAACCACTCGGTCGGGCAAAGCAACCGGCAAGAGCGCGTCCAAGAAGACTGCTCAGCCGGCAAAGTCAGGGTCGGTTCGACCGGCGGTTCGACAGGCTCACCGACCGGCGGTTCGACAGGCTCCGCTTCGACAGGCTCAGCAGCCGGACACGCCCAAAAAGTCCGCGCGGAAGCAGAAGGATCGCTCTGACGCATGAGCGTTTTCCAGGCGGCGCTGATCGCGTTGTTTTATGCCTTCTCCCAGTCTGCCTTTAACGCCGGCCTGGGAGGCTACATCCTCTCGCAACCGCTCGTCGCGGGAACGATTGTCGGCCTGTTGCTAGGCGATCCGCTGGCCGGCGCTGCGCTGGGCGGCGTGTTGAATCTGAGCGCGCTCGCCCTGAGTCAGTTGCGCTTGCGCTTCGGGCCGGACCTTGCGCTGGCCGGCTACGTGGGCATCCCCATCCTGTTGTTGAACGGTGTGACGGCCGACAGCGCGCAGGCGCCGGCCATCTTTGGCGCGCTGGCCGTGTTCAGCGCGCTGCTGGTGTTCATGCGCGGCGTCTTCAACAGCGTGCTGGCCCACTGGGCAGACTATTTCGCCGAGCGCGGCGACGCGACGCTGGTGGCGTTCATCAATGTTGGCCCTTCTCAGGTGTGGCTGTTCGTTGTCACGTTCATACCGGCTTTTGTCCTGCTGCGGTTCGACGCGCAGACCCTGGTCAACGTTGCAGGCGCGCTGCCGCTGTGGGTGCAAACTGCCCTGCGTTTGAGCCAGTATCTGCTCGCGGCGCTGGGCATTGCCATGAGCGCGCGCGCGCTCGCGCAGGGGAGCAGCGCCGCCTATTTCCTGCTGGGCTGGCTTGCATCCCATGCCTTCGGGCCGGCGCCGCTCACCTTGCTGGGCGCCAGCATTGCCACCATTCATGCCTTTGTCGCGCGCAAACGCATGGAGCCGGCCCAGGACACGCTGGTGGCCGACGCGCTGCCGTCGGATCAGATCGAACCCGACGCCGCTCGCGGCCCCTCGCCGCTCACTGCCGGCGATTTGCGCGTGTCGCTGATCTTGTGGGTGTTCTTCCACAACGCCGCGCTGAACTTCGAGCGTTTTCAAAACATCGGCTTGGCCACAGCCCTGGCGCCCATCGCGCGCAAGCTATATGTCACAGCTGAGGAGCGCGCAGCGTGCCTGCGCCGCCACCTCTCGCTGTTCAGCGCCGAGTTCTCGCTTGGCGCAGCGGCTGTCGGCGCCTCGGTCGCGCTCGAGGAGCGGCGGGCGATGGGCGACACGATCAACGAAGCCGAGTTTGTGGGCGCCAGGACCGGCGCGATGGCGGCTCTGGGCGTCGCCGGCGACGCCCTGGTGCAAGGCGCCCTGACAGCCTTCGCGGTTGCGATCGGATCCAGCCTGGCCCGGCAGGGCAATCTGCTTGGACCGTTCCTGTTCGTCGTGTTCGAGGCGGCGGTTGTGCTGTCCATCGCTTACGCCAGCTTCCAGTTTGGGTATACCCAGCTCCGGCGTGTGGCAGCCTGGGCGCGCGCGAATGACTGGCTGCGCGCCGGTTTGTTTGGCGCGGTGCGTCTGGGCGCGTTCGTGCTGGGCGGGCTGCTGCTGACCTATGCGCCGCTGCAATTGCCCGCCGGGGCGATCATCCAGATCGACGGCGCTCAGATTGCCCTGCAGCAGACGGTGCTGGATCGGATCATGCCGAACGTGATCCCGCTGCTTGTCGTCCTGGGTCTATGGTGGCAGTTGCGGTATCGCAACACCGGCCCCATGGTGCTGTTGGGCGCGCTGATCGCGCTGGCCTTTGCCGTGTGCGGCGCGCTCAGTGTGGCGGGCTGGTTATGACCCGCGCATCGACCCGGCGACACGCCGGCCAGGACTACCGCACCACCTACACCGATCTGCTTGAGGCGCTCCGTCAGCCCGACTGTGCGGTGTGCCGGCTGGTCAACCAGGCCGTGCGCCAGCACGTGGACGTGTTCCTCTACGAGCAACTTCTGGTCGTCGCGCGGCGCGATGAAATCCGCGCCGCGCGCGGATTCTGCTCCATTCACGGGGCCATGCTGGTCGGCGGACACGGGCGGATGCTCGGCGCGGCGACGCTGCATCAGGACATCATCAACGACGTGGCGCGGCAGATCGACCGGGCCATGAACGCCCCGCTGTCCGCGCTGAAGCGCGCCTTTCCAATTGGGCTGCGCGCTGTGCTGCGCAATGTCATGCGGGCTGTGCGGCCCCGCCGGATGTGTCCGTTGTGCGAGTACGAGCGGCGACAGGAGGGTGTGGTTCTGCGCGCGCTCGTCAACGACATCAACGATCCGGCGCTGCGCGGCGCATTCGAGCGGTCGGCCGGCCTGTGCCTGCCGCACTTTCAGATGGCGCTCGATTTGCAGGATGCGCCGGCTGGCAATCAGGCCCGGCTGGTGGAGCTGGAACGCGCCATTCTCGCCAGCCTGAAAGCGGAGCTGGACGAGTACCTGACCAAACGCAACGCGTCGTATGAAACAGAGCGAATGGGAGAGGAGGCCGACGCGCCCTTGCGAGCCGTCCGGCTCGTGTCGGGGCGCGTCGTGCATTCAGATGGGCGGATGTGAGTGGGCATCGGGGGCGGGCGCCTGTGAGCGGGTGGCCGGCGGCGCGTCACTCGTTGTGCTTTGGCAGCCCTGTCAGGCGGCGCACATCTTTCATCGTGGCGCGGGCAATGGCGCGGGCCTTCTCGGCGCCTTCGCGCATCCACCGCTTGACCTGCTCGCGGTCGGCGGCGATGGCCTCGCGGCGCTGCCGCATGCCGCCGGTCAGTTCAACAAGCGCCTCGGCGACGGCCTCTTTCAACGGGGCATAGCGGCGCGCGCCGCCGGCGTATTCGCGCTCGAACGCCTGGGCGGTGTCGAGCTTGCCGCAGGCGCGCAACAGGCCGATCAGATTGAGCGCGCCGGCGCCCATCTCTGTGCCGGCCTCGCCCGTGTCGGTCACTGCCGAGCGCACTTTCGCCCGCACCGACTTCTCGTCCTCGAACAACCCCACATAGTGCCTGGGGCCGAGGCTCTTGCTCATCTTCTTTGACGGGTCGGCCAGCGAGAGCAGTTTGGGCGTCTCGGTCGAGAGCACCGCCGGCTCCGGGAAGTATTCGCCGAACTGGTTGTTGAAGCGGCGCGCAATGTCGCGCGACAGTTCCAGGTGCTGCTCCTGGTCCTTGCCGACCGGCACGAAGCCGGCGCGGTAGAGCAGAATATCGGCCGCCTGCAACACGGGATACGTGAACAGGCCGGCGGAGATGAAGGCGTCCTGTTTGCCTTCGAGTTGTTCGGACTTGTCCTTGAACTGCGTCTGCCGGGTCAGGTCGCCGTAGGCGCACACGCAGCCAAGCACCCACGCCAGTTCGGTGTGCTCCGGCGCCATGGACTGCACAAACACAATCGACTTGTCCGGGTCCAGGCCGGCTGCCAGCAGGTCGATGAACATGTTCTCGGTGTTCTTGCGCAGCGCCTGGGGGTCGTAGGGCATGGTCATGGCGTGCAGATCGACGACGCAATAGATGGCCTGGTACAGCCCGCTGTCCTGGATGCGCACCCAGCTGGCAACGGCGCCGAAGTAGTTGCCCAGATGCAGTTCGCCGGTGGGTTGGATGCCGGAAAAGACTGTGTTGTTGCTCATGCTGTGTCTCCAGAAAAGTAAACTCGCCCGTCCCTGGCAACGAAATCATTTCGCTGCCGAGGACGGGCGGTGATTGCGCCGCTCGCGGTGCCACCTCGGTTGGGCGCGGTCAAAGCGCGCCCCGCTTTATCGCGCCAGAGTCTGCCCTCGCCGGTTCCACTTCGCCCGCCACACCGGCATCGGCTTGCACCGGCCGCCGACTCGCTGTCGCCTGCGCATGGCGTCTACTCGCTTCGGGTCATCGGGGATGCCCTGGCGGTCAGATTATAGCCGGGATCGCCATCCCGTCTCCCGCTGCAATCTCTCGCTCTCTCGCTCTCCCCCGCTCCCCCCCCTCCGCTCCCTTCTCACGACTTGCTCAGTTTTGACAGATAAAATGATTCATCTTGATTTCGACCGCGCGGCCCGGCGGGCGAAGAGCGCGGCGTTTGTGCGAGTGTGTAAGCGCAGACGAAGGCCGGGCGCGTATTGTTGACAGAGCGCAGGTGAGGTGAGTATGGCGACTGTATCAGGCCCACGCCGGCTGCCCAGCCCCAAATCCGGACCCAAGAAAAAGATCGATATTCCCTATAACCGCCCGGCCAATCGCGTCCGGCGCGCGATCAAGAGCTTCATCACCATCACTCTTCTCATCAGCCTGGTCTGGACGCTGGTTTCGCTTGCCACCATCGACGATGTGTCGCTGAACATCGCCTTCAACATTCTGGGCAGCATTCTGCAGATCCTGATGTTCGTCATCACGGCGATGTTCGGCATCGTCGTGCAATTCGGCTTGTTGTTCTGGTTCCTGTCGCGCCCGCAGGTGGAGGTGATCCGCCCCGGCGACGACACTACGGTGACCTTCGACGATTACTGGGGCCAGCCGCAACTGGTGAAGCTGGTGAAGCAATGGATGTCGTTGCTGCGCGACCGCAAAGACTTCGAGAAGATGGGCGGCAAGTACATCAGCGGCCTGTTGCTCTATGGTCCGCCCGGCACCGGCAAGACGATGCTGGCCAAGGCCATCGCCGGCGAATCCGGCATGGCATTCATTGCCGCGCAGGGCACCAGCTTCCAGGGCATGTTCTGGGGCATGGACATTCTGAAGGTGCTGCGCTTCTGCCGCATGGCCCGGCAACTGGCGAAGAAGTACGGCGCGTGCGTCGCCTACATCGACGAGATTGACGCCGTGGGCATGAATCGCGGCGGCGTGCGCGGCGGCAATGGCCCGATGATGGGCAGCATGACCGGGTTTGGCCTGGGCATGTTTGCGCTCTCCACGCTGCTCAGCCAGATGGACGGCATGAACAACCTCACCCGCACCGAGCGCCTGATGCGCCGCATCTATAAGCTGTTCGGCAAAAAGTACGATCCCAGGCGCAACTGGCATGTGATGTGGATGGGCAGCACCAACCGGCCTGATGTGCTCGACCCGGCCCTCACGCGCTCCGGCCGGCTCGACACCAAGATCGCTGTCGATCCGCCCGATCGCGCCAGCCGCCGGCTGATTATCCAGGGCTATCTGAACCGCATTCAGCACGATGACACCGTCGATGTGGAATCGATTGTGGCTGACACTGCCGGCATGACGCCGGCCGACATCTCCGGCGCGATCACCAAAGACGCTGTGCGCATCGCCTTTTTCGACGGCCGGCGCAAAGTGTCGCAGAAGGATATCGACAAAGCGTTTATGGAGCAAACCATCGGCATGGAAACGCCTATCGAGGAGATGGACGAGGGCCAGCGGCGCGTGCTCGCCTATCACGAGGCCGGCCATGCTGTGGCCCAGTATTACGTGATGCCGGAGCAGAAGATTGTGCGCGCCACCATCGTCCGGCTGTCCACCGGCAGCCAGGGCCACGTTATGCCGGTAGACACGGTCGAGCAGCACGTCGAGCCGGTGGTGCGCTACGCCTACGACATTATTGTGTCGCTGGCCGGCCGCGCGGCGGAAAAGATCCTCACCGGCGAAATCTTCAATTCGGTCGGCGGCGACTACCGCAACGTCCAGTTCATGCTGTGGCGTCTGGCCGCCTCCGGCTATTTTGGTCCGCGCCTGGCGATGGACGCCACCGGCGTGCTGTCTGCGCAGGGGCCAGGGCCGGCCATGAGCGCCGACGGCAAGCTGGAAAAGTACTGGCTGCAAATGGAAGACGCCACCGAGAAGCTGCTGCGCCAGCACTGGAAAGAAGTGACCGCTGTGGCCGAGGAGTTGCTGGTCAAGAACACGCTGAATGGCAAGGAAGTCGTGGACTTGATCGAGGCCAACCAGACGCCGGAGGCGCTGCTGAACAGCGACATCATTCCGAAGACGCTGGCTGCGATGCGCGCGCAGGCGCTTGCCGAGATTCGCAACCGGGGCAATGGCAGCCTGAACGGCCACGCGCTGGAGGCGCCATCCGCCCTCCAGGCTGGCCGGGTTGCTCCGGCTGAAGCGCCGGCCGGCGAACAGGTGGTCGTCATCAACGGCGCGGCCAACGGCGCTGGCCGCGTGACGCCGCAGGCGGTTGACAACGATCGTCCGCCGGTTGAGCCGGTGCTGATCAGCGACAACCAGGGCAGCTATCAGCCCAAACTGGTGGACGAGGACGAACGCAGCAACAACGCATCGTAGCTATGTAGGGCAAGCCGCCGGGCTTGCCAGGACGTAGATGCGTAGGGCAAGCCGCCGGGCTTGCCACGCAAGCCGCCGGGCTGCCGGGACGTAGATGTGTAGGGCAAGCCGCCGAGCTGCCGGGACGTAGATGCGTAGGGCAAGCCGCCGGGCTTGCCACGCAAGCCGCCGGGCTGCCGGGACGTAGATGTGTAGGGCAAGCCGCCGGGCTTGCCAGGACGTAGATGCGTAGGGCAAGCCGCCGGGCTTGCCACGCAAGCCTGGCCCAGAGAGCAGCAGATAATAGGTCATCATGCAAGCACTGGTGTTATCCGGCGGGGGCAATCGCGGCCCGCTGCAAGTCGGCGCGATTCGCGCGTTGCTGGCAAACGGCGTTGCGCCGCAGATGATTGTCGGCTCGTCGGCGGGGGCGCTCAACGGCGTGTTTCTGGCGATCGAACCCGGCCTGACGGCAGTCAATCGTGTTGCCGAAATGTGGCGCGAAGCCGGCCGCCGCAAAGTAATCCACAATGGGCCGCTGCAAACTTTCTGGCAGTTGTTGCGCGGCAAGGATCATGTGATGGACAACGCCGGCCTGGCCGCCTTCATCCGATCCGTCCTGCCGCCCAACGTGCGCGTGTTTGGCGATCTGAAGCTGCCGTTCTATGTCACCATTGCGCACTGGATGACGCGCGCACTGTATGTGTACGGCGACGATCCGCAGGGCGATCTGACGCAGGCGCTGGTGACGAGCGCCGCCGTGCCCGGTTACTTCCCGCCGACATGGCACAACGGCGAGGCGTTCGTGGATGGCGGGCTGGTGTCGAACGCGCCGGCGCAAATCGCCGTCGCGCGCGGCGCCACCGAACTGTGGGTCATTGATCTGGCCTACAGCACCGATGTGCCGCGCAAGCCGGGCAACAGCCTGTCCATCATTCGCCACGCGGTGTACCCGGCCCTGTACCGCGAGGCGCTGTGGGAACTGGAGTCGGTTGCTTTCCGCCCCGGCATCAAACTGCATCACATTCCCATCTATGACTACCAGGACGTGGCGTTGGGCGACTTTGCCGAGATCGAAACCATGCTGGAACTGGGCGCTCAGGCGGCGCGCGCGTACCTGGAGCGGCCGGCGCCCAACGTCATTCGCTACCCGCGCAAGTTCATGGCAGACGAGTTGCCGCCCGGCCCGCCGGGGGCAAAGCCGTTTGCCGGCTGACGCGGCCGCGCTCACACAAACGCCGCCATCACCTGGTTGCTGAGGAAGCGCCCTTTGGCGGTGAGGCGCGCGCGATCGGGCAGCAGTTCGAGCAGACCTTTCTCCTGGCCGGCGCGCAATGGCTCGCCAAAGATCTCGCGCATTTCGACGCCATGCCGTTGCGCGAAGCGCGCATAGGTCACGCCCTCTTGCAGCAAGCGCAGCCCCATCACCATGGTCTCGCCGCGCGAGGTGCGTTCGTCGATGTCCTCGGCGCCCATCTCCACCGGCTCGCCCCGCTCGATGCGCGCGATGTACTCGGCTGGCCGGCGCACATTCCACCAGCGCCGGCGGATCGACGATGAGTGCGCGCCGGGGCCGAAGCCAAAGTAAGGCTCGTTGCGCCAGTAGATGAGATTGTGCGCGCACGCGCGGCCCGGCTTGCACCAGTTGGAAATCTCGTAGTGAACGTAGCCGGCTTCGCCCAACACGTCCTCCGCCAGATCGTACATATCGGCCGCCGCGTCGGGGTCCGGGTAGGGCACGTCGCCGCGCCGCACCCAGTCGTGCAGCGGTGTGCCGCGCTCCACCGTCAGCGCATACAGCGAGATGTGATCGGGCTGCAACGGCAGCGCCGCGTTCAAGGTGCGCCGCCATGTGTCGAGCGACTGGCGCGGCAGGCCGAAGATCAGGTCGAAGCTGACGTTGTCGAAGCCGGCTGCGCGAGACGCCTCGACCGCAGCCACGACATCGGCGAAACCGTGTTCGCGGCCCAGCAGTTTCAGTTCGTCGGGGTCTGCGCTCTGCGCGCCGAAGCTGAGCCGGTTGACGCCCTCAGAGCGCAGCGCGCGCAGATAGCGCAGGTCGACTGTGCCGGGGTTGCATTCGATGGTGATCTCAGCGTCGCCGGGCAGATCGAACGTCTCGCGGCAGGCGCGGATGGCGTCGCCCAACTGCCGGGGGTGCAGGATCGACGGCGTGCCGCCGCCAAAGAAGATTGTGGCTGCGCCGGGGCGGGTGGGCGGCGATTCGACAGGCTCACCGGCAGGGGAGCGGGGGAGCGGAGGAGCAGAGGAGCTGGGGAGCAGGGGAGCGGGGGAGCGCAGGATGTGGGGAGATTGGCCGGCAGCCCTGATCTCGCGGCACAGCGCCTGCGCATACGATGTGTACAGATCCTCCATGCCGACGTAGGTGTTGAAGTCGCAATAGGAGCAGCGCGACCGGCAGAAGGGGATGTGCAGGTACAGGCCGAGGGGCAGCATGGGCAGGGGTCAGAATGCAGAAGTAAGTAACCAGTAGTCAGCAGTCAGTAGTCAGAAGGTGGGCGCGCCCGATACGCAACACCCAATACGCAACACGCAATGCGCAATAGGCAATACGGAACATGTCACTCGGCATGCAACCCTCAACCCTCAACCCTCAACTGCCCAATCGCCCAGATGAGAACATCCAGCCGGCGGGCAAAGTGGAGCAGGGGTTGGGTGTCGGGCAATGAGATGCCGGCGGCAGCGGCGATTGTGTTGGTGGTGATCTCGGCTTCTGCCGGCTGCAACGGCCAGGGCGCGTGGTGAATCTCACCCCGGTAAAGCCGGCCGGCGCGATCGGTGGCGTACAGGCAATAGCGCTCGGTCAGCCAGTGCTCCAGTGTCCCTGGTTGCGCCGGTCGCACGTCATCAATCGGGCGATAGCGAGCCGTGAAGGATGCCGGTGGCGCATGGCGATGGGTGCGCGTGCTGGTGTATGCGATCCAGTCCAGAGGGCTGCTCACGTTGAAGAGGAACGGCTCGCGCGCAAGGCCCATTTGGGCGTTGAAGTAGGGCAGATGAAAGGCGCGGCGCGCAACGGCCACTGCAACAGGGTTGCCGGCGTCCAGACTGAAGAACCATACGCCCGGTCGGTCTCCGGCGATTACGTAGGTGCGCGCGTTCAACTCTGGAAAAGCGGACAACCAGGGCAGCGCCGGCAGGAAACGCGGGCGAATGCCGCTCATCCGAAACGGCACGATGCCCAGCCATGCCTGCCCGTCGAATATGTCGAGTGACAATCCGGGCGGAATGAGGGCGCGCAGGGCGTCTGGCGGCATCGGCCAGTGAGCAAACAACAGGTCATGCCAGACCTGCCGCATCAGCCACGACGTGGCTGGCGGCGGGTACGAGCGGTGATCAGCCGGCATTCCAAAATCGGACACGCTGTTCATTGTGCCACAAGCAAATTGCGCCTCGCAGTGACACCAGAAATGGCCGGTTGTATTTCGCAAAAGCCCCTTGACGGATTAGAACAAATGTTCTAATCTGAGCTTGTTTGGTCAACCACTTTGATTTGGAGGTAATCCATGCCGTCACCAAATAACCTGCCAGCGACGCCGGTCACGCTGGGTGATTTGATGCGCTCGCAGCGGCGCGATGCCGTGAAAGCGGCGGCGATGTTCATGGCCGTGGCGCTCTATGGGGCTGTTTTGCTGTACACCGGCGTGCACAACTTCAACCTGATCAGTCGGACAGTCGCGCCGGATCAACAGCTATTCGCCATCACTGCGCTGCTCTGTCTGGAAGGCGCGGCAATTTTCCTGCCGTTGGCAATTCACTTTTGGCTTGCGCCCGGGCCGCAGCGGTTGGTGGGATATCTGCTCTATGCAGCCAACTTCACCATCGTTGTGCTAAACACGATTCTGGACGCGATGACCAATCGCGCAGAGGCGATGCCGGATTGACTGCATCTGTACGCCACCTTCATTGTGCCGGCCACGCCGGTGCTGATCGGCGTGGGGATCGCCTTCATTTTCATCCTGGATCCATCCAAGAAGATTCACGACGCGCGCGCGGCGGCCGAATCGGCTTCGATGGAGGCGATGGCGCTGCACATGCGCGAGGCCGCCAACCGGGACGATGTGAATGAGGCCATTCGGATGGCGGCGCTGAAGGACATGCAGGAAGCCACAGGCCGGGTGGTTGGCGTGCGCCCGAAGGCATTGCCCGCTCCCCAGCGAGCGGCGCGGACAAAAACATCGCGGTCAAAGGCGGGCAACGACGTGACGATCTTCGGCGCCGGCCAACGCGAGATGCCCCGGCTCTCCGCCCCGCGCAAACCGCGCAGCCGCAGGCGCGCCGGCGATTAAGCGCGCCACTTCTCGCGCAAGGTGAACACGGCCTCCAGCACGCCGCCGCCGACGGCCAGCGCCTTGTCGGAGATGCTGAAGCAGTAGCGGACTTCGCCGCGCGGATCGATGTCGGCGATTTTCAGGCCGGCGGTCGCCGGCACATCGTCGTGCAGCAAACCGCGCAACACGCCGTCCAGCGTGGCCGGCACCGGCGTCTTGCCGATGGTTGCGATGATGTCTCCGGCCTTGACGGTGTCGCCGATGGCGCGCCGGCCATAGAACGCGCCGTCGCATGGCGCGCGCACCACCCGCCGCTCATCCTCACCGCCAACCTTGCCCGGCACGCCTGTGTTCGGCGCGGCGCTGCCATGCCACAACACGCGCCCCAGGTCGTGCCCGCGCTGCGTCTCGATGACGGCGTGGCAGTCCTCGCCAGCGGTGAAGCCCGGCCCGCACGCGATGACAACCGGGGCGTCATGGATGGTGGCGCCGGTGTTGCGTTTGGCCATGATGGCGTCCACCAGCGCGTCGGGCTGGAAAATGTCCAGCGTGCGCAGCGATGGGTCGGCCATCACCGCCACGGAGTCGCGCTGCCAGATGTACATCACCTCATCGGCGAACAACGCCCGCTCGGCCTGGACGCCATCCACCGTGATCCGGCCATCGTACAACGCGGAGGCGAAAGCCACCATGCGGCGGATGACCAGCGGTTTGGGCAAATCGAGGCACAGCACGCGGAAGCCGGCCTTATGCAGTCGATAGGCCGCGCCGGTGCCGAGATCGCCGGCGCCTTTCACAATTGCAATTGGATGTGTGCGGCTCATGGCGCGGGTTGAGTATAGCGGTTCCGGCGTTCGGGAGCGTCCGCTGGTTATAATGCTCTGTCAAGTGACAGCCGGCGTTTGCACAAGGCCAACATCCATGCCAAGCGAAGACTCGAAACTGGTGCTCGTGGTGGACGACGAGCCGCGCATGATCAATTTCATTCGCATGAATCTGGAGCTGGAGGGCTACCGGGTGATTTCGGCGACAGACGGGTTGGACGCGGTGCGCAAGACGCGCGAGATGTTGCCCGACGCCGTGCTGCTCGACATCATGATGCCGGAGATGGACGGCTACGAAACCCTGCAAGCCATTCGCGAAGAGAGCACCGTGCCGGTCATCATGCTCACAGCCAGGAGCGAAGAGTCGGACAAGGTGAAGGGGCTGGATCTCGGCGCCGACGATTACATCACCAAGCCGTTCAGCCCGCGCGAGTTGATCAGCCGGGTCAAAGCCGTCATCCGGCGGGCCGAATTGCCCGCCCAGGTGGAGAAAGCGCCCATCGTGATTGACGATCGGTTGTCTGTGGACTTCAACCGGCGCGAGGTCATTGTCGAAGGCAGGCCGGTGAAGCTGCGCCCGACCGAGTGGCGGCTGCTGTACCACCTGATGCAAAACGCCGGCTGGGTTGTGCCCCACGAGACGCTGTTGTCCAAAGTGTGGGGTTGGGAATACCGCGACGAGACGCAGTATCTGCGACTGTACATCACCTATCTGCGCCAGAAGATCGAGCCGGACCCTGCGCACCCAAAGTACATTTTGACCGAGCGCGGCGTCGGCTACCGGTTTGTGGATTACAAGACGGCCACCGCAGGGGTCAGAACGACCGGAGCGACCTGACGAAGCCGGCCCCGGTTCCGGCATTTACACTAAAATGGCGCTGGTTGCCGGCCTGACGCCGCAATCATCGAGCGCAATCGAACGCTGACAGAGATCGAGGAAGAACAAGGTAAGGACGCGCTACTGCCGAGTTGCGGTCTGTGTTGCGCCTCCATCCCTTTTCAATCTTCGACCCTGTCGCGCAACACGAAATCACAACAAGACCAACAGGAGAATCAGATGAAGAGAATCGGTGTATTGACCGGCGGCGGCGATGTGCCCGGTCTCAATCCCTGCATCAAGGCGCTGGTGAATCGCGCCGTCGATGAAGGCTATGAAGTGCTTGGCATCCGCAAAGGCTGGGGCGGGTTGCTGTACTGCAACCCGGACGACCCGGCCAGCGTGGCGCAGTACATCGTGCCGCTCGACAAGCAGCGCGTGCGCACCGTCGACCGCACCGGCGGCACGTTCCTGCACACCAGCCGCACCAACCCCGGCAAGGTGCGCAGTCACGAAGTGCCCGACTTCCTGCGCGAAGCCGGCGCCAAAGAGGATGACAAAGGGCGCTTCGACTTCACACCGCACGTGCTGCGCGTCCTCGACAAGCTCGGCATCGACACCCTGACTCCCATCGGCGGCGATGACACGCTGAGCTATGCCGAGCGATTGCACCGCGAAGGGTTCCATGTCGTCGCCATTCCGAAGACGATGGATAACGACGTGTACGGCACGGACTACTGCATCGGCTTCTCCACCGCTGTCACGCGCAGCGTCGAGTTCATCCACCAGTTGCGCACCAGCATCGGCAGCCATGAGCGCATCGCTGTCATCGAGCTGTTTGGCCGCAACAGCGGCGAGACCTCGCTGTTGACTTCGTACCTCGCCGGCGTCGATCGCGCCATCATCTCTGAAGTGCATTTCGACCCTGAAAAACTGGCTCGCTTCCTCGTGGAAGACAAGAAGCGCAACCCCAGCAACTACGCCATTGTCACCATTTCGGAAGGCGCGCAGATGATCGGCGGCAAGGTGATCGAGTATGGCCAGGCGGACGCTTACGGCCACATGAAACTCGGCGGCATCGGCCAGATCACCGGCGAGGCCATCAAGAAGATCACTGGCGAGGACATTCTTAACCAGCAGCTTAGCTACCTGATGCGCTCCGGCGCGCCGGACAGCCTCGACCTGATGGTGGCGGTGAACTACGCCAATCTGGCCGTCACGCTCATCAAGCGCGGCGCGTCGAACCGCATGGTCGCGTTGCGCAACGGCACCTACACCAGCATCCCGATCTCAACCATCATGCAGGGCGTCAAGCGCGTTGACGTGGACGAGTTGTATGACAGCGAGAACTATCTGCCGCGCGTGCGCCATGTCGAAGGCAAGCCGATGTTCCTGTACTAGAACCTGACACGGGGCAGGCGGGTCGATTGCGTACTGGGTACTGCGTATTTCGTATTGCGTATTGGGTATCGGACGCGCCTGCTTTCTGACGACTGACTACTGACTACTGGCTACTCCCCATGAAACGAATCGGCGTTCTCACCAGCGGCGGCGACGGCCCCGGCCTGAACCCGTGCATTCGGGCGGTCGTGCGCATGGGCATCCACCTCGGCATGAGCGTGATGGGCATTCGGCGCGGCTATGCCGGGCTGATTGCCGGCGAAATCGAAGAACTGACCCTGCGCTCGGTGGGCGGCATCCTGGGGCGCGGCGGCACGTTTCTCAGCACGTCGCGCAGCGCCGAG
>Ga0272446_1002660_pt1 | contig 23875 bp, 21 predicted proteins | sample YNPCB0061_FD_194587 | JGI IMG/M metagenome (GOLD analysis project Ga0272446, IMG submission 194587) | Hot spring microbial mat communities from Yellowstone National Park, WY, United States - YNP-CB-006-1 | ecosystem: Environmental > Aquatic > Thermal springs > Hot (42-90C) > Sediment | place... | reverse complement strand
TGCCGCCCGTCGTAACGGAGCCTGGCGAGGCGACGCGGGGTGGCGCGGGCGAAGGCGTGTGCGGTCGGATACTCGGCGAGCAGGCAGGTGGCGAGCTGGCTTGCGAGGGTGCGGACGTAGCGGGTGAACTCGGGGAAGCCGAGGTCGACGAGACGGTGGAGCTGGCGGACGCGGTCGTCGAAGTCCTGTCGGAGCCGGTCGCGGTGGCGGACGAGTTCACGCAAGGCTTCGGCGACCTCGTCGTGCAGATGGGTGGGTGCTGGGCGCTTCTCGAAGGCGAGACGGGCGAGACCCGAGGCGTCGATGGCGTCGGTCTTGGTGCGCTCGAGGCCGGCCTCCTGGAAGCGGCGGGCGACGAGCGGATTGACCAGCGCGACCTCGTGGCCGGCGGCGGTGAGCACGGCGAAGAGGTTCTTCCAGTAGTGGCCGGTGGCTTCGAGGACGATGAGGGCCGGCGGCGGGCCGAGCGCGGCGAGCAGCGCATCGTAGCCGGCGCGATCCTCGGTGATCGGGATCGGCCTGCCGATCGGCGCGCCGGCGTTGTCGAGGCGTGCCAGGGTGTGGGTTTCGGACGCGACATCGATGCCGGCGAACATGGCTCCTCCCTCGGTGGCGGTTGCCGGGGAGCCTCGAGGCCGGCGTTCATGCCCGCGCTTGTCCAAGCGGGGACGCGGGCTGGCAGGGCCCGGCCCCAGGATACCGTCCGAGCCCGGAACGCCGGTCGAGGGCGCCAATCTCACGCCCGGGGAACCGCCCCCAAGTGTCCTGCGGCGACCCTCTCCCAGCCACCAGCGCGCAACCTTAGCCAAGGAGCACGCCGGTGAGTGGAGGTCTTACAAGCGACCTCGACGTCTATGCCAGGCAGGGCTTCGGCAACCAGGCGGGGATGGGCGCCGCGCCCGCGCTGCTGATCGTGGATTTCGTCAACGGCTTCGCCGATCCGGCGGTGTTCGGCGGCGGCAACATCGCCCCCGCGATCGCCGCGACCGTGCCGGTGCTGGCCTTCTGCCGGCAGCGCGGCATCCCGGTCGCGCACACCCGCGTCGTCTATGCCGCGGATGGCACGGATGCCGGCGTGTTCGCGCGCAAGGCGCCCGGCCTCCTGCGGCTGACGGAGGAGGATCCGCTGTCGCACATCGTGCCGGAACTCACGCCCGCCGCGGGGGAACTGGTGGTGCGCAAGCTCGGCGCATCGGCGTTCTTCGAGACGCCGCTGGCGTCCTGGCTGCGCTTCCGGCGGGTGGACACGCTGCTGGTCGCGGGCTGCACCACCTCGGGCTGCGTGCGCGCCTCCGTCGTCGATTCGCTGCAGCACAATTTCCGCACGGTGGTGCTGACGGATTGCGTCGGCGACCGCGCGATGGGCCCGCATGAGGCGAACCTGTTCGACATGGGCCAGAAATACGCCGACCTGCTGGACAGCAGGGCGGCGATGGCGGCGATCCGCGCGGGCTGATCCCGCGCGGCGACGCCCCGCGCGGCCTTCAGTCCAGCCGCGCGCCGGTGGCCGCCACCACCGGGCGCCAGCGCTCGCTCTCCTCGGCGATCCAGGCGGCGAACTGCTCGCGCGTGGTCGGCCGGGGGACGGCGCCGGTGGCGATGATGCGGCTCTGCACCTGCGGATCGGCGAGCGTGGCATTGAGCGCCGCGTTCAGCCGGTCGGCGATGGCCGTCGGCAGGTTCGCCGGCGCCACGATGCCGAACCAGCCCATGGAGACGATGTCGAGCCCCTGCTCGCGCATCGTCGGCACGTTCGGGAAGGCGGCGAGCCGCTCGGTGCCGGTCACCGCGATCGCCTTCATCCGCCCGTCGCGCACGAGCCCCGCCACCGAGGAGGAGGACTGGAACAGGATGGTCAGCCGGTTCTCCATCAGGTCCACATTCATCTGGCCCGACTGGGTGTAGGGGATGTGGTTCATCCGGAGCCCGGTGGCGAGGCCGAACTGCGCGCCCGCCAGGTGCTGCGAGGAGCCGGGGCCGACCGAGCCGTAGTTGATCTCCTCGCCGCGGGCGCGCGCCCAGGCGATGAACTCCTGCAGCGTGTTCGGCGGCAGGCTGGCCGGGATGACGATGAGGTTGGGCACGATGGCGATGAGGCCGATCGGCGTGAAGTCGCGCTGCCCGTCGAAGGGCATGCTGCGGAACAGCCAGCGGTTCACCGCATTGGCGGCGATGTTGCCAAGCCCGATCGTGTAGCCGTCCGGCGCCGCCCGGGCGACGAGGTTCATGCCGATGTTCGTCGTGGCGCCGGGGCGGTTCTCGATCACCACCTGCGTCGAGAGCCGCTGCGCCATCGGTTCCGCCACGATGCGCGCCAGCACGTCGGCCGCACCCGCCGGGCCGGCCGGGACGATGAAGCGGATCGGGCGGCCGCCCGGCCAGTCCTGCGCCTCGGCGGCGGCGGGAAGGGCGGCGGCGGCGGCGAGCAGCGTGCGGCGCGAGAGGGGCAGGCGGATCATGCGGGAACTCCCTGGGCTTGGGCCGTTTCTGGCGTGTCCGGGTCTGTCGCCCGGTGGCGCCCCTCGGGTGGGGCTTTCATGTCCGGACATTTCTGGCAGTCTTGTCCCGCTTCGTCCAGAACGGGAACGCCACCATGCCCGACGCCCAGGGGTTCCGCCGCAAGTTCGGCGTGCTCGGCCCTTCCACCAACACCATCGTTCAGCCGGATTTCGACGACATGCGGCCCTACGGGGTGACGAACCACTACAGCCGCATCTTCACGCCGAACGCCAACGCCATCAGCAACGAGACCTTCCGCGCCGGCGCCGAGACGATCGGGCGCAACACGCTGGATGCGGTGCGCAGCGTGATGACCTGCAGCCCCGACTACCTGGTGATGGGGATGTCGGCCGTCACCTTCTTCGACGGCGCGGCCGGGGCCGACCGCTTCGTCAAGGAGGTGGAGCAGGAATCGGGGATCAAGATCAGCGTCGGCAGCCATTCCTGCACCGCGGCGCTCAAGGTGCTGAACTCCGGGCCGCGCATCGCGGTGCTGTCGCCCTACTGGCCGGCGATGAACCAGGAAGTCGCGCGCTATTTCGGCGACATGGGCTACAGGGTGGTGCGCGACATCGCGCTGCAATGCCCGTCCTGGACGGCGATCGCGGAAGTCTCGACCGAGCGCTGCCGCGAGGCGCTGAAGCAGCTCGACGGGCCGGACGTGGACGCGATCGTCCAGGTCGGCACCAACCTGTCCATGGTGCGGCTGGCGGCGGCGGCCGAGATGTGGCTCGGCAAGCCCGTCATCGCCATCAACACGGCCACCTACTGGCATGCGCTGCGCGCCAACGGCATCATGGACCGGCGCGAGGGCTTCGGACGGCTGCTGGCGGAGTTCTGAACGGGCTTGCATCGGCGGCCCGCCCACGCCACCTCCGGGGCACGTCGCGTTGCGGCGCAGCAGAGGGGCAGGACGCGGATGACCGACGAAGAGCGCCAGATCATCTCCGACTTCATCGCCCGGATGGCCGGCCAGCCGCAGGCCACGCCGGGCCGCCCGCCCGCCACCGGCAGCCGGCCGCTGCCGCCCGTGGATCCGGAGGCCGACCGCCTGATCGCCGAGCTGTTCGAACGCCACCCGGAGGCGCGCTACCGCATCACCCAGGCCGCCTTCGTGCAGGAACACGCGCTGCGCGAGGCGCAGAACCGCATCCAGGAACTGCAGTGGCAGGTCGAGGCAGCCCAGGCCCAGGCGCAGCAGGGCCGCGGCCTGTTCGGCTTCGGCGCGCCGCGCCAGCCGAACCTGCCGCCGCGCCCGACGCCGCTGCCGCCCGGCCCCGGCGCCCAGGCGATGGCGGCGAACCAGGGCCGGCCCGGCTTCCTCGGCGGCGCGCTGGCGACCGCGGCGGGGGTCGCGGGCGGCATCCTGCTCGGCAATGCGCTGATGTCGCTGTTCTCGGGCTCCGGCGCGGCGCAGGCGGCGACGCCGGATGCCGCCGCGGCCGCCGCCGACAGCCCCTGGACCAACCCCGCCGCCGCGGCCGAGAAGGAGTACGGCGCGCCGCCGGAGGAGATGGAGAAGACCGGCTGGGACGATGCCGGCACCTGGGATGACGGCGGCGACATGGGCGGCGACGAGTGGTGAGCGCACCCCGCGCCGCCTGACTCCCGCCGCTGTCCCTGGCGGCGGGCGGGCTGGAAGGAGCAGCCGGCCGCGCCGCTGCCGGGCCGCCCGCGCGGCAGGGCTGCCCCGCGCCGTCCCGCGTTGACGCGGCGCCGCTCTCCGGCGCAGCTTGCCCCGGCACGACCGAGAAGGGGCGACGCATGAGCCAGGCCGCCGAGGAGGCGCCGCGCGGGCGCGATCTGCGGGTGATCACGCTGATCGGCACCGGGCATTTCCTGTCGCACTTCTACATCCTGGTGCTGCCGCCGCTGTTCCTGGCGTGGCGGGAGGAGTTCCAGGTCTCCTTCGCCGCCCTCGGCGCCGCCGTCGCGGCGATGAGCGCGGTGACGGCGCTGCTGCAGACCCCCGTCGGGTTCCTGGTGGACCGCCATGGCGCACGCGCCTTCCTGGTGGCCGGCAACCTGCTGATGGCGCTGTCCATCTCGGCCATGGCCTTCGCGCCGTCCTACGAGTGGATCCTGCTGTTCGCGGTGCTGTCCGGCGTCGGCAACAGCGTGATCCACCCGGCGGACTACGCGATCCTCGCGGGCTCCATCCACAAGTCCCGCATGGGCCGCGCCTTCGCCTGGCACACGATGACGGGCAATCTCGGCTTCGCCGTCGCGCCGCCGGTCGTCGCCGCGATGCTGCTGGTGATGGGCTGGCGCGAGGCGGTGTTCGTCCTCGGGCTGCTCGGCGTGCCGGTGGTGGCGCTGATCCTGTGGCAGTCGCGCATCCTGTCGGACCAGCCGAAGGCGAAGCCGCGGGAGGCGGGGGCGCTGTCGGGGCGGCGGCTGCTGTTCTCGAAGCCCATCCTGCTGTTCTTCGGCTTCTTCCTGCTCTCCGCCATGGCGGGCACGGCGACGCAGGCGTTCCTGATCCCGGTGCTCGGGCTGCTATGGGGCGTGCCGCTGGCGATCGCCTCCATGGCGCTGACGGGCTACATGGCGGGCGCCACGGGGGGCGTGCTGATCGGCGGCTGGTATGTGGACCGCTACAAGCGGCATCTCGCCTTCGTCGCGGTGCTGAGCGTCGTCTCGGCGGGGCTCATGCTGCTTCTCGGCGCCGTGCCGCTCGGGCCGGTGTTCACGGTGGCGGTGCCGTTCCTCGCCGGCCTCGCGCTCGGCGCGTCGCGCACGCCGCGCGACGTGATGCTGAAGGACGCCTCGCCGCCGGGCGAGGTGGGCAAGGTGTTCGGCTTCGTCTCCTCCGGCCTGCCGCTCGGCGGGGCGATCACGCCGATCCCCTTCGGCTTCCTGCTGGATGTCGGGCTGCCCTGGCTCGTGCTGCCGGTGATCGCGGCGCTGATCCTCGCCTCTCTCGCCTGCGCCGGCTGGGCGCAGGCCGAAGCGGAGGCAAGCCGCGCCACCCCGCGCGCGGTGCCCGCCGAGTAGCGTGCCGGCCTTCGACCTTCTCGTCGCGGCGCTCACCTGGGGCGGGGTCGCGGCGTTCGCCGCCGCAGGCGCCCTGACGGCCTCGCGCAAGCGGCTCGACCCGGTGGGTTTCGTGCTGATCGCCTGCATCACCGCCTTCGGCGGCGGCACGCTGCGCGACGTGCTGCTGGACCGTCCGGTGTTCTGGCTGGAACAGCCCGGGATGGTGGCGCTGGCCGCTGCCGTCGCGCTCGGCGTGTTCTTCACCGCGCATCTCGTGGAGCGGCGCTTCGTCGTGCTGCTGTGGGCGGATGCGGTCGGGCTCGCGCTGTTCGCGGGGCTGGGCGCGGAAGCGGCGCTGCGCTTCGGCACCGATGCATGGGTCGCCGTGCTGATGGGGGTGGTGACGGCGACCATGGGCGGGGTGATCCGCGACATCGTCTGCGCCGAACTGCCGCTGATCCTGCGCAAGGAGATCTACGCGACGGCGGCAGCGCTCGGCGCGGCCGGGTTCGTCGCGGCGGATGCGGCGGGCTTCCCGCGCGAGGCGTCGCTGACCCTCTGCGCCGTGCTGTGCTTCGGGCTGCGCGCCGCGGCGATCCTGCGCGGCTGGTCCCTGCCCGCCTATCGCGCGCGCCCCGGGCGCGACTACCCGGACCGCGACTGATCGAGCAGCGCGTCGCCCTTGCGGCGGCGGATCGCGTCCGACACGCTGGCCGCCACGACGCGCTTGCCGACCGGGAACAGCGCCGCGCCGGCCAGTTTCAGATGCGCCCAGGCGAAGGGCAGGCCGATGATGGTGATCGCCGCCGCCGCCGCCGCCATGACATGCGCGATGCAGAGCCACAGGCCTGCCAGCAGGAACCACAGGACATTGGCGAGCACGCCGAGCGGCCCGGTGCCGAGCGAGCGGCGGCCCGTGAGATCCTCGCGCGACACCAGGTCGCGCCCGAAGGGCGCGAAGGCGAAGGACGCCATCGTCAGGCAGGCGATCGCCCAGGGGATGCCGATGACGGTCAGCGTCATCACCGCCGCCGCCAGCAGCCAGAGGGCCGCGATGACGAAGCCGAGACCCGGCACGTTCCACAGGATGTTGAGGATCAGCGCCACGCTCACGGGCCCTTCCGCCTGCGGCCCCTGGGCTTCGGCTCATGGCCGCCGCCGCCAGGGCCCATCGGCTTCGGCCGCCAGTCCTGCTTCGCGCGCGGCCCTGCGGGCGGGGCGTCGAGGCCGAGGTCGAGCGCCTCGAGGCGCTTGATCTCGTCGCGGAGGCGGGCGGCGGTCTCGAACTCGAGATCGGCGGCGGCGGCGCGCATCCGGCGCTCGAGCTCGGCGATGCTGGCGCGCAGGTCTTTGCCGATGAAGGCGGCCGTCGCGTCCTCCTCGACGGCGGCGACGGTCACGTAGTCCTTCTCGTAGACCGATTGCAGCACGTCCGAGATGTCGCGGCGGATGGTCTGCGGCGTGATGCCGTGCGCCTCGTTCCAGGCGATCTGCTTGGCGCGGCGGCGTTCGGTTTCCGCCAGCGCGTAGGACAGGCTGTCGGTCATCGTGTCGGCATAGAGGATGACGCGGCCTTCCGCGTTGCGCGCGGCGCGGCCGATGGTCTGGATGAGGCTGGTGCGCGAGCGGAGGAAGCCCTCCTTGTCGGCATCGAGGATCGCGACCAGCGCGCATTCCGGGATGTCCAGCCCCTCGCGCAGCAGGTTGATGCCGACCAGCACGTCGAAGACGCCCTTCCGCAGATCGCGGATGATCTCGATGCGTTCCAGCGTCTCGACATCGGAATGCAGGTAGCGCACGCGGATGCCGGCTTCCGTCATGTACTCCGTCAGGTCCTCGGCCATGCGCTTGGTCAGCGTGGTGACGAGGATGCGGCCGCCGGCCTTGGCGACGGCGCGGCATTCGGCCAGCAGATCGTCCACCTGGCCCTCGACGGGGCGGACCTCGCAGACCGGGTCCACGAGGCCGGTCGGGCGGATCACCTGTTCGGCGAAACTGCCGCCCGTGCGCTCCATCTCCCAAGGCCCGGGGGTTGCCGAGACGAAGATCGTCTGCGGGCGCAGTGCGTCCCACTCCTCGAACTTCAGCGGACGGTTGTCAGTGCAGGAGGGCAGGCGGAAGCCGAAGTCGCGCAGGATGGATTTGCGCGCGTAGTCGCCGCGGTACATGCCGCCGATCTGCGGCACGGTGACGTGGCTCTCGTCCACGATCAGCAGCGCGTTCTCCGGCAGGTATTCGAACAGGGTGGGCGGTGGTTCGCCCGGCTTCCGGCCGGAGAGGTAGCGCGAGTAGTTCTCGATTCCCTTGCAGGAGCCGGTCGTCTCCATCATCTCGATGTCGAAGGTGGTGCGCTGTTCGAGGCGCTGCGCCTCCAGCAGTTTTCCCTCAGCGGTGAGCTCGGCGAGGCGCTGCTTGAGTTCCGCGCGGATGTCCACGATCGCCTGCAGCAGCGTCGGCCGCGGCGTGACGTAGTGGCTGTTGGCGTAGATCGCCGCCGTGTCCATCTCGCCGGCGATCTCGCCGGTCAGCGGGTCGAACTCGCGGATCGCCTCCACCTCGTCGCCCCACAGGCTGACGCGCCAGGCGCGGTCCTCGAGATGCGACGGCCAGATGTCCACACTCTCGCCGCGCACGCGGAAGGTGCCGCGCTGGAAGCCGGCGTCGTTGCGGCGGTATTGCAGGTCCACCAGCGCCTTCAGCAGCGCGTCGCGGCCGATGGCGCCGCCGATCTTCAGCTTCACCACCATGTTGCCGTAGGTCTCGACGCTGCCGATACCGTAGATGCAGGACACCGACGCCACGATCACCACGTCGTTGCGTTCGAGCAGCGCCTGCGTCGCGGCGTGGCGCATGCGGTCTATCTGCTCGTTGATCTGCGCGTCCTTCTCGATGTAGGTGTCGGTGCGCGGGACGTACGCCTCCGGCTGGTAGTAGTCGTAGTAGGAGACGAAATACTCCACCGCGTTGTCGGGGAAGAAGCTCTTCATCTCGCCGTAGAGCTGCGCGGCCAGCGTCTTGTTCGGCGCCAGGATCAGCGTCGGGCGCTGCACCGCCTCGATGACCTTGGCCATGGTGAAGGTCTTGCCGCTGCCTGTGACGCCGAGCAGCACCTGGTCGCGCTCGCCGGCCTCGATGCCGGCGACAAGCTCGCGGATCGCGGCCGGCTGGTCGCCGTTCGGCTCGAAGGGCGAGACGACCTTGAGCCGCCGCGTCTTCGGCAGCGCGGGGCGTGCGGGGGGGATGAAGCGGCCGGGGCGGGCTTCGGCGATGGTCGTCATAGCGGCAAGCATATGGGAGGGCGGGGCGCCCGCGCTATCGCCCGAAGCCGCGGAACCCCTCGCGCAGCGCCGCCGCCCGCCCCTCGCGCGTCGTCTCCCACAGCGGGTTGTCCACCGACAGCCGCTGGCCGCCGTCGCGCTGCACCGGGCGGATCAGCAGCCCGCCGCGCTGCGCCGCATCGGCCCCGAACAGCTCGAGCGGGATGCGGATGTAGATGCCCTTGTCGAAGCTGCCCTCGCCGAAGCGCGCGAAGGGGACGTTGGTGAAGGTGGCGAAGGCGCCGACCTCGATGCCCGACGAGAAGCGGCGGCCGAGCTCGAAGGTGGCGCCCCAGTCGCCGGCGAGATACCGCCCCGCCCGCACCACGCCATAGAGATTCCACCACGGCAGGTCGGCATAGAGCGAGAGGTGCCCCGTCACCACGCCATAGTCCTGGAAGCCGAAGCGCTGGTCGGTCGCGCGCTGGCGAACGGCGGCGATCTCGGCGCCGATCGCGATCGCCGAATCGCGCGGCCGCCACAACACCTCGGCCGCCACGCCGCCGAACATCGGCTCGAGCAGCCCGGCGGTGGCGCGCGCGTACCAGTCGGGCGCGAGCGTTCCGGTCCATTCGGCGTAGAGCGCGGGGATGGACAGGTTCCGCCCGTCGCGCGCATAGGCCGCCCAGTCGGAGCGCACGCGCGGCAGCAGCGAATCGGACGGCAACCCGCCAGCGAGGTTGCCGGCGAGGGTCTGTGCCAGGCTGCCCGCCACCGCGAAGCCCGCGCCGAGATCCACCCGCGCCCCGGCGCCGATGCCGAGTTGCCAGCGCAGCGTGCGCGTCGGGTCGCCGAGCAGCACGGCAAGGCGCGGCGCGACGCCGGCGGTGATCCGCGGCAGCGGCGCATGCGCCGCGTCCGGCCACAGCACGCCGTCGGCCTCGAGCAGATGCGAGGAGAGCCAGGCCTCCTCGGCGCTCGCCAGGCCGGAGAGCGTGGCGGCGAGCTGCGCGCGCGGCACCAGGATGCGCCCGATCTCGAGGCCCCCCTGCCACCAGGACACGACCAGCGCCTGCGCCTCGCCCGGCAGCAGATGGTTGACGGCGCGCAAGGCGCGGCCCGCCGCCTGCGCCAGATTGCGCGCCGGGCCGCCGGCGACGGCGATGCGCGCCTCGATGCCCGAGAGCCCGAAGGCGACCGGCTGGAACCCCGCCTCGCGCAGCGCGGCGAAGACGAGGCGGGCGCGTTCGGCCTCGTCCAGCAGCGCGGGTGCTGCGGGGCGGAGCGGCGGCGGCGGGCGCGCGGCATCGGGCGGGTTGCCGGCCTCGGCGCGGACGGTGACGCGCACGAGCGCGTCGCTGCCATTCCCGAAATAGGCCCCGGCGTCGAGCCACCCGTTCGACCATTGCAGCCCGGCGTTGAGGCGCGAGCGGGCGCGACCGCGCTCGGGGAAGGGCACCACCGGGTAGCCGAAGCGTTCGTCGCGCAGCGCGTCGCCGGACCATTCGAGCTTGGCGCGAAACCCCTCCACCTCGCCCCAGGGGGTGGGCAGCGGCGGCAGCGTCCATTCCACGCCGCCGAAGAGCGCGGCGTTCGGGCCGCGGAAGAAGCCGGGCGACAGCAGCCCGCCCTCGCCGACCTCGCGCGGGCGGGTGGCGAAGCGCTCGGAGAGGCGGATCAGCGGGTTCGCGATGTCGCGCCCGGTGGCCAGCCGGCCCCAGCCCATGCCGAGCGTCACGTCGAAGGCGCCGAAGCGGCGCGAGGCGACGAGGTATTCGCCGCCATAGATGCCGGTGCCGATGAAGTCCCGCAGCCCGATGGCGACCGCCGGCGTCCAGTCGCTTTCCTCGATCAGCCGCAGGCGGATGTCGAAGGCGCGGTCGGTGGTGAAGCGCGTGCCGGTGAAGCCGTCGAGCCGCTCGGCGACGCGGAACGTCGCGTCCAGGAAGGGCAGCGCCTGGAAATGCAGGTGCCAGAAGCGCCGGTCGCGGCGGAGGGACGCGCCGAACTCCAGCGTGCCGTCGGGGCGCGTGCGGGCGTTCGGCATCTCGATGAGGCCGGCGCCGCCGAAGGTCCCGGCCGTCGCCGGCACCTCCTGCGCTGCGGCGGGGGCCACGGCAAGCAGCAGGGCGGGCAGGGCGACACGCCAGCGGGGCACGCGGTTCCTTCTTTCCGAGAAGCGGAAGCTCGCGATTCAACCCGCGCGCGCATGCTCCGCAAGAGGGGCGGTCTGCGCTATGCTGCGCCGGACCAGAACCGCCGAGGCCCCGCCATGCCCATCCCCAACCGGATCGCCGCCCTGTCCGACGAGATGCAGGCCTGGCGGCACGACCTGCACGCGCATCCGGAACTCGGCTTCCAGGAGCACCGGACGTCGGAGATCGTCGCGGCGAAGCTGGCCGAATGGGGCATCGAGGTGCATCGCGGCATCGCCGGCACCGGCGTCGTCGGCGTGCTCAAGGGCCAGGGCGAGGGGCCGTCCATCGGGCTGCGCGCCGACATGGACGCGCTGCCGATGGAGGAAGCGAGTGACGTGCCGCACCGCAGCCGCCACCCGGGCGCGATGCATGCCTGCGGGCATGACGGGCACACAACCATGCTGCTCGGTGCCGCCAAATACCTGGCGGAGACGCGGAACTTCTCGGGCACCGTGACCTTCATCTTCCAGCCGGCGGAGGAAGGTCTCGGCGGCGGGCGGGAAATGGTGAAGGAAGGGCTGTTCGCGCGCTTCCCCTGCGACACCGTCTATGCCGTGCACAATGACCCGACGCTCCCGCTCGGCGAGGCGGCGGCGATCACGGGGCCCGTGCTGGCCGCCTCCGACCGCTTCCAGATCAGGGTGCGCGCCAAGGGCGGCCACGCGGCGCTGCCGCATCTCGCGGTGGATCCGGTGCTGATCGGCGCGCATATCGTGACGGCGCTGCAGAGCATCGTGTCGCGGCGCGTAGACCCGATCGGCAGCGCGGTGGTGTCGGTGACGATGTTCCACGCCGGCAGCGCGATGAACGTGATCCCGGACGAGGCGGAGCTGAAGGGCACCGCGCGCACCATGCGGCCGGAGGTGCAGGATTTCGTCGAGGCCGCGATCGCCCGCATCGCCACCCAGACCGCCGAGGCGCATGACGCGGTGGCGGAGGTGACCTACACGCGCGGCTATTCGCCGACGATCAACCACGCTGAACAGACCGACCGCGCGGCGGCGACGCTGGCCGAGATCCTCGGCGAGCGGGGCGTGCGGCGCGACCACCCGCCCTCCATGGGCGGCGAGGATTTCTCCTTCCTGCTGAACGAGCGGCCGGGCGCCTTCCTGCTGCTCGGCCAGCGCGCGGCGGACGGGCGGGGCGGCGTGCCGGTGCACCACCCGCGCTACGACTTCAACGATGCGCTGCTGCCGATCGGCGCGGCGTTCTTCGTGCGGATGGTGGAGCGGGAGCTGCCGCGGCGCTGAGGCTCAGCGCCGCAGCGTCTCGAGCCCCGGCACGCCGTTGTTCAGGTAGAACTCGTCGCGCGGGAACACGTCGGAGAGCGGCGGGGGGCTGCGCGGCGTCTCCGGCGTCCAGGCCATGATGTCGCCCGCGAACATCCCGGCGAAATCGGCGAAGTCGCGGTTGCCGCGCGCGAGATGCGCGGCGACCGCCGGGTCGCGGAAGCGTTCGGCCAGCCGTTCGCGGTCGAACGGGATCGGGTCGTTCGATCCGACCAGCACGCTGCCCGGCACCAGCAGAAGCGCGTAGGGGAAGACCGCGGCGAAGGTCTCGGCGCTGCGGGCCGACGGCGCCCATTGCACGTAGAGCCCGCCCGGCGCGAGGCGCGCGCGCACCTGTTCCAGGAACTCCGCGGAGTAGAGCAGGCCGGAGTGGCTCGCTTCCGGCAGGATCGCGTCGGCCTGGATGATGTCGTAGCGCGTCGGGTCGCGCGCCAGCAGGCGGCGGCCGTCGTTGTATTCGAGCGTCAGGCGCGCATCGCGCAGCATCGCGCCGATGGCGCTGTCCGGGTAGCGCGCCGCGACCTCGCGGATCACGTCCAGCACCGGCTGCACCAGTTCGACCGCGCGGATGCTCCGCGTGTCGGGGGAGGCGGTTGCGGCATAGGGCGTGCCGCCCGACCCGACGCCGATCAGCAGCACGTCGCGCGGCGCCGGGTGCAGCAGCGGCCCGACCGCGCCGAGGAACTGGTGGATCGGCAGGAACGGGATGCGCCCCTGGCTGAAGCCCTGGATGAAGAAGGGGCCGGAGGGTTCGATTCCCGGCCGCTCGTCGCGGAAGAAGGCGACGCCCGAGCGGTCCTCGGCCCAGGCGGCGCCATGCGTCGGGCCTTGCTGGTGCAGGCGGCTCCAGAAGGTCGCGTTGCCGGGGAACAGCAGGAACGCACCGACGCAGGCCGCGGCGAGCAGCGCTTCCGGCGCGCGGAAGCCGCCGCGCGCCATCCAGAACAGCAGCAGCAGGAAGGAGGCGACGGCGAGCAAGGCGACCGTCCCCGCGGTGCCGAGCAGGTGGAAGGTGACGAGCCCCGTGCCGATCGAGCCGGCGGCGTTGCCCGCGATGTTGGCGAGCTGCACCCAGCCGACGCGCGCGCCGACGCTGGACAGATCCTGCTGCACCGCGCGCTGCACGAAGGGGAAGGTCATGCCGATGATGAAGGCGGGCGGGCCGACCACCACGAGCGTCAGGCCGAGCACCAGCAGCAGCGGCTCGCCATGCATCCGGTAGCGGTCCACCGACCAGATGCCGGTCAGATGCGGCATCACCCACCACACCGCGCCGAGCAGCAGGGCGGCGACGACGAAGCCGCCCGCCTGGGTGATGAAGAAGGCGGGCCGCGGGTCGCGCATGGTCCGCACCATCCGCGCGGCGAGCGCCATGCCCGCGCCGTCCGCCAGCAGGAACACGCCGAGCACGGTCGGGAACAGATAGGCGTGGAACTGGCCGATCTGGCCCATCACGCGCACCCACACGATCTCGAGCGCGACGATCACGTAGCCCGACAGGAACACCAGCACGCACCACAGCGGCAGCCCGCCATAGGGATCGGGTTCCGACGCGGCGGCGGCGGGCGCGGGCGCCGGCAGGGGCCGCAGCGCGGGCACCAGCGTCAGCGCCAGGAGGGCGGCGAACACGTCGAGCGCGGCGGCGATCCACAGCGCGCCGACGAAGCCGACATGCCCGACGAGGAGCCAGCCGCCGAGCAGCGCGCCCAACCCGGCGCCGAGCGTGTTGAGGCCGTAGAGGGTGCCGACGCGCTCGGCGACGGACTCGAGCCCCGATGCGATTGCGCGCGCCAGCAGCGGCAGCGACGCGCCCATCAGCGTCGTCGGCAGCACGAGGCCGGCGAAGCAGAGCGCGAAGATGGCCGCCGGGTCGTCCACCACGCCGGCGAGGCCGCTGGCGAGAAGATCGTACAGGAACGCCTTGGACAGCAGGGCGAAGGCGGCGACGCCGAACTCGCACAGCGCGAAGCCGACCACCGCCCGCGCCGGCGAGAGCCTGTCGGCGACCTTGGCGCCGATCAGCGAGCCGAGGCCGAGCCCGGCCAGGAACGCGCCGACCACGAGCGCCGCCGATACCGTGTCGGAGCCAGCGAAAATGCCGAGCATCCGCTGCCACACGATCTGGCACAGCAGGGCCGCGAAGCCGGACGCGAAGAACGCGACCGAGAGGCGGGGCAGCACGGTGGGACGTTTCCGAAGAGCGGGGTAGCTAACGCCCTCTTCCTGCCAGGACATTCCGGGAGCACAAGGGCGGCGCTGCACCGATCCGCTAGCGGAACAAATCCCCGGCCCCTCCCCCCGGTTGCCCGGACGCCCGCTTGCGGCGAGGCTCGGCGCGACAGCCACGGAGGAACCCCGCGTGAACGGCGCCGAAAGCCTGGTCCACACCCTGCTCGCCTCCGGCGTGGACACCTGCTTCGCCAACCCGGGCACGAGCGAGATGCATTTCGTCGCGGCGCTCGACCGGATACCCGGGATGCGCTGCGTCCTCGGGCTCGAGGAGAACGTCGTCACCGGCATGGCGGATGGCTACTACCGCCTCGCCCGCAAGCCGGCGGCGACGCTGCTGCATTGCGGGCCGGGGCTCGCGAACGGGTTGGCCAACCTGCACAACGCGCGGCGCGCGCGCTCGGGCATCGTCAACTGCGTCGGCGACCAGGCGACCTGGCACCGGCCCTTCGACGCGCCGCTGACGGCCGATACCGAGGGGTTGGCGAAGGGCGTCTCGCACTGGGTGCGCAGCTGCCGGACCGCGGGCGAGGTCGGCGCCGCCGCCGCCATGGCCGCTGCCGAGGCGGCCAGCGCGCCCGGCCGCATCGCGACCCTCATCCTCCCTTCCGACACCTGCTGGGACGAGGGCGGGGTGGTCGCCGCCCCGCTGCCGCCCGCGCCGCCATCGCCTGTGGACCCGCATGCGGTGCAGCAGGCCGCGCGGGCGCTGCGGCAGGGGCAGGGGGTGCTGCTGCTGCTCGGCGGCGCCGCGCTGACAGAGGCGGCGCAGAAGATCGCCCAGCGCATCGTCGCGGCGACCGGCGTCGCGGTGAAGGCCGAGATGTCAAACGCCTTCGTCGCCCGCGGCCAGGGGCGCATGGCGCTGGAGCGCGTGCCCTACCCGATGGCGCAGGCGATCGAGGCGCTGGCCCCGTTCCACACGCTGGTCTGCGTCGCCTCGCGCCTGCCTGTCGGGTTCTTCGGCTATCCGGGCGGCCCGTCGCTGCATTCGGCGCCGGGCGCGCAAGAGGTGGTGCTGTGCCGGCCGGAGCAGGACGTGCTGGCGGCGCTGGAAGCCCTGGCCGAGGAGCTCGGCGCGCCGCCCGCCGCCATCCCCCCGCGCGGCCCGCGCCCCGAGCCGGCGTGCGGCGCGCCGACGCCGGAGGGGCTGGCGCGCACCGTCGCCGCACTGATCCCGGAGGGTGCGGTCGTCGCCGACGAGAGCGTCTCCTTCGGCCGCGGCTTCTACGCCGAGAGCCACGACGCCCCGCCGCATGACTGGATCCACCTGACGGGCGGGGCGATCGGCGCGGGCATGCCGCTCGCCGCCGGTGCGGCCATCGGCGCGGGCGGGCAGCGGCGGGTGGTGAACCTGCAGGCCGACGGCTCGGCGATGTACACTCTGCAGGCCTTGTGGACCGAGGCGCGAGAGCGGCTGCCGGTGACGACCGTGATCCTCTCCAACCGCGCCTACGCCATCCTGCTGAACGAGTATCGCGCGGTCGGCGCCAATCCGGGGCGCACGGCGCTCGACATGATGGACCTCGGCAATCCCGAGCTGGACTGGGTGCGGATCAGCGAGGGCATGGGCGTGCCAGCGGCGCGGACCGGGACGCTGGAAGGCTGCGCCGACCTGCTGCGGCAGTCCTTCGCGCAGGCCGGGCCGTTCCTGATCGAACTGGTGATCTGACGCCTACCGCCCGAGGAACCGCCGGAAGGCGGCGAGCGCAGCCTCGCTGACATGGTGCTCGATGCCCTCGGCGTCGTGCTCCGCGGCGTCGGGCGGGACGCCGAGCGCCAGCAGCACATCCACCACCAGCCGGTGGCGGGCGCGGCAGCGGGCGGCCAGCGCCTGGCCTTCCTCAGTCAGGAACACGCCGCGATAGGGGCGGGAATGGGCGAGCCCCTCGCGCTTTAGCCGCGCGATCGCCTTGATGGCGGTGGCGTGGGAGACGCCGAGGCGGCGGGCGATGTCCGTCGGGCGCGCCTCGCCTTCCGCGGCCAGCAGGTCGTCGATCAGTTCCACATAGTCCTGCAGCAGAGCGGACGCGCGGGCTTCGCGCGCCGAGGCGTGGCGCGCGGCCTCGGCCTGTTCGCCGCTGGTATCCCCCGTGGTCATGGCGTCCCCGTTCCCGGCCCCTGGCGGGCGCAGAGCGGTTTCCACAGGAGTGGAAACCGCTCCAGGCGTTGTTCACCAGCATCTTCGCGCACGCCGCCGTTTCCAGCCGTGCGCGATCTGCTCTAGCAGCCCGGGAAGCCCCGGGGCAAACTGTAGCCTTGGCTACAGAATAATCTTTGCGCTATAGGTTGCAGGCATGGTTGCGGAATGCAGCCGCCGCCACCATGCTCTGGCGTAACGACCAACGGACCCGACGATGCGACTGATCGCCCGCCGCGCCCTTCTCGCCGCCCCGCTTCTGGCCGTGCCGATGCTCGCCCGCGCGCAGGCCGCGCCGCTGGTGCTCGCCACCATCGCCATGATCGGCGAGCCGGCGCAGCGGCTGGCCGGCACCGCCGCGCGGGTGGAGACGCTGCTCGGCGAGGGCGTGGACCCGCACCTCTATCGCCCGACGCGCGCCGACATCGCCCGGCTGCTGCGCGCCGACCTGGTGCTGTATCACGGGCTCGGCCTGGAAGGCCGGCTGCGGGACGCGATCGGCCGGGTGGCCGCGTCCGGCCGCCCGGTGCTGGCGGTGGGCGAGGCGGTGCCGCGCGACTCGCTGATCGTCGAGGACGGCACGCCGGACCCGCATGTCTGGATGGACCCGACGCTGTGGGGCATCGCGGCCGACTCCATCGCCGCGCGCCTGTCGGCGCTGCGCCCGGCGGAGGCGCCGGCGATCCAGGGCAACCTCGCCGCCTTCCGCGCCGAACTCGCCGCGCTCGGGTCCTGGGCGCGCGCGGCGATGGCGACGATCCCGCGCGAACGCCGCGTGCTTGTCACCGCGCATGATGCCTTCGCCTATTTCGGCCGCCGCTACGAGCTGGCGGTGGAGGGGATCCAGGGCATCTCGACCGACAGCGAAGCGGGCGTGCAGCGAATCCGCGACCTCGTGGACCTGCTCGTCGCCCGCCGCATTCCGGCGGTGTTCGCCGAGACCTCGGTTTCCGACCGCAACATCCGCGCGCTGATCGAGGGCGCGGCGGCGCGCGGGCACCGCGTCGTGCTTGGCGGCAGCCTGTTCTCCGACGCCATGGGCGCGCCCGGCACCTACGAAGGCACCTACATCGGCATGATCGACCACAATGTGACGACGATCGTCCGCGCCCTCGGCGGCGAGGTGGCGCCGCGCGGCTTCCAGGGAAGGCTCGCGGCATGAGCCCGGTGCCGGTCGCCCTGCCGCTGCCGGCGCTCTCGCTGCGCGGCCTGTCCGTCGCCTACCGGACCGACGCGGTGCTGTGGAACGTCACCTGGAACAGCCCGCCCGCCGGGCTGGTCGCCATCGTCGGGCCGAACGGGGCGGGGAAGTCCACGCTGCTCAAGGCGGCGCTCGGCCTCATCCCGCGCCTCGCTGGCGAGGTGCGGTTCTTCGGCGCGCCGCTCGCCGCCGTGCGCCGCCGCGTCGGCTACCTGCCGCAGCGGGCGGCGGTGGAGTGGGATTTCCCGGCAACCGCGCTGGATGTGGCGGCGATGGGCCGCTACCCGCGCGCCGGCTGGTTCCGCCCCCTGCCGCGCGCCGAGCGCGAGGCGGCGCTGGCGGCGCTCGCCGAGGTGGGGATGCAGGACGTCGCCCACCGCCCCATCGGCGAACTCTCGGGCGGCCAGCAGCAGCGCGTGCTGCTCGCCCGCACGCTGGCGCAGGAGCCCGACCTGTTCCTGATGGACGAGCCCTTCGCCGGCGTGGACGCGGCAACCGAGGAGGCGATCGTTGGCGTGCTGCAGCGCCTGGCCGCCGCCGGGCGCTGCGTGATCGCGGTGCACCACGATCTCTCCACCGTGCCGCGCGCCTTCGACCACGCGCTGCTGCTGAACCGCGAGGTGATCGCCTCCGGCCCCGCCGCCACGCTGCTGTCGCCCGAGAATCTCGCCCGCGCCTACGGCAGGCGGATGTCCGCGTGACGCCATGTGGGAGGCGCTGACCTTCCAGGCCGGGCACAACGCGGCGGTGGTGGCGGCCGGCTGCATCGCCTTCGGGCTGGCGGCGGGCGCGGTCGGCTGCTTCGTACTGCTGCGCGGGCGGGCGCTGATCGCCGATGCCGCGGCGCACGCCACGTTGCCCGGCGTCGCCGGGGCCTTCCTGCTGGGGCTGGCGCTTGGCCTTGATCCGCGCGCGCTGCCCTGGCTGCTGGCGGGCGGCGGGCTGACGGCGTCGCTCGCGGTGCTGGCGGCGAATGCGCTGGCGCGCGGCGGGCGGGTGAAGGACGACGCGGCGATCGCGGTGGCGTTGTCCGTCTCCTTCGGGCTTGGCGCGGTGCTGCTGTCGGTGGTGCAGGCGCTGCCGGTGGGCGGCCAGGCGGGGCTGTCCGGGCTTCTGCTGGGCCGCGCGGCGGGCATGGCGGAGGCGGATGCCTGGACGATGGCGGCGGTGGCGCTGGTCGCGCTTGCGGTGCTGGGCGCGCTGCTGCGGCCGCTGTCGGCGCTGCTGTTCGACCCGTTGCAGGCGTCGCTCGCCGGGCTGCCGGTGAAGGCGCTCGATGTCGCGCTGCTCGGGCTGATGCTGCTCGTGGTGCTGGCCGGGCTGCCGGCCGTCGGGCTCGTGCTGGTGGTGGCGCTGCTGATCGTGCCGGCGGCGGCGGCGCGGCTGCTGACCGCGCGGCTGCCGGCGATGGCGGCGCTGTCGGCGGGCTTCGGCGCGGGGTCGGCGCATCTTGGCGTGGCGATCTCGGCCGCGGCGCCGGGGGCACCGACGGGCGCGGTGATCGTGCTGGTGGCCGTCGCGGTGTTCGCGCTGGCGCTGCTGGCCTCGCCGCGGCGCGGCCTGGTGGCGGCGTTGCGGCGCCGCGCGGCGCTGCTGGCGGCGGCGCGGGCGGCGGCGCGATGAGCTTCGCCGCGCTCGATCTCGTGCCGCTGCTGGCGGCGATGCTGGCCTGCCTGGCCTGCGGGCTGCTCGGCAACCTGCTGCTGCTGACGCGGCAGAGCCTGCTTGGCGATGCCGTCAGCCATGCCGTGCTGCCCGGCATCGTGCTGGCCTTCCTGGTCACGGGCAGCCGGGATGCCGCGCCGATGCTGGCCGGCGCCGTCGCCGCCGCCTTCGCCGCCGCGCTGCTGGTGGGCGTGCTGACGCGGGCCGCGCGTCTCTCGCCGCAGGCGGCGATGGGCATCGTGTTCTCCGGCTTCTTCGCGGTGGGCGTCGTGCTGCTGGAAACCGGGGTGGGGCGGCGGGTGGACCTCGATCTCGACCATGTGCTGCTCGGGCAGCTGGACACACTCGTGTGGCCGGCGGCGACGGGGTGGGCGTCGCTGCTCGATCCCGATGCGCTGGCGGCGCTGCCGCCCGAACTACTGCTGATCGGCGCGGTGGCGGTCGCGGTGCCGCTGCTGTTCGCGGCGCTGTGGAAGGAGCTGCGGCTGCTCGCCTTCGACCCGGACTTCGCGGCGGTGACAGGCTTCGCGCCGCGCGCCCTGTCGGCGCTGCTGCTGGCGGCGCTGGCGGTCGCCTGCGTGGCGGCGTTCTGGGCGGTCGGCGCCATCCTGACGCTGGCGGCGCTGGTGGTGCCGCCGGTGGTGGCGCGGCTGCTCACCCGCTCCTACCGGGCGCAGGTGCTGGTCTCCGCGATCGTGGCGCTGGTGATGGGGGCGGGCGGCGTGCTGCTGGCCGGCGTGCTGCCGGCGGCGCTGGGGCAGGACTGGGCCGTCTCCGGGGCGGGGATGGTCGCGGTGGTGGGCGGGGTGCTGGTGCTGGCGGCGCGGCTCGCAGCCCGGGAATCCGGTTGACCGGCGGCCGGGCTTCGGGGAATCGTTGCGTGTGACGCCGCCGCTCAGACTTGTCGGCACGGGCTCCGAGGACCGGCTGTGGGCCGTGATGGCCCGCATCGGGCGGGAAAGCCGCGTGGCGGAGGTGTTCCGCTCCCGCGAGGAAGCCATCCGCGACCGCGACTGGCGGACGCGCGAGGTCTCGGCCTATGCCGAGTTCCTGCGCCGCACGCGGCAGCCGGTGCCGCAGTATTCGGTGGCGCCGATCCGCCGTTCCGACCTGCCGCGGCGCTGGCAGCCTCTGCCGGCGCTCGGCTTCCTGCACGGAAGGGTGGTCTGAGGCGGCGGCGGCCCGCCGCTCAGGGGCGCGCCGCGGGAATGGTGGTGGATTGCGGCGTGACCGGGCTGCGCTCGCGCTGGATGCGGGCGAGCACCTCGTCCAGCTCGGCGCGGTGGCGGGCCAGTCGGCTTTCGGCGTCGCGGATCTCGGCCGTCAGCGCCGTGCGGCGCGACTCGAGCTCGGCCACCACGGTGCGCAGCGACTGTTCCTGCGCGCGCAGCTGCTCCAGTTCCTGGCGGGCGGACGCCGCCGCCGCGGCGGCGCTCTCCATCTCGCGCAGGCGGGTGCCGGCGGCCTGTTCGGTCTGGCGCAGCGCGGCGAGGCGTTCCTCGGCGGCGCGGAGTTCGGAATCGAGCGCGCCGCGGCGGGTTTCGAGGCCGGCGACGACGCCGCGCACCTCGCTCTCCCGGGCCGCCAGCGCGGCCTGCTCGCGCTGGGCCGCGGCCACCTGCTCGGCAGTGCGGCGGGCGTCGGCCTCCAGGCCGCGCAGCCGGGCCTCGGCCGTGGTGGCCTCCTGGCGCAGCCCGGCGAGGCGGCGTTCCTCGCCCGCCGCCGCGTCGCGCAGTTCGGCAAGCCGCCGTTCGCCGGCGGTGATCTCGCCGCGCAGCGCGGCGCTGCGCTGTTCGAGGCCGCGCAGCGCGGCCTCCGCCTGCTGCTGCTGCTGCGTCAGCCGGGCGATCTCGGCGGTGGCGGCGGCGACGCTCTGCTGGCGCTGGGCGAGTGTCGCCTCGGCTTCGGAGACGCGGGCGCGGATGTCGGCAAGCTGGCGCTCGGCGGCGGTCTGCTGCCCGGCGAGGTCGCGGCTGCGGGTTTCCAGCCCGGCGACGCGCTGCTCGGCGGCGGCGAGGTTCCGCTGCGTCTCGGCCAGCCGCGCCTCGGTCTGCGCCAGGGCGGCGCGGCGGGCGGCGAGATCGGCCTCGGTGCGCTGGGTGTCGGCGCGCAGCGCGGCAAGGCGCTGCTCGGCCGAGGCGATGTCCTGGCCGCGCGCGTCGCGGGTGCGCTCGGCATTGGCGATCTCGAGCCGGAGGGCGGCGAGGCGCCCTTCCTCGGCGGCGGTGCCGCCGCGCAGCGAGGCGAGGCGCGCTTCCGTCGCGGCGGCCTCGGCGCGCAGCTGCGCGAGGCGCTGCTCGGCCGCCGCGCCGTCGCGGCGCAGCCCGGCCAGCGTCTGCTCCTGCTGCGCTGTCTGAGCGCGGAGCTGGGCGAGGCGCTGGTCGGCCGCGGCGCTTTCGGCGCGCAGCGTGCGCAGGCGCGCGTCCTGGCTCTCGGCCTCGGCGCGGGTGGCGGCCAGGCGGGCATCGGCGTCGGCCTGGGCGGTGCCGATCCGGCGCTCTGTCTCCTCGCGCTCGGCGCGGGCGCGCAGCGCCTCCTGCTCGGCGATCTGCTGTTCGCGCCGCGCTTCGGCCAGGCTGCGCTGGGCCGAGGCGAGGCGGCTGCGGATGGCGGCAAGGTCGCCGGCGGCCCGGCGCTCGGCGGCAAGCGTGCGTTCGAGTTCGGCGACGCGGCCGGAGAGGCGCTGCGCCTCCGCCTGGCTTTCGGCCAGCGCCGCCTCGCGCGCCTGCACCACCTCGGTGCGTTCCACCGTCACGCCGCAGCCGGCGAGCATCACCGGCAGGATCGCCGCGCCTGCGAGCCACACCCGTCGCGCCATACGCCCCCGTCCTTCCGTTCCGTCCCCGGCCTGCGGCCGTGCCGCGGCGCTGGGGGAATGTCCGACCTTGGGCCTACGCTACACGCGGCGCGCGGCGGCTTCCAGCGGCGCGGGGGGTTCGCAAGGGGTCGGGCGTGTTCTAAGGGGCACGCAGTTGCCTGGAGGACACGCCAAGGTGATCGACAAGATCAAGCGCGACATGGCCGAGGCGATGGCCGGCATCGCCGACGGCGCGACGGTGCTGCTGGGCGGCTTCGGCTCGGTCGGGCAGCCGGATGCGCTGATCGAGGGGCTGATCGAGCAGGGGGCGAAAGACCTGACGGTGGTGGCGAACAACGCCGGCACCGGACGGACGGGCCTCGCGCGGCTGATGGAGCTCGGGCGGGTCAGGAAGATCGTCTGTTCCTATCCGCGCTCTGCCGGGTCGGTGGTGTTCGAGGAGCTCTACCGCGCCGGGAAGATCGAGCTCGAGATCGTGCCGCAGGGGACGCTGGCCGAGCGCATCCGCGCCGCCGGCGCCGGCATCCCCGCCTTCTTCACGCCGACCGCCGCCGGCACGCGGCTCGGCCAGGGGAAGGAGGCGCGGGAGTTCCAGGGCCGCCTCTGCGTGATGGAGACGGCGCTGTTCGCCGATGTGGCGCTGATCGAGGCCTGGCAGGCCGATCGCTGGGGCAACCTGACCTACCGGGGCTCGGGGCGGAACTTCAACCCGATCATGGCCACCGCGGCGAAGCTGACGATCGCGCAGGCGCAGCATATCCTGCCCTTGGGCGGCATCGCGCCGGACGCGGTGATCACGCCTGGCGTCTTCGTGGACCGCGTGATCCAGGTGGATCGCGGCGCGCCCTGGGCCTGAGGAGGACATCATGCCGTTCGACCGCTCCGCCATGGCCGCCCGTGTGGCGCAGGACATCCCGGAAGGCTGGTTCGTGAACCTCGGCATCGGCATGCCGACCATGGTCGCCGACCACATCCCGCCCGAGCGCGAGGTGATCTTCCATTCCGAGAACGGCATCCTCGGCATGGGCCCGGCGCCGGCGGCGGATGCGGTGGACCCGTGGCTGATCAACGCCGGCAAGCAGCCGGTGACGCTGGTGCCCGGCGCGTCGCTGTTCCACCACGCGGATTCCTTCGCGATCATCCGCGGCGGGCATCTGGACCTGTGCGTGCTCGGCGCCTTCGAGGTGGCGGCGAATGGCGACATCGCCAACTGGGCGACGAGCGAGAACGACAGCGCCCCTGCCGTCGGCGGCGCGATGGACCTGACGGCGGGCGCGCGCCGGCTCTGGGTGCTGATGGAGCACACGACCAAGGACGGGAAGCCGAAGCTGGTGGAGGCGTGCAGCTACCCGCTGACGGCGGCGGGCGTGGTCAGCCGCGTCTACACCAACCTCGCGGTGCTGGACGTGGTGAAGGGCCGCGGCTTCGTGCTGGTGGAAGCGGCGCCGGGCGTCGGGGTGGAGGAGATCCGCGCCAGGACGGCGGCGCCGGTGGCGCTGCCGGGCTAAGCAGATCGCACACGGCTGGAAACAGCAATGTGCGCGAAGATGCTCGTGAAAAACGCCTGGAGCGGTTGCCACTCTGGTGGAAACCGCTCTAG
>Ga0272446_1002659_pt1 | contig 23890 bp, 25 predicted proteins | sample YNPCB0061_FD_194587 | JGI IMG/M metagenome (GOLD analysis project Ga0272446, IMG submission 194587) | Hot spring microbial mat communities from Yellowstone National Park, WY, United States - YNP-CB-006-1 | ecosystem: Environmental > Aquatic > Thermal springs > Hot (42-90C) > Sediment | place... | reverse complement strand
ACAGCGCCATACAACGTGGCACCACATTTTCGCGAAGTGTCGGCTGATTGGCGATCAACGCATCGGAAAATCAACGGCTTGGCAAAATCGCGCCGGCGCTGACTGTCCAAGTTGGGCCAAGCTGCGCCGTGCTGTCCGCGCCCGGGGCCATTTCCCCAGCGACGATGCCGCGACCAAGCTCCTGTTCCTCGTCTTGAACAAGGCCGAGAAAGAGTGGACCATGCCCCCCAGGGAATGGGCGATGGCCAAGGCGCAGTTCGCCGTCATATTCGGCGAACGCTTCACCCGAGCGATGGCCTGATGCTTAACCGCCCGCCCCCACACGAAATTCCCCACAGTCCCGGATGCGGCCGCGCATCTCGCGGATCGTTATCCTGCCCGCGGCGTCCATCAGGCTCTCGGGTGGCGCCGTCCGGACATCCGTCAACAGCCGGAAGAGCGTGCGTGTCTCTTCCACGGACACGATGCGGTCTTCATCATCGAAGCGTGCCCGCCGGTCATCGAGCAGTTCGTCCAGTTTGAGGGACCGGAAGCGCCGCATCTGCAGCGCCGCCCGCTCGCGCACCTCGTCAACGGCCTGCCGGCTCACCTGCAGGGAGAACGCCCCCTCCGAGACCGCACGCATCTGATGGAAGCCTGCGCGCCGGAAGTTCTGCGGGGTGGAATGGATCCCCTCCTCTCCGATGTAGCGCGCGAAGCAGACATCGGTCATCACCCGGGCGTAACCCAGTTTTCCTGCCGCGATCATCCGGAACGCGTCCTGCGATGTCCCGCCGACCGCAAATTCGCCATCCTTCATCAGATTGAACAGCGAAATATACGGGCGATAGGCGTAGTCCACTGTGGAAATGATCGAGAAATAGGCATCCAGCTCCTTCATCATGTCGCGCCAGGGCTCGCGAAACAGGCCGAAGCCCCAGTTCCACCGCATCGGCTGCAAACTCAGCTCTGGTCCGGCCGCAACCTTGCGATGGTTGCCATAGGCTGCCCAATAGGCGACGCGCATGTCCGGCGTGAACGCCGCACGCATCCGCTCCATGATGTCGAGAAATTTCGGCCCAAGCTCGAGGTCGTCCTCGAAGAAATATCCATGATCGTGATTCAATTCCTCGAACACGAACGTTTCGGCGCGCCGTATGTTCATCGCAACGCCGATGTTCAGGGAGTGATCCAACACGTGTCCGCGCGGGAACTGTTTCCCGAATATCCGGATGCATTCCGCGATATTGTCGTCGCTTGCCGCCCGGCGGCCGCTGATGGCGTTCACGGCGCCATCCTGCGCCAGGATCACCCGGTCGTCCCGGAGGCTGACATGATGCTGGGCCTTCAGGCTCACGCAGACCCGTTCGAGATACTGCGGCCGATCGAAGGAGATGATCGTCACCGGCGCGGCAAGCTCGACCGTCATGGTCCTCTCCGGCCCGGAAGGCCCGCGTGTCGCCGTGCCGGCCGGCCTCCGCGGGGCAGGCGTCCCGCCCCTGCCGCGCCGCGCGTCACCCCGCCGCCGCCGATTTCGCGATCGGCGCCACGAACTGCGGCTCGGTGTCCCAGGGGAACAGGATCCAGGTGTCCTGGCTGACCTCGGTGATGAAGCTGTCCACCGTCGGCCGCCCGGCGGGCTTCGCGTACACCGTCGCGAAATGCGCCTTCGGCAGCATCGAGCGGATCAGCCGCGCGGTGGTGCCGGTGTCCACCAGATCATCCAGGATCAGCCAACCCTCGCCGTCGCCCGCCGCGGCGGGCGGCTTCATGACGCGCGGCTCGCCCTTCGTCTCCTCGTCATAGGTGACGATGGAGACGCTCTCGATCAGCCGGCAGTCGAGCTCCCGCGCGATGATCGCGGCCGGGATCAGCCCGCCGCGCGTGATGGCGACGATGCCCTTGTAGGGCCCGCGCTCGATCAGCCGCCAGGCCAGCGCCTTGCAGTCGCGGTGCAGCTGGTCCCACGTCACGGTGTAGTAGCGGTTCGCCATCTCAATGCACGCGGCCTCCGTTCGGCACGGGGAAGTCCGGCCGAAGCAACACGACATCCCCGGCCGAATCCGGCAGGCCGAGGACCAGAACCTCGCTCACGAAGCCGCCGATCCGCCGCGGCGGCAGGTTCACCGCCGCCACCACCTGCCGGCCGATCAGCCGGTCGGGCGTGTAGTGCGTGGTGATCTGCGCCGAGGACTGCTTCAGGCCGATCGCGGGGCCGAAATCCACCCACAGGCGGATGGCGGGCTTGCGCGTTCCCTCGGCCGGCCGCGCATCCGTCACCGTGCCGACCCGGAGGTCGAGGATCGCAAGCGCCGCGAGCGCGTCAGGGTCGGACATGCGCCCCGATAGCGCGGGGCGGGGCAGGGCGGAAGGGGGCGGCGGTTGCCCCTCCGCGCCGCCCGTGCTTGCTTCCCGCCCCCCGTCCGGAGGCCCCGCCCGACATGACCGACCCGCTGCCGCCCCCGCCCTGCTTCCGCTGCGACGGCCGACGCGCCCTCGTCACCGGCGCCTCGCGCGGCATCGGGCGGGCGGCGGCGATCGCGCTCGCCCAGGCCGGGGCGGAGGTGACGCTCGCCGCCCGCAGCGTCGCGGACTGCGAGGAGACCGCCGCCGCGCTCCGCGCCGCCGGCCTCGCGGCGAAGGCCGCCGCCCTCGACGTCACCGACCGCGCGGCGGTGCGCGGCTTCGTCGCGGCGGAACCGCCCTTCGGCATCCTCGTCAACAACGCCGGCACCAACATCCGCGAGCCGTTCCTGGAGGTGCGGGACGACAGCCTCGACCAGCTGCTCGACCTCAATGTGCGGGCGATGTTCACCGTCGCGCAGGCCGTCGCGCGTCGGCTCGTCGCGGCCGGCCAGGCGGGCAGCCTGATCAACGTCTCCTCCATCAACGGCCATCGCGGCGGCGTGAACCGCAGCGCCTACACCGCGACGAAGCACGCGGTGGAGGGCGCGACCAAGGGCATGGCCGCCGAGCTCGGGCCGCATGGCATCCGCGTGAACACGCTCTGCCCCTTCTTCGTCGAGACGCCGCTTACCGCCGGCATCCTGTCCGACGAGGCGTTCCGCACCGCGCTGGAACGCCGCGTGCCCTTGGGCCGCATCCTCCGCACCGAGGATCTGGTCGGCGCCGTCGTGTTCCTCGCCTCGCCGGCCTCGGCCATGGTCTCGGGCCTCGCCCTGATCGTGGATGGCGGCTTCAACGTGCAATAGGGCAGGGGGCCGATGCGCGACTTCCATTCCCCGGGGCGCAGCCCGGTGCTCGCCACCGGCGGCATGGCCGCGACCTCGATGCCGGCGGCGACGATGACGGCGCTCGACGTGCTGCGCGCGGGCGGCAACGCGCTGGATGCCGCGATCGCGGCCGCCGCGACGCTCGCCGTGATCGAGCCGCAATCCACCGGCCTCGGCGGCGACTGCTTCTGCCTGTATGCGCCAGCCGGCGCCGGCCAGGTGGTGGCGCTGAACGGCTCCGGCCGCGCGCCGGCCGCCGCGACGGCCGAGGCGCTGCTCTCGCGCGGCGTGACGAGGATCGAGGTGCAGACGCCGCACGCCGTCACCATCCCAGGCGCCGTCTCGGCGTGGGAGACGCTGTGGCGCGCCCACGGCCGCGCCCCGTGGGACAGCCTGTTCCAGGACGCGATCCGCTTCGCCGAGCACGGCCACCCCGTGCACGCCCGCGTGTCGCTGGACTGGGCGAACAGCGTCGGGAAACTCTCCGCCGACCCGGCCGCCGCGCGGCACTTCCTGAAGGCCGGCGCGCCCTACGCGGAAGGCGACATCTTCCGCCAGCCCGCCCTCGGCCGCACGCTGCGCGCCATCGCCGCCCGCGGCGCCCGCGCCTTCTACGAGGGCGACATCGCGGCCTCCATCGTCTCCACGCTCCGCGCCAAGGGCGGCCTGCACACCGAAGCCGACTTCGCCGCCGCCACCGCGGGCGCCGAGTTCGTCACGCCGATCCGCCGCAGCTTCCGCGGCCACGACGTGTATCAGTGCCCGCCGAACGGCTCCGGCCTGCTCGTGCTGATGCTGCTCGGCATGCTGGAAGGCTTCGACACGCCGGACGGCGGGCCGCTCTCCGTCACCCGCATGCACCGCCACCTGGAAGCCGCGCGCCTCGCCTACCGCGACCGCGACGCCTTCCTGGCCGACCCGTCGCAGGCCGAGGTGCCGCTCGCACGCCTGCTGTCGGACGACTACCTCGGCGCGCTTCGCGGCCTCATCCGCGACGACGCGGCGATACCCGAACTCCCCCCTGCCGGCGCCGCCGCATGGCTGCCGAGGCACGACGACACCGTCTATCTCTGCGTCGTGGACCGCGACGGCCACGCCTGCTCCTTCATCAACTCCCTGTTCGACTCCTTCGGCTCCGGCATCCTCGACGAGGCGTCCGGCGTCCTGCTGCACAACCGCGGTTCCGGCTTCCGCGTCGAGCCCGGGCACCCGAACTCCATCGCGCCCAACAAGCGGCCGCTGCACACCATCATCCCCGGGATGCTGATGCGGGACGGGCAGGCGGTGATGCCCTTCGGCGTCATGGGCGGCCACTACCAGCCGATGGGCCAGTCCTGGTTCCTGGTGAACCACCTGGATTACGGGCTCGACCTGCAGGAATCGCTCGACCTGCCGCGCATCTTCCCGCGCGAGGGCGAGATCCAGTGCGAACACGGCGTGCCGGAGGCGGCGCTGGCCGGGCTCGCGGCGCTCGGCCACAGGCCGGTGCGTTGGGGCAAGCCGCATGGCGGCGGCCAGGCGATCCGGATCGACCGCGCGCGCGGCGTGCTGATCGGCGCGTCGGACCCGCGGAAGGATGGCTGCGCGATGGGGCTGTCATGACCGAACCCTGCGACCTTTCCGCCGCCGAGGCGCGGCGGCTGATCGGGCAGAAGCGCCTCTCGCCGGTCGAACTGCTCGACTCCTGCCTGGCGCGGATCGCCCGCGTGAACCACGCGGTGAACGCTGTCGTCGCGCTGGACGAGCCCCGCGCCCGCGACGCCGCCCGCGCGGCCGAAGCCGCCGTGATGCGGGGCGACTCGCTGCCGCCGCTGCACGGCCTGCCGCTCGGCATCAAGGACCTCGAGGAGACGGCCGGCCTCCGCACCACCTTCGGCAGCCCGCTGTTCGCGGCGCACGTCCCGGCGCGGGACCAGGGCATGGTCGCCCGGCTGCGCGCGGCCGGCGGCATCGTGCTCGCCAAGACCAACACGCCGGAGTTCGGCGCCGGGGCCAACACCCGCAACGTCGTCTATGGCGCGACGGGCAACCCCTTCGACCCGACGCGTTCGGCCGCCGGCTCCTCGGGCGGCTCGGCGGTCGCGCTTGCCACCGGCATGCTGCCGCTGGCGTCCGGCTCCGACATGGGCGGCAGCCTCCGCAACCCCGCGGCCTTCAACGGCGTGGTCGGCTTCCGGCCCTCGCCAGGCGTGGTGCCGAACGAGGCAAGGGGCCTCGGCTGGTCGCACCTCTCCACCCTCGGCCCGATGGCGCGCAGCGTGCCGGATCTCGCGCTGTTCCTGTCCTGCATGGCGGGCGACGATCCGCGCGACCCGCTGGCCTACACCCTGCCCGGGGTGCGTGTGCGCGAGGGGCTCGGCGCCGTGCTGCCTCAGGTGGACCTTGGCTCGATCCGCTGCGCGGCGACCGAGGATTTCGGCATCGCGCCGACGGAAGTGCACATCCGCCGCGTGTTCCGCGCCCGCGTCGCAGCCCTGCAGCCGCTGTTCGCCTCCATTGCCGGTGCCTCGCCCGACTGCCGCGGCACCGACGAGGCCTTCGCCACGCTGCGGGCGATGAACTTCGTCGCCGCCCATGCGGAGAAGCTGCGCCGCACGCCCGACAAGGTCGGCCCCAACGTCCGCAGCAACGTGGCGGATGGCCTGAAGCTCGGCCTCGAGGACTGCGCCCGCGCGCTGGCCGAGCAGACGCGCATCTACCAGTCCTGGCAGCGCTTCTTCGCCGAGTCGCGGGTGGACGTGATCCTGTCGCCCGCCATCACCATCTCGCCGCGCCCCTGGCGGGAACTCTACCCCGCAGAGATCGACGGGCAGCCGACCCGCTCCTACTTCCACTGGCTCGCGCTCGCCTACGCGACGACGCTGGTCGGCCACCCCTCGCTCGTCATCCCGGTGGGGGTGGACGAGGCGGGCTTCCCCTTCGGCCTGCAACTCGTCGGCCGCCGCGGCGCGGATGCCGAGGTGCTGGCGATCGGCGCCGCGCTCGAATCGGCGCTGGCCGGGGACGCGACGCTCGCCCGCCCGGCGCCGGACCTCGTCCGCCTCGCCGCCGCGCCGCCGATCTCGGCCGCGGAAGGCTTCCTCTCCTGGGCGTGAACGCGGCGATTGCGCGGCCGGACCGGCAGGCGTAACCGGGCGGCCATGACGGACAGCAAAGGCGGCGCCGCCCGCGCCGGCGGCCTCGATTCGGCGGCGGTGAAGACCGCCTATCGCCGCTCGGCGGGCGTCTACGACGCGGCCTTCGGTCTCGTCTCGGCCGGTGGCCGCAGGCGCGCGGTGGCGCTGGCGAATCGGCTGCCCGGCGAGCGGGTGCTGGAGGTCGGCGTCGGCACCGGCCTGGCGCTCCCGCACTACGCGGCGGGCAAGACGGTGGTCGGCGTGGACCTGTCGCGCGAGATGCTGCTGCGCGCGTGGGAGCGCGTGGCGCGCGAACGCCTGTCCCATGTGCTGGGCCTGTTCGAGATGGACGCGCAGCAGACCGCCTTCGCCGAGTCGTCCTTCGACCTGGCGGTGGCGATGTTCACCGCCTCCGTGGTGCCGGACGCGAAGGCGCTGTTCGCGGAGATGACGCGGGTGGTCCGCCCCGGCGGATACCTGATCTTCGTCAATCACTTCCTGGCCGAGGGCGGGCCGCGGCTGTGGGTGGAGCGGGCGATGGCGCCGGCGGGGCGGGTGCTCGGCTGGCATCCGGATTTCGCCCGCGCCGACTTGGTGGACCCGGCCGTGGCGCAGCCCGAGGTCGTCGAAGCCTGCCCGCCCTTCGGCCTGTTCACGCTGCTTGCCTATCGCCGACCCGACGCCACGTGACGCTGCGCGCGAAACGGACATGCGGCGGGGTTGTAGGCCGCGTTGGCCAAGCCTAATGTCCGGAACACAGAGTATTCGTAAACCTGAATATTCGGCCGGGCGCCGGACGGTTGGGGTTGGCGAGCGCGTGCGGCGCCACCATATCCCAGCAGGCCCCGCCGAAGGGGGAGCCGGCAGGTGATGGCACGTGTCTTCGCGCGGCTTGGCGCCGCATTCCTGGGAACGCTCGGCGCCGCCGCCGCGCTGCCCGCAATGGCGCAGGCGCAAGGCGAGGTGATCGGCGCGCCGCAGCCCTGGGCGACGGGCTGGCGGCCCTCCGGCGGCCCGATCATGGACCGTATCGCGTCGTTCAACGACCTCGTGTTCTGGATCATCGTCGGCATCACGCTCTTCGTGCTGGCGCTGCTGGTCTGGGTGGTCTGGCGCTACCGCGCCAGCGCGAACCCGAACCCGTCCCGCACCAGCCACAACACCACGCTCGAGATCGTGTGGACGGTGATCCCGGTGCTGATCCTGTTCGTCATCGCCGTGCCGTCCTTCGAGCTGATCTACTACCAGGACCGGGCGCGGGACGCCGACCTGACGATCGGGGTCGAGGGCCGGCAGTGGTACTGGCACTACCGCTTCCCCGACCATGGCGGCTTCACCTTCGACAGCTTCCCGCTGGCGGCGGAGGATCTGCGGCCCGGACAGTTCCGCAACCTCGAGGTGGACAACCAGCTGGTCATCCCGGTCGGCGCGAATGTGCGGGTGCTGACGACGGGGGTGGACGTGATCCACTCCTTCTTCGTCCCCTCGCTCGGCGTGCAGCGCTACACGATCCCCGGCCGCACGCTGGAGACCTGGGTGCGCGCCGACCGGCCCGGCACCTATTACGGCCAGTGCAATCAGATCTGCGGCGTCAACCACTGGTTCATGCCGATCGTGGTGCGCGCCGTGCCGCAAGCCGATTTCGACGCCTGGGTCGAACAGGCGCGCACGCGCTTCGCCCAGGGGCTGCCGCCGCTGCCGGTCGAACAGGCTGTCGCCGCCGCGCGCGGCGAGACCACCACCGCCTCCCTCCGGCAGTGATGCCGGCAACCACCATCGCTGACACGGCGAAAGGACAACAGGCCATGTCTTCCGCGACCGACGCGCATCACGGCCAAGACGCCCACCACGACCACAAGCCGGGGTTCGTGGCGCGCTGGCTGTTCAGCACCAACCACAAGGACATCGGCACGCTCTACATCATCTTCTCGCTGGTGGCCGCGATCGTCGGCGTCGGCATCTCGGCGCTGATGCGGCTTGAGTTGCAGCAGCCGGGCATGCAGATCTTTGCCGACGGGCAGATGTGGAACGCCTATGTCTCGGCCCACGGGCTGATCATGGTGTTCTTCGTCATCATGCCCGCGCTGATCGGCGGCTTCGGCAACTGGTTCGTGCCGATCATGATCGGCGCGCCGGACATGGCCTTCCCGCGCCTCAACAACATCAGCTTCTGGCTGCTGGTGCCGGCCTTCCTGCTGCTGACGGCGAGCCTGTTCGTCGGCGGCGGCCCCGGCGCGGGCTGGACGATCTACCCGCCGCTGTCGGGCCGCACGGGCGAGGTGCTGTACCAGACCGGCCCGGCGATGGACATGGCGCTGTTCGCGCTGCACCTGGCCGGCGCGTCGTCCATCCTGGGTGCGGCCAACTTCATCACCACCATCTTCAACATGCGCGCGCCCGGCATGACGCTGCACAAGATGCCGCTGTTCGTGTGGTCCATGCTCGTCACCGCCTTCCTGCTGCTGCTGGCGGTGCCGGTGCTGGGCGGCGCCATCACCATGCTGATCACCGACCGCAACTTCGGCACGGCCTTCTTCGACCCGGCGGGCGGCGGTGACCCGGTGCTGTTCCAGCACCTGTTCTGGTTCTTCGGCCACCCCGAAGTGTACATCATGATCCTGCCGGCCTTCGGCATCATCAGCCACGTGATTTCCACCTTCAGCCGCAAGCCGGTGTTCGGCTACCTCGGCATGGCCTACGCCATGGTGGCGATCGGCGTCGTCGGGTTCGTGGTGTGGGCGCACCACATGTACACCTCGGGGATTGACGTGGACACGCGCGCCTACTTCATGGCCGCGACGATGATCATCGCCGTGCCGACGGGCATCAAGATCTTCTCCTGGATCGCCACCATGTGGGGCGGCTCCATCGAGATGAAGACGCCGATGCTCTTCGCCGTCGGCTTCATCTTCCTGTTCACCGTCGGCGGCGTGACGGGCGTGGTGCTTGCCAACGCCGGCATCACCCAGGTGCTGCACAACACCTACTACGTGGTGGCGCATTTCCACTACGTGCTCAGCCTCGGCGCGGTGTTCGGCATCTACGCCGGCATCTACTACTGGATCGGCAAGATGTCCGGCCGCCAGTATCCCGAGTTCTGGGGCAAGGTGCATTTCTGGCTCACCTTCGTGGGCGTGAACATGACGTTCTTCCCGATGCACTTCCTCGGCACCCAGGGCATGCCGCGCCGCTACCCGGACTACCCGGACGCGATGTGGGGCTGGAACATGGTCGCCTCCGTCGGCTCCTACATCGCGATCGCCAGCTTCGTCGTGTTCTTCTACGTGATGTGGCTGACCTTCCGCAGGGGCGAGCAGGCCGCGGCCAACCCCTGGGGCGCAGGCGCGACGACGCTCGAGTGGCGCGTCTCCTCGCCGCCGCCGTTCCACACCTTCGACGAACTGCCGCGGATCCGCTGATGCCGGACGGCGGCGCGCATCCCATGCCGACGCAGGAGGCGGCCTTCCCCGTCGCCTCCTCGGAGGTCCGCGACTGGATCGCGCTGCTGAAGCCGCGGGTGATGACGCTCGTCGTCTTCACCGGGCTGGTCGGACTGCTCGTCGCGCCGGGCTCGCTGCATCCTGTGCTCGGCTTCGTCGCGGTGCTGTGCATCGCGGTCGGCGCCGGTGCGGCCGGCGCCATCAACATGTGGTACGACCGCGACATCGACGCGGTGATGCGCCGCACCGCCACGCGCCCGATCCCGGCGGGGCGCGTGGAACCCGGCGCCGCGCTCGGCTACGGCATCACGCTCGCGGCCGCCTCCGTCGTGGTGCTGGGGCTCGCCACCAACTGGGTCGCGGCCGGCATCCTCGGCTTCTCGATCTGGTTCTACGCCGTCGTGTACACGATGTGGCTGAAGCGCCGCACGCCGCAGAACATCGTCATCGGCGGCGCCGCCGGCGCCTTCCCGCCGGTGATCGGCTGGGCGGCGGTCACCGGCGACGTCAGCCTCGTGCCCCTGCTGATGTTCGCCGTCATCTTCCTGTGGACGCCGCCGCATTTCTGGGCGCTGTCGCTGTTCGCGCATGGCGACTACGCGCGCGCCGGCGTGCCGATGCTGCCCGTGGTCGCGGGCGCCCGGCGAACTCGGCGCGAGATCGTGGCCTATGCCGCGGTGCTGGCGCCGTTCGGCGCGTCGCCCTGGTTCGCCGGCTTCGCCTCCGCCGCTTACGGGGTGGCGGCGCTCGCGCTCGGCCTCTGGTTCCTCGCCGCCTGCGTCGCCACGCTGCGCGAAGCCCAGGATGCCGCCGGCGTCAGCCTGGCCAGGGACGCCGCGGCCAGGCGCGCCTTCCGCGTCTCCATCCTCTACCTGTTCGGCCTGTTCGGCGCGCTGGCGCTGGACATCCTGCTGCTCGGCTGACGCGATGGCCGCGCGCGAGGAACGCATCCCCGGCCTCAGCGAGGAGGAGAACCGCGCCTTCTTCCGCCGCCGCCGCGCGCGGAACTGGGCGATCCTCCTGCTGCTCGTCGGGCTCGTCGCGCTGTTCTACATCATCTCCATCGCGCGGCTGACGAGGGCCTGACGCCGCATGACCACCACGCCCGAGCTCGCCCGACGCAACCGCCGCATGGCGCTCGGCGCCTTCGGCTTCGCCGGCCTCATGCTCGGCGTGTCCTTCGCGGCCGTGCCGCTCTACGACCTGTTCTGCCGCGTCACCGGCTTCGGCGGCACGGTGCAGGTGGGCCAGGCCGCACCCGGCGCGGCCAGCGATCGCACCATCACCGTCCGCTTCAACGCCACCACCCACCCGAACCTGCCCTGGCGCTTCGAGCCGGGGCAGCAGGCCGTGACGCTCCGCCTCGGCGAGGAGGGGATGGGCTTCTACCTCGCCCGCAACCTCGCCGACCGGCCGGTGGAAGGCGTTGCCACCTACAACGTCACGCCCGAGGTGGTCGGCCGCTACTTCCACAAGGTCGCCTGCTTCTGCTTCGAGGCGCAGACGCTCGAGGCCGGGCAGCAGGTGGACATGCCGCTCGTCTTCTGGGTGGACCCGCGGATCGCCGAGGACCCGAACACGCAGGACATCCGCACCATCACCATCAACTACACCTTCTTCCGAACCCTCGCGGATGCCGAGCGCGCCGGTGCGCTCGCCTCCGCGGGCCCGCATGTCGGCCGCGGCGCGCCCGCGCGCGAAACGCGCTGACATGCCGCAGACCCCGCCCCCACACGCCGCAACACCGCCGAGGAAGCTTTGACCATGGCCGGAACCCCGCAGAACGGCGCGAGCCCCTACAAGCACCCCTACCACCTGGTGGACCCGTCGCCGTGGCCGCTGGTCGGCTCCTTCGCGGCCGGTGCCATGCTGCTCGGCATCGTGCTGAAGGCGCATTACGGCACCACCTGGCTGCTGATCCTCGGCCTCGTCGGCGTGCTGGCCACCATGTTCCTGTGGTGGCGCGACGTGGTGAAGGAAAGCCGCACGCCGGGCCTGCATTCCGCCGTCGCCCGGCTAGGCCTCCGCTACGGCATGATGCTGTTCATCGCCTCCGAGGTGATGTTCTTCGTCGCCTTCTTCTGGGCCTATTTCCACTTCGCGATCTATCCGGAGCACGTCTCGGGCGCGACGCGGGCGGTGTGGCCGCCGCAGGGCGTCTACACCTTCGACCCGTGGCACCTGCCGCTGCTGAACACCCTCATCCTGCTGCTCTCCGGCACCACCGTCACCTGGGCGCACCACGCGCTGCTGCAGGATGACCGGAAGTCCTTCCTCACCGGCCTCGCGCTCACCATCGGGCTTGGCATCTTCTTCACCGCCCTGCAGGCCTATGAATACTCCAAGGCGCCGTTCGGCTTCACCGACGGCGTCTATCCCTCGGTGTTCTTCCTCGCCACCGGCTTCCACGGCTTCCACGTCATCGTCGGCACGATCTTCCTGATCGTCTGCTTCTTCCGCGGCCTCGCCGGCCACTTCACGAAGGAGAAGCATTTCGGCTTCGAGGCCGCCGCCTGGTACTGGCACTTCGTGGACGTGGTGTGGCTGTTCCTGTTCGTCTCCATCTATGTCTGGGGCGCGGGGCCGGTTCACCACTGACGGCCGTTCCCTCCCGCCGCGGCATCCTCTGGCCGGTCGCCGCGGCGCTTCCCGTCCTCTGCATCCTGCTGGCGCTGGGCTGGTGGCAGCTCCAGCGCCTGCACTGGAAGGCCGAAATCCTGGCGCGGATGGACGCGGCCGACGCCGCCCCGCCCGTGCCGCTCGGCCGCGCGCCCGAGCCGTTCGCCCGCGTCACCGCGGACGGCGTGTTCGACGCCAGCCGCGCCGCCCTCGTCGGGCTCGAGCCACGGCAGGGCACGCTCGGCGCGCGGCTCGTCGTCCCGCTGCTGCGCGACGGCGCACCGCCGGTGCTGGTGGATCTCGGCTGGGTGCCGCAGGGCGCGCGCGGGCCGGTCCCGGAAGGCCGCGTCGCCATCCTCGGCTTCGTCCACCCGGGCGACTCCCGCTCCTGGCTTGCCGCCGCCGACGATCTCGCCGGCCGCCATTTCTACACCTTCGACCCGCCGGCCATCGCCGCCGCCCTCGGCCTGCCGGGCGCGGAACCCTTCGCCCTCGTCCGCCTCGGCCCGCCCGGCACGCCCGACCCGGCGCGCGCCATCCCGCGCCCGCCGAACAACCATCTCGGCTATGTCGTCACCTGGTGGGGCCTCGCGTTCTCGCTGCTGCTCGTGCTCGGCGCCTTCCTCGCCCGCCGCCTCCGGAGCCCGCCATGACCGCGCTCGACCGCCTCGCCGCCCGCTTCGCCCGCATCGCGGCACTCGACGAGGCTGCCGCCATCCTCCACTGGGACGCCGCGGCGATGATGCCCGAGGGCGGCGCGGCGGCGCGCGGCGAGCAGCTCGCGACGCTGGCCGGCCTCTCCCACGAACTCCTCACCGCCCCCGAAGTGGCGTCCGACCTCGCCGCCGCCACCGCCGACGGCGACTGGCCCGCCGCCAATCTCCGCCTGATGCGCCGCGCCCACGCCCGCGCCGCCTGCCTGCCCACCGCCCTCGTCGAGCGCGCGGCGCGCGCCAACTCGGCCTGCGAGAAGACCTGGCGCCGCGCCAAGGCCTCCGCCGACTTCGCGCTGGTCGCGCCCGCCCTGACAGACGTCCTCGCCTGCCAGCGCGAGGTCGCCGCGCGGCTCTCCGACGCGCTCTCCCTCTCGCCCTATGACGCGCTGATGGACGGCTACCAGCCCGGCGTCACCGCCGCCGAGGTCGAGCCGGTCTTCGCCGCCTACGAGGCCTTCCTGCGCGACGCCCTGCCGCGCGCCGAAGCGATCCAGGCCGCGAAGCCCGCGCCGATCCCTCTGCCCGGGCCGTTCCCCGCCGCCCTCCAGCGCGCCCTCTGCCGCGAACTCGCCGAACGCGCAGGGCTGGAACCGCAGCACTTCCGCCTCGACGAAAGCCTGCACCCGTTCTGCGGCGGCACGCCGACCGATGTCCGCATCACCACCTTCACCGACGAGGCCGACGTCGCCAAGGCGCTCCTCGGCGTGCTGCACGAAAGCGGCCACGCCCTCTACGAACGCGGCCTGCCGCCGGCCTGGGCGCGCCAGCCGGTCGGCCAGGCCGCCGGCATGGCGGCGCATGAATCGCAGTCCCTCATCATCGAGATGCAGGCCTGCCGCTCCGACGCCTTCCTGTCCTGGCTCGGCCCGCGCCTGCACGCGGCGTTCGGCGGCGACGCCGCGGCCTATGCGCCCGACAACCTCGCCCGAGTCTGGCGCCGCGTCGCGCGGGGATTCATTCGCGTGGACGCCGATGAACTGACCTACCCGGCGCATGTCATTCTCCGCTTCCGCCTGGAACGCGCCATGATCGAGGGGCGCCTCGACATCCCCGGCCTGCCTGCCGCCTGGAACGAGGGGATGCGCGACCTGCTCGGCATCACCCCGCCCGACGACGCCAGGGGCTGCCTGCAGGACATCCACTGGCACGACGGCGCCTTCGGCTATTTCCCGTCCTACACGCTCGGCGCCATGGCGGCGGCGCAGCTCATGGCCGCCGCCCGCGCCGCGACGCCGGGGCTCGACGCCGCGCTCGCGGACGGCAACCTCGCCCCGCTCGTCGCCTGGCTGCGCACGCATGTCCACGCCCATGGCGCGCGGCTCGGCTTCCAGGACCTGCTGCGCGCGGCGACCGGCAAGCCGCTCGATCCCGCCGACTTCACCGCCCATCTGACGCGCCGCTACCTGACGCCCTGACTTGCCGGGCGCGCGCCGCCGCCGCACAACAGCGCCATGCGCTACGTCTCCACCCGCGGCCAGGCCGCGCCCCGCGACTTCGAGGGCGTGCTTCTCGCCGGCCTCGCCGAGGATGGCGGGCTGTTCGTCCCCGAAGCCTGGCCCGCCCTCTCGCCCGCCGAGTGGCGGAGCCTGCGCGGCCTGCCATACCCCGCGCTCGCCGCCCGGCTGCTTGCCCCCTTCGTCGCCGGGGCCGTGGACCAGCCGGTGCTCGAACGCCTCTGCGCCGACGCCTACGCCACCTTCGCCCACCCCGCCGTCACGCCCATCACCCAGATCGCGCACGGGCAGTTCGTGCTGGAGCTGTTCCACGGGCCGACCCTCGCCTTCAAGGACGTGGCCCTGCAGCTCCTCGGCCGGTTGTTCGACCATGTGCTGACGCGCTCCGGCCAGCGCCTCACCATCGTCGGCGCCACCAGCGGCGACACCGGCTCCGCCGCCATCGAGGCCTGCCGCGACCGCGCCGCGGTGGATATCGTGATCCTCCACCCGCACAACCGCACGAGCGCGGTGCAGCGGCGGCAGATGACGACCGTCGCCAGCCCGAACGTCGCCAACATCGCCGTCGAGGGCTCCTTCGACGACTGCCAGGATCTGGTGAAGGCGATGTTCAACGACGCCGCCTTCCGCCACGAGGTCTCGCTCGGCGCCGTCAACTCCATCAACTTCGCGCGCGTCGCGGCGCAGATCCCCTATTACGCCTACGCGGCGCTCGCGCTCGGCGCGCCCGACCGGCCGGTTGCCTTCTCCGTGCCCACCGGCAATTTCGGCAATGTTCTGGCCGCCTGGGCCGCCGGCCGCATGGGCCTGCCGGTCGAGCGCCTGATCGTCGCCGCCAACCGCAACGACATCCTGGCGCGCTTCCTGGCGTCGAACGACATGTCCATCGCCGGCGTCGAGCCCTCGCTCTCGCCCTCCATGGACATCCAGGTGTCCTCCAATTTCGAGCGGCTGCTGTTCGAACTGCTGCACCGCGACGCCGCGGCCACGCGCGGCATCATGCAGCGCTTCCGCGCCGAAGGCCGCATGCCGGTGCCGGACGCCGCCTGGCGGGCCGCCCGCGCGCTGTTCCACGGCTTCGCGCTGGATGATGCCCACACCTTGCAGGAAATCCGCCGCCTGCACCGGGACGCCGGATATCTCGCCGACCCGCACACCGCGATCGGCACCGCCGCCGCCCGCGCCCTGCCGCCCGCCGACCCGGCGATCCCCGTCGTCACCGCCGCCACCGCCCACCCCGCGAAATTCCCGGACGCGGTCGAGCGCGCGACCGGCATCCACCCCGCCCTGCCGCCGCATCTGTCCGACCTGTTCGGCCGCGAGGAACGCTTCACCGTGCTGCCCGCCGATCTCCGGGCGGTGCAAAGCGCGGTGCGGGCCCATATCCGGCGGAACACGCCTGTTGGAGCCGCATGACCGACGCCATCCGCCTGACCCGCCTGCCGAACGGCCTCACCGTCGTCTCCGAGACCATGCCGCGCGTCGAGACCGTAAGCCTCGGCGCCTATGTCGCCGCCGGCACGCGCGACGAGGCGGCGGAGGAGAACGGCGTCTCCCACTTCCTCGAGCACATGGCCTTCAAGGGCACGGCGCGGCGCGACGCGATGGCGATCTCGGCCGAGATCGAGAGCGTCGGCGGCCACCTCAACGCCTACACCGCGCGCGAGCAGACCGCCTATTACGCCAAGGTGCTGAAGGAGGACGCAGGCCTCGCCGCCGACATCATCGGCGACATCCTGACGCATTCCGTGTTCGACCCCGCCGAGTGCGAGCGCGAGCGCGGCGTGATCCTGCAGGAGATCGGCCAGGCGAACGACACGCCGGACGACATCGTGTTCGACCATTTCCAGGCCGTGGCCTTCCCCGACCAGCCGATGGGCCGCCCGACGCTGGGCACCGAGGAGACGGTGCGCGCCATCAGCCGGGACAGCTTGCGCGGCTACCTGCGAAGGCATTACGCGCCCAAGCGCGTGGTGGTCGCCGCCGCCGGCGCGATCGAGCATGAGGCGCTGCTGGATCTCGTCGCCCGGCACTTCCGCGACCTGCCGGAGGGCGGCGCCACCCCGACCGCGCCCGCGCGCTACCAGGGCGGCGAATACCGCGAGGAGCAGGACCTCGACCAGGTGCACATCGTGCTCGGCTTCGAGGGCGTCTCCTACACCGACCCGCTCCTCTACCCAACGATGCTGCTGGCGACGCTGCTCGGCGGCGGCATGTCCTCGCGGCTGTTCCAGGAAATCCGCGAGCGGCGGGGCCTGGTCTACGCCATCAGCGCCTTCGCCACCCCGTTCCAGGATTCCGGCCTGTTCCAGATTTACGCCGGCACCGGCGAGGAGCAGGCGGCGGAACTGGTGCCCGCGACCCTCGAGGAACTCCGCCGCGTCCGCCACGACGTGACGGCGGAGGAGCTGGACCGCGCCAAGGCGCAGCTCCGCGCCAGCCTGCTGATGAGCCTCGAATCCACCGGCAGCCGCTGCGAGGCGCTGGCCCGCCAGGTGTTCGTCCACGGCCGCGTCATCCCGGTCGAGGAGACGAAGGCGAAGATCGCCGCCGTCACGCTCGACGACATCGCCGCCGCCGCCCGCCGCATCTTCACGGGCCGCCCGACGCTCGCGGTGATGGGCCCGCACCGGAACGTGCCGCCTGTCGGCGAGATGGCCGAGAAGCTCGCGGCATGAACGACCTCGACCTGCTCGACGGGCTGCTCGCCGCCGCGAAGCGCGCGGGCGCGGAGGTGGCGGACGCGCTGTTCCTCCGCTCCGACAGCCTGTCCGTGCAGCGCCGCCTCGGCCGCGTGGAACAGGTGGAACGCTCGGAATCCCGCGACATCGGGCTGCGCGTGTTCCTCGGCCGGCGCCAGGCGATCGTCTCGACCACCGACACCACCGGCGCCGGCTTCGCAGCCCTTGCCGAACGCGCCGTCGCCATGGCCCGCGCCGTGCCGGAGGACCCGTTCGCGGGGCTGCCCGACGGCCCGCCCGCGACGCCGCCCGCCTTCCCGGACGCCGAGCGCGAGGAGCCCTCGACCGACGCGCTCCTCGCCCGCGCTGCGGCCGCCGAGGACGCCGCACTCGCCGTCCCCGGCGTCACCAACAGCGAAGGGGCGTCGGCCGGCTGGGGCCTGACGGAGGTCGCGCTCGCCACCACCACGGGCTTCGCCGGGCGCTATGCCCGCGCGTCGCACTCCGTCTCCGTCACCGCGCTGGCGGGGCAGGGGACGGCGATGGAGCGCGACTACGACTACCACGCCGCCACCACGCTGGCCGCGCTGGAGGACCCCGCCACGCTTGGCCGCCGCGCCGGCGAACAGGCGGTGCGACGCCTGAACCCCCGCCGCCCGGAAACCGCGCGGCTGCCCGTCATCTACGCCCCGCGCGTGGCGTCCTCGCTGCTGATGCATCTGGCGCAGGCGGCGAACGGCGCGGCGGTCGCCCGCGGCACCTCCTTCCTGGCCAAGTCCCGCGGCGAGCGGGTGTTCGCCCCCGGCATCGCCATCCGCGACGACGCGCTGCGCCCGGGCGGCCTGCGCTCCCGCCCCTTCGACTTGGAAGGCATGCCCGCCGCGCCCCTCGACCTCGTGGCCGACGGCGTGCTGATGGGCTTCGTGCTGGACTGGCGCTCGGCGCGGCAGCTCGGGCTCACCTCCACCGGCCACGCCTCGCGCGGCGTCTCCTCGCCGCCGTCGCCGGCCACCAACAACCTGTGGCTCGCGCCCGGCACGCAGACGCCCGAGGAGATGCTCCGCGCGGTCGGCGAGGGGCTCTACGTCACCGAACTGATCGGCATGGGCGTGAACATGGTGACGGGCGACTACAGCCGCGGCGCCGCCGGCTTCCTGATCCGCGGCGGCGAACTGGCCGAGCCGGTCAGCGAGATCACCATCGCCGGCCGCCTGCCGGAGATGTTCGCGCGCCTGACGCCGGCGAACGACCTCGTGTTCCGTCGCGGCGTGGACGCGCCGACCGTGCTGGTGGAGGGCATGACGATGGCCGGGCGCGCGGCCACCTGGCCGGACCGCGCGACGCCCGGGCACGCGGCCACGTAGCCGGGCCGCGCGACGGCGGGGCGCGCGATCGCGCAGCCTCGCCGCGCCCGCCGCTACGCCAGTTCCAGCCGCCGCAGGAACCACCGCTCGAACCAGCCCGGTCGGGTCGGCAGCGGCGGGGTCTCCGGCGTCGTGACAGCGCGCGCCACGCGGAAGCCGCCGCGCGCGAGCGCCACGGCCTCGGCGCCCTCGGGCAGCAGCAGCGCGAGGCCAGGCCGCAGCGCGAGGTGGCAGGCGCCGCCCTCCTGCCGCACGCAGGCGTCGGCGTCGGGACGCAGCCCGGCCAGCAGCGAATGCACGAGGTCGCCCGGGATCGGCGCGCCGGGCGCTGGCAGCACCAGCACGGCGTCCGGCGCCTCGGCGGCGATCAGCGCCAGCGCGGCGGCGCGCGGCGACGTCTCCTCCGCCGGCAGGATGCGCGCCGGGAAGGGCAGGGCGCGGCCGAAGCGCCAGGCGGCGCGCGGGTCGCCGCTCGCCACCACCGCGCGGAACGAGCCCCGCGCCAGCGGCAGGCCGTAGGGCCCGTGCTGCGCCGAAAGCTCCGCCAGGCGATGCGGCAACGTCCCTGGCGAGGCCGAGAGCGCGATAACCGCGGCGGCGCGCGGCGGTGCCTCGGGCAGGGGCAGGGCGGCGGGGAGCGGTCTGGCCATGCCGGCATCAGGCCCCGGCGCGGGTAAACGCCCCGTGAATCGCGCCGCCCCGCCTTCCCGATGCCACGCGCCGCGCGCACATAGGGGGCGATGCTCCGCCGCCGCCCGTTCCTCGCCCTGCCGCCCGCGCTTCTCGCCGCGCCTGCGCTCGCCCAGCGCGCCGCGCCCCCCGCCCGCGCCGCCGACATCGCCCGCGTCGAGGCCTATCTCAACAGCCTCACCACGCTCCGCGCCCGCTTCCTGCAGGTGGCCGAGGACGGCGCCAGCGCCGAGGGCACGGCGCTGATCTGGCGCCCGGGCCGGATGCGCTTCGACTACGACCCGCCGGAGCCGACGCTGATCGTCGCCTGGGAAGGCCAGGTGATGCACTACGACCGGGAACTGAACTCGCCGTCCATCGTGCCCGCCTCGCAGACGCCGCTGGCCGTGCTGCTGCGGCCGCGCATCGCGCTGTCGGGCGACATCGCGGTGGGCGAGGTCGAGCGCTCCGGCGGTTTCCTGCGCCTGACGATCCGCCGCACCGGCGCCGAGGCCGAGGGCAGCCTGACGCTGGTGCTCGAGGAGAACCCGATGGCGCTGCGCCAGTGGCAGGTGCTGGACGCGCAGCGCCGCCGCACCACCGTGACGCTGACGCAGGTGGAGACGGGCGTCGCGCTCGACGCGCGGCTGTTCGCCTTCAACGATCCGCGCTTCTTCGAATGGGAGGCGGAGCGCCGCCCGCGTCGCTGACGCCGCCAGCGTCGCTGACGCCGCCCGCGTCGCTGACGCCGCCCGCGTCGCGGGCACAGGCAGGGTGCCTCGCGCGGCGGCAGGATGCGCGCGGCGCAGCGCTGCCTGTCACGAATACGCCTTGATCGCGCCACCGGCAGCCGCGAAAACCGCTGCATGCGACCGCTGATCGGCATCTCCTGCTGCGTCAAGGGTGTCGGGGTGTTCAACATCCCGAACCACGCCGCCTCCGACCACTACATCCGGGTCGTGCTCGGCCCCGTCGGCGGCATGCCGGTGTTGATCCCGGCGGCGGGCGAGATCGCCGCCTCCGACCTGCTGCCGCGGCTCGACGGGCTGCTGCTGACGGGCAGCCGCTCCAACGTGCAGCCGACGCATTACGACGGCCCGCCGCATCCGGAGGGCGTGCCGGAGGACCACCACCGCGACCACACGACGCTGCCGCTGATCCGCAGTGCCATCGCGTCGGGCATCCCGCTCTTCGCGATCTGCCGCGGCATGCAGGAGCTGAACGTCGCGCTCGGCGGCAGCCTCGACCAGAAGATCGAGGATCTGCCCGGCCGCATGGACCACTCGACGCCGTCCGAGCAGCCGCTGCACGCCGTCCGCATCGCCAAGGCGCATCCCGTCCGCATCGCCCCGCGCTCGCGGCTTGCCGCGCTGCTCTCCGGGCTGCACGAGCCGTCCGACCCGCTGCCGGTGAACTCGCTGCACAACCAGGGGATCCAGCGGGTCGCCCCGGGCCTCGTGGCCGAGGCCTGGGCCCCCGACGGCACCATCGAGGCGGTGCGGGTCGAGGGCGCGCGCGGCTTCGCGCTCGGCGTGCAGTGGCACCCGGAATACGACTGGGAGCGGGACGCCCGCTCCCGCCGGCTGTTCGAGGCCTTCGGCGCCGCCTGCGCCGCCCGCGCCGCCGGGCGGGGCGCCCCCGGCATCGCCGCCGAATAGGCCGCCGCGGCGCCGGCATGACAGGCATTCCCTTTCAGACGGGAATCGGTTAACAGATTCTTGATCGGTCCTTGCAGCCGACCCCCCCTCGAGGGCTCACCCCCAAGCCCCCGTGCGGCGCTTCCCAGCGGAAGCCAGGCGCCCGGCCTTCCCCCCAAGGCCGGGCGTCGTGCGTTTCCGGGCCCCGCTTCCGGCATGGCCGAACGTGGTCTAGACCCGCGCCGCAGCCCTGCCCGCGGAGAGCCTTCGCCATGTCCGACCTCGTCATCGCCCCGCCGCCCACCGTCACGCTGCCGGTTGCCGGCGGCGGTCGCTTCCCGGTGCGGCGCATCTTCTGCGTCGGCCGCAACTACGCCGCCCATGCGCGCGAGATGGGGCACGACCCGGACCGCGAGGCGCCGTTCTACTTCCTGAAGCCCGCCTATGCTGTCGTCGCCGACGGCGCCGACACGCCCTATCCCCCGGCGACCCGCGACCTGCACCACGAGATGGAACTGGTCGTCGCGATCGGGACCGGCGGCCGCGACATCGCGGAGGCCGACGCGCTGAACCACGTCTGGGGCTACTGCGCCGGCCTCGACCTGACGCGGCGAGACCCGCAGAACGAGGCCAAGAAGCTGGGCCGCCCCTGGGACATGGGGAAGGGCTTCGACCACTCGGCGCCCATGGGCGCGCTGGTGCGCGCCGACGGCGTGGATCCGGGCAAGGGGAAGATCGAACTGAAGGTCAATGGCGAGGTCCGGCAGTCCTCCGACCTGTCCATGCTGATCTGGTCGGTGCCGGAGGTGATCGCCAACCTGTCGCGTCTCGTCACGCTGGAGCCGGGGGACCTCATCATGACCGGCACGCCGGAAGGCGTGGCCGCGGTGCAGAAGGGCGACCTGCTGGAAGGCATGGTCGAGGGCGTCGGCATCGTCCGCACCCGGATCGTCTGAGGCATGGCGCGGGGGCGGCGGCGGCTCCGGATCGCCACCTGGAACATCAACTCGGTGCGGCTGCGCGCGCCGCTGCTGGGCGCGCTGGCCGCGGCGCTCGCGCCCGACGTGCTGTGCCTGCAGGAGACCAAGTGCCCGGACGACGCCTTCCCGCATGAGGCCGCCGAGGCCCTCGGCTTCCGCCACCGCCTGGCGCGCGGGATGAAGGGCTACAATGGTGTGGCGGTGCTGTCGAAGCGCCCGATCCAGGCGCTGCCCGAACAGCCGGACTGGTGCGGCCAGGGGGATTGCCGCTACCTCGGCGTCGCCGTGGATGTGCCGGGAGAGCCCTTGATCCTGCATGATTTCTACGTTCCTGCGGGCGGCGACATCCCGGACCCCGCGGCCAATCCGAAGTTCGCGCACAAGCTGGAGTTCCTGGCGGAAGCCACGGATTGGACAGCGAAATCCCCGCCGCGCCGCGCGGTGCTGCTGGGCGATCTCAACATCGCCCCGCTGCCCGAGGATGTGTGGAACCACCGCGAGCTGCTGGACGTCGTCTCCCACACCCCGGTCGAGACCGAGGGCCTCACCCGCTGGCAGCAGGCGGGCGGCTGGGTGGACGGGGTCCGCCACTTCGTGCCGCCCGGGGAGAAGCTGTTCACCTGGTGGTCCTACCGCGCGCGGGACTGGGAAGCATCGGACCGCGGGCGGCGGCTGGACCATGTGTGGGTCAGCGATGATCTCGCCGGCGCGCTTGCCGGCCAGGCGGTGCTGAAGCCGGCGCGGGGCTGGGCGCAGCCCTCCGACCATGTGCCGGTGATGGTCGAGCTGGCGCTGTAGCCGATGCGGGTGCTGGCGCTGGACGCGACGCTGTCGCACGCCTCGGCCGCGGTCTGGGCGGATGGCAAGGTGAGCGAGGCCGCCGAGGACTGCGGCGGGCGGGGCCAGCCCTCGATCCTGCCCGGCCTGGTGCAGCGGGCGCTGGAGGGCGCGGGGCTGGCGACGAGGGACCTGACGGCCATCGCCGTCGGCATCGGGCCTGGCGGGTTCAGCGGCCTGCGCGCGGCCGCGTCCCTGGCGCAGGGGCTCGCGCTCGGGCTTGGCGTGCCGGTGCATGGCGTCGCCGCGCGGGATTCGCTCGCGCTGGCGCTCGCCGGGCGGATCGGCGGCTTCGCGCTGTGGTTCGCGCTGCCCGGCGCGGGCGGGCGCATCCTGCTGGCGCGCCCGGGCGCCGAGCCCGGCCCGGTCGAGGAGCGCGCGCTGCCGGCGCCGCCAGGGCCGGTGGCGGTGGCCGGGCCGGCGGCCAACCCGGTGGCGGCGCGGCTGGTGGCGCGCGGGGCGACGGCGATGCTGGTCGGCCGCGTGCCGGTGCTGGCCGGGGATGTGGCGCGGCTGGCGGCGTCGGCGCTGGCGGGCGACGCCTCGGCCTCGCTGCTGCGCCCGCCGCTGCCGCTGTACGCCGAGCCGCCGGCCGTCCGCGCGCCGGGATGAACGGCCCCGCGCCCGCCGGGGCGGAGCAGGCGCCGCTGCTGGCCGAGATCCACGCCGCCGCCTTCCCGCCCGCCGAGGCGTGGGACGCGGCCGCCATCGCCACCCTGCTCGCCACCCCCGGCACCGGCGCGCTGCTGCTGGGGCGGGAGGGCATGGCGTTGCTGCGCGTCGCGGCGGATGAGGCGGAGATCCTGACGCTGGCCGTGCGCCCGGAGTCGCGCCGGCGCGGCGCCGGGCGGGCGCTGCTGGACGCGGCGATGGAGGCGGCCGCGGCGGCCGGGGCCGCGCGGATGCTGCTGGAGGTGGCCGAGGACAACGCCGCCGCCCGTGCGCTCTACGCCGCGGCCGGCTTCGCCCCGGCCGGCCGGCGGCCGCGCTACTACCCGGACGGGCGCGACGCGCTGGTGCTGGCCGCGGTCCTGCCGCCGGGCTGAGCGACTGTGTTGGTGGTCAATGGTCGTTCTGCCTTTTGATGCTGGCCGGGAGCCCGGTGCGGTTCAAGGCGGGCGCTGCGCGCCCCCGCCTTCGGCGGCTTCGGCCTTGAGCCGCCCCG
>Ga0272446_1002658_pt1:0-20000 | contig 23893 bp, 16 predicted proteins | sample YNPCB0061_FD_194587 | JGI IMG/M metagenome (GOLD analysis project Ga0272446, IMG submission 194587) | Hot spring microbial mat communities from Yellowstone National Park, WY, United States - YNP-CB-006-1 | ecosystem: Environmental > Aquatic > Thermal springs > Hot (42-90C) > Sediment... | reverse complement strand
GCCCAGCTTTGCAGAATGTCGGGCGGGGCGTCGGTGGCGACGCGTCCCCACAGTACGCCGTTGGTGAAGTCGTCGCGCAACCGGTTAGCCAGCTCCGCTGCCAGTGCGGTTTTGCCGACGCCGCCCATGCCCACGATAGCGACGACCGCCCCCCGTCCCGACCGTGTCAGCGCCGCCGCAAGCTGCGCCAGTTCCTCCCTGCGCCCGGCCAGGTGCATGGGCGGGGCGATGGCCTGGAAAGGTGCGCGGTGCGGCGCGGCTTCAGCGGATGGTGCGCCGGCTGGCGGCGCGCTACGGTCAAATTCGCCAGCGAGGATGCGGTCATAGAGTGCGTTGGTTTCTGCAGAGGGAAGCACGCCCAATTCATCCATCAGCGCCGAGGCGCACGCGTCGTATTGTTTGAGCGCCGCGCCGCGCTGTCCATCGAGCGCCAGCAGCCGCATCTTCAGGCGGTGCACCTCCTCACGTTCGGGTGCGCGGTCGAGCAGTTCGGTGCAGGCGTCGATGCCAGCGCCCAACATACGTCCTTCGTCGGCGCAGGCGTTGGCGAACCGATAGAGTAGTTGGTCGATCTGGCGGGCGATCAGGTCGCGCTGTGTGATCAACCACTCGACGAAGAGCGGCGAACTCTCCTCCAGTTGTGAATCCACGCCGTCGAGGAAGGGACCGGCGACAAGTCGGCTGGCGGCGTACAACTCATCAAGCGTAGCTGTAGGCGTCGAGACTGCGCGTTGGAGTTGTCGCACATCGACGTGGCAGCGATCCGGGTGCAGCCCCAGGCGTCCGTCGGCGTCGAGTAGATACTCATCTTTGAGTTCGCTCAACAAATGCAACTCACCGCGTAGATAGGCGCGCGCCTGGGATTCAGGCCAGTCTGACCAGAAAAGGCCCGCCAGCCGCTCGCGCGGCTCCAGCGTCCCAACCGTCGCCAGGTAGTAGAGCAGGGCGCGCGCCTTGATGCTGTTGCGGCGTAGGGTGAAGGGTGCGTCGTCTAAGGTGATCTGTGGTGCGCCCAGCAGTTTGAGATTGAGCATTGCGATGAACGGTGTTCAGGATCGATGTGATTGCTGAGCAGTATACGGTCAATGCCGCCTGCTGTCCAACGTACAAGCGCTTCAGGGGCTACTTCACGCTAGTACAGATGGGCTGAAATAAACCAATGGCGCTCGTTGCGTGCTGCGTGTTCCCTCTAGCTACGTAGCACGCAACACGCAACCAGCGGCTTATTTACGCCCACGCGTGCTAGTGTCCATGCCCCTCTGGGGCACAATCAACATAGAACCGCAGATGACGCAGATTTCACAGATTTGGATCAGCGTCAATCCGCCCAATTCGCGTCATCCGAGTTCTATTTTCAGGTCAGGCGTCACCCCTCGCAACTCGCCCCTATTTTCACATCAGCTACATCAACGCTCGATCAACGCGCTGGCGGCTATGCTAAGGGCAGCAATCAACAAGCCAACCAGCAGACCGGCGTGGTGTCCATCATGGACACCGCAGTCAGGCTCAAGAGGTCAAGCTCAAGACGTGAGGTGCCATATGCTTGCAACCTATCAGTTCTACAACACTGCCGAGACGCCGCAACATCGCCGGCCGTTCAATCCTGTCAGGCAAGCCATTGGCGCCGAGGCCGAAACGCGCGTCTATCGCCTGGTCGTCATGACTTTGCCTCAGGCTGGCGGCGACGCAGAACGCCCGTTTCTGGCGCTGCAGCGCAATCTGCCGATCCTGGATTACCTGGTGCAGCGGCTGCGTGAGCCAGGGCGCCCGGTGCGCACAGGCGCCGATCTCGATGAGGACGCGCAGCGGCTGGCGCAACGGCACGGGCTTGGGGTCGATTATGTGCGGCGGATGCTGCCAAAAGACATTCGCCAACCCAATCCGTTGCTGCGTCCCTTCGTCCTGCGCGCAGTGCGCGGCGAGCAGATCGAGATTCACGTGACCAACCGCACCCGTTCACTGATGCAGTTGGCGCTGCTGGACGATGACTTCGGCATCCAGCCCCACGCTGAGCCAGCGCTGGCGCCGGGAGAAAGCAGCGTCTTTCGCTGGCAGTGCAAGCAGACCGGCATCTACCCGATCTTCAACGCAGCGTGCACTGCAACCGAACAACCCCATTGCCTCTTAGGCGTGCTGATGATCGAACCCTGACTCATTTTGTCATCCACGCTTCCTCTTCTCTTCCCTCTCCATGAGCCGCCTCAGCACCGGGGCGGCTTCTTCTTTTTATCCCCCGACTATCTTTTGCTGCCGGGTAAGCCGTGATAGACTGGCGCGGTTGAGCGTGTCTTTCAATGGTATAGAGGGAGTCGTCCATGTCTGCATTGTTGCGTGTCGTCGGGCTGGGAATGCTGTTGTGTGCGCTTGCTGCGTGCGGTGGGGCGCCTGCGCCGACCGCCACCCCTGTCCCACCAACGGCCACATCGGCGCCAGCTTCCGCACCCACAGCCACCGCACCTACAGCCACCGCACCTACAGCCACCGCTGCTCTGGCGTCGCCCACGCCTGCACCCGCTGCGCAGATTGCTGTCGTCACCGTCGGCATCGACCCGGCATTCGAGCCGTTCGTTTTCACCCGAGACGGCAAACTGGCCGGCTTCGATGTCGATCTGCTTAATGCGATGGCGGCGGCGGGCGACTTCGAGGTCGCCTACGTCGTTGCGCCCTTCGACGAAGTCCTCGACGGACTGCAGAGCGGCAAATTCGACGCTGCGATCAGCGCCATCACTGTGACCGAGGAGCGCAAAACGCTGGTCGATTTCACGGCGCCCTACTTTGAGATCGGCAAGGCGCCTGTCTCCTTCTACAATCCGGGGCAGGGCGTCGCCATCCGCACGGACAACACCACGATCACCGGGACGGAGAGTCTGGTGGCAGGTGTGCGCGTGGGCGTCAAGCGGGGCACGACCGGCGCCGCCTTTGTTGCTGAAAAAACCACGGCTGAGATCGTCGAGTTTGCCGATTCGCCAGCAGCCATCCAGTCGTTGGCGGCAGGCGAGGTGGACGCCGTGATTGTGGACATCCCGGTGATCGTCGATTACATCAAGCGCAACCCATCCGCTGGCATCCGCGTAACGGGCGGCCCGGTGACAGAGGAAGCCTACGCCATCGCAGTCAGCAAGGCGAAGCCGGCGGTGCTGGAGTTGCTCGACGCTGCATTGGTCAAGGTTCGGGAAAGCGGCGCGTACGATCAGATCTACAACCGCTGGTTTGGCGCGCCGTGATGAGGTGAATCTTCTTTTTGTCGTCCATCATGTGGAAGGGTGTCTACGATGACCGTTCGTATCGAAGTGCGCAGCAATCACCCCACCGCTGGACAGAGCGTGCTCCGCGGCGCCGCCAATCTCGGCGTCGCCACCGTCACCGCCTGCCAGGTCGTCCGGCTCTATTTCCTGGAACATGACCCCGGCGACGCCGCCCTGGCGCGCCTCTGCACCCTGCTCCTGGCCGACCCGGTGACGGAAAGCTGGCAAGTTGTGAGGGGCGAGGCGCGAGGGGCGCTCACGTCCGAATCATTGTCAGGCGCTCAATCACCTGCGCACGCAGTCGCCGGGCGACACGATGCCCCGCCCCCTGCGCTGCGCTCCTCGCCCCACATTGTCGAAGTCGCCTTTCGTCCCGGTGTGACGGACGTGCCAGCGCGTGAGGCGCAGCGCGGGATGGTCGAGATCGGCCTGCCAGCGTGCGAGATTGCCACCGGTTTGCGTTACGAACTCGACGGCGATCTCACCGACGATGACCTGCGCAGGCTGGCGCGGCAACTGCTGTGCAACACGACCGTCCAACATTACGCCATCGGTGAAATCGCCGTGCACTTTGGGCAGGAGGCCACCGCCGGCGATCGGGTGGAGACCGTCGCCGTGCGCGGGCTGGACGACGCCGCTTTGCTGGCGCTCAGCAAGGCGCGGTTGCTCTCGCTCGACCTGGCTGAGATGCGCACGATCCAGCGCCATTACGCCGACCTGGGGCGCGACCCAACTGACGTCGAGCTGGAAACGCTGGCGCAGACATGGTCGGAGCATTGCGTTCACAAGACCTTCAAAGCGCAGATCGACTTCACCCATCGCAACGCCGACGGCACGGTGCGCCGCCAGGAGACGATCGATGGGCTGATTCACCAATATTTGCGCGCCGCCACCGATGCCGTTCGGCCAGAGTGGCTGCGTTCGGCCTTTGTGGACAACGCTGGCATCATCGCCTTCGATGATCAATACGACCTGGCTTTCAAGGTCGAGACGCACAATCACCCCTCTGCGCTGGAGCCATTTGGCGGCGCCAACACCGGCGTCGGCGGCGTGGTGCGCGACGTGATCGGCGTCTCGGCGCGACCCATCGCCACCACCGACGTGCTTTGCTTTGGGCCGCAGGATTTTCCCTACGACCAGACGCCGGAAGGCATGCTGCACCCGGCGCGCATTGCTGAAGGCGTTGTCGCCGGCGTGGGCGATTATGGCAACAAACTGGGGCTGCCGACGGTCAACGGCGCCGTGCTCTATGATGAGGGCTACCTGGGCAACCCGCTCGTCTTCTGTGGCTGCGCCGGGCTGTTGCCGCACGGCAAACATCCGACCGGCGCCAATCAAGGTGATCTTGTCGTGGCATTGGGTGGGCGCACAGGGCGCGACGGCATTCACGGCGCCACCTTCTCCTCTGCCGAGTTGACGCACGAAACCAGCGAGCTGGCAGGCAGCGCGGTGCAGATCGGCGACCCGATCACCGAGAAGGGATTGATTGAGCTGATCGAGGCGGCGCGCGACAAGGGTCTGTACACCGCCATCACCGACTGCGGCGCCGGCGGCTTTTCCTCCGCCATCGGTGAGATGGGCGAAACGCTGGGCGTCGAGGTCGACCTGGCGCGCGCGCCGCTCAAGTATCCCGGTCTGGCGCCATGGGAAATCTGGATTTCGGAGGCGCAGGAGCGCATGGTGTTGGCCGTGCCGCCAGCGAAGCTGGGTGCACTGCAACAGCTTGCCGACCTGTGGGATGTCGAGCTGAGCGTGCTGGGAACTTTCACCGGCAATGGCCGGTTGGTGGTGCGCTTTGCCGATCGCGTCGTTGGCGAGCTTGAGATGGCGTTTCTGCATCACGGCCTGCCGCGTCGACGGATGCAGGCTGAATATCGCGAACCTGCGACAGCGCCCGCTGTGACTCATGTCGAACCTTCAATGCCGGGCATGGACATCAACGATGTGCTGCTGGCGATGCTGGCGCATCCCTCGGTGGCGAGCAAGGAAGCCATCGTGCGCACCTACGACCATGAAGTGCGCGGGGGGACGATCGTGCGCCCCTTTGTCGGCCCGGCGCTGGATGGCCCGGCTGACGCCGCTGTCCTCAAGCCCCTGGGCGCCGAAGACCACAAGCGAGCTTTCGTGCTCAGCAACGGCATCAATCCGCTGCTGGGTCGCTGCGACCCCTACGCGATGGCGGTCAGCGCCGTGGATGAAGCGGTGCGCAACGCTGTGGCCGTCGGCGCCGATCCCGACCATCTCGCCATTCTGGATAACTTCTGTTGGGGCAACCCGACCTATCCCGACCGGTTGGGGTCGCTGGTGCGGGCGTGCCAGGGTTGTTACGACGCCGCGCTCGCTTATCGCACGCCCTTTATTTCCGGCAAGGACAGCCTGTATAACGAGTTCAACGGCCAGCCGATTCCGGGCACGCTGCTGATTTCCGCCATTGGCATTGCGCCGGACATGTACGCGTGCGTCACCTCTGCCCTCCAGCAAGCGGGCAACCGCCTCTATCTGGTGGGCGAAACGCGTGTTGAGATGGGCGGCTCGCTCTTCAACGTTGTGCTGGGTGAGCGGGGCGGCGTCGCCCCGACGATGCCCAACGCTCCGCTCGATCGATATCGGGCGCTGCACCGGGCGATGCGCGCCGGGCTGGTGCGCGCCTGCCACGACCTGAGCGAGGGCGGGCTGGCGGTGGCGCTGGCGGAAATGTGCATCGCCGGACGACTGGGCGCAAGCGTGGCGTTGGACACTCTGGTGGATGGGGCGCCAATGGCGGCGGCAGTGGTGCCGCTGCTGTTCAGCGAGAGCAACGGTCGCCTGTTGGTGGAAGTGGCGCCGGCGGACGCTGCGGCGTTTGAGGCGCATTTCAGCGGCGTGACGCTCATACCGATCGGCGCAGTCAGCGCCAATCCGTCGCTCACGGTTACGGTCGGCGGCGCCAACGTTGTTGAGTTGCCGGTTGAGCAGTTGGTGCGCGTTTGGAAAGGAGAGTAAAGATGCGACCGTCGATCTTGATCCTTCATGCTGCGGGCGCCAACCGCGATGCCGAAGCTGCTCGCGCCTGTGAAGCCGCCGGCGGCGCGCCGGAGATTGTCCACATCAACCAGCTCCGCCGTGGGGAGCGCTCGTTTGCCGACTACCAGATGCTCTTATTGCCGGGTGGCTTCTCCTACGGCGACGCGTTGGGCGCTGGTGCGCGGCTGGCGCTTGACCTGCAGGTCTACTTTCACGACCAGTTGCACGCCTTCATCGACCGCGGCTCGCTCGTGCTGGGCATCTGCAATGGCTTCCAGACGTTGGTGAAGGCGGGTGTGTTGCCGGGGGCAAGGGCGCCGCAAGCAGAGATCGGCGATTGGGCGATTGGGCGCTCCGGGAAAGGTGCGACGGCGTCGCCAATTGCCAATTTTCACTCTCCCAACCCTGCCATCAACGAGATTGCGCTGCGCCGCGTCACGCTCACCGGAAATGCATCTGGTCGCTTCGAGTGCCGTTGGGTGCATCTGGCGGCGAATCGACAGGCGACGGCGCCCTTCCTGCGCGATCTGGATGAATTGATCTTCTGCCCGGTGGCGCACGGTGAGGGCAACGTCCAGGTCAAAGATGAGGCAATGTTAGCTGAGATCGAGCAAGGCAACCTGATCGCTTTCCGCTACGTGGATGCCGCAGGCCGCCCAGCCAACGGCGTTTATCCGCTCAACCCCAATGGCTCGGTCGCCGACATCGCCGGGTTGTGCAATCGTCGCGGCAACGTCGTTGGGTTGATGCCGCATCCAGAGGATGCGATCTGGCCGGTGCAGAATCCGTTGCGGGATGCGGGGCAGTTGGGGCTGGCGCTGTTCAAGGCGATGATGGCGGCGCTGCGCTGAGCGGGCAATTCATCCTGGAGTAGGCGCACCAATCGGGGGCAGGACGAGGTCACTCGCCCTGCCCCCCGATTGGTTGATAAGCTCAGCCGGGCGTCACCTGTAGCTGGTAGCCGAAGCGGTGGATGCTCGCCAGCAGGCAGTACTGTGGCAGCGTGTCGGGGCCGCAGCTTGCTGTGCCGAGACCGCGCTGCGCTGCGTCCAGGTTCAGGTAGACTTCCGGGCGCGGGGTCAGCTCGTAGGTGTGGCGCGCCTGGAAGAGATCGTTGGCGGTGAAGTGGCTGGCGGAAAACTCGATGGTTGGCGCGCCGTGGACGTGCAGCCCTGCGCCGCGCGTGTCGGTGAGCGCCAGCCAGCGCACGTCGGTGTGATGGCCGTGCTCCTGCGGCATGACGTAGGGCACGTACTGTTCCGTCACCGTGCTGCGATAGCGCCCCACGATCGCCGAGGCTTTGCGGTCGCTGTAGTTTTCCCACGGACCGCGCCCGAACCACTCAAGTTGCTCCAGCGTCGTCGGCAGCACCAGATCGACGCCGATACGTGGAACGTCGGTGACGCCGGCGCCAAGATGCACCTCGTTGCTAACTTCGAGGAAACCGGCTGGCGACAGCGTGTAGTGATGCACGTGCTTGAAGTCATCCCACTGTCCGCGCCCGGTCGCCTGATGGATGACCTCGACGATCGGCGCGCCTTCGGCTTCGATCAGCCGGATCGACTCCAACCGGTATTGGATAGCGTTCAGCCCCAACGCCAGCCAACGCGGCAGCGCCTTCCACTCCGGGCTTTCCATCAGCTTGATGCCGTCGTTGTCGGTTGGGCCGCGCCACACATTGAGCCGCGGCCCGCGCACCAGCAGATTCTTGCCCTGGGCGCCGAAACTGACGAGCAACCCCGTCTCGCGCTCAAAAGCCGCCTCAACCGCGCCCGCACGCAACACAAGCGTTTCAGCGGTCTCCACAGCTGCGACGCTTCCCCTCCGCCGCTCTCCGCCTTTTTTCGTTTTCTTCACCTTCGCCGGCGCTTCAAGTTGCGCCCAGCCCACTTCGTAGCCGGCCGGCGCCCACAACGTGGCGCGGCGTTGATAGAAGCGAAAGTTCAGGAAGCATTCACCGTTGGCCCGCTCCTTGCCGCTCAGCCAGGGCAGCGCTTCCTCCAGCGTCACCTCCAGCGCGGCGCCTGGCTCGATGTCAAGCGTGGGCAGCTTGCCTTTGGCGATCACGTCGCCGTTGTCCGTCAACTCCCATTCGCCGCGCAGCCAATCCAGGTTGACGAAATCCTGCTTGTTGACGATGCGTACACGCCCTCGCTTGAGTTTGACCGCCCCCACGCGCGCCGGCTGCGCCAGATACTTGAACTCGTTGAGCGCCGGGTGCGGCGTGCGATCGGGCCAGACGATGCCGTCGGTGCAGAAGTTGGCGTCGTTGGGCACGTCGTCGAAGTCGCCGCCGTAGGCCCAATATGGCTCGCCGTTGGGCGCGGTCTGGCGGATGCCGTGATCGACCCATTCCCAGATAAAGCCGCCCTGCAGCGCCGGATATTGCTCGAACGCCGCCCAATAGTCCGCCAGGCTGCCGTTGCTGTTGCCCATGGCGTGCGAGTATTCGCACATAATGAGCGGACGCGGGTCGGCGTTCGCTTCGGCGTACTCGATGATGCGGTCGATGGCGGGGTACATCGGGCACATCACGTCGGTGACGCGCTCGCCGCCCTGCAAGTTGCCGCCCGCCCAAATCGAAATGGCGCCTTCATAGTGCAGCGGTCGGCTGGGATCGTAGCCGCGCACCCAGCCCGCGGCGGCGTCATGGTTCGGCCCATACCCGCTCTCGTTGCCCAGCGACCAGAGAATGACGCACGGGTGGTTTTTGTCGCGCTCCACCATGTTCTGCACGCGCTCGACAAAGGCGTGCGTGTAACGCAGATCGCGACACAGCTCCAGGAAAAAGGCATGCGACTCAATGTTGGCTTCATCGATGACGTAGAAGCCGTAGCGGTCGCAGAGGTCGTAGAAATGCGGGTCCTTCGGATAGTGTGAGGTGCGGATGGCGTTGACGTTGTACTGCTTCATGCGCTGCAGATCGGACTCCATGCGCTCACGCGTGAGCGCGCGCCCGGTGACGTCGTCGTGGTCGTGCAGATTCATGCCTTTGATCAGCACGCGCTTGCCGTTGATCAGCAGAGCGCGGTCGCGTATCTCGATCTTGCGGAAGCCGACGGTGCAGCGGCTGCTCTCCTCACCGCCCGGCGTCCTGAGCGTGACGACCAGCGTGTAGAGATCGGGCGTCTCCGCCGACCACAACCTGGGTTTGGAGACAACCTGTTCGAGCGAGATTTCGCCGCGCGGCTTGTACAGCTCGCCAAAGTCGGCGTGCAGCGGTTTGCGGAAGACCGCCTTGCCGCGCGCGTCGTACAATTGCGCCTCGACTGCGCAGCCCGTGCAGTCGCCGCCCGGAAAGCCTGCCTTGACCGTGACGCGCAACACGCCATCCACCAGATCGTCGGCAAGGTCGCCGCGCGCAAAGACATCCTGCAAATGCGGCGTCCCTGTGCTGTACAGAAAGACCTCGCGCTGCAAGCCGGCGTGCCACCACATGTCCTGGTCTTCGATAAAGGCGGCGTCCGACCACTGCGTCACGACGACCAACAGCTCGTTGTCGCCGTCGAAGTGTACGCGACTGGTGATGTCGAACTCGGCGGGCGTGCGCGCATCCTTGTTCAGCCCGACCGGCGCACCGTTGACGTAGACATAGAGCGCGCCTTCGCAGCCGCCAAAGTGCAGCACGATGCGGCGACCCTGCCAATCCGCCGGCACGGTAAAGGCGCGGCGGTAGACGCCGGTCGGGTTTTCGTCGGGCACGTCGGGCGGCAGGTTCGGGAAGGGCATCTGTACGTTGGTGTAGTGCGGGCGCCCGAAGCCCTGCACCGTCCAGTTGCCGGGCACCTGGATCGGCGCCCAGTCGCCGTGCTCGACCGCGATCGGCGTCACCTGCTCCGGGCGCCCGAAAATCTTGAAGTCCCAGACGCCGTTGAGAGGAGCAAACCAGGGCGACTCCTCGCGTGGTTTGCGCAGCGCCTCCTCGGCGGTCGGGAAAGGCGTCAGCGTGGCGCGCGGCGGCAGGCGGTTGAGGCTGGTCAGTTGCGGTAGCTCCCACGTCGGTTGACCGGCGAGAAAGAGGAGGGGCAGCGGTGCAGCGCGCTCCTGTGCATCTCGATCCTGGGCAGGTGCGGTTTTTGCGTTCATGGATTGGTTCCTATGTGTGTGCGGTCAGGAATTGTTGCGAACGGCTGTCGTGATGCATGTCGATCGATCCAAAGCCGTTCAATTCATGACCAGGTTCAGCAGCTATCGTGTTCCATGATTGTGCCACATCAAGAAGGACTTGCAAGAATCTGCTCGAGAAAGGATATCCGGCGTAGTGGGGCGCATCACACAACTGGGGCGATGTTTGCACTGTTCGGCCAGACGATGCCGACTTTCTACGCAACGAGCAACAAACAAGGGGCGTGGACATTTCGCCCTTCGCCCCTGTTTGCAGCCAACAGCCACCTGATCGTATAACGCCGATCGGATGGATCGCGTTACTGAATTTCGACCATCACTTCGCCGAGCGTCACGGTCTGGCCAGGCTTGACGGCGATCTGATGGACAGCGCCCTTGCGCGGCGCGCGAATCTCGTTTTCCATCTTCATCGCTTCAAGCACAAGCAAAGGCTGGCCGGCTTCCACGATCTGTCCCGGTTCGACGTGAATGCGTGTGATCAGCCCTGGGATCGGCGCCTTGACGCGGCCATCGCCGGCTGCGGGGCGAACGGCGCCGACCTCCTTGTCGCGCACCTGGATATCGTAGCGACCGCTGTAGATTTGCGCCACGCGCAGGTCTGGGCTGAACAACAGCTCGTACGGACGGTCGTCGACGATCATCCAGTCCGCAAGCTCCGGGGTGTCGTAATCGGGCACGTAGACGGTCAGCGGCTCGCCGTCCACGATCACAGCGTACTCACCCGGCGTCGTCCGGCTGGGCGTCAGTTCGACTTCGTGCGGCTTATTCTCGACAATAATCGTTAGTTTGTGCATGGTGTTATCCCCCATTCCCATCAAGAAGGTAGACGCCGCGCGGAACGGTGCCAGCCGCTCTTGACGCGTTCGGGCACGACCGGCGCGTCGATGCGTCGCCGCAGCAGATAAGTGACGGCGGTCATCGCCACCAGGTCGCGACAGGTCTCACGGCTGGTGTTGGCGCTCACGTCGAAGCGGAAGCGCGCCATGAAGTTGGTGTCGTACTTGCCGGCAACAAACGCCGGATGCTGGACGATCTGCTTGTGCAGCGCGATGTTGGTCTGGACACCGACGATGCGAAACTCCATCAGCGCGCGGCGCATGCGGCTGAGGCAAATGTCGCGGTCATCACCTTTGACGATGAGATTTGCCAGCAAGGGGTCAAAGCGCTCCGGGATTGCGCAGCCAACATAGCCGTAGGTATCGACGCGCACATCTGGACCTTGTGGCAGCCGGAAGCGTGTCAGGCGGCCCGGGCTGGGCAGGTAGTCATTCCACGGGTCTTCGGCGTTGATGCGGCACTGCATCGCCCACCCATCCAGTCGAATCTCCTCCTGGGTGTGGGAGAGTTTCTCGCCAGCCGCGATCCGGATCTGCTCACGCACGATGTCGACGCCTGACACCATCTCGCTGACGGCGTGCTCGATCTGGATGCGCGCTTTCACCTCGGTGAAGTGAAAGTGCCCGGCGTTGTCGACCAGGAATTCCACGGCGCCGGTGTTCTGGAAGTTGAACATCCGCGCAATATCGACCGCTGCCTGCCACAATTCGGTGCGTTGCGCGGCGTCGATGGAGGGCGAAGGCGACTCTTCGATCAGCTTTTGGTTATGACGGAGCAGCGAACCTTCGCGCTCTCCGAGGTGGACAATGTTGCCATGGCCGTCGGCCAACACTTGCACGGCAAGATAATGCGATGGCGCCACGACGCGTTCGGCGTACAGGCGTCCATCACCGTAGATCAACTCAGCTTCATGGCGCGCTGCGCGCACTGCTTCGGCCAACCTGTCGGGTTGCAAGACCACACGCGCCCCACGACCACGTCCGCCGCGCGTCGATTTCACCACCAACGGATAGCCGACCTGCTCCGCCGCCCGTTGCAGGGCGGCGCTGTCTGCGTCTGCGTCAGGCAGGTCGGCGTAAAGGGGGACGCGATATCCTGCGCGCTTGACTGCTTCCATTGCGTCCATCTTGTTGCGCACCGCGCGGATCACCGACGGCGGCGGCCCGATAAAGACGATGCCTTCGGCGGCGCAGCGCTCCACGAAGTCTGCTTCCTCCGCCAGAAAGCCATAGCCGGGATGAATCGCCTCTGCCCCGGTCTCTTTGGCAATCGTCAGCACCTCATCGGCGTCGCCGTAACGGTGCGGCGAACGCAACATACGCGCCTCATCGGCCAGACGCACGTGCAGCGAATCGCGGTCGGTGCTTGTATAGAGCGCCACGGTGAGAATGCCCATCTCGCGGCACGTGCGAATGATGCGCGTGGCGATCTCACCGCGGTTGGCAATCAGGATTTTTTTGAACATGAGTGTCAGTCCTTTTTGTGAATAGAGATTAAGAGATTGGAGATTAGGAGATTGAGCAATTGGGGGATTCCTCCGCCAGCAGCGGCGCCAGTCCCCAATCTCCAATCTCTTAATCTCCCAATCTCTTCTTCTCTCTACATTGGCGCCAATCCGTGCTTCTTCGGCACGTGCGTCTCACGCTTAGAAAGTGTGACTTCGAGCGCCTTGATCAGGACGCGACGGCTATCGCGTGGCTCGATCACGTCGTCGATCAGCCCACGGGATGCGGCGACATACGGATTGTTGAATTTCTCCTCGTAGTCGGCCACCAGCTCTTTGCGCTTCGCCGTTGGGTCTTCCGCCTCCTGCACCTGCTTGCGGAAGAGGATGTTGACCGCGCCCTCGGCGCCCATCACGGCGATCTCGGCATTGGGCCAGGCGTAGAGCAGGTCGCCGCGCAGCCCCTTGGAACTCATCACGCAGTAGGCGCCGCCGTAGCTCTTGCGCAGGATGATCATCAGCTTGGGCACGGTCGCTTCGCTGTAGGCGTAGATCATGCGCGCGCCGTTGCGGATGATGCCGCCGTACTCCTGGTTGGTGCCAGGGAGGAAGCCGGGCACGTCCTGCAACGTGACGATCGGGATGTTGTAGGCGTCGCACAGGCGGATGAAGTGAGCAGCCTTGACGCTGGCTTTGATGTCGATGCAGCCGGCCAGCACCATCGGCTGGTTGGCGACAATGCCGATCACGTAGCCGTTCAGCCGCGCAAAGCCGACGACCATGTTTTCCGCCCACATCTCATGCACCTCGAAGAAGCGGCCGTCATCGACAATGGCGTGGATGACCTGGCGCACGTCGTAGGGCTTGTGCGGGTCGATCGGAACCAGCTCTTCCAGTTCCGGGCAGCGGCGCTCCGGATCGTCGATGGGCGGGATGTAGGGCGGGTCGTCCTGGTTGTTGGAGGGGAGATAGGAGAGCAGCTCGCGCACCTTGAGCAGGCACTCGGCGTCGTCCTTGGAGAGGAAGTGACTGACGCCGCTTTCTTTGGAATGGACGAGGCCGCCGCCCAGCTCATCAAAGCTGACATTTTCCTGCATCACGGCTTTGACGACCTCGGGGCCGGTGATGAACATGTAGGAGTTTTCGGTCATAAAGACGAAGTCGGTCAGCGCTGGGGAGTAGACCGCGCCACCTGCGCACGGCCCTAAAATGACGCTGATCTGTGGAATGACGCCCGACGCCTCGCAGTTGGCGTCGAAAATCTTGGCGTAGCCGCCCAACGAGTCGACGCCCTCCTGGATGCGCGCGCCGCCCGAATCGTTGAGCGCCAGGAAGGGACAGCCGTACTTGAGCGCCATGTGCATGGCTTTGACGATCTTATTGGCGTGCATCTCGCCCAGCGAGCCGCCCATCACCGCCGCGTTCTGCGAGGCGACGAAGACCTTGCGCCCGTTGATCTCGCCGAAGCCGGTGATGACGCCGTCGCCGTAGCGCGAGCCGCGACCGTCCATGTACTTCTCATAACGCGGCGTCACCAACGTATCGATCTCGCAAAAAGTGCCGGGATCGAAGAGCAGGTCGATGCGCTCCTGCGCAGTGAGCCGCCCCTTCTTGTGTTGGCCCTCCGCATCCTTAGCCCCGCCGGCGGCAATCGCCTTGCGGTCACGCAGTTTTTTGATGTAGGTTTCCAAAATTGCACCTCCTGGAATTTCAAAGTCAACAATGCGATCATATTCAGCAGTATTCTCTTGATATGTCACTTACTGAGTCACTCCCGTTGACTGAAGTAACGGCAAATAGACGACGGGAGGCTTCGTACAGTTAGGGATCAAATATAGCGAATTGCTGGTTATATACATCGGCCATGAGGGTTGTTGGCTACTAAAGTACTGCCCCGAAATCTTCATGTCAAAGCGATATTCATATGGTGTTCCTTGTGAATGTGTGGTTGGGGCAATAAAATTTAGAGTGACTGTAGCTGTCTCTCCAGGGGATAGAGATTGAGTTACTATAGCCTGAGTCTCCTGGGCGTTGTCCCCGCGAAAAATCACGCTTGCTGCATTACTTTGCCAAGCTGTTGTACCGGTGTTTTGTAACCAAATAACCACAGAAACGCTTTGGCCGGAGCACAAAAACATGGGGGCACTGACCACATCTCCGGTATTCCACTGCAGACTGAGGGGCACCCATCGATTTTGTGCTGTCTGGATATTTCGATTTTCATCGCGTACATGGATACCTGTGAAATAGTGGGTAAGTATCTGATTGGAATTCGACCAAAGTACAGACCATTTGAAGTGGGGTTGTGATGGTGGTGGTGTGCAAGCCCCACCTGGATAACATTGGTAGCTCGATGTCCCGCGTGCCCAACGTCCAGCACCTTTCTGACTCAAGCCACGTCCATGGCCATCCATCACTACATCTGGATGAGAACTGATTGGATCGGGAACTGCTTTGAGATAGCTATAGTCGCCTTCCACGGTGGTTAGAGATATATCGGCAAAGAACTCGCTGAAGATAGCGTTGGATGAAGTTGCCATGGTCAGATAGTTGCGTGATGCAACTGCATTGCTGATTACTGATTTGTTTGCGGCGGACAAGTTTTCGTACGTCCACGGAACGAACACTTGCTTCTCGTTCGAATTGTTGATAGTGACGTTACTCTGAGCGAAGAAATACGCGTAAGTCCGTGCAGCGATTGCCTGGGCGTAAACGGCAGCATTTTGAAAGAGATTTGGTGACATTTCATTTGGAATTACGTCTAGCAAATATCGGTTATACGGAGAGGTTGTGTTGCCATCAATCTCAACAGTAGGTGTTGTAGCGGTGCCAAAAGGGTATACGCCTATTGCTGCGTTTGCTGTACAACCGACACTGGTGTCATTAGGGACACAGTATGTTCGCGGGATTTGAATTGCTCCGGTATTTGTCAGGCGTAACATCTCAACTCTGATATGTGTAGCAGGGGGAACAGCATAAAGACTAGTGTAGCTAAAAAGAAAAATCACAGATGCGAACAATACGACCAGTCTGAGCGATCTCGCTGAGCATTGAATTGATGGCCGATAGCGTCGCATGTGAGTGAGAAGCTTCATCATTCTTAATACCTGTTAGAAATTCGAGCGATACTTTTATTTTTCGATCTTGACTGATGCCAGACACACTTGAGCGTACTCTAGTGTAGGACAGTAGACAGCTAGATTAGCTCCATCAGGGGACCACGCCAACCCGGCACCAAATTCACCTATCCATAGTTCCAAATCTGATAGGACACGCACATAGTCGTTTGTCAAGACATCGACGAGAAATAGTCCTGCCTGATCATAGGCATTCTGACTGCCGATTACGGCCATCACCAATAACTGCCGACTATTGGGCGCCCATGCAACATCAGTCACATGGTTATAGCTAAGTGGAATATTTGTTGTTCTTTGTGAGGCGACGTCAAACAACGCCAAGAAACTATTGGGAAGCAGCCCTGCGCCACCCGTTGTGAGAATCAGGGCTAACTGGCTTGCATCTGGACTCCAAACAGCGTCAAATACGCGCTGCTTGATTGTTTCTGTCTGGAGTGACTCGGCTGGACTCAGGTTGACTACAATGCCGCTTTGAGATTTCAATTCAAGTATGACCAGTTGAGAGTTATCAAAAAGAGCCAGTCTTGAACCATCAGGGGATGCGACAATCTCGAATCCAGATGTGGGATCGTTTGGGGCGAAGCCAAAAGTCTTAAGGTCAACGAAGCTCTTCTCGGACCTATCGAGCGTATTGAATTCCACTAGGTCCTGTGTCTCTCCATCGACAACCCAAACAATGTTGTTGCTGCCAGCTATAGACCAGCCCAGGTCAGAGGCTATCTTGTCTTGGTGTAGGTTGTCCTGAAGCAGCCAAAGCCCATAATCAGGAGTCTCGGTTGAGGCAGTCCCAGTTTGTAGATTCGCTAGCTGGCTTTGTGACGGGACTAAATATGCGATTGATCTCAGAGAGTCTATCCAGACTGGTTTGCCTGTTATCTGCTCATGCATGAGTAGTTTGCGTGTATTGTCGTAAAGATTCAGAATCTCGATTGAGTCAATCGCACTTTCTCGACTCTTGAGTTGCAATAGAAGTTCATAGCGATTGGGCAACCACTGAACGATGCCAATCAAAGCATCATGCTTGAGCACTACACCTGGATCGCTGAAATGATAATTTGCGAGAGTAAGCGCAGAATCTGCTGCTGGCAGGGGTAGCGGACTTACAGGGGCTTGTCCTACAGCCGGCTGGTCGAATTCACTTCTCAATGGTGATGGTTGGTTCTGGCTAGACCCAGCAGTCAACAGTGTTTCTTTGCTGATAGGTTGATCGCGCAGCGAACTCACCAGCAAGACACTAATAATAAGAAGAAATACTAGTATTACAGGTCCCGCCCATTTTTGTCCTACATGTCGCATTTCTGCGTCCTTTTCATTTTGGAACTTATAGCAACGACTTGTCCATTCGGACAGTTCAAAGCCAATGATGCCTTAGGCGATGACTGCGCAAGTCATTACAAAGTTCTGTGCGTAACGCCACCAGCCCGACCACACGCCGGGGAATTGGTCAGTCAGTTCCACGTCTACTGTCACCATGAACGGCGTCCACGCCTGCGGCGGTGCGGCGAACGGCTCGAACCGGCAGGTGATGCGCCGCGTGTCGATGCGCAGCCCCTCGCGCAGCGCCTTGAGCACCGCCTCCTTGCCGCTCCAAATTGCGGTAGCGAGGAGATCGGCGGGGGCGGCGTCCTGCTCGCGCAGCGCCCGCACCGCCGCAACTTCCTCCGCCGTGAAGAAGCTATCCAGAAAGTTCCCCTCGCGCGGCTCGATGAATTCGATGTCGCAGCCGAGGGAAGGACGACTGAGAGATTGGAGATTGGAGATTGGAGATTGGGCGCCGCTCCCCAATCTCCAATCTCCAATCTCCAATCTCTTATTCTCATAATCTTCTAATCCCATAATCTCCACCAACCCACAAAACGCCGTCCCGTGACTGTGGCTGATGCTCAACGATACTGGCAAGCGCCCCTTGCCCCTCGCAACTCGCCCCTCGCAACTTGCATACGGCGCGCCGTCGGCGTCTGCACCGATGAAGATGCTCTCTAATGCTGGCGTCACCCCGGTCGTCTGCGCCAGGTAGCGCTGCACCAGATGCTTGGCAGTCCAGCGACCGAGCAGCCAGTCGCGGCGGCGCTTCTCGACCTTGAAGCCGTGCAGCCGCGTTTGCTCCGCGGCGCTGAGCCAGGCCGGCGTTGCGTCGCTGTGCAGACTCTCCGGACAGTCGTCGAGCGATTGGAGCAGCCAGTGAATCACGCCATGTCCCTCATGTAGAACGCCTGGCTGGGCCGCTCCTCGAACGCGCCGGTCGGGCTGTACTTTAGCCGCAGCAGGCGCGCCGTGAGCACGGTGAAGCGGACGCTGCCGGCGGCCACGTCCGCGACTGGATCGGCGATTGGGTGGAAGGGGAGGTGAAGGTAGTTAAGGAGCATAGCGTGTCTCTCCGATCTATCCTATCAAAGCTGCGTCAGCTGACGAGAGATTATGGCCTTCCATCGACGATGGTTGCGGCGAAGATTCGGGTCTGGTTGGCAGAGTCGGTTCCGGTCAGTGCAACCAGAACCACTTTGTCGCTGCCAAACGCCCAATCGACAAAGCCGCTGTACTGTGATACTGCCTGTTCGACAGGCAATGAGAAGAATTGTCTTTGCTGAAGGTCGTATCCCAACGCTTGAAAACAGCCACGGAAATAGACCCTTCCTGCAGAGAGCGCTAGATTCTGGAGACGCCCAGGATACAATTCAGATAAACCGCATGACTCGATTGTCGCTGTATACGATTGGCGTGTCTCCAGATCAAAAAGATGAAGCCCCTGAGTGTATGCCCACTCATTTGACGTCCACGCCACCCACTTTCCATCGATCGCATAGGAATCTGTCTCTACATACTCTTTGCTGGACCAAATCTGCCGGCCAACTTCTATGGTTTCTCCTGTATCCAGGTTTGTGGCATCGATCGGCACGGTGCTCTCATCACTTTTGTCCCAATTTCGGTATACAACCCATCGATCTGAGACGAGGGGGCGCTGAACCGCTCCGAGTACGACTGGGAAGTCCTGGCGGGTATCGAGATCATATCCCCAGATGCCGCGCTTACCGGTTGTAGCCAGGGACTCCATATATTCCCACACGATGACGGACCCTGACATACTTGGCGATCTTGCCAATGCGCCGATCTGTAAGGTCTCGATTTGCCCGCTTGTTCTGTCATAAATGTGCACCTGGTTTTCATCCGTCCAGACAATTGCACGGCTGGAAACCTGCGGTTCAGCCACGTCCGTTACCCCAGCAATTTTTTGCGTTTGCCCAGATGCCAGGTGAATCGTAAAAATAGTCCCCCATGTCTTGGCGCCACTGTCCTCGATCGCGACGCCAACGAGTGTTTCGCCGTCAGTCGCTGGCTTGATGAAGCGAGGGGTCTCGGATATAGAGAGCGTTATTTCCGCAGCGTTGCTCAAATCCTGAACTCCGGCTAATTCAATTCCCGTGTCTGCCGGTAGTAAGGTGGGCTTCGGTATGGGTGACAAAAAGGGTTCAACAGGTTGTTCTGGCAAAACTAGAGGTGAGGGCATCGGGGCCTGCATCGTGAAAGGGACGCTGTCAAACGGTTTTCTTGTATTGTTGAAACTGTGTTGGACTGGTAACAGCAATCTATTGCTTAAAGGTTGCTGTCGAGCAGTATAAATCAAAACTCCTGATACAATCAGAAGCCCCAGCCACATCAGGATTCGGGTCCGGTTTTTATATATCATATAGAGTCTTCTCTTTCTCACAAATAGCCAAATCGATCGTCAAGGAGTTTCAGCGCCTCCCCACCATAGATTGAACCATGAGCGAAAGGCAGTGCCATTATGCGCTTGAGCCCAAGTGTGCTGAGACACTCCGCTATCATCATTCAGCAGCCATACACCGATTCGATCCGCCCCACGAAACCCACTCTGGTTGTACTCTGCATACAAAAACGAACGAAGTGAAGCCGCTGTAGTACCAGATTGCGTGTCCTTATCGGTGATTGAGTTCCCCCAATTGAACTGAGGAGGAGCCAGATCAGCTTCCGTTATAAAGCCTGCTCGAGAATTGGCGTACAAGTTGTCTGACATGAGTGAAGGAAACCACATTGCAACGTGCTGGCCTATCGGACAATTTCCCCATGCCTCCTTACCTCGACTTTATCCATTTATGTAGCGAAAGCAAGCGTATCCGTCAGGCGGTCGAATAGCGCCCTTGGGATTTGTACAATGTCAGAGTTGTTGGGCGACATCCAAATAATGTCAAC
>Ga0272446_1002657_pt1 | contig 23894 bp, 20 predicted proteins | sample YNPCB0061_FD_194587 | JGI IMG/M metagenome (GOLD analysis project Ga0272446, IMG submission 194587) | Hot spring microbial mat communities from Yellowstone National Park, WY, United States - YNP-CB-006-1 | ecosystem: Environmental > Aquatic > Thermal springs > Hot (42-90C) > Sediment | place... | reverse complement strand
AACCCAAAAGCACCATAGGTGTATTGAATAATTCCGCCTTGCAGCCGGATGGAACCCCGCGGTTGGATGGTGTTGAAATTTTGAACCGAGACTTCCCCCCTCGAGGTCATCAGGACCCCATGAACGGTTAAATCTTGCAGGGAACTGTTGGTGCCATCCCCCAACAGAATATCGCCATCCTGGCTATAAACCCCCAAGATGTTGTCTGCCGAGAGGTTATTGCAGGTAGGGCGGGAAACAGTGCTGCCCGTTCGCGTTGGAGTACCGCTACATGCCGGATTCTGGTACTTCAGGTCGCCGCGGATCTGGATGTTCCGCCCAGTGCCTGCGTTGGCCACAGTCAGTTGAGCGAAAGAGGTCAGAGCTGGAGGAGCAGTGTTGGGGTTGCTGCTGTCGGTTCGGGATGGTCCGGTGAGGTTGTCTATACTCCCTTCTGCAAAAATCATCCCGTTAAAGCCGACCCGCTCCACCACCCCCGGCCAGCTTCCGTTGTGGCGGTAGAGGATGCCATCTGCAGCATAACGGTACAGAATGCGATCGCTGCCCGTGCAGGCCGATGTGCGGCATACCTCAATGTACTGATGGGTCGAGGTTGCAGGGGTACAAACCCCAGCGCTGTTGCAACTCGGGCGTACCCCAGCAGCATCACCCGCGTAGAGGGTCAGACGGGTCACGTTGAAGTTAAGGTAAAGCCCTCCCGAAGTCGCAGCGCTGCGCTGGTCTTGGGCATTGGGCGGCATGGGGATAAACGACTCCTGCCAGTTAACCTTAGGCGTGCCATCGAATACGGGGGCATGGGTATTGCCCCCGCTGGTCCAGCTCGGGGCGTTGGGGTTTGCCATCTGGGAAGGGGAAAGGAAGGTGGTGTTACTCCCCGAGCCAAAAAAGGCTCCAGGGCTTATAGAACCACTGCAACTGCTTACACCAGCGTTGGTACAGCCCGCGCTGGTGACATAGCCCCCAAACCAGGGGTTAAAGGAAAACCGAAAACGCTCGTTGGTATGTACCGGCCCGTCAAGCAAAGTTTGGCCGGTAAACCAGACCCCGGTATTGGAGCGGGTGCGGTGCTGGTTGGTAAACAGCGCGTAGCGGGCAAAGCTACCATTGGTCAGCAAAAAGCGATACTCGCCCTGAATCAAGACGTTGCGCTGATAGGGCGTGCCGGGCGAGGCGGTAACAACCATCACATAGGGCAGCGCATACCCTTGCACCTGGCGGGTAAGAGGGGTAGAAGGGTCGTTGTCGTTGTCTACCACATATCCCGTTGGCAGTCGAGCAGCGGAAGGAAAGGCCTGGCCGCAAGCGGCTGCGGTGGTGAAAAAGATACGTACCTGCACAGTGGCACCCGAACCATCTGGAGCAAAGTTTCGGCTGCAAATCAGGGTATTCACACTGGTCTGCAAGCTCGAGGCCAACAAGGCCAAACGGGTAGCAACCGTAGAAGGAATGGGCTGGGTGCTGTTGCCCCCGTAGTACCAGACATCGCTGGTGCTAATCCCTCCCATGCTGGGATTGGCCGAACGAACGATACTCTCCAGACTCGCCCTCACCTCGTTGGATAGAAGCGCCGAGGCCGCCACCGCCCCACCTCGAGCCAGGTTAACCGCTTGGGCCATCGCGGTGTTGTCGCGGCTGGTACGAAGGTCATTCATGGTACGGCTAAAGATTAAGCCGCTGATCACGCTCAGTAGCAGAATTACCGTCAGAGCCACCACAATCGCAATGCCCTGGGGGCGTTTCATGGGTTGCATAGGTTCACCGCCTTAACTTGGTAATAGAGGGTGTTGATCATATCTACCTGGCCTGTGTAGGTTCGTTCAACATTACGCCCGCGCAAGGGCACCTGAACACCCAGGGTGAACTGCACCCGACGCAAGGCGAACTCGGCTCCCCCGCTGGTAAAGTAGGGCCGAACCTGCCCGCTTACCAAATAGCCACTGGGGTTGCGTTCTTCGCTCACCGCACCGTTTGCACGACGCTGATACACATAGTCAATGCGGAAGTTGCTGACATCAAAGGCCACATCGGTACTGGCCGCATCACCTTGCTCACGATAAACCAGCTTCCGGTTGCTCGCGTCGTAGCCGTAGCCCATCAGGTTAACCACAGAGGCCAGGGTTTGTGAGGTTGCACTCACCGGCAGCACGGCGCAGGTGGTGGTTATGGTGTAGGTATTTAAACCACTGGATACAGGCAATCCGGTGGTTCGGGTTAGTACAGTGTTACCGTTGCCATCTACTACCACCAGTCGGCTACCCACTGGAACCTCGCTGCTAAGGGTAGTCGAATTGCTTGTTATGGTAAGCGTGTTACCGGCCACCGCAGTGACGGTATAGCCCGCACCCCCTGCAACCTGGGCAAAGGAGATGGCGGTGGTGTTGGAGTTGAACGGGGAGTGGGTGATGATGGCAAAAGCGGCCGTACGCAAATCCTGGCTTAGCACTTCAAGCACCCGCCGGGCTTTGTTTTGAGCTGCACTGATCGCCTCGTTGGACTGGTTGAGCTGTAATCCCTGAATGCTGGTGTTAAAAGCCATGCTCATCACAACAATCAGCACTGCCAGCGCCAGCAGCAACTCGATCAGGGTAAACGCTTGGGGACGCAAGGCAACCTCCTAGTTGATGTTGGTAACTATCTCGCTACCGGCCAGGGCGGGCGATGGGCCGATAATGCTCTGTCGCACGCACCTTTCGCCCTCTGGGCTTTGCCAGCAAACCTCGATGCGGTACTGGCTAACCTGCCAGCCGCTACCTGCCCAGGATGGAACCCCCTGGTTAGCGACGCTGGCCCGGTAGAGCGCAATGTTGCCGAACTGCTGTTCAGACGTAAGGCTAGGGAAACCGGTGCTGGAGCTGTTTAGTTGACCATAACCCCAGCTTAGGCTGTTGCCCACTGTGGGCAAAGCGCGGTCATCGGCCTCGAGGATCTGCCGCCCCAAAAAGATGCCAATTTGGTTGGCCTGGACGCGGCCACCCGTAATGCTGGTCTGGCGCATGTTGCCTACCATCAGAGTCGTGAACAGGCCCAGCACAATAGCCAAAGCACCCGTCGCCACGATTACTTCTACAAAAGTCAGGCCCTGGTTTCTCATTGCCGCCTCACCTCTCCTATGAGTGTTGCTGTCAGGGTAACGCTTTGCCCATTGACCGAGACGGTAAACTGGCGATTCGCCGGAAATGAGCTCGAAAAAATAACCTTGCCCGGAGAGGTAAAAGTTGCCAGTGTACCTTCGCCCAAACTGCAGGAGACCCCGGAAGGCAAGGTCACGCTGCGCAGGACGCTTGCGTCATTCTGGGATTGAACCCGAAGGGTGTTGCCACTTCGCACCAGAAGAAAATTAGTACCTCCTCGACTCGCCGCCGCTGTAGCTCCCTGCCAAAAAAGCTGGCGAATCTGGTCAACTGTTGCGGCTGCCTGTTGGCGTTGACCCAGATTACGTAGCTGCGCTATACCAATACCTGCAGCTACTCCCAGAACCGCCATCACCACTATGAGCTCCAACAGGGTAAAACCCATGGGCTTTCTTATTTGCCAAACACCAGGCTGCGAGAATCTGGTCATAGTGCCTCGAGTTTGAGCTGGCCCAGCCTGTCGTTGCACCCCCATTTGGGGGCTTCGGCGTTACGTTAATAAGTTGTTAATACGCATTCTCAGATTGTGGTTAGCAGATGTTGATGCGCACCAGTGCGGGTTTTACGCTTCTCTTCAAGACCACTTTGCTTTTGGTCAAAAATCACAATCCTGCCCTGTTGAGAGCAATCGTCCACAAATACAAGCGTTCTTTCTGCAACCTGCGGGTTCTACCACCCAACAGACTCTGTACAAAGTAAACCGATTTACAGAGTATTCGCAGGAAAGCTAGGACTTCATGACACTCGAATGCGGAGCCGGGTTCCAGTCCCCGGCAAAGCCAGATTTTCTAGCTGCCCCCCATGCACCTCGGCTACCCGCCGGGCCACATACAGGCCCAGCCCGGCGCTGCCAGCCCGCACCCCCCGCAGACGCTGGCTGCGAAAAGGCTGGGTGAGGGCTTCCAGGCTGTCGGGCAGGCCCGGCCCGTCGTCCTCGACCTCGAGCCAGCCATCCCCCGCCCGCAGCACCACCCGGCTTTTTGCATGGCGCAGGGCGTTTTCGGTCAGGTTGGCCAGGGCCCGCTCCAGCAAGAGCCGCTCGGCCCGAACCTGTCCGGCCCCTTCAATCTCAAGGTGCAGGCCACGCTTTTGGGCCTGCTGGGCATAGCGCAGGCGAAAGTCCTCCAGAATCGAGCGCAGGTTGAGGTTTTCGGGCTGGATGCGCTGGGCCTCGAGGCGGCTGGCCGTGAGCAGGTTTTCCACCAGCAGATAGCTCCGGTTCAATTCATCCCGCAAGTTACGCAACATCTCCTTGCGCTTTTCCGGCCCAATTTTGTCGGCTTCTTCCAGGTATTCCAGCGCCCGTAGACTGGCCAGCAGGGGGGTTTTGAGGTCGTGGGTCAGGGCAGCATAGGTGGCCTCTCGTGCCTCCAGCAGCTCCCGCAGGTAATCGAGCAGCTCCTCGAAGCCCTCACGAAGCTGCTCTATCTCGGCAGGCGGGCGTTGTTTGGGCGAGGGCAGGGAAAGCTCAGCCAGGGTACGGCCCGCTCCCCGCAGGTAGTAGAGGCTACGGGTGAGTTCGTCCATAGGCCTTAGGAGGGTGCTGGCCAGGATGTAACCCACGCCAGCGGCAATTAGGGCCAGCACCAGCACCCAGACCAGCAAGAAGAGCGAGGTTTCCAACGACTGCCCGCGGGCCGAGGCCCAAAAGGTCAGCACAATCACCAGGTTGGGTATAAAAGCCAATAAACCAATCACCCAGGCCAGTTGATGCTTGAGCGGCATAGTCTCAGTCTACGCTTGCCCCAACAGGGCTAGGCTTTCTGGCAACCACCAGAACAACCCCCAGGCAGGGCCTGGGGGTCTGGTGAGCGCATCGGTCTAACGCCGTTCGTAAGACATAATCTTAAAGGAGGCGATAATGGTGTCTTCGGGGATTTGAGCCGCTACCGGGAGGTTCCCCATGGTTGGAATGTAGGTCACGTTGGCCTTCTGGCCGGCATTGCACTGGTTACCGCCCGCACTGGTGGTGCAGAACTCATTGGCCACCACAGTACCCAGGGTGTGCTGTCCTCTTTGGGTGCGGAAGCGGTTGCCAGCATAAAAGATGCCCATGGCGTTGTTGGTGAGCTGTTCTATGTTGTTCTGCGCCAGCAGACCCAACACCTGATCAGGGAAGGTGGCCGAGCTGGCATCGGGCAGAAGGTCGCCGCTCAGGGTAATGCTGCCCCCCTCCACAAATATCGAGGCGTTGCGCTCGGTGGGGTCGGTAAAGTCGAACGCGCGGTAGTTTACCGCATTGTTGAATCTTACGTTAATGCCGCTGGTATGTAAGGTTCCATAAATTTCCAGCGTACCCGGGTTGCCACCCGTATAGCGGAAACCGCCGGTCTTGCCGTTCAGGGTATAGCGGCAGTCCACGCTGGTACTGCCAAAACGCAGTTCACCGCTACTGAGCAGGTTACCCAACACGCATGACAGCGGGCTGGTTGGAATTGCGCCCACAGGGAAAAGAACTGCTGTACTGGTTATGCGAAGCCCTCGAGCCGCCGCCTCGTCGCGCACGCAGGCTGCCCAGGTCTTGCTGGGGTCGGTGGTGCAGCGGGTGGTGTTGAACTCGGGAAATTTGGGGGCCAGGGCAGGGGGAAGGTCGAAGGCCCCCCGGTCGTCGGTGCAGATACCCCGGTTGGCAGCGCATACACCAGAGGTATTGCCGTAAATATCGTCAGCAGCATCTCCTACATAAGCACCCAGGAGCTTGTTGGTGGGGGTGCCATAGCTCGCGCTACCCCCCACCTCCACCCGGCCATACTGCACCCGCAGGGTTGCACAGAGGTTGGAAAGGCGGCGCATGTCGCTGTTGAGTCGATTACTCAGCACAGCATCGGAGCTGTAGTCGTATTCGTTGAGCATTTCAAAATCGCCGCGGGAATCAATCACAACCCGGTTGGGGTCGCTGCTCTGGCCCTGCACATAAAGGCCGCCCCGAATCGTGGCACCCCCGTTGAGGTGCCGGTTGGCAGCCCCAGCTCCGCTAAAGATGGCGTAGTTCCAGGGTCCGGTGTTGGAGAGGTCGAAGGTGGCCTGGACTATGGCCTGGGAGCCACTAAAGCGGCCTACCGAGCGCACCAGCATGAAGCGTGGGCGGGTGGGGTCCTGGGCTACCGTGATGGTGTAGGTGCCGGTGCTGGCACCCATAGGAACGGTTCCGGTACGGGTGGTGGGCAGGGTCTCGTTGCTTTCGATGGTTCCGTTACGGTTCCAGTCCACCCCGCCCGCCAGCACGTTGCCGCACTCACTGCGGCCGGGGATACGGCTTCTATTGGCATTACTAACAGTCTGGTAAAGCTGCCAGCGGTAGGCCTGGAACAGGCGGGTTTTCCACTCCTGCAGGCCAGTTTCAGCCACATAGTAGGCCTCGGTCGCGCCGCGCTCGTTGCGGGCACTCCACTGGCTGAGCATGGTGGTCACCGAGGTAGCAAAAGCCAACAGCGCAACGGCTACCAGGATGGCTAACGTAACGACCAGGGCAATTCCTTGGGGTTGTCGCATCACAGCACCTCGTCGGTTTTCAGGTTGCGGATCGGTACGCGCTGGGCAATGGTGTAGGTGTAGGTACCCTGAGGCGAGGCTGCCGTAACGGTAACCAGTGCAGCCCGCACAAAACGTTCGGTGGGGTTGACCACCGCACCACAATCGCTGGGCAGCCCCACTTCGGTAGCTGCCGCATCCCCGCAGACATAGCTAATGTTGAGCTGGGTGATATTGGCAGCAAACTCGCGGTAGCTGCTGGCCGGAATGTCCCCAGTCGGAGCCTGACTGCACGGCACATCCGCCCGCAAAAGGGTGGTTCCGCTGAAGGCATAGCCCACAGCGCGGCATTCCTGACCGTTGGGATAAAGGCTGGTGTGGTAACGGGTGATAAAGGTATCGCGCTCGCTGTTATTGGTACCGGTCAGGCAGGGGGTTCCAGGGGCACAGGAAACCCAGTTGGCCTCGTCAAAGCGCACCTCGTTGCCCCGGATGAAGCGGCTCGAGCCCGCCAAAATCAAGTCCTGGCTTACCATCTGCAGCACCAGACGGGCCCGGTCTTGCACCTCGTTGCGCTCCTGCACTATGCGGGTATCCTGCGATTGGCTGGCCAGGAAACGGGTCGCGATGGTCAGCACCCCAGTAAAAATGACCAGCACCACCAGTAGCTCGAGGATTGTAAAACCTTGGGTTCGCATAGCAGGCTCCTAGTTGGGACGGGGGCAGGGCTCGAGGCTACCCGCCCCGATGGCAGCGGTGCGTGAAGCAAAGCTGTCGTAGCACGAAACCTTGGTCGTCAGATTGACCACAATGCCCTGGCTGGCTGCGGAGGACTGAATCAGGATTTGCCCTTCGCCGTCCGGGCCTTCGTCAATGCCGCTGTTGATGATGAATCCGGTTCCAAAACAGCCGGTTTCGCTCCCGGTAGGGCAGCCATTGTAGTAGCGGGTAAAGTTGGCCAGTACAACCCCCACCTGGTTCTCCAGAATTTGCGTGGCGGTGTCCTTCACCTGGCTTACCACCCCCGCTCGAGCAGTAACACGGTAGTTGGTAGCCTGCGAGAACACCAGCACCCCAAAGGCCACCCCCATCACGGCCAGGGCTATCAGCAACTCCACTAAGGTAACGCCTCGGTTCTGCATGGCTGCTCCTATGGACAGGCCGTGCGAATCTGGGCACGACCCTGTTGGTTGATGTTGACAAAGCGGCTATATGAGCCGATGGAAAGCTGCACGCTGCGGCTGGTGGCAAGCTGGTAGACCCCCCGCGCGTCGAAAACCACCTCGGCGCTGCTGGCGGCGGCTGCGTCAGCGTTAGTGCACTGCTGCAAGCTACCCTGCACCCGGCCCCACTCGCCGGCCCCAAACTGGGTACGGCTGATGACGGGGTCGCTGCTGTCCAGGCCGTTTTGGTCTGTGTCTGCTACTATTTCGTAACGGTTGGCACCAGGCCTGAAATCGAAGCGAATCCCCACCGGCACGTTGCGCCGAAGGGCCTCGAGGCGGGCCCGGGTTACGTCGGCGCTCAAAATCTGGGCGGCCTGGTTAACCCGCATCCGGTCGGAGCTAAACCACCCACCCCCCAGGGCAATCAAGATGCCTAGGATGGTGATCACAATGATCAGTTCAATCACGCTCATTCCGCACGCACGCTTCACAAGACCCCCTTATCCAACGCAGCCGGTGTCTGAGGGCTACCCACCTCGATTACAACACCACCCCCTGCCCACTCCCTGCGGACAACCTACCGCTTTACTGGGGTTGTGCAAGTGACCTATAACCCAAAAACTGTGTCCAGGACAAGGAAAAAAACAACATTTTATTAACAGCAATCTGGCGTCGGGTAAAGCGAAACTGCACCCTGGATGGCTTTAGAAATTAACAAACCACCCCCCCAACTGGGGGATTCCGCAGGGCTACTGAAATAACGCCCCAGGTTTGACAAACACACCCATCCACCCGCTACCCTAAAGCTCATGACCTACGGCGACTGGGCCCTGCTGCAAGACCGGCGGGGCCGCACTTATTTGTTTCGCTTGCAGGAAGGCGCTACCTTCAACTATCACCGGGGGTCTATCCGCCACGAGGCCATCGTGCAGGCCGGGGCCGGCCAGAAAATTGCCACCCCCCAGGGAGAGCTGTTTACCATCCACCGCCCCACCCTGGAAGACTACGTGCTCCACATGCCCCGCGAGGCCACCCCCACCTACCCCAAGGATGCCGCCACCATTTGCTTTCTGCTCGACCTGGCCCCAGGTATGCGGGTGCTGGAGGCGGGCTCGGGTTCGGGCGGCCTGACCCTGTACTTGGCGCGTGCCGTGGGCCCAACCGGCCAGGTCTGGAGCTACGAAGCCCGCCCGCGACACCTCGAGCGGGCCAAACGTAACCTGAGCGGGTTCGAAGACTGGGGCAACGTCACCTGGGTAGAAGCCGACCTGGCCCAGGCCGAGCTGCCCCCTAGTGCCTTCGACGGCATCGCGCTAGATCTGATGGAACCCTGGACGGTGCTAGATTCCATCACCCCGGCACTCAAGATAGACCGCTTTCTGGCCTGCTACCTGCCCAACCTCACCCAGGTCATTGCGCTCCTGGAGCACCTCCAAACCCAGGGCCTGCCCTATCTGCTCGAGCGCACCCTGGAGGTACAGCACCGCGAGTGGGATCTGCGCCCCCCCATCGCCCATCCCAAGTTTCAGCAGGTGGGGCATACGGCCTTTCTGGTGCAGCTCAGACGGGTGGAGGGCTGACGGTGAAGCTCAACGGTGCAGCCTAGAGATTACGGTTTAACTCAAGGTTTGGTTGCGTCTTTCGGGAAAAGCCTGGCTATGCCCTTGCAGCGCCTGTTATGTGCGACGCTGAAACTCGACCGAAGGCCTGCCTTCAAGAAGACCCGCAACGGAGATATCTTCGTCGATTTTGGGCCAGTGAATGCCTTCTCCATTACCCAGCAACTCATACTCGGCGCGCTCTTGCGGGTCGGCTTTTGCTAGCCGAGGAAACCAAACGATAGGTACAGCCAAGCGGCGGCCGTCAGACAGTGTGACGATCAGTTCGTCCTCGGTACACTCGACAGCGCTGGCAAGAATAGGTTTAGCGGCCAAAGGACTCATTCCACGCCTACTCAATCGCAACCCTGTTCTCCTCTACAAGCCTGAACAACTTCGAGAGCTCCTGCGCCGAAAAGCCACTGCTGCTGGCATAGGCCACAGGTTTAAGCCAGAACTTTGCCAAAGCGCGGTCTCGCTGAACATGGATATGGGCGGGCTCGTCATTCTCGTTGGCGTAGAAGAAAAACCGATAAGGGCCGAGTCGCAAGACCGTAGGCACACATTCATCTTAGCGCATATCAGTTGGGTTCCGCAGCGGGCTGCAAGCGTAAGTCTCGAGCCCCCAAGTGTCTTCACCACCTATACTTGGCCGTGGTGGGGAGGCTTGAATGGAAGGTTTACTGATCCATACGGTGGTGCGCGAAATAGCCGGGCACCTGCCCTTGCGCAGCCTGGGCTGGGCTTTTCCCGACGAGGGTACGGCGGCCCTGCTGCTGGAGGGCCTGGGCAACCTGGTGCTGCGCTATCGCCCGCCCCATCCCTTGCTGACGCTGGAGCCGGGCCGCCTCGAGGGCCAAGCCAAAACCCCCTTCCAGCGCTTGCTGGAGGCCCGTTGCAAGGGGCGCTTGCTCAAAATGGAGCAGCTCAAACTCGACCGGGTGGTCATGCTGGAGTTTGAGGGGGAAAAGGGTTTTGTGGACACCGCCCCTACCCGGCTGGTATTCGAGCTGACCGGTCGCAACGCCAACCTGATCCTTTGCGACCTGGAGGGGGAGATTGTGGGCCTCGACCGGCCCGTTACCTCGGCGGTCAATCGCTTCCGGGAGCTCAGGCCTGGCCTACCCTATACCCCACCTCCCCCCTACCAGAAGCTCGACCCCCGCACCCTGTCGGCAGAGGAACTCGAGCCCTTTGTGGGTCAAACCCTCTCGCAGCTCATCAAAAACCTGGACGGGGTGGGCAAGGAGCTGGGGGCCGAACTGGCCCGCCGGGCCCAGCTCAGCCCCCAAACCCCGCTCAACCCCGAACATCTGCCGCTTATCCACAGGGTTATCCACAGCCTGGTGGAGCAGCCCGGCCTGCAAACCCAGCTCACCGAAGAGCTGCGGCAAGCCTGGGAGCAGGAAGAGACCGAGGCCCTGCGCAAGCCCCTGCGCGAGGCCCTGCGCCGCCAGCTCAAAACCTTGCAGGCCCGCCTGCAGGACTACACCCGGGCCTGGGAGCGGCTAGAGGAAGCCCAGCGACTGCGCCATTGGGCCGACCTGCTGATGGCCTACGGGCACAGCCTGCCGCCAGGGCCGGTGGCTCGGCTCGAGGACTTTTCCGGCCAGCCGGTGGAAATCCCCCTGGAAGCGGGCCTTTCGCCCATCCAGAACGCCAGCAACTTCTACGCACGGGCCAAGCGGCTGGAGGCCAACGCTGAGAAGGCCCTGGATCTAATTCCGGCCACCGAGGCCCAGATCGCGGGGCTCGAGCGCGACTTAGACCAGCTCGAGCAACTCCCCCGCCAGGCCTTGCTGGAGCAAAACCGCAAAATCAAGGCCAAAGGCCCCCAGGTGGGGCTTCGCTGCAAAAGTCCCGGTGGCTTTGAGGTCTGGGTGGGCCGCAACAGCAAGGAAAACGACCTCCTGACCCGCATGGCCCACTCCGAAGACCTGTGGTTCCACGCCCAGGGCCTCCCCGGTTCGCACGTCATCCTGCGCACCCAGGGCCAGGCCACCAGCCTGTCCGACCTGCTCTTTGCGGCCCAATTGGCCGCTTATTACTCCAAAGCCAGGGGCGAAAAAAACGTGGCGGTGGACTATACCGCCAAAAAGCACGTCTGGCGGCCCCGCAAGGCGGCCCCCGGCCAGGTGCTCTACACCCAGGGCAAAACCCTGTTTGTGGAGGCCCGGCTGCCGGAAGACTAGGCCCTGGAGCCAATTCGGGTGTGCAGGTCGCCGATGCCCTCGATGGCCACTTCCACGAGGTCGCCGGGCTTCAGCTCGCCCACCCCCTCGGGGGTGCCGGTGAGCACCACGTCGCCGGGTTCCAGGGTCATGAAACTGCTGATGTAGGAGAGGATTTTGGCCACCGGGAAGATCATCAGGCTGGTGTGGGCCTCCTGGCGCAGTTCGCCGTTTATATAGGTGCGCAGGGTGGTGTTTTGCGGATCGAGCGAGGTTACCAGCCAGGGCCCCAGGGGGCAGAACTTGTCGGCAGACTTGGCCCGCACCCATTGCAGGTCGGTTTTTTGCTTGTCGCGGGCGGTGACGTCCAGGGCGCAGGTATAGCCCAGCACGTGCTCGAGGGCCTCACTTTCGGGCACGTTCTTCATGCGGCTCTCAATCACCACCGCCAGCTCCCCTTCGTAGTGCAGCAGGTTGGTGAAGCTGGGGTAAGGCACCGCATCGCCGGACTGCTCGGGGCGGGCCGGGTTGGCGGGGTGGGCCAGGGCATTGGGGGCTTTCAAGAAGAGCCCCGGCTCTTTGGGAAGGTCGCCGCCAAAATCGTGGCCCATTTCGCGGATGTGATCGAGGTAATTGCGGCCAACACACACAATCTTGCTGGGTGTGGCCGGGGCCAGCAGGGTCACACCCCCCAGATCAAAATGACGGCCCGTGGGGTTGCCCGCCGGGCCGTCGGTTTCGTGAATCATCTCGCCTTCCAGTATGCCCCACTGACCTGCGTCAAACCGTACAAGCTTCATAGTGGCTCAAGTATACCGCTGATCGCAATTCCTGCCTTGGGACGTTTGGCTCAGGCTCATACCCCATTGGCCCCACCCATCCAGGGGAAAGTCCCATCCAGTCGGCGGCTTCTACCCTCGAGGTCACAAAACGCCTCGCAGGTGAAGTGTTAGAGTCTAAATAAGCAACCCCGAGGTTTGCCTCGAGGAAAGTACGAGAGGAGCAGATATGAGCGCACTTTTACTCTGGATTCTGGGCGTTCTGGGTGTACTGATTTTGCTCTGGGGCCTGACCCGCCTGCAAAAGGGCGGGCTGGCCTGGATGGGCCTTGGTTTGCTGCTGGGCCTGGCCGGGCTGGGTGGGGCCTGGCTGCACCAGCAGTATGGCACCTCGGTCTTCTGGGGGCTGGGAATGCTGGGTGTTCTTTTGCTGGTCTGGGCCCTGCTCAACCTCAGGAGCCGCCTGGCTGGCTGGACAGCCACTCTGGCCGTGCTGTTGGCGCTAACTGGCTTTGGCAGCATCGTACTCCTAAACAGCAGCAGCCCCAACCTGCTCACCTCGGGCGCCATCTCTGACCCACTAAGTGGCTTCCGCACCAACCCCACTGCCCCTACCTCGTCCGACACCCCTGGGGCTGCGCCCGTTCAGCCGTCGGAGCCCAGTCCAACCCCTGCCAGCCCCGAAACCACCTCGCCTGCACCTGGATCTAGCATCCCTCAACCCTCGCCTGAACCCTCGCCACCACCCTCCGAACCCAGCCCTGCCCTGCCTGCCCCTACCCCACCCTCACCGTCGGCTGTTACTGGAAGCGTACGCGAGCTCGAGCCCACCTGCCCCTGCCTTCTCAACGTACAGGTGAAGGCGCCCAACCCCACGGTGCGGATTTTGCAGGGCACCACCGAGATTGCCAGCAGCAGGCTCGAGCGCTCGAGCTTCTTGCTCGAGGCCGGCGACTACACCCTCCAGGTCGAGGCCCCCGGCTACCGCACCTTTAGTGTGCTGATTAATGTACCCCGCAACCAAAACCTGGAAGTAGAGCTCGCACAATAAGCCCCCCAACCAGCCTCCGGCTTGTGGAAGCTGCCAAAAAGCCGCCGCCCCGGCAGGGCAGGTATGGCGTGAAGCCGACCGGGTGGGTTGCCAGAACGGGCCTTTCACGCATCGCTTGCACATTACACTACACCTCAGTATGGTGTAGATATTGTGGGTGAAGTGAGTACACTCTGGCAAACCTACCTCGAGGCCCTGCGCCCCCACCTGAGCGGGCGGGACCATCGGGGCAAAAAAGGCAGCCTGCGCTGGCTGGAAGCCGCGGTGGCCGAGCGGGGCGGGCGGGCGGGCACCGTTCGCAATATTCTGTACAAAGACCTGGGCAGCCCCGAAGAGAAGCTGCGATTGTTTGAAGTTATTTGCGACCTGTACACCGAGTCGGGCCTGGAGGCCCCCAGCCTGCCCTCGGAGCTGGCCCTCGAGTCGGCCCGGCGGGCTTTGGGGCGCGACAAACGCAGGTTGTTCCGCCGTTTTGTGCGGGCGCTGGAACAGGGCGACAAACCCCAGATGGTGGTGGTGGGGGGCGCTGCTACCGGCAAAGGCGTGCTGCTGGCTGCGGTAGAGCGGGCTGTACCGGGCTGTCTGATGGTGAACCTGGGGGGCGAGCTGGCCCAGCACCTGCACCCCCTGGCCGAAAAACTGGGACTGGAGCTCGAGGGCATCCTCTCCCAGCTCTCCCCTACCCAGCCCTATGCCCTGCAGGCCGCCCTGCAAGACGAGCTGCGCAACGAGCTGGCTCGAGCTCTTAACACCTTTGGCAGGCCTCTGCTTTTGCGGGCCGAAAAAGAAGGGCAGATTGGCGGCCTGAGCCTGCGCGATGCCCAGGGCAACCCGGTAGGTCTAGCGGCCTGGGTCGAACCCCTGCTACGCCGCCTAACCATCCCTTTTTTGGCCGGGCTTTCCGAACCTCCGCCCAACCTGGCCTGGCACCCGCTGTCGGCCCCCAGCCGGGCCGAGGCCCGCCGCTACGTGAAAGACCGCCTGCCCGACCTGCCTCCCGAGCGGGTGGAAGCCCTGGTCAACCAGGCCGGGCGCAACTTTGCCGAACTTTCGCGGCTGGTCTTGTTGGAAGCCGCCCAGACCGAAGGCAGCACCCCCGCGGCCCTGGCCGGCTACAACCTGGCCCAGGACACCACCCTGCGCCCCATTCTGTACGCATTGGCCGTTCTCTCGCCCGAAGCCGACCCCGGTGTACCGGTAGCCCTGCTGGAAAAGGCCATTAACAAAAACCTCGAGCGCCTCTCCCAGGCCGAGCGCGCCCTCCTGACCCCTATGGGCGAGGGCCGGGTACGCCCGGCTTTGCGCAGCCTGCTGCCCGAGGTGCCCGAAAAAGAGGCCCGCAAGCTGCACGCACTGGCCCTGGATTTTTTCAAGGGCGACCTGTTTCGCCTGCTGCACCACGCCCGCGGGGCCCAACGGCTGGACAAACTGCTCGAGCTGCTCTCACAAGACCCCAGCCGGCTGTCGCTCTTGCCCACCCTGTGGGCCGAGTCGCAACACTGGCCCCTGCCAGAGCGCGAGAAACTAGCCATGACGGTGGTACGCTACCGTGCCGTGCTGGGCCAGTATGCCCACCCCGAGGCCCTGGAGGCCCTCGAGCTGCTCTTTGCCTCCAGCGACCTCGCCACCCAGTCCTGGGCCAGGGTCAAAGCCGCCGAGGCACGGGTAGACGCCGGGGATTTCCATGCCGCCCTGACCCTGCTACCCCCTCCCGAGACACTTTCGGGCGAAATTGCAGCCGAGGGGCTTTTGGTCTGGGCCGCGGTCGAGCGCTGGCAGGGCGATTACGCCCAGGCCGAAGCCTACGTCCAGCAGGCCCTTTCGCTGCCCATCCCGCCCTTTCTGGCCGACCGGGTAAGGCTGTGGCAGGGCCTGGTCGCTAAGGATGCCGGCCGCTTTGACGAGGCCCTGGAGGCTTTGCGCCAGGTCTCGCACGACCCTTTGCTGGTGGGGCGGGCCCGCTACCAGTCGGGCGACCTGCTGCTGCGCACGGGGCGGGTCTACGAGGCCGAGGCCCAGATGCGGCAGGGCCTGGAAGCCCTGGAGTCTTCGGGGGCACCGCCAGAAGAGGTGGCCCGGGTACGGGCCCGCTTCGGTACTGCCCTGCGGCGCATTGGCAATTTTGCAGAAGCCGAGAAATATCTGTATCGCTCTATTCACGAGGCCTCCGACGCATTTGTCCGGGCCCGCGCCATGAGCGAAGCCAGTGTGCTCGAGCTGGCCCGGGGCCGCCCGCTGGAGGCCCTGAACCTGCTGGCCGAGGCCGAGGCTTATCTGCGCGACGTGCGCGAACGCCCCGAGGAAGCCCACTACCGCCACCGCCGCACCCTCTACCGCATTGCCGTGGCCTACTGGGTGCGGGCCAGCGGGCTGCCGTATCTACCCCCTTATATGGGGGGACAAAAAGCCCCCCAGAGCGAAAAAATTCTGCGTGAACTGCGTCAGGAGCTGCTCACCAAGAAGCTTCCCGGCGACCGCTACATCGCCTTAGGCATAGACGTCGCCCTCAAGCTCTCCTTGCTGATGCCTGCCGACCAGGCCGAGGCCATGATGCAAGGCTGCTTAGAGCAGAGCGACCCCTACTTCCAGGCCCAGGCCCGCCTGGGCTACGCCGAAACGCTGGCCCGGCAGGAGAAGTGGGCCGAGGCCCTGGCCCAGGTGGTGCAGATTGGGGACTTGCAAGACCCCGGTGTACAGGGCTGGAAGCTGGGCCTGGAAACCCAGGCCCTGTTGGGCCTGGGGCAGGAGGAAGCCGCCTGGAAAAAGCTCCAGTCCTGCGCAGGGCTACCTGTCCCCTACCGCGCCCAGCTGGGCCGGGTGCTGGGGAAAATCTGGCCGCCCGAGGCGCTGCGTCAGCGGCTAAAAACCCAGTCGCCTCTGGCCCTAGACGACTGCCTGGCCTTGCATTTGAGCAAGTTCGCATAGAAAGCCCAGCAGGGCCGTATTGAACGCCCTGGGGTTCTCCAGGTTGGCCAGATGACCGGCCTCGGGGATGATGAGCATGCGGCTGTCTGGTATCTGGGCGGCCATCAGCCGGGCCTCGGCAGGTGGGGTCAGGGTGTCCTCTTCGCCCACCAGCACCAGGGCCGGAACCGAGATACTGGAGAGCAACGGTACTGAATCGGGCCGGTAGGCTAGGGCCTCGAGGCTCTTGGCCACACGGCTGGGGTCGGCCTCGAGCTGGGCCTGCCGTACCCAGGCCACCAGCTCGGGGCGGCGGGCATGGGTGGTGGCCCCCAGGTGCCCCCCCAGGGTGGCCTGGGGGAAGAAAGGCATACCCTCCTTGCGCACACGCTCGGCCTGCTCCAAGCGCATGCGGACGCCCTCGGGGGTGTCGGGGGTGGCCCGGGTGTCGGCCAACACCATCCCCGCAAAACGCTCGGGCTCGAGGTTCCAGAGCCTAAAAATGAGGTATCCCCCCATGGAAAGCCCCACAAACACTGCCTTCTGCCAGCCACGCGCGTCCATCTCGACCAGCACGTGCGCGGCTGCTTTTTCCAGGCTCTCAAAACCCAGGATATCGGGCAGTAAAACGGGGTGGCCCTCGAGGAGTTTTAGCTGCGCCTCCCACATGGCCGGGCTATAGGGAAAAGCATGGAGTAAGACTACCGGAACGGACATACCTAAAGCATAGCGAAAAGGGCAGGGTCAGGTTTCCCTCTCTAAAGCCTTCAGGGAGGCCTGGTACAGTTTATCGATGTCGGTCTCCCCTGTTTCGAGCTGGTGGTCGTAGGCGGCCTGAAGCATCCGGCTGAAGATCTTGCCAGGCTGGTGTCCCCGCTCAATTAGGTGGCGACCTAGCAAAATGGGCTTTACCGGTATGGGCTGGGGTTCAAAAAACTTCCAGGACTCTTTGGGCCGACGCTCGGCTCCGTCCGCTTCATAAAGGGCTTTCAGGGCAGGCAAATGCGGCCCGGCCTGGGCCTGAAACTTGCGGATGGCCTGAGGGGTGGGCCTGGCAAAGACCGGCACCATGTGTAAAGCGGTGGTAACCACCAGCTCGTCCCGCAGGTGGTTGGGCAGGCGCAGGTCGCGGGCAATGCGGGGGATCAGGGCTGCACCCACCCGCTCATGGCCGTGAAAGCTGTACCAGCCCTCGGGCCTCCATTGGGCGGTATCTTTTTTGCCGATATCGTGCAGCAGGGCGTGCCAGCGATAGGGGGGCGCGGCCCGATCCACCACCTGCAACACATGGGTCAGCACGTCCCCTTCGGGGTGCCAGCGGGGGTTTTGCAAGAGCAGGTGGGTATCTTCGAATTCGGGGATAAGCCGCTGAAGAATATCGAGATCGTATAAGTAGCGCAGGAACCGGCTAGGAACACCGTTCTCAAAAGCCTTGTTGAACTCCGCCGTAACCCGCTCGATGGCTACGTGGGAAAGCACCTCTGGCGCAGCTTCACGGGCGGCCTGTAGGGTGGCCGGTTCTATCTTAAAGCCATAGCGGGCAACAAAGCGACCGGCCCGGATAACCCGCAGATAGTCCTCACGAAAGCGCCGGCGAGGTTCGCCCACGGCCCTGATCAGGCCGGCCTCGAGGTCCTGCTGTCCCCCATAGGGGTCAATCACCCGACCTGAAGCGTTCATGGCGATAGCCCCAATGGTGAAATCGCGCCGGGACAGGTCTTCCTCAATGCTTTTGCCCCAGGCCACCCGGGCCCTGCGACCAAAGGTTTCCACGTCGCGGCGAAAGGTGGTGACCTCGTAGGGGTGGTGGTCGATCAGGATTGTTACGGTACCATGTTCGATTCCGGTGGGAATGGCCTCGAGGCCATGGGCTTTGGCCAGGCGCATCACCTCCTCCGGGGGCGCTGAAGTGGCAAAATCCAGGTCTTCGGGCTTCTGGCCCATCAAAATATCGCGCACCGCACCCCCCACCAAGTAGAGGTCGGGCAAAAAAGAAAGCTTTTGCAGTATGGGGCGAAATTCCATAGACCTTCAACGCATATCTTCGACAGGCCAGTCCGCTGGCTACTCTACCAGTGATTTTCCTTTGCGCCATCCGTCGGCGCTCAAGCCCACCCCGCCAGCAGGTCGTCCACCGGCATGGCCGGGAAAGCCCCCCGCAGCCCGCCCAGCACAAAGGTCTCTTCTTCCAGGATACCCGGCCAGTCGCGCAACAGCTCGGCAAAGTTTTCCTCTGGCCCGGCCTGGGAAGCATGGGCCAACACGGCCGCCCGGATGGTCTCGGCATAGGGGCGGACATCTACCCTTACCGCCACCGAGCTGGCCGAAACCCCGTAGCGGTCGGGGTCGAAGCGGGTCTGGGCCAGCCGCTCTTTTGAACGCACCGGGAAGAACAGGCGCAAAGGTGGTGCCGCCATGCGGTTGCCCGCCCGCCAGAAAGCGCCCAGGGTGGCGCGGTGAAGGTGGATGTGGTCGGCATGGCCGTAATAACCATGCGGGTCGAACCCAATGACCACCTGCGGTTCTATCCGGATCAGGTGGTTCAGAAGGGTATCTTCGATCTGCTGTAAGTCCTGGTGGATAAAGCCCGCAGGGTTGGCCAGGGCCACCTCGAGCGGATAGCCTGAGTCCTGGTAGTTCAGAAAGATGGGTGGACGTATCCCCAGGATGGCGCAGGCGGCCTCGAGCTCCTTCTGGCGCAGCTTACCCAGGGCCTCGCCTTTAGGGTATAGCGCGGCGTCAATGGCCGGGTGCCGGATGCGACCCTGCTCCCCGCGCGTAGCGCAAATCAGGTAAACTTCGTGCCCTAAAGCGGCATATTTGGCAAGGGTTCCCGCACAGAAAAACGATTCGTCGTCGGGGTGGGCGAAGATGGCCAGCAGACGCATGGCCTACAAGCTTACCCCCCTACGATGAAAAAAAGCAAAGCAACCCCCCACCTAAACCCTGACTTTACGTAGCTGCAAAAGCCCCTTCACCGGGTGTTTGCGGTCTATTTCCTGAATCAGGCGCAGCATATACACCACCGCTGCTGCGTCCCAGGCCTGGGGCCTACAGGAGGCCGGATACGGCACCGGCGGCTCTCCTTCGTGCTTGGGGTAGCCCCCCACCAGCTCCGGCAGGCGCCAGTCGGGCTGGGTCATGGCCAGGCGGAAGAGGCCCTCCATGGCCTGCAGGGCTTCTTCATAAAAGCCATAGCGCACCAGCCCCCCGATAAACAAGGCGTTGTCGTGCGGCCAGACCGAGCCGTTGTGGTACGAGAGCGGGTTGTAGCGCACCTCGCCCGCGCCCAGGGTACGCACCCCCCAGCCGCTATAAAGCGCCTCGGAAAACAGGGTCTCGACCAGTTGGGGCGCCACCTCCGCCGGTACGATGCCGCTCCATAGCAGGTGGCCGGGGTTGGAGGTGAGGATGGCCATGGGTCGTTTTTCACCGTCCAGGCCAGCCGCATAGGTGTTCAGTTCGGGCAGCCAGAAGGCCTGGTGGAAGCGGGCCTTGAGGGCCTGGGCTTTGGCCTCCCAGCGCGAGGCCCGCTCGTGCTGGCCCAGCGCCCGGTAAAACTCCGCCGCCCCCTGATAGGCCATATAGGCATAGCCCTGCACCTCGCAAACCGCAATGGCCCCCTGGGCCAGCGAGCCGTCCTGGTGGCTCTGGGAGTCGAAGGAGTCTTTCCAGGACTGCACCAGATGGCCCTTCTGGGTGTTGGGGGCATACTCCAGAAAGCCGTCCCGATCGGGGTCGGCGTAGTCGGTCATCCAGGCCAGGGCAGCCTCCCAGTTGGGTTGCAACTGGCGCACAAAGGCCATATCGCCGGTATCTTTCCAATACTGGTGCAGCAAAATGACGAAGAGCGGGGTGGCGTCTACGGTGCCGTAGTAGCGGGCAAAAGGCACCTTGCCGGTGCGCGAAAGCTCTCCCTGGCGCATCTCGTGGAGGATTTTGCCAGGGGTCTCGTCCAGAAAGGGGTTCACCTCACGGCCCTGGTACTTAGCCAGGTAGTAAAGCACGCCCTGGGTTACTTCGCTGGCCCAGGGCTGCATCATATAGGCCGTAAGCAGCGAGTCGCGGCCAAAAGGGCATACATACCAGGGAATCCCCGCTGCGGGAAAAAGCCCTTCAGGCAGCGAAAACAGCAGGGCCCGCAGGTCAGCAATGGCCTGTTCCAGAACCTGCTGGCTGCCCTCACGCTCCATCCGCAAGGGGAAGCGCTGCTGCCATTCTTGGTAGCTGGGCAGGGGCGGGGTGTGGGGCTCAAAGGGGCTCTCGAAACGGGCTTGCAGGCGCAGGCTGGCCTTCTCTTTAGGGGCCAGGGTCAAACGCCAGCGATAGGCCTCGCTGGGCAGGGGCTCGAAGCGCAGGTGGGTCGCCAGTTTCAGGCCGTCCTCGGCGGTGTACGAGAGGCCCTCCACCCGCCGCTCCACCTTGTGCCAGCCCTTGGCCTCGAAGAGGTCGGCAAAGTCGGCCTCGAGGCTGAGCGCAATCTCCAGGGTCTGGGCTTCCAGGGAGGTGTTCTCGAACTCCAGTCGTTCTCGGAACCCGCCCCGCTCCATCTGCAACTCCCGCCGCACCCCCACCACCTGGTCGGGGCCCTTAATCCAGCTCCAGTGCTGCACCAGCCGGTCGGGGCGCGGACTTTGTGAGAGCAGCAAGCTAAAACCTGGCAGCTTCCAGGTGTAGCTCGAGAGGTAACGGGTATCGTGTCGGTAGAAACCCTGCTCCCCTCCTTCTACCAGGCCTAGGTCGGACAAAACTGCGTAAGTATCGTCTTCTTTGAGCGGAAGCATCGAAAACCTCGTCTACAGGGGGCCAGGTGTCTTCAGCTCGGCAACTCCATGGCGTAGGCTTACCTCCATCGAGCAACACACCCAAGCGCAACACAAAAAACCCTTCTTCATATGTTTGTCTGCGGGGTTGGCCTCATCCCTTGAGCGCACTGGTGGACACACCCTCCACAAAGTAGCGCTGGAATACCACAAACAAGATGATAATAGGGATCATGGTCAGAAAGGCGCTGGCCAGCATCAAACCCCAATCACCCGCCACCCCATAGGCACTGCGAAAGAAAGAAAGGCCCAGCGGCAGGGTGTAGCTGGACTGCTGGCCCGAGAGCACCACCGCCGCCTTAAAGAACTCGTTCCACATGCCCTGAAAGGTCAGGATGGTCAGGGCCCCTAAAGCCGGCGTGGCCATAGGCAGGATAATGCGAAAGAAGGTGGTGATGGGGGTCGCACCGTCAATGAGGGCCGCCTCCTCGATCTCGCGGGGGATAGACTCAAAAAACTGCTTCATGATAAACACCGCCCCTGCCCCCACTGCGCTCCACACAATCATGCCCCACAGATTCCCCAGCAAGCCCAGGTCGCGCAGCACTAAGTAGTTGGAGATGAAGGTAGCCTGACTGGGCACAGTCATGGTAAAGACGATAAAAGCAAACAGGTAATTCTTACCCGGCAGGTACATCCGGGCCAGGGCATAGCCCCCCAGCGAAGCAAAAAGTAAGGTGGTAAACACCACCACGACGCAAACAAAAAAGGTATTGGCCGTCCAGCGCAGAAAGAAGCTGGCCCCAGTATTGGGGTCGCGGGCCTCGTTGAAGACCTGCACATAGTTGCGGAACACGTAGCCAATAAGGCCCGGGGTAACGCTGTCCCAGCTAGCCACCCTTCCCCGGCGCTCGAGGCGGTTGGGCTCGAGGGTAGCCGCATAGTACTGCTGGCCCCGCGGGGCCTCGATATCCAGGGGTAGCCGGGGGACTACCGGTAGGTTGGCAGCCCCTTCAGGTTTGGGATAGGTGATGCTAAAGCCATAGGTCACAACCTGCCCTGGTCTGCCCTGTAGCACCACCGGCCGCCGTCGCAGCTCCTCTACCGCCGAAACCTGGGCAAACTGCGCGGCCTGCACCTCATCGAAAATGGCCCCCAGGCCGGCCCCAGCCCTTCGAACAGGTACCACAACGGTGGGTTTTTCGGGCTCCTGGTCTTCGGGCACAAAGTAGCTCACCTCAAAAGGAATACGGGCCCCCGGAGCAAACCCACCCGTCCAGGGGTTGCCCCCCCCAAGCTGGCCCAGCCGCCAGGCGGCCACCCAGTTTTTGGACTGGGTCTGGGCAAAACTGTAGCGGAAGGGCCACTCCAGCGGGTTATCCTTCAGGCTGCCCAGAAAGGCCACATAAAAAGGCCCAATGAAGAAGACCCCTAAAGCCAGCATGGTGCTGTACACCCAGCCCGCCCGGGCCCAGCGCTGGCGGGCCTGGTAGTGTTCGCTTATCTTGTGAACCTTCAAAGGTCGCGTTGCCATCCACCACCCCCTAGTGGGCCTTCTCCGAGATGCCCAGAGCCCGCTGCAAGAACACAATGGCGAAGGTCAGACCGGCCAGAATCAGGGCCGCTGCCGAGGCCAGACCCACCTTGCCCTCCCCACTAAAAACGTTGTTGTAGACGTAGTAAGCCAGCACGATGATGGAGTCCAGCGGGGCTGCGTCACCCATCAGGGCCACCTGGTCAAACATCTGCAGGGTGCCGATCAGCGAAAGGGTAATCACCAGAAATGTGACCGGGCGCAGCATGGGCACAGTCACGTTAAAAAACTGCTGCAAGGGGGTTGCGCCGTCAATGGCGGCGGCCTCGTAGAGGCTTTTTGGAATGTCCTGCAGGCCCGCCAGAAAGATGAGCATCAGGGTGGGAATGGTGGTGAAGGTGTTCAGGATGATGATGCTCCAAAGCGGGATGGGAATACCCAAAAAGCGGTCGGGGTTGGTGAGCCAGGTAAACTCGGGCGGACGGGCCTCGAGCGGCCGTACCAGCCCCAGTCCTACCAGCCCCCAGGTCAGGGCCAGTGCCACCAGCAGCGAGATGGTAGCCAGGGCCGGGTCGAGCCAGGCTAAAGGCACCCCCCGCCACCGCTCCCAGCCCACCTGCACCACCTGGGCCAGCATGAATACGCCCAAAAAGGTAAACAGCACCGGGCTTACCGAACCCAGGTAGCCCAGAAAGGTGTTCAGGAAGCCGGTTTTCTGGAAAAACCAAATAGCGATTACCGTAACGGCTGCCGAAGAGAGCACGCTGGGGATGTAGTAGACCGTGCGAAAGAAGGTGATGCCCCAGAGCCGCTGGTTGAGCACCGCAGCCAGGGCCAGGGCCAAAAAGGTCTGAATGGTCGTGACCACCAGCATAAAGCTGATGGAGTGGGTGAGGGCTGCCATAAAGCGAGGCTCACGGAACAGCTCGACAAAGTTGGCCAGCCCCACAAAACGACTGGACTGCCCAATCAAGGTGGCGTCGGTAAAGCTAAAGCCCACCGTACGCACAAAGGCAAACACAAAGAAAATGCCCAGGTGAATAAGAAACGGAGCCAGAAACAAAAGCGCATACAGCGCTTCGGTTCGTTGGGCGCGACGCATACATTCCCCCTAGGGGAATGGAGCAGGGCAGCCCCTGCTCCATCCCGTCAAACCGCCTAGCGCACGATGCGGTTTAGCTCGGCCTGGGCATCGGCGATGGCCTGATCAATCGACTTCTTACCACTTTAGGACTTACGCAGTTGAACGTTGACAAAACCATGGGTTGGCTCCTCACTTCAGCCCGTCGGAATCGTGTTTTATTGACGTTGTGGGTTTCTAGTTTC